>Ga0307436_1000501_pt1 | contig 18389 bp, 13 predicted proteins | sample SalMarWE160440MG_FD_202513 | JGI IMG/M metagenome (GOLD analysis project Ga0307436, IMG submission 202513) | Salt marsh sediment microbial communities from the Plum Island Ecosystem LTER, Massachusetts, United States - WE1604-40 | ecosystem: Environmental > Aquatic > Marine > Intertidal zone >...
ACGTCGAGCGTACCCTGTGCGGTTTTCTTGAGACGGAAACACGCCGCTCGTTCTAGACTCCTGTCACGTAGCGTAGCACGCAGCGCTTGATCGCGAATCACGCGACCAATCGCGGTTGCGAGTGCCTCAGGATCCGAAGGATCGTCGACCTGCTCCGCATATCCACTCGCAATCTCGCCGATCGCAGCTCGCTTCGAGGTCACTACAGGAAGCCCGCAGGCCATAGCCTCAACCATGGTCAGCGAAAATCCATCGTACGATGACGGGTATACGTAGAGGTCTGCTGCGCTGTAGACAGGAACGAGCTCCTCGTGACTCGCGATCCTTCCATCGGTCTGCACGACACTGTCCATCACCCCGACCTCGCTCGACAGTCTGGCCAGAGGCAAGTCCAGGACATTAGGACCGAATAGCAAGAGTCCGTGTGGAATATCGTACCGTTGTCTCAGGATTGCGAACGCACGTATTAGGCTTGGTATGTTGCGCCGCTGAGAAAGCTTACCCACGAAAAGGATGTAGGGACGATCATAGCCGAAGTATCGCTCGCGAGTCTGGCGCAAGAGCTCCCGGTTGCTGGCAGGTTGGAATAGCTCGTCCGCACCTTGCGCGACTACGTCGATCTTGCTCGACTGGATCCCATAATGGCGCTCCACATCTGCTTTGGTCGATTCCGAGGGTACGATCACGCGATCGGCCTTCAGCGCGCTTAGCCGATGGAGTACTGAATAGGTGTAATTATACCACCAGGGATGTGCACCGCACTGTGCCTCGTTCACACTGTGGATAGCAACGACCGACCGACCGCGATAGGTGAGTGGCAGGGTGTAACTAGGACCAAACAGCACGTCCTGGCCAATACACTGGGGCACAAGAACTACACTTTCCCAAAGGGTCCCATTGATCGCCGGTGCTAGCACCTTGACCTGGAACGCATTCGAGAGCCCGAGCATATCCAAGTTAACCGGTTCGCGCACATAGAGTGTGACGACGTCGGATTCGTCGATCTGCTCATTCCAATACTTGAGCAGATACTCAAGGTATCTGCCAATACCGAGGCGCTGCCCAGACAGACGCAGCGCATCGACTCCCAGCCTCATCAGAGCTCCCCTTACCACACACCGTGAGCCTGCCAGTCCGTCTGGCACGCAATGACATTTTTAGATCGCGAATCCTCGGTCCAAACCAGGCTCGTGTGCCAAACCCCTCGCGCATCGAGCCAAAAAAATCGGCTCACGGTGCCCCGGCGCTCATCCTAAACTCGCCGGTAGGCCGATCGAGCGCGTCCTCGTATAGAGATAGCATCTTTGCCATGAGTCTCTCCCAAGAGAACCTGGCGAGCGCATACTCTCTCAGCACGGCAGCAGGATAGCGATCGAGCGAATCTAGCAGATTGTCGATGGCCACGGCGAGAGCCTCCCAATCTTCTGTCGCCACCAGCCTCCCGACTTCGTCCGTGACGATCTCCTCAGGGCCTCCACAGCGCGTGGCTACTACGGGTATTCCCGATGCCAACGCCTCGATTAGGACTGATCCGAATGTCTCAGATCGACTAGGCAGAACTAACAGGGCGCTCCGGCGGATTGCCTCTGCTACCGCTTCCCGTGGCAACGAGCCGGCAAAATCCACGTGCGATCCGAGGTTGAGCTCGTCAGCGAGCCGATGAATGTAATCGACCTCTCTTGACGTCGCGGCATAGAAGTTTGCGCCGACGAGTAATAACCGCAGCGCCGGACGGTGCCGCACAAGTCGGGACATCGCTCGCAAAAGCATGTCGACTCCCTTAACTAGATGAAGCCGCCCGACGTAGACGATTTGATCGAGGTTGCGTTGTGAGTCGTCGGCGATCGGCGTGAAGACAGAGCCGTCGACGCCGGGGTGAGTAACCAGCAGACGCGGCGAATCCCCCGTATACTCGCGGATTAGTCCGCTAACGAAGTGGCTCACGGCCGTATGATAGGCCGCTTGCGAACTAGCAGCAACTGCGATGCGCCTCACCGTTGGATAGTGATCCATCCAGGGGCGCCAGCGCGCGTGTTCAGTAATGATGACGGGAACGCCGTAACGGCGTCCCAGCGCAGCGGCCACTGCGCCATCTGGATAGCTAAAGTGTGCGTGAATTAGCTCGAATCGAAACTCCTCGCGCAGCCGGTCAAGCTCAGGAGTCAGCGATAGATTCCAAAGCCTCGATTCGAAGGAGTGGAGAGAATAGCCGGGGCCGCTGATAAATCGCGGGCGCGTGACCGGAATCCCATTGATAGTTTCTTTCTTTGGAATGCGGCGGAAGCGGCTGATAGCCAAATGGCTGGAAACAGGTGGGCAGTAGGGTACCGGAGCCACGACCTGCACATCGGCGTGACGCGCCGTCGCTCGCGCCCATTGCTCGACCCAAGGGCCCAACAGGGGCATCGAGTCGCTCGGATAGTTACGCGAAAACACTAAGACTTTGCGGCGGCGGGACGTAACTGCCGGATGCGCCTCAACCGACAAGACAAAGCCTCCTCAAGACATCTACTGCAGAAGACGCCACTGAACAGGCGTGGAGCCATTTGCCATTATTTCTTCTTTTACGTCAAACGAGGATTCGATGGGGCGGATATGGTCAGCTGCGGAAGCAGCGGATCGATCAGCGGGAAGATGAGCACGACCCACTTTCTCCAAAACTCCGTACAATTGCCTCATTGGGCTCACACGGATCTTAGCCTTACCAGATCGTCGGGCAGCGGGAAACTATCGTGAAGCTATGGCAAGTCTGCTATGCCGATTGCTAGGTCAACTATCATCGAATGGTTCCGAGCGATCAATGTCGCAAGGAAGCCTCAGTTAGGGGATCGATGTGTTTCTGCAACCACCATTGCACTGCACTCCAGATTCTCTGTTCCAAATCGCGCACTGGCATCCAACCCAACTCCTTCTGGGCACGACTGGGATCGGCCACCAGACAAGAAATTTCATGGTCTCTTGTTCGGATCGCATCGAACTGTATGAGGTGAGCGTTGCCAGTGACCTCCGCAATCATACTGGCAAACTCACGCACAGTTGTCCCGCGTCCAGATCCAATGTGGAATATCTTGCCGCAGGCATCCTCTGGCGCCTGCAAAGCAAGCCGATAGCCTTGCGCGATATCGTCAACATCATTGAAGTCTCGAACTTGTTCTCCATGCGATACTTGCGCAGGAGCGCCACGGCTCAGACAACTCACGAGATAAGGCAGCAGCCTAGTTTGGCTCTCATATCTGCCAAAGACATTGAAGAGTCGCAGATCGATCCAGGAAACGCCCGTTCTCTGGTGCAGAACCGACAAACTTTCGTCGAGAAAAGCCTTGGTCTTTGCGTAATCTAGGCGAGGCTGAAGGGGTGCGTCTTCTTTAAGCCGATCGCCCGGCGCCAGCACCCATGCGCTGCTCGTGTGGACCACGCGCGACTCGGGAATATCTTTAAGTCCCTCAAAGAGGGCCTCGAGGGGCGCCAAGTGTCGTATGCGCAGTTCCATCTCTGATTGACCCGCAAAGCCCGACGGATCGAATGCTAAATGAAGGACTGCCTTCGGACGTTGTCGGCGCAGCAGGTCGTCCAAGGCGGACCGGTTAGACAGATCGATATGCTCGACTTCCCAGCCATCATACGCTGTGATCTCTTCCAATCGCTGCAGAGAGCCGCCCGGCCGTACTACGGCGCAGACATTGGTCAGCCGTCGCCCATCCCAAAAGCTAGCACTGCCTTCGCGGATCGACCTGACAAGTCTTCGAACAACTGCTGAACCGACGAAGCCACCAGCTCCCGTCACAAGCACTGTCCCGCCCATCCAATCTCTCCGACTTCTTATTGCGGTCGCTGCAGCCGCGACGTCACAGTCGACGGCACCGCATCGCGATCCAAGTTTCTGACGCTACACGACATATAAGAAACCGGTCCAAAGCTTGTCACGCAGCGATGCTTAATGCTCCACGGCAAAAGCTCGGAACTGCGCATGCATATAGTCCAAATCCCGCGCACTGAGACCATGATGGCATGCAAGCAACATCCCGCCACGCATCACACGGTCCGCATTAGGATAGCCGAGTGAAGCCTCGCGCCTGCGTATGTGCTTGAACCCTGGTTGTCGCAAGATGTTGCCGGTAAAGATCGTGCGGGTCTGGATCCCCCGCTGCTCCAAGTAGATCTGCAGGTCCTGGCGTGAGAAGGGCGCTGTGTCGCGAACGATAAGCGGGAATGCAAGCCATCCCGTCCATGCCTCCTCCAATTGGCTGGGTAGAATGAACCAATCTTCATAGGCCGCGAAGAAATCCTTCTGCGCCTTAAAGTTACGTATCCTGGCCTCGATATTGGTGCCTAGCCGATCCAACTGCACTAACCCGAACGCTGCGCCCAACTCGGAAGGCTCCAGATTGTAGCCTATAAGCGAGAAGACGAATTTCGCGTCGTAGGGAATGCCATCAAGCTCGATGTTGAATCGGTTTTCGACGCTCTCCGAATCAACAAACAGGGAAGAATTCCGGCCCCAACTTCGCAACAGCCTCGCCTCCTCCGCCCAGTCTCCACAATTGGTGCACAACATCCCGCCGTTGCCCGCGCAATTGATGACATGTGAGCCGTAGAAGCTAGTGGTGCTAATATCCGATCTTAGGCCAGTACTTGTCCCTCGTAAGCTTGCACCCAGCGTATCAGCGGAATCTTCTATCAAGAATAGGTCGTACTTCTGCGCAATCTGCGCGAGGACGTCCCAATCGGGCAAATTGCCGATCAACGACGGCACCACAATAGCGCGCGTCTTCGGCGTAACTGCCGATTCAACCTGATTGACGTCGACATTGAACGTATTGGGCTCCACATCGACGAACACTGGCACGAGGCCGTTCTTAACCAGCGGTGCGACAGTGGTAGCGAAGGTGAGCACGGGTGTGATTACTTCGGCGTCTTCAGGTAGATGAAGTAGCTCCACAGCCAGATAATTCGCACTGGACCCGGAATTGACCATAACGCCATGCTGTTTGCCGAATAACGCAGCGACACGCTCCTCAAAGCATCGCACGCAAGCGCCCATCTGCGTCGAGCCGCGCAAAACATCTGTTACCGCAGCGATTTCCTCCTCACCATGCACGGATTTTCCGTATGGCACGCGGATCGCGTCCAGCCCGATTGTCTTTGCAGCGTCCAATGTCATGTCCTCGCCTTTAGTCAATGTCGCAATCCCATAAGCGGGAATTTTTTGCCCTCTCCAGTGGCACCCGGCTTTGCATAATTCCGTGCAATGGTATCACGAATATCTGCGCGTTTTGCTTGCTAGCGGACTAGACTTTGTCCTACGGGGATCACGATCGCGAATGGCGTGACTGGCGCACATTTGCAGCGATACCTACTCCAATTCCCCGCGATAGTGGGTGCCGGTAGGGCAATCACTCGAGGTTGGAGGGGTTATGGACTCGACCAAGCGGCGTGCTATAAGGCCCTTCGCAAAACGGGGGGCTGCGCCGAGAGCCAGTGACTGCATGCGAGTCTCATATTCCAGACGCAAAGTGCCGTGCCCGAAGTTGCAGATCCTAAAGGCTAGTTTTACGAGTCGCCTCAGACCGTCTCCAAAAAGCGCTAGAATGAGTATACCGCGATGAAGGCCGTGATCCTCGCCGGCGGCTACGGTAGCCGCCTAAGCGAAGAGACGACGACTCGCCCAAAGCCGATGGTCGAGATTGGCGGTCAGCCAATGCTGTGGCACATCATGAAGATGTATACCGCTGCAGGCATTACCGATTTCATTATTTGTCTTGGCTACAAGGGCTATGTGATTAAGGAGTTCTTTTCCCAATACGCTCTCCACACTTCGGACGTGACCTTCGACATGCGCGCGAAGACAATGCATGTCCATGAGCAGCGCTCGGAGCCATGGCGCGTGACCTTGATGGATACCGGATTGGACACGCAGACAGGTGGACGTCTGAGGCGAATTGCCTCGTGTGTGGCGTCAGATCCGGTCTTTTGCCTCACATATGGAGATGCAGTCTCCGACGTGAACATAGCCGATCTCGTCGCCTTTCATCACGCCCACGGCAAGCATGCCACAGTAGTGGGCGTGCGTCCTCCTGGTAGGTTCGGCACCCTCCAAATCGAGGGGGATCAGGTCACAAACTTCGTCGAGAAGCCTGCGGGAGACGGCGGCTGGATCAATGGCGGCTTCTTCGTGGTAAGTCCCAAGGTTCTTAGTCTCATCGAAGGCGACGACGTGGCTTGGGAGCACTACCCACTCGAGGAACTCGCGCGGAGCAACGAACTCAAGGTTTTCTTGCATGAGGGCTTTTGGCAGCCCATGGACACATTGCGGGATCGCAACGTCCTCGAAAGACTATGGGCCGGAGGAAATCCCCCGTGGCGAACCTGGGAGTAGATCGCGACTTTTGGTGCGGAAGGCGCGTTCTCATCACCGGTCATACCGGATTCAAAGGAGGCTGGCTGAGTCTCTGGTTGCAGGACATGGGAGCAGAAGTTCATGGATTCGCCCTGGCACCGGCAGCAACGCCGAATCTTTTTGACGTTGCCCGCGTGAGAGAGGGAATGTCCCACATCCTGGGCGACCTCCGAGAGCTCGAAACGGTGATGAGCGCAGTTCGTCGCGCTCGTCCAGAGATCGTACTTCATCTTGCCGCCCAACCATTGGTAAGGGAGTCCTACACGGATCCGATCAGCACGTTTGCCACGAATGTACTGGGAACTGTGCACATACTTGAAGCCGCACGACGTCTAAATCAAGAATGGCACAAACAACGTCTCCCCACAGTCCGTGCTGCTCTCATCGTTACCAGCGACAAATGTTATGCGGACAAGGCATGGCTTTGGCCCTACCGTGAGATAGACGAGCTCGGCGGGCACGATCCTTACAGCAGCAGCAAGGCTTGCGCTGAAATCGTCACTGCGGCATATCGCAAAAGTTTCTCGGCTAGCCTGGGTCACGGACTCTTAGTGGCATCAGCGCGTGCGGGAAACGTCATTGGCGGAGGTGACTGGGCGCAAGACCGGCTAGTCCCAGACGCGATTCGTGCTTTCGCCCGAGGCGAAATCCTTCAGGTGCGCTCCCCCTCCGCCGTTCGACCTTGGCAACATGTGTTGGAGCCTCTTGAAGGCTACCTTATGCTAGTTCAGCGCCTGTTCGAGCAAGGAGCTGATTATGCGGATGCCTGGAATTTCGGACCGGATCAGGACAGCGAACGCCCGGTCACCCATTTGGTTGAGCTGATGGCGAATATCTGGGGAGAGGACGCAAAGTGGGAGATCGACAGCCGGGCGCAACCGCACGAGGCAGGCTTTCTGACGCTCGACTCGACCAAGGCGCGCAGGCAGCTTGACTGGCGCCCACGCCTTTCGCTTCAACAGGCTATAGAGCTGACAATGGAGTGGTATCTTGCCGCGCACGAAGGGGCTAAGAATCTCCGCGAGCTCACTCTGCGACAAATTCGGACCCGCGTGGGCGCCTGAGATGCCGAATTTGACACTACCAAGGCGCCCCATCCATCGTCGTTTGGTAGGAATCTTTAAGGGCCTGCTGGAGGACGCCAGGGACCTCACGACCACCTGACATGCACTCGCTGTTCACCCGAATCGGCGCGCTGCAGGTACTAGGCGCACTCATGTTCTTCCTGCGCACTAAGACCACTGCGCTGGTGCTCGGTCCAGGCGGCGTGGGACTAGTCAGCGTCATCGACCAATACATACAGCTTGTACTGCAGATTTCTGCCTTTGCCGTTCCCTTTGCAGCGATCAAGGCCCTATCGAAAGCGCACAGCGAGAACGTCCAGAGTTTCCGGACCACATATGCGGGCCTATTAAGGTTGCTACTGGTACAAGGCACCCTTGGCGCCGTGCTGGGCATGTTCTTGATCATCGTTCGCCCAAGCTGGGTGAGCATATCCTTGGCAGATCACGTTCCACTTGTCGCGGTCGGGATGCTCGCACTCCCCGCCATGATACTTCATGGCTTCTTCCGCGTTGTGCCCGCTGCTGCCATGAAGCCAATTACTTCAGCTGTGTGGGACGTGATCACTGCCGTTATTATGAGTAGCGCAGTGATCACCGGCGTGTTGCTGAACGGAGTATTAGGCTATTTCGTTGGTATTGTCGTGGGCTGCGTCGCCGTTTCGTTGTCTTACTACTTCTACTTTTCACGCCAGTTCGGTCTCTCCATAACAATACCGCAGAGTATTCAAACCCTCCTGAAGGCCCATCCGTCTTTCGTCAAGTTGTCGTTCGCTTCGTATGCCGTCTCTTTTATTCAACCGCTTACGCTTTTGATCGTGCGGACGATGATGCTGGATCACTTTGGAGCGGTCACCGCCGGTCTCCTGCAGTCAGTCATTGGTATTTCGCTAGCGGTAGGTCTTCTGTTGAACCCCTTGAACGGTCTCCTCTTCACGCCGTTCGTGAACCGAATGGTTTTGGCCGCCGAGAAGCATAGCGAAGCTCAGCGATTCCAAAAGAAGCTTCTGCTCGCGATTGCAGGTGTTGCCTTGCCTCCGATTCTTTTTCCTGATTTGGCGCTGATGATCCTGTATTCCTCGCAATTCGTCGATGCCGCGCCTGTACTCTATTGGTTCGTTCTGGCTCAAGTGATGCTGCAAATCGGCGGCGTCTACACAGCCTTGATGATAGGTCTCGATCGAGTCAAGGCTTATGCCGCGATTATGGTGGCAGGCTCGGCCACGAACGCCGCACTGGCGATCTTGCTGATACCTACCTATGGACTCTTTGGGGCGGGTGTTGCGGGCCTTGCCAGCGCCAGCCTGGTGGCCCTTGGCACCTTCACCTATTTGCGAGTGCGGGAAGGCTTTAGGATCAGTAGATCAGTCGGCTTCGCAACATTGTTTCTAGTCGCGGGTCTTGGCCTGTTGGGGGCACTTATCGGCCCGTACTCAAGTATTGGGCTTCCGAACCTGCTCATGAAATTGATCGTCGGCGCTGTCGCATTTGCCCTGGTGGTGCCTATGTCCTTAGATCGAAATGAGCTTCAGAGGCTCGCAGATCGACTCGGCGTAGGTTACCTCGCAAACGTCGTGGGTCGCCTACGCTGGGGAGACGCTGCGTCACGAAAGCCGAAAGACAGCTTGTGATAATTGGCAGAACATGCACCTTGCGTCCAACTTGCCGACCGCCCTGATGGCCAAGCTTAACCAACCTCTCGATCTGAGAGGTCTCACAGGTTCAACAACGAACAGTGGCTATAGAGCACGCAAGATTTAGCGCCGAGCCATACCGCATTGGCGGAGGTCGTTACAACCTCGTAGGCTTTGTCTTATGCGCGAGCTTGCTAATCTGGCGCATCGTATCCCATGCCTTCTGGCGTGATGAAGCCCAGGCTTGGCTCATCGTGCAGGCGGCCGACAGCTTCTGGGATCTCTTCATTCTGCAGCATGAAGGTCACCCGCCCCTTTACTACTGGATTCTCTACTTCGTTTCGAGCCTTGGCGACGACTTGTGGCTTGTAAGGATCCCTACGCTGATCTTTTCGACGGGCTCACTGGCTGTGCTCTGGTTCTTCACCCCATTCACGCCGCTGGAACGATTGGCAATCTCGCTAGGATATCTCTTGTCCTGGGAGTATGGCGTTTTCAGCCGTAGCTATATCGTTGGAGTGTTTTTCATCCTCGCATATGCAGCCTTTTTTGGGCACTGGCGAAGGCATCCAATACTCGGCGGACTAACCTTGGGCGCGGCCGCTCTCACGCATGTTTTCTTCGCTATGGCTGCGGCATGCTTGGCTGGTTTAACGGCTCTGCTGTGGCTGAAACAGAAAGCAAGCCCAAAAGAGATCCTCCTCTTTGCGACATCATTCGGCGTTTGCTTCGCTCTTTCCGTGGCCAGCGTCGTTCTGGGCTATCCGCCGACTGAGGCCGCGGCGGGCGTTTCCCAATCTGTCACCCGACTGGAACACCAGAGCCTGTGGAGGCCGCTGCACCGGATGGCAAACCCCTTTCTGAGGGGCGTGCCTCTTCTGAAGGGCATCACGCTGGCAGGTGTGAACCTGCCATCCCTTCTGGAGCCGTTCTTCGACCTTCTGGTATTCGGCCTTTTGGTTGCCTGCTTTTGGCGAAACCTGACCGTCGGACTCATATTTCTGATCGGCGCCGCAGGAGTCGTGGGATTTCGAACAATTATCTACGGCGGTTCTACTCAAGATGGTGTCATCTATATACTTTTCGTGGCTGTGTATGGCATCGCCTATGTAGACTGCAATAAGGTTGCCGCGCGTGGACTCCTTGCGCTATCCATGTTGGGCGGGCTTCTCATCCTGCCTCAAACTCTAATTACGCCCTATTCTGCGTCCCAAGAAGCCGCAAATATCATTAAGGCTCGTGGACTTGAGCAAGCCACCTGGGTTGCTTTTCCAGATGCGCCGGGGACGGCGACTTTTGCTGCCCTCAAGCGTTCGGTCTATGGATTGCAATGCCAATGCGATTTCACCTACGTCGATCGAACACGCCCTCAGATCAGCCTCAGTTCGGTCCAGGAACTCGCTGCCGCTTGGCGAGAGTTCCTTGCCGTCCATCGAGAATCCGAAGTCTTTGTGCTTGTTTCCAAGCCTAACGTGGACAAGTTCCATCAGATAGTTGGTGACCAAGCCCTCGATCTAATCACTAAGACCCAACCAGCGTTGAACCCAAGTGAGAGCTTCGTCATTTACAGAGTTCGGGCCAAACGCGGCTCGACCGGGTTTTAGACACTAAGACGGCAGGAGGAAACGCATGGGCGAAGATCGCATTCGCCGGCCCGCAGATACGAGCCGCACTCTTTTTTGCGCCTGGCTCACGCTGAATTCCCCTGATCTTGTCCAATTAATTGGGGTAGCTGGCTGCGACTCTATCCTGATCGATCAGCAGCATGGACTCGGGGGCCATGATGTGATGGTGAGCTGCCTTACCGCCGCCAAGTCTGCGGCGCTACCTGCCCTCGTGCGGATTGCCAACAATGACCCTGGCCTCGTTGGGCGCGCCCTTGATGCTGGGGCTCAGGGCGTCGTCTGCCCGTTGATCAGTTCCGCCGAAGATGCCGAGCGCTTCGTGCGAGCCGTCAAATATCCTCCCCGTGGCATTCGCAGTTGGGGCCCTTATCGTGCGCAATTCTACGTGTCAGGAGACTATGTTGCCCAAGCCAATGAATGGACGATTGCCTGTCCCCAGATAGAGACCAGAGGCGCACTGGATGAGTTGGATGAAATTCTCGCTATAGAGGGTGTAGACATGGTTTGCTTCGGCCCAAACGATTTATCGGCAGCTCTAACAGGTCGCTTCGATATCCGTGCACCCGAGGTAATGGAGGCCATGACGCTAGTGCTTAGAAAATGTCGCGAACGCTCGGTTAAGGCCTTCATTTTTGCTAACGATTCAGAATACGCTGAGCCCCTCTTGGGCGCGGGTTGGGACATGATCGCTATCGGAACAGATGCGGGCTGGTTCTCTCGGGGCCTTGCCGAAGTGCTGGCTACGCTGAGATGACATTTTCCTGGTCAGTCCCTTGCCCACGCAGCTCGGCCGCGCTCTGCCAAAAGCTCTTCATAGAGACGTCCGTGCGCCCGCACACAGCGATCCAGCGAGAATTCGCTACATACACGTGCGTGGGCGGCCGCACCGAGACGGCATCGAAAATCTGGGTCGCGTGACAAGCGAACCACGGCGCTGCCAAGGGCGGCCGGGTCACGCGGCGGAACGACCAACCCTGTCTCTTCATGCAAAACTGCTTCCGGATTGCCCCCAACTTCGGTGACGATCATAGGTAGCTTGGCTACCATGGACTCCAGAATGGAGTTCGAAAACCCCTCCTCCCAAGAACTCAGCATGCCGAAATCCGCCGCCGCAAGAAGTCTGGGGATATCGCTGCGTTCACCCAAGAATTCGATATTTTGTCCCAGGCCATGCGATGCCACGAGCGTCTCAAGCATAGGCCGCAGTCCGTCGCTGCGGCCAACACAGAGTACACGCCAGCCGGGCGGGAGTCGGTCCGCGACGGACGCCAACCCGTTGATCAGGTCCGCATGCCCTTTGTAAGGGATAAGATTGGCGACAACGACACCGACCAAAGCGGCATCGCTGATGCCGAGATCGCGCCGTGCCCCACGCCGCTCCGGGAATCTCATCGATGGGTCAATCCCATTATAGATCAATCTGATCTTACTGGTTGAGACGCCCTCGGCGGCTAGCTCACTGAGCACCGCACGCGAGTTACCTACCACAACATCCATAGCTTTATGTAGACGGCGTTCTAGCCATGCCAGTACCGGCCTCCGCTCCTGATATCGAGCAAGGCTACGCCGGCTCATGATCTTGACGGGTGTTCCAGCCGCAATAGCCAGAGGTGCGCCGATAATATAGGGACCGGGCAAATAGAAATGCGCAATATGCGGACGCCACTGCCGCATGAACCGGAAGAGGTGAGATACGTTGCGCGCAACGCCGCCGAGACTTCGGCTACCCCGATTGCCCCGTTGGCTGCGACCCGAGGAAACAACCTTAATGCCTGCAGCCTCGACGTCATCAGCATGTATGCCACGGCTATCGAGACAATAGATTGCGATGCGCCAACCCCGGAGGGTCAGCGGAACGAGAATGCGGACGAGGTGCGCTTCGGTTCCCCCAATCCCCAAGGACTCAGTTACCACCAAAAGACGGCGCTCAGCAGCCATGGACAATTCACTGGCAGTACAGCTAGCCCTCAGCGTACTCATAAATCGACAAATAGCCACGGCTGAGCTTCGCCTGGCCCAGCTTGCTTCGCTGTTCGATCACCATGAGAGTTGCCATGTTACAGCAGACGGCGTAATCCCAAACTCGCTGAAAAAGCTTTCTAGGGCTTGCGGTGTAAGGAGCTCATGACGGTCAAGTTGTTGCGCATGGATTCCGCTCGCGATGAAGAGAGAGTCGAAGCCGTTGCGGTGGGCACCGGCGACGTCAGTGCGGACCGAATCGCCGATCATGATAACTCGATCGCGTCTTACTTGGTTGGCGCGCAATTTTGATGCAACGGCCAAGCCTTGCTCGAAGATCGCTGGATGCGGTTTACCAGTGTAGTGCACTCGGCCGCCCATTTTGGAATAGACTTCTGCAATCGCGCCCGAGCATTTCACCCTACGACCCCCGATCGATGTCACCACATCCGGATTAGCGCACAGGAGCCCTAGTCCTCGTTGATGCATGGCGTGAAGCTGAGGCCCCAGCAGCTCGACCGAGGCCTCGTCCTGGAAGGCACCTGCAGATACCGCGATGTCAGCATCCTTCATCGCGGTGAACCGCATATCCAGGTTTTCGAATATCGGACTTGCGTTGCCCGGACCCAGGTCAAAAACGCGCATGCCAGGATGCTGTAAGATGAAGTCACGAGCAATATCGCCCGAGGTCAGGAGGGCATCATAGTCAGCAGCGCCCAAGCCAAAGCGTTCAAGCTCCGGCTTCACCGCCGCGCTCAAGCGAGATGCGTTGGATAGGAGAATGACGGAGCCGCCCGATTGGCGAAATCGCAGCAACGCCTCTCGAGCCCGCGGATAGAGGCGCGCGCCGTCATGAATAACGCCCCAAACGTCGCAAAAAATCACGTCATAGCCGTCAGCTAGTTCGGACAGCGACGCTAGGGTTGAAGCAAGGTTTCGCATCTGAATCTCGGGAATAACGTTATCCTCGCGTTGAGGCTGTCCGCATTATGAGCTCCGGCGCTCCCACGTTCGATTCCGAAGTGCGCCGTCACTTGCTGGTCATGCTGGTCTCCTTTGCCGATCTTCCTCGAGATCGGCCGGCACTCGTTCGGAAAGTCAAACCAGCTTCACGTAGGGCACCCTCCCAAAGCGCGAGCACAATGCTCGGGTCCCATTTAGTGACGTGTTCTCGTGATGCCTTTCCAAAATCGCACCTCAGCCGTGCGTCACACATCAGCGTCAAAAGTCCTCTGGCCAAACCAGCCGCTCCGTCTTTCGGATCTACGAGTAGCCCATTCTTATTATCGACAATCAGGTCTTCTACACCGCTGACCCCCCGATAACCAACGGCAGGAAGTCCGGTGGCCAGACCTTCGGCAAGCGCATTGGGAAAACCTTCATACCGCGATGGGAAGGCCATCAGATGCGACAAGGAAAGCTCTAATGGCACATCCCTCACGATTCCTGGCATCTGAACACGGTTCTCCAGCTCGAAGCGCCTGACCAAGTGCTCAAGATGGGCTCGCTCTGGGCCATCACCTATGATGATGAGGTCCCAGTCCGCCTGACTAGGGGCAATACGTCTGAACGCCTCGATCAGCTGATCAAAACCCTTTTGATACTCCAAGCGACCAACCGCAATCAGTCGCAAGCGATCTCCCGCGTGTAGTTTTTCGGGCTTCGCGAGCAGTGGAGACAAAGGTACCGGATTAGGGATGATTCTGAGCTTCGGCTTAAGCACTGGCGGAAAATAACGCGCAGCCCGGCTTGTTTGTACCACTATAAGCTGCGCGAGCGGATATAGACGGTCGCGCAGCAGCTCCTTCACTCGACCGAGACGGTTCAAGGCTGGGTCATTTCGCTCGGAGACGACAACAGGGATGCCGAGCCGCAGACAACCGATGAGCGCGGTGACATTCATGGTATCCATGAAGCTAATGACGATGTCTGGGGTGACGGCTCGCACTTCACAGCGAATGCGTAGAGGACGCGACACAATCCGCCAGAGACGCCGGATTCCGCGACCGCCGAGCTTGTCTATGGAAACCTGTCGAAGGGACCTGGGCAGAGGATAAAATGAGGAGGACTCAGATCGGTCCAAGGTCAGAAGGGTAACCTCGTGGTTTTCGGCCAGGTGGGCTACAAGGTAGGACATCGTCCGCTCCGCTCCACCCGGCCCCGCCATCGTGGGAATCATGCATAGAACACGCATCTTGTTGCCGCCTTACGACCACGAAGGAGCAGCACACCCGCCCCGAGATGAAGGCTGGATCGAGGGCGACGCGCTCATCCGAGGGTCGCAAGCCCTTCTTCCATCTGAGGTGATGAAACTCCATCGAGAATGCGGCGTGCCCGCTGTCGCCAAGTGTGCTGTGCGAGGAAATCGGCACGTGCGTTGGCGCCGAGCCTTTGTCGCAAGGCGCGGTCGTCGAGCAAACGCCGTAGTGCCGCAGCCCAGGCTTCCACATCTTCAGGCGGCACCAAGAGTCCATTGCGGCCATTCGAGATGACTTCGCGCAAGACCGCCAAGTCGGAGCAGAGAATGGGTTTGGCAGCCGCCATGTAACCGAACACCTTTAGCGGTGACATCCAAGCCGCCGTCTCTCCGCCGCCCGCGATCCGCACGTCGGATTGATATGGCGCTAACAAAACGTCGCACCCGAGACAAAACCTCTCGGTGTCGGCCGGCGGTACAAAGCCATGCATCACTATGTTGTTCGGCAGGGCTCGATCGGAGCGTAATTTTTCAATTGTCTCTTGCTCTCCACCAATGACATGAAAATCTGCCGTAGGCACCATCGCGGCGAGATCTCTGATAATTTCAAATCCCTTTCCTGGATAAAGGTGGCCAACATAACCTACCTGCGACCGTCCATCGCTACCGAGATTCGCGGGAGTTTGTCCCTCAGCCAGTTCATTAGCGCCATTATGCGCCACAACAATTCGGCCATTGAGTTCTGGAACTTGTTCTAAAATGCAACGCGCGAGCGAAACACAATTGGTAGTCATATGAAGAAACGCGGGTGCTTTAATCATCCAGCGAAAAAGGTGGCGTTCATCCCACCGTTTAAGGAAAGTGAGCATGTGCGCGTCCCAAATCGTGGGGAGACCCAACCGAGCAGCGACGGCGCAAGCATGCAGCGATCTGCCAAAAACGACGTCAGCGCCGAGATGGCGTGCATCGCGCCCCGCCTCCCAGCCATAGATCCAGCCACGCCCCTTGATGGACCGCCAGGGCACCTTCCTTAGGTCAAATACGCGCTCGACCCCATAGAAGGCATAGATATCGGACACCCCGGGCTCGAGCCCTTCAGATACATCGGGTGCGAGTAGCCTCACGTCATGACCAAGATGCGCGAACGCTTCGCACATCTTCATAACGTGGATGCTGTTCGCCTCACGCGAAGGGATTTTGGAATTGGAAAGATAGGCCAGTTTCACTGCAGCGCCCTTAACGAGTCGGTCTGGTCTTTCCCAAGTAGGGTCTCATATCGCGCGCGCCAGATCTGTGGTGGTCCGTCGAAACGATGGCAGAGCTTTTCGACCCAAGGCAAATAATCGCCGGCGAGCGCCTCCGAGAACGCTCGCGGCGGATTGAGCCCGTGGGCCGCTGCATTCACGCACGCGCGCGGTAGTAGCCGCGAGACGTTACCGGGTTCGGCCCCGAGGAACTTGAGAATCTCGGTTACAAGGCCAGACGGATCCGCTGACACGCGCTCGAAGAACGCATAGAAAATTTGATCGCGGCGAAAGACATTCTCAAACCGCTCAATATTGTCAAGGTAGCTCGATCGGCAGCGGACATTGTCCGAGCGAGCATAAGCTATAGCTTCCTCCACGGCCGGCGGAGCCTTTAGGCCAGCACCCCGCTGCCGTTTCATGACGGCGGACCAGCTGCGCATCACCGGATCGCGCATGATGTAGATGAGCTTGACCTCCGGATTCAACTCTCGCAGGTGCTCGAGCGAGATCTCATCGACGACCGAATAGTCGGGCGTAATTTCCCCTGCAAGCAGTCCGCGTCGGCGCGCGGGCTCGAATAGACCGCAATACCAAACGTCGCTACGCCGGCCGAAAAAGAAGTGGAGATCAAAAAGGGAAAGGGGGCGCCGGATCCAAAGTCCGGTGATGAGCCGCATGCGAAGGTAGCGGTAGTGCCGCTTACTGCGAACCGGCTCATCGAGATAATGTAGCTCCTTCACTGGCGGGAGCCACAGCGCAGGGTGGCGACTCAGGACCTCATGAAGCCAACTCGTGCCAGATCGCCCAGCGCCAAGGCCGACGAAGTCGGGCCCCTTCAGGGACCGCTCGCGAAATCTGTTTTTCGCTCTGCCAGAAACAAACTGACCCGCGACGTCAGGCCAAGCATCCGGAACTTTGGCTTTCACGCTGACGTCCATTCATGCCGGGTCGAGGACTGCGTACTTCTCAGTCAAATGTGCGACCCGGCCTCCGGCGCCGTGCTGTTCCCGATAGCCGTGCACGATCGATTCGACCTTATTAGGGTCCAAGGGTCCGCGCTTCGAGCTGGCGTAGCTCGTCGCCGATCCCTTTACCAAACGCCTGATCGAATCGCGGATCGGTGTTTCCTTCGGCAAGAACACCCTTGAAAAAGTGATGTCCTTTTCCTTAAGGACGCTCAAAGTCTCCGCGGCGACCTTAGGCACCGCCTTCCGAGTCAAATTGCTGAGTATGGTCTTGGCGTGAGGCGACCACTCATGGTCCGGAGCTTCTCCGCGCAAAAAAGCCTCCGCCTTGCCTACTGCTTCGGGAATTGACCCCGCCACGTAGCCTGCTTCGCGCGCGACTTCCACATCGAGCTCGGTCCGACCTTCGCACTCGGGAAGCAAGTTCACGACGGGGCGTCCGGCCAGGACAGCCTCGATTCCGGTAGTGCAATTACTGTGGACCACAAGGTCGGCCGCGTGAATCCACGGCAGCACGCTATCATCCCTCGTCACCGTGACATTCTTAAAGTAGGTGAATGCCTGCTCGTAGAAGGTAATGCTTTCACTTGGATGCGGCCTTAGCACAACGGTGTATTGGGGGAAGTCGTGAGAAAGCTCCTTAGTGAACACAACGAAATCTGCAAAATCGTGAACGTCGCGTTGCCACTTGGAGAACCACAGATTCGAGATACTTTCCTGGTCGAGACTCTTTGGCCAAAGTGCGGGATTAAGTTTTCGTTGGAAGGGGTCTCCCTGCCCTTGAGAATGGGCTGCCATCGCAAACCGCGTGCAAACCAGGATGAAGGGCCCATACGTATCGCGCAGCTGCTTGCTTTTCTCAGCCGTCACCCACCCATAATCGGCTAAGCAGAGATCAAATTTTGGCGTTCCAGTTACGGCGATGGCGTCAGTCAACTCCTGCGCATAGGATGACAGAACCTCCTTTTGCCGCTCGCCCCAAACGCACACGCGGCTCACGTCGGCCTTCCGCAGATAGTCGACCCGATGCGCCTTGAGAACATGATTCGGCCAAGCCTTCACCTGATGCATCCCACCTTCATCATGCAGGAACATGATGGCCGAGCGGTTGTTGACCAGGTCGTCGGCAATATGATTCCTTCCCAACACGGCGCTGAACAGCGACTTTCCCTGCCAAACCACGCCCGTCGACTTGCTTGCGATAGCCTTCAAGCTTTCCTTATGACCAACAATTCCTCGACAACCCTTCGCCGCGAGCGCAGAGGCCATGACCAGCTTGCTCTCCAATTCTCGCGTCAGAGTCT
>Ga0307436_1000502_pt1 | contig 18383 bp, 18 predicted proteins | sample SalMarWE160440MG_FD_202513 | JGI IMG/M metagenome (GOLD analysis project Ga0307436, IMG submission 202513) | Salt marsh sediment microbial communities from the Plum Island Ecosystem LTER, Massachusetts, United States - WE1604-40 | ecosystem: Environmental > Aquatic > Marine > Intertidal zone >...
GCCGACCACTGGCTCTTTATGCTGAACTCGCGGTCCGGTATCAATGGAATTGGGCAATGGCATGGGGCGTCCGTAAAGTCCTCGCGTAACGGGCGATTTCGGCTTCTCAAATGGCAACACTGATTATCTGCCCGGTGTGCGAGACCCGCTACGAAATCAAAGCGGAGTTTCCACCCGAAGGGCGCAAGGTTCGCTGCTCCAAATGTGGTCATGTGTGGCAGGCCAAGCCAGTCAGCGCGGGGGCTCAGGCGCCTGCGGCTAAGCCGCAGGCCCCAGCGCCGCAGCCAGCGCCCCCGCCGAAGGCGCCGCCACCGCCGTCTGCGCCAAAGGCGCCGCCTCCGCCGCCACCGCCGCCACAAGCGGCGCCCATGAGGCCGCCCGCTCCAGAGCCGGCACCACCGCCGCCGCCTCGGGCCGCGCCTCCGCCCCCACCACCGCCCATGGGCATGCCTCCGGGGCCTCGTGTCGATGCGGAATACGAGGAGGACGCGCTGGCGGCGCAAGTGGCGCGGATGAACGCGGAAGCCACGCCCGCGCCGCCCCCGCCGCCGCCAGAGCCGGCACCTGCCAAGTCCAGCGGTCTTTTCGGCAAGCTCATGGGCAAGCGCGCCAAGCCGGCGCCGCCACCGCCGCCGCCGGAGATGGCACCGCCGCCCGGGATGGCGTCGTCCCACGAACCGGCATTCGGTGCGCCGCAAGACGCCTCGTTCGATGTGGGCTACCCGGAGGACGAAGAGGCGCAGGCAGCCCTTGCCGATGCAGATTTGGTCGCTGCGGCGTTCGGCGAAGCTCCGCCCAAGCAAAAGAAGCCGCGCAAGCCGCTGCCCATTGTCGCCATCGGCTGGGGCATCCTGGCGCTGATCATCGCCGTCGTGATCGGTCTGTTCGCGTTCGCGCCGAGCACCACCGTGTCCCTCTTGCCTGGCGCGTCGCGGCATGCCGGTCGGCACGCAAGGCCTTGCCTTCGAAAACGTTCGCTATGGCTGGACCAGTGACGGTGGCCAGACAGTGCTCGAGGTCCAGGGCAACGTGAAGAACACCAGCTCGTCCACGATGACGGTGCCAACCGTCGTCATTGCGCTGCGCGACGAGAACGGGGACGAGATCTCCGAATGGACGACGGAGGTTGGCGCGGCCGAGCTCGCCGCCGGCGAGGAGGCGCCGTTCTTGCGGCAGATTCCGTCGCCGCCCAGCAACGTCCGCAGCCTCAAGGTCCGCTTCGCCAAGGCGAACTAAGCATGGCGGGGGTTGCCGCGGCTGAGATGGTCAAGCCGCTCTACAGCGCTGAGACGATCGCGGAGCGCGTCAATGCGCTGGCGCGCGACATCGCCGCGGCCGAGCTGCATGACCTCATCATCGTCGCGATCCTCAAGGGGAGCTTCATCTTCGCCGCCGACCTCGTGCGGGCGCTGCACCGGCAGGGGCTTGCCCCTGAGATCGACTTCATGTTCCTCGCAAGCTACGGCGCAAGCACGGAGGGCGGCGCGGTCAAGGTCCTGCGCGACATCGGCAGCCCGATTGCGGAGCGCGACGTGGTCATTGTCGATGACATTCTCGATTCGGGCCGTACGCTCGCCTTTGCAAAGGAGCTTCTGGAGAGCCGCGGCGCACACTCGGTGAAGACCTGCATCCTGCTCGACAAGAAGGTGCCGCGCGACGTGGACGTGACGCCAGACTTCACCGGGTTCCAATGTCCGCCCCACTTCGTCGTCGGCTACGGCATGGATCTCGCCAACCGCTACCGCGAGCTGCCTTTCATCGGCGTCTGCGAGACTGACGGCTAGCGGTCGAGGACGAGGCGGATCTCCACCAGGTTGGAGCGCACCCGCAAGACGTAGAAGCCGAGCGTGGCGAGATGCGACGGCATCAGCCAACCGGCCTCGGCGCCGTTGGAGATGATCGCAGGCTGGATGTTGAGCGAGGCGCGCAGCTGGTCTTCAAGCTCGTCCCATAGCGCGCCGAGCCGGCGCTCCTCGATGACGTCGGCGAAGTCGGCGCGGGCGGCCTTGAGGATGCCGTAATAGCCGTAGAGCTGGCCGTAAGCGAACCAGAAGCGGTCGTCGGCGCGGGTGTCGAACCAGCCGCTATTATAGTTCTCGGATCGCTCGCGCAGGATCGCCGAGGTCGCGCCGATGTCCTTAGCGATGCGATCGACGAACTGGAGCAGATTGTCGGCGCGGGCGTCGAACACCGCCTCGCATTTCTCGAGCCGGTCATTGAACTTGTGCAGGTCCTTGATAGTGGAGCGGTAGAAGCTCGGCGTCGGCGTCTTGGGGCCGAACGGGCTCAAGGAGAAATACCAGGTGTATTCGTCGAACTGGAGCGCGCCGCGCGCGCTCTGCAAATCGGCGTCGATCTGCGAGGTGCCGCGCACGCGCCCCAGCGTGTCGACGAGCTCTATCGTGGTGCGGCGGACTGCTTGGTTCACACCGCGCTGGAATGCCGCCTTGTTGTCGAAGAACGGCGTCTTGTCCCAGGGAAGCCCGAACAGGCCAAGCTTATAGAGCAGCATGGAGGAGACCCAGGGATTCTGGTTGACGTTGAAATCGACGAGGTCGGCGGTGGCGTCGACGACGAGCGAGCGGCGGCACGTCTTGGGGGGGGTTGCGGCGGGTTTGGTGTCCTCATCCTCGGTGATGATGCCGCCCTCGGTGCGCGGGGCGTTGCTCGGCGTTTCCGTCTTGCGCTCGTAGGCCGCCGCATAGTCCGGATTGAAATTCGTCCACACTTGCGTGGTCCAGAAGAAATAGCCGTAGAGCCCGACGAGGCTGAGCACGAGAACGCCGAGCACGGTCTTGAGAATGACCCCGCGGCGCGTGAACCAGTTACCCAGCCAGACGAACGGCTTGAGCACGAAAGCGACGGCGAGCCCGAGCCCACGGCCGATCGCCTGGAAGGTCCGGGTGAACAAACTCACGATTTTCTCGAGCATGGAAATCATCCTTCGCCACGCAGAACGGGGTCTCCGCAATATAGGGAGTCATGCCCGCCAGGCCATGACGAGTCCATGAACGCCGGGAGAGACTTGAGATCAGAACTCGCGGATGAGGCGCTCGAGGTAGTCGAGCTCGATGGGCGGCCGCGAAGGATCGCCGATCCGGCGGCGCAGCTCGTCCAGCACCTCGCGGGCCTTTTGGATGTCGATCTGGTCAGGCACTTGGACGGAAAGCCCGAGGTCGGGGCGGTTGGAGCGGTCCGGGCGGCCGAGCGGATCGCGGCCGTTATTGCCCGGCCCTTGGCCCGCCTGCATTTCCCCGTTCTCCATCATCTGTTGCGCCATGGACTGCGCGCCCTTGCGCATGCGGTCGAGCGCGAGGCTCTGATTCTGGGTGGCGCGGTCGAGGTCCGGCTCGCCGATCGCGTCCTCGGCATCCTTCATGGCCTGCTTGGCGCCCTTGAAGTCGTCCGGCGCCTTGCCGCCTTCCATGTGCAGGCGGTCGATGAGGTTTTGCAGCTTGTCGCGCAACGCCTTCTGACGCCTTTGGAGATCCGCTAGAGACCCCTGCTGCTGGCCTTGGGACCGGCCAAGCTGAGTCTTGCCGCCGCCAGGCGCATTGCCTTGCCGGCCTGACTGGCCTTGCGCCTTAGCACCGGCTTGTCCGCCTTGCGGCATCATGTCGGAGAACGGCGTCATTTGCATGCCGGGTCCGAAGTCCATTGGCGGCGGGCTTACCTGGAACTGGTCGCCGGCGCCCCCGCCTTGGCCGTGCTTGCGCTTTTCCGCGAACGTGTCGTCGAGCAGTTTCTGCTGGTCGGAGACGACGTCCTTCAGGTCCTTCATCATGCGGCCGGCGCGCTGCTGCTTGGCGCTCTTGGGGAAGTTCCCGGTCTGCAGGCGGTCGAGGATGTCATTCAGCTCCGACAGCATGCGCTCGGCCATGTCCTTGGAGCCGGCCGAGGCCAGCTGCTCGATGCTCTTGAGCATCTTGTCCAGGTCTTGCTGCGACACGAGCTTGTCGCCCTCTTTGGCGGTGGCGGCTTGCTTGGGCATGTTGCCCTTGTCTTGTTGCTGTGCCGCGAGAGCCTGGAGGTAGCGGCCGAGTGCGGCGCGCAGCTGCTCGATGCGGTGCTTGATCTCCGCGGCCGGCGCGTTCTCGCGCAGCGCCTTAAGCAGCGCGTCCTGGGCATTCTTCAGCTCGCGCTCGGCATCAGGCAAATCGCCTTCCTCGATCCGCAACGCGGTTTGCCAGAGCTGGTCGACGACGCTTCTGACGCCGTCGCGCGAATCGTCGTTCAGGAGGCGCCAATAGGAGTCGCGCAAGGAGAGATAGACCACCCGGTCGTCGATGACCTTCTCGTCACCGATGGTCAGTGCATCCAGCGCGCGGGCAACGCTGGCGATCGATCCCGGCTGGCGAACGAGCTTCTTGCGCTGCTCGATCACGGCCTTGGCAAGCGGCTTGGTGAAGGTGCGCTCCGGCAGCACGAGTTCGAAAGGATCGCTCTTGCCCTCCTGCCCCGCTTGGTCGCGGGCGACGAGGGTCATGCGCACCTTCAGTCCGGCCCAGGGATGCGCGGTGAGATCCTGGATGGTGCGGCCTTCGACATCCTTGGCATTGGCGCGTGGCAACTGGAGCTGCATGACCGGTGGGCCGAACAAAGGCTCGTTGGCATCGGCCAGATCGTCGTCTTCATTCTCGTCGTCGTCGGCCGCGGGGGCGGCATCTTGTGCCTTTTTATCGGCAAGGGCGAAATGGGCCGAGGCGCTGGCCACGCCGTAATCATCGTGGGCGTTATAGGTGAGGCGCAAGCCGCCGCGGGGCGTCGTGGTCGGCTTGCCCGAGAGGCTGATCGTCGGCACCTGGTCCTCGATGAGGGCGAACTGCCACTGAGCGACGGTATGGCCGCTGATCTTGACGTCGGCCGTGGTCCGCTTCATCAGCCCGACATCGAACTGGACCAGGCCGGCACTGGCGCCGAGCTTGGGCTCGATGGTCTTGTCTTTGCCGCTCGCCTCATCGTGGACGGTGAGGGTCACTTGTCGGCCATCCGGCGCATGGGTGCGGACGATAAGCTGGCTGCGCTCGGGCACCGAGAGCGCGCGGAAAGTTTCGGCGCCGGCACCCACCGGCTCGCTGCCGTCGGCAAGCACGATGGGGGCCATACCGGTATAGACCGGCGGCGTCACCCAGGCGTCGAGGCGGAGCAGCGGCGCCGACGTCGTGGCGGCGGGCGAGAACGCCGCGTCGATCCGCGTCCGCACGTCGCCGCCGGCGGCGATCACCGCGACGATGAGCCCGATGAGGAGAAGCGCGCGGATGGCGTAGGGGTCCTTGCGGTCGGTGCGCGGTGCCGGCCAAGACGGTTTCAGCTTGGCGATGAGGCGGGCGAGACGCTGGCGATGCAGCGCCCAAAGCTGGGCGGTCTCGGCTTGCGGCGTGGCGCCGAGCGTGTCCTCGTAGGACGAGGCCGGGCGGTGCTTGACGTTGGCGCCGCGCTCCAGGCGCCGCACCGCCTCGGCGCGGGAGGGGAGCGTCAGCCGCACCAGCGGCAGGAAGGAGACGATCAGCGCAAATCCGGAGACGCCAAGCAGGATTCGGTGCGCGAGCGGCGGCATCACGCTCCAGCCGCCGAACAGCGTGAATACCAAGAAGGCGGCGACCACGATAAAGGGCCACAGCAGAGCCTCCCAGACGTGCTCGCCGAACAGCGCAAGCCAGCTCAGGCGCACGCGGGCCTCGAAGCGCCTCTTGAGCGCGTCCGCCTCGGCGGTTTCCTTAGGAGTGCGTCTGGAGCGGGACGGTCTTGCCATAATCAGCCGTATTTAGCACAGGCAGGGCCCGCGCAAGGGTTACATCACGGTAATTTGGGGGTCGAAGCTGGCAAAAGGGAGGCCCCAAGAGCGCGCTAAACTAAAGCCTCCTAGAGCCAGTCCGGCACGCGCTCGGCCGAAACCATGTCGTCGTAAGTCGGCCTCGGCCGCGTGACGCAATAGCGGTCCCCCGACACCAGCACTTCCGGCACCAAGAGGCGGCTATTGTATTGCGAGGCCTGCACCGCGCCATAGGCGCCGGCGGTCATGATGGCGAGGAGATCGCCGGCATTCAGCTCCGGCAGCGGCCGGGCGAGCGCGAGATAGTCGCCGGTCTCGCAGACCGGTCCCACAACGTCGGTCACCACGGCCCGGGTTCCCGACTGCGGCTCGATCATCGGCAAGATCTGGTGATGGGCCTCGTAGAGGGTTGGGCGGATCAGATCGTTCATCGCCGCGTCGATGACGGTGAAGGTCTTTGCTGGGCTCACCTTCACATAGATCACGCGGGCGACGAGGATGCCGGCATTGCCAGCGATCATGCGTCCCGGCTCGAATAAGAGCCTGACGCCGAGATCGCCGACTGCCTCGTTCACCAGCCGCGCATAGTCGGTGGGGAGCGGCGGCGCCGGCTCGTCGCTGCGATACGGGATGCCGAGCCCGCCGCCGAGATTGACGAACTCGATGCCGAAGCCGGCTACCCGCAGGCTACCGACCAGCTCCGCGAGAAGCGCGAAGGCGTTCTTGAACGGCGCCAGGTCGGTGATCTGGCTGCCGATATGCATGTGCACGCCGGCGGGCACGATGCCCGGCAGCTTGGCGGCGAGGCGATAAAGCGACAGGGCCTGCTCGAAGGGCACGCCGAACTTGTTTTCCGCCTTACCGGTCGAGATCTTGTGGTGGGTCTGCGCGTCGACGTCGGGATTCACGCGGAACGCGATGCGCGCGTCACGCCTGCGCGCTTGCGCCACCGCGCTCAGCGCGCGAAGCTCGGGCTCGGACTCCACGTTGAAGGCGAAGATGCCGGCGTCGAGCGCAAACGCCATCTCCTCCTTGGTCTTGCCAACGCCGGAGAAGGCGATGCGCTCGGGTGGCACGTTCACGGCAAGGGCGCGGCGAAGCTCGCCCTCGGAGACGATATCCATGCCGGCGCCGAGCTTGGCGAGCGTTGCCAGCACGCCGAGATTAGAGTTGGCCTTAACCGAGTAACAGACGAGCGTGTCGGGGTGCGCGGCAAAGGCCTCGGCGAACACCCGGTAATGACGCTCGAGAGTCGCGGTCGAATAGCAATAGAACGGGGTGCCGACGGTGGCCGCGAGATCGCACAGGTCGACCTCCTCGGCGTGAAGCACGTTTGCGTGAGACACGCCGCGCCGGTAGGCGAAATGGTGCATGGGAAGCTGGTCGGTCTATTCGATCAAACGGTCGAGGATCGGCAGATGCCGGGCTGGGGCCTGTTGCATATTCGTTGACGGGTCGGCTTTCGTCTCGGGGCCTCGCGGCGGCGGCCGGTCCAAGGACCCGCGGCGTCCGCAGGCTGAAAGCCCGACAGTCATCGCCAACGCAAGCATAAGTAGGATGCGCAACGCGCTTCCCATGGTCGTGCCCCTGTCATCAGGGCCCTTCCTGGGCCCTTTTCCTACCCCTTTTATCGCGACAGGCCGTCCTTCTCCAAACGCTTTATCCACCGCCGGGCCTCCCGCCGCACATTGGCAGGGGCGGTGCCCCCTTGGCTTTTGCGGCTTTTCGCCGAGCGGCCAGGGTCGAGGACGGCATAGACCTCCTCGGTGATGCGGGGCTCGACCGACTGGAGCTCAGGCAGCGTCAGCTTCCTGAGATCGGCACCCTTCGTCTCGGCCAGAGCCACGATTTTCCCGGTGATGTGATGCGCCTCGCGGAAGGGAATCTCGAGGTTTTGCACCAGCCAGTCGGCGAGGTCGGTGGCCGTGGCGTATTCGCGCGCCGCCGCCTTCTTCATGGCCTTGGCGTCGATCTCGAGGTCGTCCACCATGCCAGCCATGGCGGCAAGGCCGAGCTTCAGCGCATCGAGCGCGTCGAATACCGGCTCCTTGTCCTCCTGCATGTCCTTGGCATAGGCCAGCGGCAGACCCTTCATCACCATGAGCAGCGCCTGAAAGGCGCCGGCAATGCGCCCGGTCTTGGCGCGCACCAGCTCGGCCGCGTCAGGGTTGCGCTTCTGCGGCATGATGGAGGAGCCGGTCGAGAACGCGTCGGACAATTTGGCGAAGCCGAATTGCGGCGAGGTCCACAGCACGATCTCTTCGGCGAGCCGCGACAGATGCATGGCGGCGATGGACGCTGCCGCCAAGGTCTCGAGCGCGAAGTCGCGGTCGGAGACGGCATCGAGTGAGTTCGCCGTGGGCCGCGCGAAGCCGAGCGCTTTCGCCGTCATCTCACGGTCGATGGGAAAGCTCGTGCCGGCGAGAGCCGCCGAGCCGAGCGGACACTCGTTGAGGCGCTTGGCCGCATCGGCGAAGCGGCCGCGGTCTCGCGCCAGCATCTCCACATAGGCCAAGCAATGGTGACCGAAGGAGACGGGCTGCGCGGTCTGCAGATGCGTGAAGCCCGGCATCACCGCATCGGCATGCTGAAGCGCCTTGTCGGCAAGCGCGCGCTGAAGCCCGGCAAGGCCGGCATCGACGCCTTCGATCTCGTCGCGCACATAGAGCCTGAAATCGGTGGCGACCTGGTCGTTGCGCGAGCGCGCGGTGTGCAGCTTGCCGGCGACGGGTCCGATGATCTCGTGCAGCCGGCTTTCCACGTTAAGGTGAATGTCCTCCAGTGCTCGCGTGAATTTGAATTTGCCGGCCTCGATCTCGGCCAGAATCTGGTCGAGACCCTTGGTGATCTCCCCGGCCTCCTGGCCCGAGACGATGCCGGTCGCCGCGAGCATGGCGACGTGGGCCTTGGAGGCTTCGATGTCATGACGCCATAGCCGCTTGTCGAAGTCTATGGAGGCATTTATCTCCTCCATGATTTCGGCGGGACTTGCGGTAAAACGACCGCCCCACATGGTGTTGGTCATGATCGTTCGGGCCAGCAGGCTGAGTTCGAAGAGGATGACGTGAACGCACGCAACAAACGTCAACACGCCGCATCGCCGGCAAGATATGTGATCGCCGCGATCGTCGCCGCGATTGCCGGGTTCGGCACGGTATATTGGAGTTTCGCCCCTCCTGACAATGGTCCGCGGCCTGCTGCTGCGCCCGAAACGCCCGCCGAAACGGCGTCCGGAGGCACCGGCACCGCCAAGACGGGTCCTCTCGCCGGCCTCAACAAGGGCGCCGTTGCCGCGTTTGTCGCGTATCCAAAGCCGCGCAAGCTGCCCCATTTCACCTTCGAGACCGGCGACGGCGCCACCAAGTCGCTCGCCGATTTCCGCGGCAAGGTCGTGCTTCTCAACATCTGGGCAACGTGGTGCGTACCCTGCCGGAAGGAGATGCCCCAGCTCAATACGCTTGAGTCCGACCTCGGCGGCAAGAACTTCCAGGTCGTCGCGGTTAATATCGACCGCGGCGGGCCGGACAAGGCGCGCAACTTCCTGAACGAGACCGGCGCCACGGACATCACGCTCTATACCGACCCGTCGGGCAAGCTGTTCGTGACACTGAAAGCCGTCGGCATGCCGACGACGCTCCTCATCAACCGCGACGGCAAGGAGATCGGCCGGCTCGTCGGCCCAGCCGAGTGGGCGTCGCCGGAAGCCAAGAAGCTCATCGAGGCGGCGATCGCGGCGCCTGCGCCCTCAGGCTAGCGACACGCTCCCCTACCGAGGCTCATCCCACTGCTTTATGCTCAAGGCTGCCCACGCCCAAGCGGAAGGGGGCAGGATGAACGATGACGCTATCGATGATGTCGTTCGCTTCTGGTTCGAGGAGCTCACGCCGAAGCAGTGGTACCGGCCACCTGAGACGGTCGACGCGGAGATCGTCGCGCGGTTTCGCGAAACCTACGAGGAGCTGAAACAGGGCGTGCCGGCGGAGTGGCTCGAGACGCCCAAAGGTTTTCTCGCCGCCATCCTCGTGCTCGATCAGTTTCCCCGCAACATGTTCCGCGGACAGGCGCGCGCCTTCGACGCCGACGATGAAGCACTCGCGCTCGCCAAGCGCGCAATAGACGAAGGCATGGATGCGGAGCTGCCGCCGAAACAGCGGGCCTTTATCTATTTGCCCTTTCAGCATTCGGAGGCGCTCGCCGATCAGGCGCGGTCCGTCGGCCTGTTCACCGCGCTCGGCAATCCGCTCAATCTCGACTACGCCTTTAGGCATCAGGACATCATCGAGCGCTTCGGCCGCTTTCCGCACCGGAACGCCGCGCTTGGGCGCCACTCGACGCCGGAGGAGGACGCGTTCTTGACCGAGCCCGGCTCGTCGTTCTGAGCGGCCGTCACTCCACCGGAGTCAAGTCGTCCTTGTCGAGGCGGTAGTTGTAGAGGCACGTCTGATCCACCGGCTTGTTGCAGGGGATACCGGACGTGGTGACGTGCATGGTGCGCGTGTCGCCGCTCGATGAGAACTTGAAGCTCTGGACGAAGTCCTGGAAGACGCGATCCCAGTCGTCACCGGTGCCGAAATAGAGCTGCAGCATGCAGCCGTCCGGGTTGCAGGCGGGATTGTTCGCACCGTCGCATTTGAACTTGGCGAAATCGACGATCCAATCGCTGTTGCCGTCACCGTTGAGATCATCGGCGCGCAGGACTGCGCTCGTATCTGGTTTGCCGCCCTCCGCGGTGCATCGGTCCGCGGCCTCATTGATGATTCCGGTGATGTCTTCCGGCGGCTTGGTGGGCGCCTCGCTGCGCGCCGGCCAGAAGGTCAGCGCCAAGCCGATGATCAGCGCTAGGCAGGCTGCGGCGGCGAAGCCGAGAACCCATACGCGGGACGCGCTCAATTGGAGGCGGCTCTGAAGCTGTGCGAGAATTCTGCGGATTTCGGCGCAAGACTGGATTTGCGCGCGCGATGACTGTTCGACTTCCGCCGCCGCCCGCAGATGACCTCCCGGAGATGCGCAGGCTCGTCACTCAAGGATGTCTGCATGGCAAGCCCATCGAGGCTCGTGCCGAACAGCGACTTCCAGAAGTAGCGTTTGTAGCCGTTCTCCAACAGTTCGGCGGCACGGGCGTTGCGGACGCGGGTCGACGGCTCGCCGAGTACGACGGCGACGAGCTTGCGACCTTCGCGGGTGGCGCTGACCACGATGTTGAAGCCGGAATCGCAGATGAAACCGGTCTTCATGCCGTCGGCACCGGCAAACGTCCTGAGCATGCCGTTATGACCCCGGAGCACCCTATCCCCGACCTTGACCCCTTTCTCGGCGAAGATGTCGGCGTGCTCCGGGAACTCGATGATGAGCGCGCGTGCCAACCGCGCCAGGTCGCGGGCCGTCGTGTAGTTGCGCTCGTCGGGCAGACCGTTGGGATTGTCGTAGTGGGTCCTAGTCATGCCGAGTTTCTTGGCGGCCGCGTTCATGCGGTCGACGAACGCCTCCTCGCTGCCGCCGACGGTCTGGGCGACCATCATGGCCACGTCATTCGCCGATTTGACGATCATGACCTGGAGTGCGGTGTTGAGGTCGATCGAGCCGCCGACCGGGAGCCCAAGTCTGGTCGGCGCTTGCTGTGAGGCCTTCTTGGTGCAGATGACTTTCGTGTCCGGCGACACCTCGCCGTTGCGAATGGCCTCGAAGGTGACATAAGCGGTCATCAACTTGGTGAGGGAAGCGGGGAACCAGAGTACGTCGGGATCCTCGGAATAGAACACAGTTCCGTTGTAAGGCTCGAAGACTAGGGCGGGGCTCGCGGTGGCCATCGATGGAGCCAACAAGGCTAGTCCAGCGACAAGGCTGAAAAACGCGCGCCTCAGCATGATCCCCTTTCCCTCGTTCAAGTCGACGCCTTGAGCCGATTTCGTCCCGGTCTGCTAAGAACGGTGACTATCAAGCCGTGAAATGGCGGGCTCCCCCGACCCCTCGGAACGACCCGGGCCCTATAATCACCCGAAATTCGACTGTTCCGTGACAAACGTGGAAAACATGGCTTTCCCTGGACGAGAATCGGGCGGACCCGCTCCATTCCCACACAACGATCAGTTGATTCGAAGCCCCCGGCAAAGCCGCTTTCCGAGTCGGGAGACTAACGCGCCGATTTGCTTTCGCAACCCGCGAATTCCGCTTCTTCTCTTTGCGCGGAGAGGATTAGAACAGACGAGCCGGTTCGGCATGAAATGTGTTTGGCCGCTCTACCTATCGTGCCTGGAGCGAAGCGATGAACGAGACGGAACGTCTGGCCCCGCGCATCTCTGATCTCACGTGGGGGCATATTGAGGTGAACGACCGGTCCTTCAGGGACGCCAAGGTCTTTCCTGGCGGCGCTCGGGAGTGGGACTGGCGTGAGACCGGGACGCGCCATGTGCCCGGCATTCAGCCCGCCGACGTTCAGGAACTTATCGACCACGGCGCCAAAACCGTGATTCTGTCGCGCGGGGTTTGGAAGCGGCTCAAGGTCTGCCCCGAGACGCTGGATCTTCTGGCCAAGAACGGCATCGCGGTGGAGGTGTTGCAGACCGAAGACGCCGTCGAACGCTTCAACGAATTGCGCGAGAGTGTGCCTGTCGGCGGCCTGTTCCACTCCACCTGCTAGCGTCTGCCGGACGGGTAGGGCGACCAGCTTGGTCCCGTCTTCGGCTGCGATGGCGCGGCATCTTCTGGAAGCATGACGGCGCGCGCCGCTTCGAGCCAGGGGAACCAAGCAAGCCGCATGGCCTCGGCCCAGAAGGCAAAGGGGTTGGCAGCCTCGAGAAAGGCGCCGAAGGCTTCAAAAGAGGGTGTCGCCGTAAGATTGATCGAAATCTGCTCCGCATCGTCTTCCGGCAAACGGCGGTGAACGATCTCGATGTCGAGCCCGGGCAGGCGCGCAGTGGCCCGGGTGGCGTCAACGTCACTCGTGTGTGTGCTTTCCTTGATACCGGACATTGCAGAACTCCGTCTCAGGACCGCATGCCAATAGCTAGGGACGCTTTCCGGCATTCGTCAAGGCAGGTGCGGTGATCGATCACCGCTGCGCCAGGATCCAATCTGCCGCCGCGGCGAGGTCAGCGACGGTCGTGGTCGGCGGCGGCTCGAAGCGGGTCTCGTCGCCTTCGCGGTATTTGCCGGTGCGGACGAGGAGGGCTTCGGCCAGCCCCGCGCGCAGAGCGCCGGCGACATCGGCTTCCGCATCGTCGCCCACCATCACCGCGTCTTCGAGCGGGCAGTCCATGCTCGAAAGCGCCGCGGCGAAGAAATCCGGCGACGGTTTGCCGAGCACGGTCGCGGTTTTTCCGCTGGCATATTCCAACGCGGTGACGAAGGCGCCGGCGTCGAGGCTCAGTCTGCCGTCCTCGTCCTTGAAGGTGCGGTTCTTGGCGAGCGCAATCAGTTCGGCGCCGTCGATGAGCGCGCGAAAGGCGCGATTGAGATGGGTGTAGTCGAAGGCGTTGCCCGCATCGCCGACGACGACCGCGCGTTTTTCGCGCGCGGGGAGACCGTCGAACTCTTGCGCCAGGTTTGGATGCACGACCAAGACCGGCGAAGACTCGTGCGCGGTGAGCCAATCGCGCGCCGCTTGACCTGGTGTGAACAGCTCATCCGTGGAGATGTCGAGGCCGAGCTTGGCCAGCCGAGTGAGAAGCTTCTGTTTCGTCGAACGTGTGGTGTTGGTGACGAAGCGCAGCTTCAGCCCTTCCTGATGCAGCCTGCCGACCGCGTCGATGGCACCGGGGAGCGCGTGATCCCCGTCATAGATGACGCCGGCAAGATCGAGGAGCACACCGCGGATCATGTTTGTACCGTGCGCGGAACGCGTTCGCCGATCAAGCGCTCGCGGTGTACCTCCCTTGTGGTACTCCGCTTCGTCCTGGAGCCGCGATCAGTCCAGCCGTTTCTCTATCAGGATGGCGCGAAGGTCGTTGACGTTGGTCAGGGTGGGTCCCGTCTCCAAGAGATCGCCGATCCCAGCGAAGAACGTGTAGGGGTCGTTGTCGGCGAGCATGGCTTTCGCATTCAGACCCGCTTCTTCCGCACGTTTCAGCGTGTCGGGATAGATCAATGCGCCGGCATTGTCCTCCGAGCCGTCGATGCCATCCGTGTCTCCGGCAAGCGCATAGATATGCGGCATGCCGTCAAGCGCGATTGCCAAAGCCAAGAGGAACTCGGTGTTGCGGCCGCCTTTGCCTTTGCCTTTCAGCGTGATGGTGGTCTCGCCGCCGGAGATCAGCACGCATGGCGGCTTCTCGGGTTGGCCGCGCATGGCGCATTGACGCGCGATGCCCGCATGGACAAGCGCCACGTCGCGGGATTCGCCTTCGATGGAGTCGCCGAGGATCACCGGTGTGACGCCCTCTTTGCGCGCGACCTCCGCGGCGGCTTCGAGCGAGGCCTGCGGCGTGGCGATCATGATGTTCTCGACGCGCTCGAAGCATTTGTCCCCGGGCTTCGGCGTTTCGTCCGACGTCTCCAGCGCTCGGCGCACATTGTCCGGCAGGTCGATCTTATATTTCTCGATGATGCCGATCGCGTCCGCCTTGGTGGACGGATCGGGCACGGTCGGCCCCGAGGCGATGATAGAGGGATCGTCGCCCGGCACGTCGGAGATCATCAGCGCGACCACCTTGGCCGGATAGGCGGCCTTGGCGAGGCGGCCGCCCTTGATGGCGGAGAGATGCTTGCGCACCGTGTTCATCTCCGAGATGGTGGCGCCGCTTGCGAGCAGCGCCTTGTTCACCGCCTGCTTGTCCTCGAGCGTGATGCCCTCGGCGGGAAGCGCGAGCAGCGCCGAGCCCCCGCCGGAGATGAGGCAGAGCACGAGATCGTCTTCGCTCAGCCCTTGCACCACCTGGAAGATACGCTGCGCGGCCTCGCGGCCGGCGGCATCGGGCACGGGATGGGCGGCCTCGACCACTTCGAGGCGCTCGGTCGGCACGCGATAGCCGTATCGGGTGACGACGAGGCCTTCGAGCGGGCCGTCCCAAGCATCCTCGAGTGCCCTAGCCATGGCGCCGGAGGCCTTGCCGGCGCCGATAATGACCGTGCGGCCCTTCGGCCTAGGGGGCAAATGGGCAGGCACGCAAAGCGAGGGCAGGGCGGCGTCGACGCCCGCCTCGAACATGGCTTTGAGCAGCTCTTCGGGCGTCATTCTCGTGATTGCCTCCCCCTTTTGAGTAGCGCCAGAAACCTGCACAGACGATTGCCATAAGGCAAGTGAATGAATACGGTGCCCGTTCCTTTGGCAGGAAACCCGGGTTTTGCTAGGAAAGTAACCAACTGGGGGCTATGCGTAATGGCAGCGGGCAGTAGCGAGCAACACAAGAAGCCCAAAACCGATATCGAGATCAGCCAGGCCGCAACCATGCGGCCGATCCTTGACGTCGCCAAGAACAAGCTCGGCATCGAGGCCGACGATCTGATCCCTTACGGCCACTACAAGGCGAAGGTCTCGCTCGACTATATCGACACCCTGAAGGACAAGCCCGACGGCAAGCTGATCCTCGTCACCGCGATCACGCCGACGCCCGCTGGCGAGGGCAAGACCACCACCACGGTGGGCTTGGGCGATGCGCTCAACCTCATCGGCAAGAAGGCCATGATCTGCATCCGCGAGCCATCGCTCGGGCCGTGCTTCGGCGTGAAGGGTGGCGCGGCCGGCGGCGGCTATGCGCAGGTCGTGCCCATGGAGGACATTAATCTCCACTTCACCGGCGATTTCCACGCGATCGGCGCCGCCAACAACCTGCTCGCGGCGATGATCGACAACCACGTCTATTGGGGCAACCCGCTCGATATCGACGTGCGCCGCGTCACCTGGCGCCGCGGCGTCGATATGAACGACCGGGCGCTGCGCTCCATCGTCACCTCGCTCGGCGGCGCCGCGAACGGCTTCCCGCGCGAAGCGGGCTTCGACATCACCGTGGCCTCCGAGGTGATGGCGATCTTCTGTCTGGCCAAGGATTTGGAAGATCTTCAGCGGCGTCTCGGCCAGATCCAGATCGGCCAAACGCGCGACAGGAAGGCCGTCACCGCGAAGGAGCTGTCGGCAGCCGGCGCCATGGCGGCGCTGCTCAAGGACGCCCTCGCGCCGAACCTGGTGCAGACCTTGGAGAACAATCCGGCCTTCATCCATGGCGGGCCGTTCGCCAATATCGCCCATGGCTGCAATTCTGTGATCGCCACCAAGGCGGCACTCAAGCTCTGCGACTACGTGGTGACGGAGGCTGGCTTCGGCGCCGATCTCGGGGCGGAGAAGTTCTTCGACATCAAATGCCGCAAAGCGGGGCTGAAGCCCGACTGCGTGGTGATCGTGGCGACCATCCGCGCGCTCAAGATGCATGGCGGCGTCGCCAAGGACGATCTCAAGAAGGAGAATCTCGAGGCGCTGGAGAAAGGCTTCGCCAATCTTGAGAAGCATATCGAGAACGTGCGCAAGTTCGGCGTGCCGATCGTCGTGGCGGCGAACCGCTTCTCGTCCGACACGGATGATGAGATCGCGCTTCTCAAGCGCCTGTGCTCCACCGCGAGCACGGAATGCGTGATGGCCGACCACTGGGCGCTCGGCGGCGAAGGCGCCGTCGATTTGGCGAACGCCGTGGTTAAGACCATCGACACCAAGCCGTCCGATTTCGAGCCGCTCTATCCCGACGACATGCCGCTGTGGGACAAGACGCGCACCATCGCCCAGGAGATCTATGGCGCCGAGGACATCACCGCCGACAAGGCGGTGAAGGACAAGTTCGCCGAGCTCGAAAAGCAGGGCTTCGGCAAGCTGCCGATCTGCGTGGCCAAGACCCAGTACAGCTTCACCACGGACCCCAACGTCAAAGGGGTGCCGCTTGGCCATACCATCCCGATCCGCGAGGTGAGGCTCTCGGCAGGGGCCGAATTTGTCGTGGTAATCTGCGGGGATATCATGACCATGCCCGGTCTGCCGCGGGTCCCGGCCGCCAACAATATCGAGCTTGGGGCAGATGGCCGCATTACCGGGCTGTTCTAGATAAGCAAGGGGGTTGCCAGGCGCGTAACCTGACGCTACCACCGTCCCCCGCGCGAGGCAGGGTCCGGCCAGGACCCGGGTAGCCCGAATTCCTAGGAGAGGAAACTATGGCTGGAGCCAGACGGCCGGGCCGTAACTTTCTATTTGTGCCAGGACCAACCAACGTTCCTGAGCCAATCCATCAGGCGATGCATGTCGCCATGGAAGATCATCGCGCGTCTGACTTTCCCAAGTTTACGCTGCCGCTCTACGAGGACTTGAAAGAGGTCTTCCAGACCAAGGACGGCCAAGTTTTCATCTTTCCCTCGAGCGGCACCGGCGCCTGGGAGGCCTCTCTCACAAATACCCGCTCGCTCGGCGACAAGATGCTCGCCCCGCGCTTCGGCCAGTTCAGCCATCTGTGGATCGAGCTCGCCAAGCGCCACGGGCTCGAGGTCATCGTCCAGGAGGAAGAGTGGGGCACCGGCGCTTCGCCGGAACGGATCGAAGAAGCCCTCCGCGCCGACAAGAATCACGAGATCAAGGGCGTCATGGTGGTCCACAACGAGACCGCCACGGGCGTCACCTCCGATATTGCCGCCGTGCGCCGCGCCATCGATGCCGCAGGCCACCCGGCGCTTCTTTATGTGGACGGCGTGAGCTCGATCGCTAGCATTGACTTCCGTATGGACGACTGGGGCGTCGATTGCGCCATCACCGGCTCGCAGAAGGGCCTGATGCTGCCAGCAGGGCTCGGCATCGTGTGCGTCAGCCAGAAGGCGCTTGCCGCGATGCAGGACGCCACCTGCACCAAGGCGTATTTCGATTTCGCCGATCACATCCGCACCAACCCGGGCGGCTATTTCCCGTACACGCCGGCGACGACGCTGCTTCGTGGCTTGCGCGCCTCCCTCGACCTCCTGTTCGAGGAGGGGCTTGAGAACGTGTTCTCGCGGCATCGCTATCTCGCCAATGGCACGCGCGCTGCCGTCGAGGCGTGGGGGCTTTCGCTCTGTGCCAGGGACCCGAAATGGTATTCCGACACGGTGAGCGCGGTCATGGTGCCGGAAGGGGTCAACGGCGCCGACGTCATCGACCGCGCCTATCGCCGCTACAATCTCGCGCTCGGCGCAGGGTTATCGCAGATGGCGGGCAAGCTGTTCCGCATCGGCCATCTCGGCGATCTCAACGAGCTCATGCTGCTCGGCGCCATTGCCGGCGCTGAGATGTCCATGCGCGACGTAGGCATCGACGTCGAGCCCGGCTCTGGGCTGGCGGCGGCGCAGGAGTATTTTCGCAGCGCGCAAGCGCTAGGCGAACGCCGGCTCGCGGCCGAGTAGGCGCGTGCCGCGCGAGGACGAGCGGTAGCGCCACTGTCCTCGAAGACGTGCTTTTGATCTGACGGCCGCCTGGCGCATCGGCCTTGCACCGGGATGGTTTCTTTGTGGCGTGGGGCGTGTCCCCCGCAGTTGTAGAAGGGGGAGGTTCAGTGGAACACGCGATCGTCTTCCTCGATCGAGAGTCGGTTGGCGCCAATGTGCGCAAGCCCGATTTTCCGCACACTTATGTGGAGTACGAGTCCACCTGGACGCCGGAGGACATCGTCGCCCG
>Ga0307436_1000504_pt1 | contig 18320 bp, 13 predicted proteins | sample SalMarWE160440MG_FD_202513 | JGI IMG/M metagenome (GOLD analysis project Ga0307436, IMG submission 202513) | Salt marsh sediment microbial communities from the Plum Island Ecosystem LTER, Massachusetts, United States - WE1604-40 | ecosystem: Environmental > Aquatic > Marine > Intertidal zone >...
CCAGCACGTTGATATCCCGGCCGCTGGCCAGCACGTGGTCCAGCCCCGAGGAGCCGATGTCGTAGGCCCATCCATCCCCGCCGATGATCCAGACGCTGCGCCGGACCAGGTGATCGATCACCGAGAGCAGGTCCCGGGCCGGCTCGCTGTCCATCCGCCCCAGCCTGGTCTTGAGGTCAGCGACGCGCGAGCGCTGGCGGCGAATCTGCGACTCGCTGGTCTGCGGTGCATCGAGGATCTCATCGACCAGCTCGGCGCCGATCTCCCCCTTCAGCTCCGCAGCCAATCGCCGGGCGACGGCCAGGTGCTCGTCGGCGCTGAGGCGGAAACCGAGGCCGAACTCGGCGTTGTCCTCGAAGAGCGAGTTCGACCAGGCCGGCCCCCGCCCCTCGGCGTTCTTGGTCCAAGGCGTGGTCGGCAGATTGCCGCCGTAGATGGACGAGCACCCGGTGGCGTTGGCAATGACCGCGCGGTCGCCGAACAGCTGGGAGAGCAGGCGCACATAGGGTGTCTCGCCGCAGCCGGCGCAGGCCCCGGAGAACTCGAACAGCGGCTCCAGGAACTGGGTTCCGCGCACGGACGCGAAGTCGACCCTGGAGCGCTCGTTGACCGGTATGCCCTCGAAGAAACGGACATTTTCCCTCGCCCGCTCAAGGATGGGGTCCTTGGGCTTCATATTGATCGCCTTCACGCCGCTCTGCTGCAGGCTCTTGGCTGGGCAGACCTCCACGCACAGCCCGCAGCCCGTGCAGTCCTCGGCGAAGATCTGCAGCGTGTAACGCGTGTCCGGGAAGCCGCGGCCGTTGATGGGGGCCGAGCGAAAGCCTTCCGGCGCCTTCTCCAGCACAGAGTCGTGGTAGAACTTGCCGCGAATCACGCTGTGGGGGCAAACGAAGCTGCAGTTGCCGCACTGGATGCAGATATCCGGCTCCCAGACTGGAACGAACGCTGCGATGTTGCGCTTCTCCCACTTGGTGGTGCCAGACGGATAGGTTCCGTCGATGGGCAGCATGGAGACCGGCAGCCTGTCACCCTTGCCCTCCATCATCACCGCGGTGACCCGCTGCACGAACTCGGGCGCCTCCGCCGGCACGACGGGCGGCATCTCGATGGTGCTGCTCGCCTGTGCGGGAATCCTCACCGGGTAGAGATGCTCCAGGGTCTGATCGACGGCAGTGAAGTTCTTCTGCACCACCTCCTCGCCCTTCTTTCCGTAGGTCTTGCGGATGGACTGCTTGATCTTATCGATGGCCTCGTCCCGCGGCAGCACGCCCGAGATGGCGAAGAAGCAGGTCTGCATGATGGTGTTGGTGCGGCTGCCCATGCCGGTATCGCGCGCCACCTGCGAAGCGTCGATGACATACAGCTGGATCTTCTTCGCGATGATCTGCTCCTGCATACGCCGAGGCAGGTGCTCCCAGACCTCGTCCGGGCCGTAGGGGCTGTTGAGCAGCAGGGTCGCGCCCGCCCGGGCACACTCCAGCACATCGATCTTCTCGATGAAGTTGAACTGGTGGCAGCCGATGAATCCGGCCGACTGGATCAGATAGGGCGAATTGATTGGATCGGGCCCGAACCTCACGTGGGAGACAGTGCGCGAGCCGGATTTCTTCGAGTCGTAGACGAAGTAGCCCTGGGCATACAGGGGAGTCGACTCCCCGATGATCTTGATGCTGTTCTTGTTGGCACCCACCGTGCCGTCCGCTCCCAGGCCGATGAACAGCGTGCGCACCACCTCCTCGGGCTCGATGTCGAATGACGGATCGAAGGCCAGGCTGGTCTGGGAGACATCGTCATCGATGCCGACCGTGAAGTGGTTCTTCGGCGCTGCCTTCTTCAGCTCGTCGAATACGGCCTTGGCCATCGCCGGGGTGAGCTCCTTGGAGGACAGGCCGTAGCGACCGCCGATGACCCGCGGCAGGGTGCTGCCCGGGAGCTTGCCGTTGGCCTGGGCCTCGGCCAGGACGGTCATCAGGTCGGTGTAAAGAGGCTCGCCGGTGGCGCCGGGGCACTTGGTGCGGTCGAGCACGGCGATGGCCTTGACGGTCGGGGGCAAGGCAGCGAAGAAGTGCTCCGCCGAGAAGGGCAGGCACAGCCGCACGTTGATGACGCCGCATTTCTCTCCCTGGCGCTGCAGGTAGGCCACGGTCTCGCGGAAGGTCTGGGCCGCCGAGCCAATGATCACCACGACCCGCTCCGCGTCCGCCGCGCCGTAATAATCGAACAGGTGGTAGGACCTGCCGGTCAGCTTGGCGAAGGCATCCATCTTCTGCTGCAGGATGCCGGGTAGCCGCGCATAGAACGGATTCACCGTCTCGCGCGCCTGGAAATAGATGTCCGGGTTCTGCGCCGTTCCGCGAATGAACGGATTATCCGGGTTCAGACCACGCGCCCGATGCTGACGCACCAGATCCGGGTCGATCAGCGCCCGCATCTGGTCTTCGGAGATCAGGGTGAGCTTGTTCACCTCGTGGGAGGTGCGAAAGCCGTCGAAGAAGTGCACGAACGGCAGCCTGGCTTCCAGGCTCGCGGCCTGGGCCAGCAGCGCCATGTCGTGTCCCTCCTGCACCGTGCTGGAGGCGAGCTGGGCGAACCCGGTCTGGCGCACCGCCGCGACATCGGAGTGATCGCCGAAGATGGACAGGCCCTGGGCGGCCAGCGAGCGGGCGGCCACATGAAACACCGCCGGCGTGAGCTCCCCCGCGATCTTGTACATGTTCGGGATCATCAGGAGCAGGCCCTGTGATGCCGTGAAGGTGGTGGTGAGCGCACCCGTCTGCAGGGCCCCGTGGGCCGCCCCCGCGGCACCGCCCTCGCTCTGCATCTCCACCACCATGGGCACGCTGCCCCAGATATTGGGAATCCGCTCGGCGGACCATTGGTCCGCCAGCTCGGCCATGGTGGACGAAGGAGTAATCGGGTAGATCGCGCACACCTCGTTGAGGCGGTAGGCGGTGTAGGCGACCGCCTCGTTCCCTTCAAGCGTCGTAACCGGTGACGACTTCATGGATCACTCTCCTGGTTCCGGGATCATGTCGATGGCGTGGCAGGGGCACTGCTCGAAGCACACCGCGCAGCCGGTGCAGAGGCTGTAGTCGTATTCGTAGCGCATCCCGGGGCCCAGCTTGATGATGGCGTCCTCGGGACAGGCGCCGTAGCAACCGTCGCACTCGAAGCAGTTGCCGCAGGAGAAGCACCGCTTCGCCTCATAGATGGCCTGGCGCTCGCTCAGCCCGCTCACCACCTCGTCGAAGCCGTAGCGACGCCGTTCCACCTCCAGGTGGTCCTGCTTCACCTGATCGGCTTCGGTCAGGTAATGGATATGCAGGCCGTCGAAGGCGGCCAGCGGGTGCTTGGGTGGTTTGACGTACTGCTCGCCCTTGAGAAAGGCGTCGATGTGCCGGGCGGCCTTCTTGCCGTGGCCCACCGCCACGGTCACCGTACGCTCGGTGGGCACCATGTCGCCGCCGGCGAAGATGCCCGGTTGGCCGGTCATCATGTTGGCGTCGACGACCACGGTGCCGTCGCGCTTGAGCTCGATTCCCGGCACCTCCTTCAACAGGCCTGTATCGCTGTTCTGGCCCAGGGCCAGGATCAGGCTGTCGGCCTCCAGCGTCTCAAACTGCCCGGTCGGCTCCGGATAGCCTTCGGCGTTGATCTTCATCAGCTCGACCTGGATCCGCGTCTCATCGATCTCCTTGATGGTGCGAAGCCAATTGATCTTGACACCCTCCTCGATGGCCTCGTCGGCCTCGAAGGAGTGCGCGGGCATGTGCTCGCGATCCCGGCGATAGATGATGAGCGCCTCCTCGGCACCCAGGCGCCTGGCGGTGCGCGCCGCATCCATGGCCGTGTTGCCACCTCCATAGACCGCCACGCGACGGCCCAGAATCGGCGCCTCCCCCGATGAGGCCTGCCGCAGGAAGCTCACCGCATCCAGTATCTTGCCCGCATCCCGCGCGGGGATATCCACGCGCTTGCTCAGGTGCGCCCCGACGGCGACGAACACGGCGTCGAACCGGCCTGCCTCCTTCTCGGTCAGGACGTTCTCCACCTTGTGGTTGAGCACGATGCGCACACCCATGTCCTCAATGCGGGCAATCTCCCGGTCCAGCTCGACCCGCGGCAGGCGGTACGCCGGAATGCCGAAATGCATCATGCCACCCGCCATGGGGCCCGCCTCGAAGACCTCCACCGCGTGGCCGAGCCGGGCCAGGTGATAGGCGGCGGAAAGCCCGCTGGGCCCAGCGCCCACCACCATGACCCGACGCCCGCTGGGCGGGGCGTCCGGCTTGACCGTCCAGCCCCGATCCAGGGCGAGGTCGCCCAGGAAGCGCTCCACGGCGTGGATGCTGACCGAGCTGTCCACCTCGTTGCGGTTGCAGCGGCTCTCGCAGGGGTGGTAACACACCCGGCCGTGCACAGCGGGCATCGGATTGTCCCGCATCAACACCTGCCAGGCCGTCTCGTAGGCGCCTTCCTGCACATGGGCCAGCCAGGCCTGGATGTTCTCCCCGGCCGGACAGGCGTTGCTGCAAGGCGGGAGCAGGTCCACGTAGACCGGGCGTTGGGTGCGAACCGCGCCGGTCCCTTTGCCATGCTGGACCAGGTCCGCCGGACGCGTGATATCGCTGGGCTTGGGGCTGCTCATTGATCTCCTCCATCCTTTTGTGGTTTAGCAAGGCGGCATCCGGGATCGCGCCATGCCGGGCCGGTGCCGCATCACCCCCGCAGGGCTCTCACGGAGGTCTGTCAGGAGCCTGTCGGACCTTGGCGTCCGTAACGAGGAAAAGCGAGATCGAGTCGGATTTTCGCTCGATTGAGGAGAATAGCCACCCCTATCCGACGAGATCGAGCAGGAAATCCGGCCGATAGCCGCTTTACCGCAGCAGGACATCCAAAGTCCGACAGGCGCCTGGGCACCAGTAGGGCTTCGCAACTTACGGACAGTGGCTCGGCAATCACAGCATGCCCATTCGGTCGAGGTCGAGGCCCCGCAGTCCTGCGCCGACAGGGTTGGCGTTGCGGGCGAAACCAGGCCCCTTGCGGGACGCGAAGCGCCTCGATCCCGGAGCCGGATCCCCGACCGATCCGCACACAACGATGGGCTTGGCCGGTCAGTGCGTGAACCCCGCCCCTTCACCAATTTACTGATCATAAAGGGGGCCGCTCGCGGTTTGCAATGGCGGGCAGCCGGCTGGGCAGGCGTCCCGGCAGGGACACCCGCCGACCTCACGGGGTCCGCGCCGGGCCTCGCCGCGGGCGCGGCAACGGCCGGACCTGTTGCAAGCGCAGGATAGCCGGCGCAGATCAGCCGGTCTTTCCGCCCTCGGCACGGCGCCTGCGCAGCCGTGGCGGCAGGTTGCTGATGCGGGCGACCTGGGACCAGGAGAGCACCCCGATCACCTCGTCGGCGTGGTCCAGCGAGCCCGTTTCGGTGACCACTGCGATATCCTGCTTGGCATCACGCAGGCGCATGAACACGTCGAGCAGGTTCTCGTCGGCGCGCACCACGAGAAACTCTCCCGTGGCGTGAGCTGCGAAGCTATGCGCTAGCGGTGTGGTGGGGTTGATGTGCGCCACCTTAATTTCTTCAAGTATGGCAGCCACCCGACCATCATGCACTGCCACGATGTGAGGGGGCCGCCTGACCTCCCTGAGCGCATCCCCCAGGGGCGTGGGGTCGGCCAGGTGGCGATGCAATATGGGCACCTCGAGCGCGTCGCGCGCCGTGTACATAAGATAGAGGTTGGTCTGGCACGACTCCGGCAACGAGTGGCCGCGGCGCGTGAGCTTGAGCGTATAGATGCTGTCGCGCAGCACCCCGCGGCGCACCCCGTAAGCCACCGAGGCGGTGATCATCAACGGCATGATCACGCTATAGTCGCGGGTCATCTCGAAGATCATCACCATCGCGGTGACCACGGCACCGGTTGCCCCCGCCACCACGCCGGCCATGCCGATCATCGCCGTGGCCGGCACGTCCAAGGACACGCCGGGCAGCAAGGTGTTGACCAGGCTCGCATAGGCGGCGCCAAGGGTGGCACCCAGGAACAGAGAGGGGGAGAAGATGCCGCCCGAGGCCCCGGAGCCCAGCGCCAGGGAGGTCGCCAGGATCTTGGCAGCGAACAGCAGCAACAGGAAGGCCGGGCTCAGCGAAGGCTGGGCCAGAATCTCCTGAATCGTGGCGTAGCCTACCCCCTGGACGTAATAGTGCCCGCTGTAGCGCAGGAACAGATACATCATGACGCCGAAGACCAGCATGCCCAGGGCGTGGCGCGTGTAATAGTTGCCGGGCAGCCGATCGAAGAAGTCCTCGACCACATAGATGGAGCGGATGTACACCATGGCCACCAGACCCAGGATCAGCCCCAGGCACAGATAGGCGACCAGGGTCGATTCGGTGAGGGGACTGGCCCGGGCGACGATCAGCGACGGGATGTCGAACGCGGGGGAGGCGCCGAACGCGGCCCTGCCCACATAGGTCGCCGCTCCGGTGGCGAGCGCCACCGGAATCAGGATCCGGGAGCTGATCTCGGGCAGGATGAGCTCGATGGCAAAAAGCAGCCCGCCGATCGGGGTGTTGAAGGTTGCGGCGATGCCGCCCCCGGCCCCGCAGCCGATCAGCGCGGTGCGCTGCCATTGGGGAAGCCGCACCAGCTGCCCTACCGTGGAGCCGAAGGCCGAGCCGATCTGGATGATCGGCCCCTCACGGCCCACCGCCGCGCCCGAGCCGATGGAGATCGCCGAGGCGAGCGCCTTGACCACGGAGACCACGGGACGGATGATGCCGCGCCCGTAGTAGATCGCGTCCATGACCTCGGGAACCCCGTGGCCCTTGGCCTCCGGGGCGAAGTTCTTCACCAGAAAGGCGACCATCAGGCCACCCAGCACCGGCGCCAGGATGATCCAGGCGCCCCAGGGCCCGGCCGGGGTGTGCACGCTGGTGTCATAGACCAGCGACAGCTGCCCGAGAAAGAACAGGTTGTGGAAGAAGGCGATCAGGGCCCGAAACACCACAGCACCCACACCCGCTACCAGCCCGGTCAGGATCGCGAGCATCGAAAAGCGCAGCAGCGGCGCACGGGGCAGCCTGATCCTCAATCTATCCACCGAAGGCCCAGTTGCTCAGGGGGTTCGGCTAGCTATCGTACACAGCGCGCAAGGCGGGCACACCCCTTTCGCCCGCAAGGCGTGGCGATTACAAGCGCCAACCCGGCGCGCGGCCCACCGCGCCAGCACCCGTGATGCGCTGCCGGGCGCCCGCGAAGAGGCAGGGCAAGACGACCAGATACACATGATCACAAGACGGATCAGCACAGCTTCCATCTCCACATCTCCTTCCGCGGCGGACCCGATCCCGGGCTCCCGGGCTAGGCGCCGTCAATCCGGCTCAGGAGACTTGACCCTGGTGTACTGTTTCGTCCTCTTCAGAGCTTATAGAGCGGGCCCGTAGGCGGGCTTGACAAGGATTGGGGCTTGGGTCGCCGCGACCTCGGAGTGACCGTCGGCCGCAGGGGTGAGGCGCAGACGAATAGCCGGCGCCGAGCCGCTAGAGCGGCCGCTTCGGCGGGGAGGGGTAGAGGAAGGTATCCTCCAGGGCATCAGTGCCCATGGCACAGACGTCCGCTGCATGCTCCAGACCGGCCCGGTCGAGCACCTCCACCCGGCTGCCCTTGATCGCCACCAGCCCCTCGCTGCTCAGGTTCTTGAGGATGCGCGAGAAGGTCTCGGGCTTGACCGAGAGGCGCGAGGCCACGACGCCTTTGGGCACCTCCAGCTCGAAGCTGGCCGCATCCGAGGGGACCCGCTTGATCAGGTAGCCGGCCACCCGACAGGTGGCGCTCTGCAGGCTGAGGCTGTCGATCTCACGGATCAGCCCGCGCAGGCGCTGGCTCATATCTCCGAGCAGCAGAAAGCAGGTGTCCACGGACTGGCGCAGCATCCCCGAAAAATCCCTCGCATCGACGCTGATCAGCTCGGCATCACTGAGGGCAACGGCGCTCACCGGGTAGCGCGGTCGATCAAGGAACATCAGCGCCTCGGCGAAGGTGCTGCCGGGCGAGACCACCTCGATAACCTTCTCATTACCGTCGGGGGACAGGCGAAAGAGCTTGATATAGCCCTGCAGCACCAGGTAGAAGCGCTCGGCCACATCGCCCTGCTCGAACAGCGACCGCCCGTCCTCCAGCCGAATGCGGCGTGCACGCCTCGCTACCTGCAGCAGCTGCTCGGCGCTCAGGCGCGCAAACAGCATCCCGCGACGCAGATCCTCCAGCAGGGCTTCGCCCACCACCGCTTCAGTCATATCGCTTCGTGTCGAGGCTCGGGACCTGCCCGACCGCGAGCTTGACAAAGGTCAAGGCTGGTTCCAACCCGCGAAAATCCAACGGGCCTGCAAGCGGGAAAAAAGCAGGCAGCGCCCGCAGTGGCAAGCAGCCGGACATGGCCGGGAAATCCTCCCGGCTCTTCCCGGCCCAAGCGACAACCGAGGCGGGCAGGCTCATCACGGGGCAGAGCCGGGGCCGGCCGGCTCAACAGGCCCGCGCTTCGAGTGCATCCAGCAGCTCACTCATGACCCGATTGATTCGAAGGAACCGGCTCTCGTCCGCCAGCATCTCCCGCTCGGACTGCACGTACCGGGACCGGTCCAGCTCATCCCGGCCATGCTCGATCAGCGCGCGCGCGGACTCCGGCGTGGTCTCCAGGTGAAATTGCAGCCCGACGACCCGATCGCCGACGCTGAAGGCTTGGTGGGGACAGGCCTCGCTGGCGGCCGCGAGCACGGCCCCTGCGGGAATCTCGAATCGGTCACCGTGCCAGTGGAACACCTCGAGGCTCCGCGGCAGCACCTCGCCCAGCATGGTGCCCTGGGCCTGCTCGGTCCGGGTCACCGGGTGCCAGCCGATCTCGCGATGAGCGCTCTTCCCCACCGCCGCTCCGAGCGCGCTGGCGATGAGCTGGGCCCCCAGACAGATGCCCAGCACCGGCTTCCCGGCCTCGATCGCGGCGCGCACCCATCGCTTCTCGGCAGCCAGCCAGGGATAGCGGCCCTCATCGGCAACGCCCATGGGACCGCCCATTACGATGAGCCAGTCGATCTCATCCAGCGCCGGCAGGGGCTCTCCGCGGTAGAGATGGCTGGAGGTCATCCGATGGCCGCGGTCCTGTAGCCAGGCCGCCATGCTACCCAGGCCCTCGAAGGGGACGTGCTGCAGGTGGTGAACGCGTACAGTCATGGCTCTCTATGCCTCGATTCGCGGCCGGTACCGACGGGGCGCCGCGCTATCATGCCGCTCAGCGATACTGGCGCATATACCACCACTCGAAGCCGCGCTTGGCCCAGTGCAGCGGCCGCATGGCGGGCAGCGCGATGTTGCGCCGCTCGGTACGCGCGACCAGCATGCCGCGGTCGTGGGTGTCCACGATGCAGGCCAGCGCCGCCTTGAAGGTCTGGCGTGGCTCGCGCCCCTTGAGCTCGGCAATCAGATTAGTCGCCGCCGCCTCGGCCTGAAGGTCCGCCATGTGGGCCTGCTTGGGCATCCAGTCCGGGCCCGGGAAGCTGCCCGAATCGCCGGCCACGTAGACGCGCTCGAAGCCCTCGACGCGGCATCGCCCGTCCGCCCGGAGCAGCCCACCCGGGGAGCGCGGCAGCTCGGTGTTGTCAAACCACTGGTTGCCGGTCATGCCCGGCATGAACAGGATCAGGTCGGCAGCGAATTCACCGCCCTCGGTCGTCACCTTGTCCTCGGAAAAGCCCTTCATCTTGTGACCCAGGTGGGTCTCGATGCCGCGCTGCGCCATCTCCCGCAGCAGGCCCTGCACCGCTTTCGCTCCCAGCCGCGCCCCGGGCTGCGCGGCCGGGCTGAAGAACACCAGCCGGAAGTCGTCGCGCCGCCCTTCCCGGCGCAGCTGGCTATCGATGCCGAACAGGAACTCGAACATCGGCCCGCCGCGGATCGCCGAAGGCTCCTTGGGATTGCCGGCGAAGCCCACGGCGATGCTACCGCCCTGCGTGGCCCGCAGGCGATCCCGGATCCTGAGCGCGGCGTCGATCCCTTCACAGGGGGTGATGGCGTGCTCGATCCCCGGCAGCTTCTTCAGGAAGCGCCCACCCGAGCCGATAATCAGGCCGTCATTCTCGATCCGTCCCCGGTCCGTGACCAGCACCCGTCCATCCGCCTCGAGCCCGGCGGCCGAGGCCGCCCGATAGTCGACCTTCATGCGCTGGAAGAAGCCGTCCAAGGGGATCACCAGATCCTCGGGCTTGCGCAACCCGCAAGGGACCCAGATCAGGCTGGGGAGATAGACGAATTCCGGGCGCGGGGCGACCAGCGTGATCGCCAGGCCCGGATCGGCCTGCCGAAGCTTGCGAACGGCGGTGAGGCCGGCGAAGCCCGCACCGACCACGGTGACTCTGTTCATGAGCTCATCCTCGACACTGCGCCGTACACCGGGCGCGCAGAATCATAGACATACCCGAAACGCGCTATTTTACCTGCCCCGCTCCGACGTCCGGGCCATCCCCCCCGGAACTTCAGGGCTTTGGCTCAGTGGCTCCGAGCAACGGCCTGAGATAGGGCCAGAGGTTGTCGAGCACCCGCGGCTCGGCTGCTGCGTTGGGGTGAATGCCGTCGGCCTGCATCAGCGCCTTGTCGGTCGCCACCCCTTTGAGCAGGAAGGGGACCAGGGGGACGCCCTGCTCTTCGGCCAGCTCCCGGTAGACCTGCTCGAAGCGCTCGGTGAAGGCCGGCCCATAGTTCGGCGGCAGGCGCATGCCCACCAGGAGGACGCGAGCCCCCGCACCCCGCGCGAGCCGGATCATCTTGCCCAGATTCGCCTTCATCTCGCCGGGCGAGATCCCACGCAGCCCGTCGTTGCCGCCTAGCTCGATGATCAGGATGCTGGGCTCATGGCGCTTGAGCACCCGCGGCAGGCGGGCGAGCCCGCCGCGGGTGGTATCGCCGCTGATGCTCGCGTTGACCAGGCGCTGGGGCAGACCCTCCGCCTTCAGCCGCGCCTGGAGCAGCGCTGCCCAACCTCGATCCAGGGGCACCCCATAGCCGGCGCCGATGCTGTCGCCGACCAGCAAGATCAAGGGCTCGGCGGCCCGCGGCGCGCCGGCCGGCAAGAGCATCAGGCCCAAGAGCATCCATCGCATGAGCATGAATCCGGACTCCGTCCTATCGCCACCGGGGGCTCGGCAGCGTCACGCGCGCCCCGACCGCAGGCCGCCCATTGTCTCCGGGGCGCTCCCGCAGATCGAGGTCCGCGGGAAGGCGGGCGCCCCGCCGCAGGCATTTTGACCGGTGCGCCGTGCCGAAACATACGGATTTGAGCATCGAGTAGCGATCTCGCGCTCACAAAGGTTGCCTTGACATCATCTGACGTTGCCTCCTCGCGCACCAAGTTGTCCGAATCCGGTCCATGTTATTGTCCGCCGGGCGTTGGTCGCCCGGTCGAGTTCCCCACATCAGCCGCAGAGAGTCTGTCAATGAAATGCATCTTGCTCACAACAGCTGCCACCCTCGGCGTGCTCATACTGAGCGGAATCCTGTTCGTCTACTCCGGTATCTATGACGTTTCCGCGACCAGCCAGGACTCCGGACTGTTTCGCTGGGCCTTGGAGACCACCAGGGAAAGGTCCATAGACAGGCGCGGCGAAGATATAGTGCCGCCGGGCGGACAAGAGCTGGAAAAGCCCGAAGTCGTCCAGGCCGGCTTCGACCACTATGATGAGATGTGTGTCACCTGCCACGGCGCCCCTGGCGTGGAGCCGGGGGAGGCGCGTGCGGGTCTGAGTCCGAAGCCCCCGCTGCTGGCCAAGGTCGCGGGCGACATCCCCTCGGGTGAGCTGTTCTGGGTGATCAAACACGGGATCAAGATGACCGGCATGCCGGCCTGGGGTCCAACCCACTCCGACGACAAGATCTGGGCGATCGTCGCCTTCGTGCGGAAGCTTCCCGGAATGAGTGCCGCCGAGTACCGCGCCATGCGCGGGAGCTCAGTCGCGGGGAAACATGGGCACACGCCCTGACCCGAATGGCACTGACTCAACAGCGCACTGTCCGCGGACCCCGGCCGCCCGACGGGGCGTCAGCCGACACGCTCCGAGCCGTCCTGGCTCCCCGCGGTGTTGCCGGTCGCACCTCCCTCTCCCACCGGGAAAGGGTCGGCGCGAAGGGATAGATCCAGGGTCGGGATAAAATGGAGCAGTTTCAACGCCCTTGTTGTCTCATCCATCGGCGTCCATGCCCGGGACTGGCCGCCGCGGCGAGGCAGGCCCCAATGTCAGGGTGAACAGCACCCACTTCATGATCATCAATCCCACTGCAGTCGTAGCCGCGGTCGGGCTGGGCAAGACCGTGCACGGCCCCGGCGGCGCGCTGACCATCCTCGCCGACGTGAGTCTGCAGATCGAGCCCGGCGAGGCGGTGGCAGTGCTGGGCGCCTCGGGCTCGGGCAAATCCACCCTGCTCGGGCTGCTCGCTGGACTCGACATGGCCACGGCCGGCGAGGCGCTGCTGTTCGGCGCCCCGCTGAGTGCGCTGGACGAGGACCGGCGCGCGGTCCTGCGCGCCGGCCGGGTCGGGTTCGTGTTCCAGTCGTTCCAGCTGCTGCCGGGGATGACGGCCCTGGAAAACGTGATGCTGCCCCTGGAGCTCGCCGGCCGCTCCGACGCCCGCCAGGGCGCCGGCGTCAGTCTGGAGGCAGTGGGTCTGGGCGCCAGGCTACACCATTACCCCGCCCAGCTCTCCGGGGGCGAGCAGCAGCGGGTGGCCATCGCCCGGGCCTTCGCCCCCCAACCGGAGGTGCTGTTCGCCGACGAGCCCACCGGCAATCTGGACAGCGCCACCGGCGCGCGCGTGAGCGATCTGCTGTTTCGGCTGCGCGAGACCAGCGGCGCCGCCCTGGTGCTGGTCACCCACGACGAGGCGCTGGCAGGGCGCTGCGATCGGCGGCTGCACCTGGTCGAAGGGCGGCTGCCGGAGCCACCCCGGTGAGCGGGCTTGCCCTCGCCCTGCGCATGTTGGCGCGCGACTGGCGCGCCCGGGAGCTGCGCCTGCTCAGTGCTGCCCTGGTGATCGCCGTAGCGGCCGTCACGGCCGTTGCCATCCTCGCCGATCGCGTCCACCAGGCGATGCTGGCCCAGGCGGCGGAGATGCTTGCCGCCGACCTGGCCGTGGAGTCCCCGGACCCGCTGCCCGAGACACTGGCAGATAACGCCCGGGCCCTGGGGCTTCGCACCGCCCAGACCATCGAGATGCCGAGCGTGATCCTGCACGGCGACCAGACGGTGCTGGTAGAGGTCAAAGGGGTGAGCGAGGGCTATCCGCTACGCGGGCGGCTGAGGATCGCCAATCGCGCCTTCGCACCCGATCGCCCGGCGTCCGGGCTGCCTGCGGTGGGCGCGGCCTGGGTCGATCCCAAGGTGCTCAGCTTGCTCGGGACCGACCCCGGCGCGGAGATCGGCCTGGGCAAGACCGAGCTTCGCATCACCGCCCTGCTCACCCGGGAGCCAGACCGGGCTTGGAGCCTGTTCCGGCTCGCCCCGCGCGTCCTGGTCAGGCTCGACACCCTGGCCGCGACCGGCCTGGTCAGCCCCGCCAGCCGCGTCAAACGCCGCCTGCTGGTGGCCGGCGCGCCAGCCGCGGTGAAGAGCTTCCGGGCCTGGCTCGGCCAGCACCTGCCCGACGGGGCCCGCCTGATCGATCTCGAAGAGGCCCGGCCCGAGCTGCGCCTGACCCTGGACCGGGGCGCGAGCTTCCTGAGCCTCGCCTCCCTGTGCGCCTTGGTGCTCGCCGGCGCGGCCATCGCCCTGGCGAGCCGACGCTTCACCGACCGCCAGGCGGACGCCAGCGCCATCCTGCGCTGCCTGGGCGCATCACGCCGGCGGGTGCTGACGCTGTTCACGCTGCGCCTGCTCGGGCTCGGGCTGGCGGCGAGCCTAGCCGGCTGTCTGCTGGGCTATGCCGCGCAGGCGGTGCTGTCCGCGCTGCTCTCGGGCTGGATCCAGGGCAGCCTGCCGGCCCCCTCGGCCGCTCCCCTCCCACTGGGGCTTGGGGTCGGCCTGATCACTCTGGCTGGGTTCGCGCTGCCGGCGCTGTTGCGCCTGGGAGCGGTCTCGCCCTTGCGGGTGCTGCGCCGTGACCTCGGCATGCCACCGACTCGGGCCTGGCTGGCGGTGGCGCTGGCGGCAACAGCGCTGTGCGCGCTCATGCTCTGGCAGGCGGGCGATACCGGCCTTGTGCTGCCCTTCCTGGGAGGGCTGGCCGCCACCCTGGCGGCGCTGCTGCTGGTCGCGCTGCTCTTGGTGCGCACCCTGGGGGCGCTGCGCCACCACGGCGGGAGCGTGCTGCGCTACGGCCTAGCGGGGCTGGCGCGCAGCCCAGGCACCAGCGCCCTGCAGCTGGCCGGCTTCGGCCTGGGGATGACCGCCCTGCTGCTGCTCGGGGTGGTGCGCGTCGATCTGCTCTCCACCTGGGAGCGCAGCCTGCCGCCGGGAGCGCCCAACGAGTTCCTCATCAACATCCAGCCGGACCAGGTGGACGGGGTACGGGCATTTCTCGCCGCCAAAGGGCTGCATCACGCGGGCTTCTACCCCATGATCAGGGGGCGCCTGGTCAGCATCGCGGAGCACAAGGTCTCCCCGGAGGACTACGCCTCGTCGCGCACCCGCCACCTGGCGGCCAGGGAATTCAATCTAAGCGAGGCCGCCGACCTCCAGGCCGACAACCGCATTGTCCAGGGCCGCTGGTGGACAGCGGCCGAGCGGGACCGCCCCTGGCTCTCGGTCGAGCAAGGCATCGCCAAGCGTCTGGGCATCCATATCGGCGACGAGCTGGAGTTTCTGGTCGCCGGTGAGCCGGTGCGCGGTGTCGTAAAGAGCCTGCGCTCGGTGCGCTGGGATTCCTTTAATCCCAACTTTTTCGTGATCGGCACCCCGGGGCTGCTGGCCGGGCAGCCGGCCACCTGGATCACCAGTGTGCACCTGCCCCCCCGCGGGGGCGAGACCGCCGCCGAGCTGGTGCGGGCCTTCCCCAGCGTCACCCTGCTGGACGTCTCGGCGCTCATCGGCGAGGTGCGCACGCTGATGGACAGGGCCTCCCGGGCGGTGGAGTACCTGTTCCTGTTCACCTTGGCGGCCGGGCTGCTGGTGCTCTATGCGGGGATCCAGGCGAGCCGCGAGGCGCGCCTCCGCGAGGCAGCCGTGCTCAAGACCCTCGGCATGCGCCGGCGCCGGCTGCTCGCCGCCGTCGCGGTCGAGGTCGGCACCCTGGGTCTGCTGGCCGGGCTGCTCGCCGCCGGGGCCGCCGGGCTGATCGGCCGGGTGCTGGCCGAGCAGGTTTTCGATCTCGCCTACTCCCCGGCGCCCTGGCTCTGGCTGCTCGGCGCCACCGCCGGCGCCCTGGGGATCGGCGCCGCCGGGATGCTCGCGGCCTTGCCCCAGGTGCTCACCCCCCCGTGGCAGGTGCTGCGCCGGGAGTGAGGCCCGGCATCCCGTCACCGAAGGGATTCGCCAGGACGCAGGGCCCGGCTGGCCGGGGACGGCGCGGCCTTTCCCTGGGTGCTCACCCCTCCGTGGCAGGTGCTGCTCCCGGCAGATGTATCGATCCGTCGAACGTACAGAACATCCGAGCATCGCAAGGCTCTCAATGAGTAAAGGCAGACAGGCGAGGTCCCGGTGAGCACCAAGAGCACAATGGAGACGACCAGACGGCTGCTGCTGGCCTTCTATGCGGAGGACAAGCAGGCCGAGGCCGCTCTGCACAGGGTACTGGATCAAGGCTTTCCGATGGACCGCATCTCGGTCCTGGGCAAGGCGGGCGTCTCCGGCGACGATCCCCTGGGGCTCTATTACCCGGGCCTCGGGGAGCGGATGAAGGGCTGGGGCGGGATGGGCGCCCTATGGGGCGGACTCTGGGGCCTGCTGGCCGGGGCGGCCGGCCTGTTCCTGATACCGGGCATCGGCGCCATCGCAGCCGTCGGGCCGGTGGTCGAGGCCCTGGCGGGGGCGGGCCTAGGTGCCGGGGCCATGGCCGGCGCCGCGGCCATGTCCGAGCTCGGAGCGGCGATCCACCGTATGGGCGTGCCGCCAAAGGCCATTGAAGAGATCCAGACCCTGCTGCGCCAGGGCCACCCATTGCTGATGTTGATCCTGGATCGGTCGGAGCTGGAACACTGGCAGCAGCAGCTTCAGTGGAGCGCACCGGAGCGGCTCATGAGCTTCCCGTACCCGGGCCTGTCGGATGCGGTCCGAGGGCTGGTATAGGCCAGGGGTCGCCGTCCGCCGTTTGCCGCCTCCGACCCGGTCAAGGCCAGAGCGTAGCGAGGGAAAACTCCACGGCATCGAACGGCGGCTGGCGCACGCCATCGTCTTCCTTGAGGGTCTGCAGCAGCAGCCAATAGCGCTCTTCGTGCAGGCGGTACACCTCCAGCGTACGGGCGTCGGGATCGACCAGCCAGAGGAAGGGTACGCGCTCTCGGGCATATAGGGACATCTTCAGGGTCCGGTCGATACGCGCGGTGGCGGGCGACAGGATCTCACAGACCCAGTCCGGCGCAAGCTCGAACCAGGCGGTCTCCGGCAGCTCGGGCATGCGCTCGCGCCGCCAGCCCGCCAAATCGGGGACAATGACGTCTTCGCCGAGATGCAGCTCAGGCTCGTCGAGAATCCACCATCCGCCGGGGCCTCCAATCCCTCCGTCAAACGGCCCGCCGACTGCGTACCCCAGCGCCGAATAAGCCCGCGCGTGGCGGGGCGCCGGGCGCGGGTGCGTATGCAGCTCGCCGTTCAGGATTTCGCCCACCAGGTGCTCGGGCAGACCGAAAAGATCCTTGTAGGTTGTGCGTCGTGTCGCCGGCTCGGACATGGAATAGGGCCCACTCCTGGATCTGGTAGCGGCTCGACCGTACGCCGCCATACGGTCTCGATTGTAGCCCGCAGCCACACACGCTTCCCCGAAGGAACGGATCTTTCCCCCCGCAGGGCGGTAGAATGCGCGGCAGCAACCCGCAACGCCGCGGACTGCGGACCGGAGATCACAGCCTATGCGGTATGGATGCGGAGGCCCTGGAGCGCTCGCTGGCTTAGCACCTGACCTACTCATCGGCAAGACGCCGAGCACCGCCACCCCGCGCGACTGGCTCCATGCCCTGGCCTACAGCGTGCGCGACCGTATGGTCGAGCGCATGATGACCGCCATCCACGGCTACTACGAGGCCGGCGCCAAGCGGGTCTATTACCTCTCGCTGGAGCACCTGCTGGGGCATCAATACATGCGGTGCCGGAACAGCCAGCCAGCGATGCTCAGCGCGATCAGGGCGATCAGCGCCAGGGGCCACATCTGCCCGACCAGCAGGGAGAGGCCAGCGCCTTCCAGGAACACCGCGCGCAGGATGACCAGGAAGTAGCGCACCGGGTCGGCGTAGGTGAGCAGCTGCACCGCATAGGGCATGTTGGCGATGGGTGTGGCAAAGCCCGATAGGATCACCGCCGGGACCATGAACAGGAAGCTGCCGAGCAGGGACTGCTGCAGGGTCACGGCGAACGCCGAGATCATCAGCCCCACACCGATCCCGGCGCACAGGAACAGCAGGATCCCGCCGTACAAGGTGGCCAGGCTGCCCTGTAGAGGGACCTGGAACCAGATCACCGCCAGGGTCATCACCAGCGATGCCAGCACCACGCCGATGACGAGCCCGGGCAGGGACTTGCCGATCAGGATCTCCACCGGACGCATGGGCGTCACCAGCAGCTGGTCGAAGGTGCCCTGCTCGCGCTCCCGGGCCACCGACATGGCAGTGGTCATCATGGTCACCACCAGCGTCAGTATGCCGATCAGCCCGGAGATGAAGAACCAGCGGCTCTCCAGGTTGGGGTTGTACCAGGCCCGGGTCACCAGGTGCGCCGGGTAGCCGGGGCGGCCGTGCTCGCGGCTCCAGCGCTGATTGAAGCTGTCGATGATCTGGGCCGCATAGCTCTGGGCCACCTGGGCGGTGTTGGAGTTGCGTCCGTCGAGCAGCACCTGCACCGGCGCCGAGCCGCCCGCCGCTAGGGCGGCGGTGAAGCGCGGACCCAGCTGCACCACCATCAGCACCTTGCGCGCATCGATCAGCTCGGCGATCTGCGCCTCGCGCTCGATCCGGTAGGCGAGGTGGAAGCTCGGCGAGCCCTCGAAGCCCGCCAGCAGCTCCCGCGCGGCATAGCCGCCGTCGCGGTCGTAGACCGCGTAGGGCACGTGATTGAGGTCGAAGGAGGCGGCATAGCCGAACACGACCAGCTGTACGACCGGCGGTACGATGATCACCACCCGGCT
>Ga0307436_1000505_pt1 | contig 18295 bp, 17 predicted proteins | sample SalMarWE160440MG_FD_202513 | JGI IMG/M metagenome (GOLD analysis project Ga0307436, IMG submission 202513) | Salt marsh sediment microbial communities from the Plum Island Ecosystem LTER, Massachusetts, United States - WE1604-40 | ecosystem: Environmental > Aquatic > Marine > Intertidal zone >...
CCATTCTCGGGCCACGGCATCGTAATTCGACGGCATCTCCCGACCCGTCCTGAAACAGCGAGGGCGGCGACCCTCCCTTCTGGAGCAATCCGCCGCCCTCGTGCAATCGGAGGCTGTTGGATGAATCAGCCGCCGGAGCCACCTCCACCAGAGCAAACGTCCGGAACGGCTCCCTGCACGGTACTGCTCGTGCCGCCTCCAGAGACCTTGAGAATCACGATAAACGGTCCGGCGCCAGTATACGCATGGGTGGGATTGACATCGCGGCTCTTCTTCGAACCGTCGCCGAAGTCCCAGAGGACCGATTTGACGAATCCGGTCGACAGATTGACGAATTGAATCGTCGTGCCGTCCGAGAGGATGGCGCAGGAGAAGTTCGCCTGGACCGCGCTTTGAATCGGCCCGGTCGGGTTCTGTTGCGGCGCGGTTGGTACTTCGGTCGAGCAGGCCGCCCAAAGCAGGCCCGAAGCAACCACGCACGCCATCAGGGCGGATGTCCAGAAACTATTGCGCTTGATCATTACGACTCTCCCTGCTTCTCCGTTAGGGCGTGACGTCGACGGTGAAGTTGGCAGGCGGCGTCTTGACGGCTTCGCCCGCCAGCGTGCGCCCGAAGAATACGATCTGGACGTTCAACACGATGACCTGGCTGTTGGTCTCGGTGTCGTATCCGTGGATCAGTAGATCCTTCAGCGGCTGGTGCTGCAACTGATCGTTCGTCATGATGGGCAGATTGTCGAACGACACCGTCCCACCGGGGTTCAGCGCCCCAAAGATGCCGCGAACCAGCTTCGCCGGCGTCCGCGTGCCGGTGTCGGCGCGATCAAAGGTCACCTGATACGACTCGATGTTGACCGCCATCAGCGCGCTGCTCGTGCCGCTCGGGTCTTTCACGATCGAGGCGATGGTGATCGTGCCCAGCTGGACCAGTCCACCGTTGGTGTTGACCGCAGTACCGGCCGACACGTTCACCGGAATGCCGTCCGAGTTGGTGATATTGATCAGGACTGTGCCGTCCGTCTGGCTGGTGCTCTGCGGGCAGCCGAGCAGGGCCGTGCACAGGACTGCGAGGATAAAAGTTGTGCCCTTTCGAATCATCGTCCGCTCCTCCCCGTTAGAGCTTGATCACCCGCGGGGTGATGAAGATCAGCAGCTCTTTGTTCTGGTCCGTACGCCGGTGGTTCTTGAACAGGTGACCGATGACCGGAATGTTTGCCAGACCCGGCACTCGATCGTTCCCCTGATCCGTCGAGACCTCGTAGATTCCGCCGATGACGGTCGTGCCGCCGTCTCGCACGATGACGCGCGTCCGCGCTTCCTTGGTGTCGATCGGAGCGTTGGTCGCGCCGACCACGGCGAAAGCGAGCTGCGGCGTACGCTTCTGTACGTTGATGTTCATCAGCACCGTGCCCTCCGCAGTGACGTGCGGCGTCACCTGCAGGCGCAACGTGGCATTGACGAACTGCACGCTGACGGTGTTGTTGGCGACCGTCTGAACCGGAATCTGCAGACCGCTCTGGATCGAAGCCGATCCGTTGTTGAGCACCGTCACCGAGGGCGTCGACAAGATGTTGATCAAGCCCTCCGACTCAGCCGCCTGCAGTGAGGCGTCCAGGGTGAACGTGTTGAGCACGTTGCCCATGGTCAAGTTGAGAAAGGCGTTGTTGCCACCGGTAAGCAGGTTCACCCCGCCGTTCGACTTGACGTTGTTGGGGAACATCAGGCCGGTGGTGTTGCCGTGCGCGGCGTCGGCGATGGCGTTGAAGCTCCAGTCGATGCCGAGCGTCCGGTTGAAGTTCTTCGTCGTCTCGACGATGCGCGCCTCGATGCGGACCTGCGGCTCAGGCGTATCCAGGTGCTCGATGACTGCCAGGACGGTGTCCATGTAACGGGGTAGCTCGCGAATGATCAGCGTGTTGGTCCTGTTGTCGACGATGATCGTGCCCCGCTGGCTCATCACGCCGCCCCCACCGCCGCCCTTCAAGACGCCTGCGATGTTTTGGGCATCGGCATAGCTGATTCGCTTGATCACCGTGCGCAGTGGCACCGAGAGTGCCTGCGCCGCTTTCAGTCGCTGTTCCTCCTGGGCCTCACGCTGGAACTGCGCACGCGGCGCGATCCGCATGATGTTGCCCTCGATCTGGAAACTGAGATTGTTCATCCGCAGGATCTCTTCGAGGGCCTGATCCCAAGGTACGTTTTTCAGCTCGACCGTGACCGAACCCTTGACGCCCGGATACACGACGATGTTCAGGCCACTGATCTGCGCGAAGGAACGCAAGGTGTCCTTGATGTCGGCGTCCACCAGGCTCAGAGAAATCGGCTCACCCCGATACTCGCGGTTGGCGCCGACCACCGTCTGATCTTCGAAGTTGGCCGCCGCCTTCGCCGCGGATGTCGGCGAGGCAACCTCTGTAGCTTCGCTCTGCACCTGAGCCGATTCGAACAGAGAGACATCGCTCGACGCCGGAGCGGTCTGCGTCGTCTCAGCCTGCTTCGTAGCCGCGGGCTTCTCGGCTTGCTGGGCGGCCATGCTCGGAGTCGGGACGGGCTGCGCCGTCGGCGGGGCCTGTTCCGCCACCTGCGCAGGCGCGGCCGGCATCGCCGGGGCCTGGACGGTGGTCTCTTCCGGAGCCGTCTCTGCAGTCGCGGCGGTCTCCTCCGGAGTCACCTCCTGTGTCGGGGCCGAGACGTTCTGGCTCGCCGTCTCCGACTGGACCGGCTCGGCCTCGTCCGCGGCCGCCATCGCGTTCTGGGCCACCGCGGTCGGCGCCTCAGCCGCCTGCTGCGCTTCCGGCTCGGTGGCCGTCGGCGCCTCTTCTGCGGCCATCTGCTGCGCCGCTTCGCCGGTCGACATCTGCGCCGGGAACAACAGGCTCAAGCCATCCGAAGTGGCCTTGATGGTCGGCAGCGTCGAGTCGCTCAGGTCGAACACGACGCGAGCGACGCGTTCGGGTTCGGAACGGAACTGCGCCATGCGAATGCGGTCGATCCGGCCGTCCGCCACGTCGATCGCCGACTGCGGCGCCGCATCCACCACGCCACTGAGATCGAGCACCAGCCGCGTCGGATCGTCGAGGCGGAAAGAGGAAAACTTGAAGGCACCATCGCCAACGAGCGTCACGTGAGTGCCCTCGCTGTCCGTCGTGACCTCCACATTGCGCAGCTGAGTGGCAAGGACTCCCTCGGGGGTCGGCGACACATACGGAGCGTCGACGGTTCCGGTCGGCGTGGGTTCCATTGCTGGCGGCTCGGGAGTCGCCAACTCTTCGCTCACCACCTGCTGAGAGGGTGTCGAAGGTGTCTCGGGAGCCGTCGCCTCAGCCTGCTGCACCGGCAGCGGCTCGGTTGAGCTGCTGCTGAGGCGAACGACGAGTGCGTCGGTCCCTTCTTCCACCGAAGTGTTCACGTCACCGCGAGTGGCGACGCGCAGCCGCGTCACGGGATGCTCACCGCTCTTATCGACCTCATAGGTGACCGCCCGAACGGCGCCGGTGTCAGGATGCATCTCCTTCAGGCTCGGCGCCGGGAGCGTGTCTCGCATCTCCACGACGACAGCGCCATCCTCGTTATAGGTCGTCCAGTTCAGCGGCCCGCTGGCGGAGACCTTGACTCCGGTGTCCGCTCCCAATGGAGCGACCTCGACCGATGTCACCTGTACCGCTCGCGGCTCCTGCGCTGCGACTTCGCTCGCCGGAGGCGGTGTCGTCGCCGCCGGCTGAGCGCTCCTAGCCGCCATGGAGTCGTTTGGCGGCGGCGCGGCGCTGCAGCCCGCGACCCAGACCGTAGCCAGGATCGCCATCGCGGCGACCAGAGCCGGCCACCATTTGCGTTGGATTCTCACGTCATCTCCCATGGCACTCGCCTCCCTCCCGACAGCCGAAGGCCTGTCGGATCTCGGCTACGGGTTGAGCTTCTTGACCACCTCGCGGAACGGCTTCAGCGCCGTCGGATCCCGTACGATCTGTCTGAATACCACCTCGTCACTGCTGATCGAGACCACTTCGCCGTCGTACAACTGGTCTCCAACTCGCACGAGATAGCTCTTCTCTTTGTTCGCGGCTTCCACTTGGGCGACCGCGCCGTCGGGCGTCACGAAGATGCCCGACACGCCCACTTCATCGATCAAAAGGCCGGGGACGCCTTCCGGCCGCGGCCCCTTTTCCGTCGCCGGCTGGCGCGCATTCAGAAGCGACTCGAAGGGGTCGCGGCGATCCCCCGGATCGTAGGTGTAGCCGCCTCCCGCGAGCGCCTCTTCCTCGCCTTCCAGTATCTGATTGATCTGATCCATCATCCGGCCCGTCTGCGCCCCTGCCTCTTCCGACGTCTGATCCGTCGCGCCGGACGCCTGGTCGGCCTTCTGTGCAGGCTGAGTCGTCTTCGTCTTCGCCGTCGCCGTCGCCTGCTGATTCGATGACGCCTCATTCTTCTCTTGCGCCACGGCCAGCCCGGCCGACACGACCAGCGCCAACAACGTCACTCCGCCGAAACGGAGGACCGACATTGAACTTCGAGCCCTCATCACTTCTTTGCTCCTTTTGCCCCCCGTTTGCCCGCCGGCGTGGATGCGGTGCCCTCCTCTGCCGGCGGCGGTTCCTTGTAGATGAACGTCTTGGCCGTGAAGTTCGCGTGGATGGTGTGATCCGATCCACGATTCCGGAGTGCCGTGATGTTCAGGTTGTCCACGTTGATGATGCGAGAGAAGTGACTCACCCGGTCGAAGAACATCCCCAGATTGTGATACGTCCCGTTCAACTGGATGAAGATGGGCCACTCGCTGTAGAAGTCCTTGTCGGCGAAATTTCCTGGACGGAATTGGACGAGGTCGAAGTTGCCCTGTTCGGTCAACGCCCGGATGCGCCGCAACAGCTCCGGCGTGTTGCGCCGCGCCGGCAGGATTCGAAGCAGCTTGTCCAGCTGCAGCTCGAGCCGGCGAACCTCTTCCCGGAACTGCGGCAGCTGCCGCTCCGCCGCCCGACCTTCCTGAATCTTGGCCTGCAGCTCGGTCAACTTGCCCTGCCTCTGCCGAATCTCCGTCTTCATCGGCCTGGCGAAGAACCAGTAGCCGAGGAAGAACAGAACCAAGCCAAAGGCCAGGCCTGCCAGGGCGCTGACGTACCAGGGTTTGCCTTCGAGACCGGTTTGAATCGCCATCGTCTACTCCCGCCTCATTCCCCGCTGTCCTCGTCCGACTCGGGTTCGGTCGCGTTCGTCTCGTCGGACTCGTCCGCGGCCGGCTTGGCCTGTGTCGTCGAGTAGTTGAAGATGATGGTGAAGGAGTACACGCCGCGCTGCTGCCGCGTGTCCTTCAGCACCGGTTCAGCGAACTCTGGCACCGCGTCCAGATTGTCGATGAAATTGGCCACGGCGGCGGTGTTGAACGCGTGACCGCTCAGGGTTACGGTGTGGCCGCGAAGCGACATGCGATCGAGCCACAGGAGCTCGGGCAAGGCGCGCGAAACCTGATCCATGATGCGCACCGGCCCGCGCTGATTCGCTTTCAGCTCGTCGATGACCTGGATCTTGTGCTGCAGCTCGGCCTTCTTCGCCTTGTATTGCTCCACCTCACGGATAATTGGCGCCAGCTCGTTGACTTCCTTCTGCGCCGCGGCGATGTCCGTGTCCAGCTGACCGATGGTGCGGTGAAGCATGAACCAGTAGCCGGCGAAGGCGAGAAGACCGACCAGTATCAGACCGAACAGTGCGAACCTACCGAGGGCGTCCTGATCGCCGCCACCGAGAATCGGTTCCTGCTGTCGCCTGGCGACGGCTGGCTTTCGCCCTTCCGAAAGCAGATTGATGTTCACCATGGCCGCTAGTCCCCCACCTTCCGTATCGCCAGTCCGACCGCAATGGCCAGGGTGGGCGCAATCGCCTCCAGCCATTCATCGTGGAATTCACCTTGATTGTAATGAATTCGCCGCAGCGGGTTCATCAATTCCACCGGCACACTGAACTTCTCCTGGAAGATCTCGCGCAGGTTCGGAGTCAGCGCACAGCCGCCCGACAGATAGAGACGCTCCACCTTGGTTTGCGAGGTGGTGGCCATGAAGAAGTCGAACGTCTTCTGAATCTCGACCGCCAGCTCGCGGGAGGCGGCGTCCAGAACAGGCTGCGCATCGGTGAGCGTGTGGTCCTCGACCGCCTGGCCTCGCTTCAAGTTCTCGGCCTGGTCGTGCGACAGGTTGAACTCGCGCTGTAACCGTTCAGAGAACTGGTTTCCGCCCCACGAGATGTCTCGCCAGAACACCGAGGTGCCCTGCGACAGGATGGTGATGTTGGAGACGCTCGCCCCCATGTTGATCAGCGCGACCACCGCTCCCGGATCGGCTTCGTAGTTCAACTCGAAAGCGTTTTGGAGCGCCAGAGCGTCGACGTCGACCAGTACCGGACTCTTGCCGGCCTGGCTGATCACCGAGGTGTAGTCGTTGATCTTGTCTCGCTTCACGGCCACCAGTAGGACGTCGATACTGTCGCGCCCCGGCTCGCCGCGTGAGAGGACGACGTAGTCCAGCCGAACGTCGTGAATGTCGAAGGGGATGTACTGCTCGGCCTCCCATTGAATGGAGTCGGCGAGCTCGTTTTCCCCCATCGCGGGAACCTGAATCTTCTTGATGATGACGGAGTGGCCGGAGACGGAGGTCGCGAACTGACCCGAGCGCACTCCCGTCTGCTCGATCAGCCGCTGGATCGCATCGACGACGAGCGACGAGTCCATGATGGAGCCATCGACGATGGCCTCGGGAGAGAGTGGCTCCACTCCGACGCGCTCGAGGTGAAACTCACCCTTGCGGTCGGACAGCTCCACCAGCTTGATCGCGTAACTACCGATGTCGAGTCCGACAACACCCTTGGAGCGTGAAAACAGCACTATTCGGATTCCCCCCTGCGCATAATCCACTGCCTCCCCGGCACACCGTTTTATTCCGTGACCCAGAAAGTCTGTCGCGAAGCTAGCAGGACGTCTACGAGGCTGTCAAGAGCCATGCGCACATCTCTATATGACGCGGCATCAGGAATGTCTGGGAGTGGTCGGCGCGCGCCGCGCCGACCACTTGCTCGACCCGGCGGATCTGCTACAATTCCGCGGTTGTCGCCGCGTCAGTCGTCAACTCGATGCCGCGCCCACAACCCACCCAATTTCGAATCAGTGAGTCCGTCCCTCGAGGAGATCGAAGCGCCATGGCCAAGCAATGCTTTTACTGCGGCAAGGGAACCGTCATCGGCCGCAACGTCAGTCACGCTCACAACGTTTCCGCTCGTCCGATGCGGGCCAACCTGCAGCGCGTCCGCGCCCTCATCGACGGCTCGGTGCAACGTGTGTGGGCCTGTACGCGCTGCCTGCGCGCCGGCAAGGTCGTCAAACCGCCGATGCGGCAGTGGGAGGGGGATGAAGTCGCGAGTCGCGAGTAGCGAGTGGAAAGACGTGATTAACCACTGACGGCGGCGACGCGGGGGAACTCGCGACTCTAGACCGTCTCTTCGACCTCGCCCCGCGCCCCCATCCGACGTCCCACAGCCAGTACGCCCTCCAGCCCTCGAATCGCTGCTCGCAGCTTCTCCAGCTGCTTGCGATTCCGCACTTCCACGACCACCCGGATCCTCCCTTCGCCAGTCTCCAGAGTCTCGGCGTCGAACTGGCGGATGTTGCTGTCGTGCTTGGCGATGACCTCGGTGAGCTTGGCGAGCATCCCCTTCTGATCCTCTGTCTGGATGTCGAGCACGACGGGGTATACCCCGCCGTCCTGCCGGGCCCATTCGACTTCGATCTCGCGCTCCGGGTTGTAGAGCAGCTTCTTGACGTTGACGCAGTTGACGGAGTGGACCGAGACGCCACGGCCCCGCGTCACGTAGCCGACGATCTCTTCGCCCGGCAATGGATTGCAGCACTTGGCGAGATACGCCAACATGTCGTGATCACCCTTTACGGAGATCGCGCTGCGACCGAAGGGCAACACCTTGTTGACCGCCTGCCGTAGCCGGCCCGGCGGCTCCGCCTGCTCCTCCATCCTCTCCTCGCCGAAGACGCGCACCAGCACCTGCCGCGGCAAGATCTTCCCCACCCCGACTCGGGCCAGTAGATCTTCTTGCCGCGACAGGCCCTCTTCTTCGAGATACGTCTCCAGGACCGGATTCTCGAACAGCTTCTTTGGCGCCAGACGGATCCGTCGCATCTCGCGCTCGATCAGGCGACGACCGATCTCCACCGACCGTTCCTTCTGGCGGGCCGACAAACAGTGCCGAATCTTGCTCTTCGCCTTCGACGTGACGACGAAGGAGAGCCAATCCTGGCTCGGTTCACGACCCGGGTTGGTGATGATCTCCACCATGTCCCCGTTTCTCAGCTCGGTGCGCAACGGGACCAACTTGCCGTTGACCCGGGCTCCGGCGCAGTGATGTCCGACGTCGGTGTGCACCTTGTAGGCGAAGTCGAGCGGTGTCGCGCCGCGTGGGAAGGAGAGAACGTCCCCCTTCGGGGTGAAGACATAGACCTCGTCCGGATAGAGGTCCACCTTGAGCGTGGTCAGGAACGTCCTCGGGTCCTCTACGTCTTGCTGCAAGTCGAGGAGCTGGCGTAACCAGAGGATATTGGGATCGGTCTCCTCCGGCTCGACCCGACCCTCCTTGTAGCGCCAGTGCGAGGCAATGCCCTCCTCGGCGATCGCATCCATCTCATGGGTCCGGATCTGAACCTCGAATGGAGTCCCATGGGGGCCGATCAAGGTCGTGTGGAGGGACTGGTACAGATTCGGTTTCGGCATCGCGATGTAATCCTTGAAGCGCCCGGGGACGGGCCGCCAGTGCTGATGCACGATGCCGAGGACGGCGTAGCAGTCCCGAACCTGTTCGACCACGATGCGGAAGGCCAGGTAGTCGTATAGCTGGGAGATGTCGATGCCGAGGCGGCGCAATTTGCGGTAGATGGAGTAGTAACGCTTCAGGCGGTAGCTGATCTCGGCTTCGATCCCCGCCGCTTGAAGCTCGTCCTCGAGCTCGTCTCGCAGGGCGTTGATCGCCTCCCGCCCCACCTTCATCTTCTCGGCCAACTTGTTGTACAAGGTGGTGTACTGGTGCGGATAGAGGTGGTAGAAGGCGAGGTCCTCGAGCTCGCCTTGCACCTTGGACATGCCCAGGCGCTGGGCGATGGGGGCATAGATCTCGAGTGTCTCCTGCGCTATGCGGCGCCGCGCCTCCGGCGGCATGTGCTGCAGGGTGAGCATGTTGTGGAGGCGATCCGCCAGCTTGACGATCACCACCCGCGGGTCCTGGACCGAAGCCAGGATCAGTTTGCGAAACGTCTCGGCCTGCGCCTGATCCCGGCGCACGTACTCGTGCCGCCCGATCTTCGTCACCCCGTCGACCAGCTCGGTGAGCTCGGCGCCGAAGCGCTCTTTCAGTTGCGCACGATCGGTCAGCGTGTCTTCCAGGACGTCATGCAACAGGCCGACGGCGACACACGTGGCGTCGAACTTCAGATCGGCCAACAACCAGGCGACGTGAAGGGGATGAGTGATGTAGGGCTCACCCGATCGCCGGGCCTGGCCGGCGTGCATCTCCTCTGACAGGGCATAGACCGAGCGCAGGAAGTCTTCGTCGAATTCACGATTCTGGGCCCGCATCCGATCCAGAACCGATTCGAAATCGACGCCTTGCGTCTCTTCCACCGGAGGTGGCAGCGCGTCGCTGCGCCGTTTCTTGCGTTCAGCCGTTGGCATGGCTCGCCGGCGGGCCGGGCATGCACGCGGAAAAATCCCGCTGCGGACGGCGAAGCCCGCCGGAAGACATTATATGGGGCTCGGGGCCGGTCGCCCGTCGCCAGGCGCCGAAGCGGAGCGAGAGGCGAGAAGCGAGAAGCGAGAGGCGAGAAGCGAGAAGCGAGATCCAGAGAGAGAGAGCGCGCGCTTGCGTCTGAGTTCCGGTATCTCTCCCTCTGGTAGCGGGTAACTGGTAGCGGGCAGCGGGTAGCGGGCAGCGGGTAGCCGGCGGGGCGGGGGGAACCGGAAGCCGGGGGCCCGGGGGCCGGGACCTACGCCTTCGCTTCTTTGCGGCGGGTGCGGGCTCCGCGGCCGAAGGCGTTCTCCCACCAGAGCGCGAACGGTGAGGCGATATAGATCGACGAGTACGTGCCGATCACGATGCCGACCGTCATGATGAAGGCGAAGCCGCGCAAGACGTCGCCGCCGAGAACGAGCAGGCTGCCCACGGCCACCAGCGTGGTGCCGGAGGTCAGGATGGTGCGCGAAAGCGTCTGATTGATCGACTCGTCCATGACCTCATTGAGGGGCTGGCGGCGGTTTCTGCGCATGTTCTCGCGGACGCGATCGAATACGACGACCGTATCGTTGACCGAATAGCCGACTAGGGTGAGAAAACCGGCCACGGTGGTCAGATTGAACTCGTACCTGGTCAAGGCGAACAACGCCAAGGTGATCAGCACGTCGTGCGTCAGCGCGACGAGGGCGCCGATCCCGAAACGCAGCTCGAAGCGCAGCCAGATATAGATCAGCATCCCGACGAGCGAGAACAACACGGCCAGGATGCCTTTCTTGCGCAGCTCCGATCCGATCTGCGGGCTGACGTGCTGCCTGCCCAGGTCGGCGAACGAGCCGAGGTGAGCGTTCTTCCGCAGCGCCTCGAGCACTCCGGGGCTGATCCCCGGACGACCGCTCAACTGATCCCACGAGTCGATCAAACCGAGATCTTTCTTGGCTTGCGCGACTACGGTCGCGACGCCCTCGTAATGCGCCCTGGCCGTCTCCGGATTGGGGCCCGCGACGCCGTCCGGGTCGAGCCGGGTGAGAAGATCGGTCAGACTCTCTGTTCCTTGCTGGTTGAGATCGAATCCGGTCTGCCCCGGGTTGTAGGCGGCATTGAGCGCTGCGGTGACACGCTCCTCGCCGGCCTCGTCACCCTGATTCGATACGGGCGTCTTCACCAGGACCTCGTGTGCGTCGACGGCGCCAAAACGCTGCAACTCGGCGACCCCGACACCCGCGCTGCGGAGGACGGATCGCAGCTTGTCCAGCTGTGGCTGCTGTTTGAATTTCAGCGTCATCTGGGTCCCGCCGGCGAAATCGATTCCGAGATTCAGACCACCACGGAAGAATTCGATCGTCCAGCCGGAGATCAAGACGATGAGCGAGATCATCACCCAGATCCGCCGGTAATGCATGAACCGGATCTTGGTATCGCGGAAGAACTCCATGATCAGACCTTTCGTGGCATCGACGTCTAGCTACGCCGCCGACGGCTTGAATTCTCCACTGCCAGACATGTCACTTCTCTGCGGGCCTCAGATCTCAGATGGACAACGAGTCGACACGGCGCCGACGGGACAGCACGAGGTCGAACAGCCAGCGGCTGACGAAGATCGCGGTGAACAGGGAGGCGAGAATGCCGATGGACAGCGTGACTGCGAACCCACGGATCGGGCCGGTCCCGAACTGGAAGAGGAAGAGTGCCGCGATCAAGGTCGTGACGTTGGCGTCCATGATCGAGGAGAGTGCCTTGCCAAATCCGGCATCGATGGCCGACTTGACCGTGCGCCCATGGTGGAGCTCCTCTCGAATCCGCTCGAACACGAGTACGTTGGCGTCGACCGCCATACCGATGGTGAGCACGATTCCAGCGATGCCGGGCAGGGTCAATGTCGCCCGGAAATAGGCCAGAGCACCGAACAGAAGGACGATGTTGAGGGCCAGCGCCAGCACCGCGTTGACGCCCGTCAACTTATAGACGACCAGCATCGTCAAGACGACCAGAATGGCACCGATGATGCCGGCCATCAATCCTTCGCGGATCGAGTCCTGCCCCAATGACGGGCCCACCGTGCGCTCTTCCAGGTATTTGATCCCGGCCGGCAAGGCGCCCGAACGCAGCACCGTGGCCAGGTCCTCGACCTCTTGCTGGGTGAAGGACCCTTCGATCACCCCCGAGTCTGAGATCCGGCTGTTGATGCGCGGCGCGGAAACGACCTTCTTGTCCAGAATGATCGCCAGGCCACGCCCCACGTTCGCTTCCGTCGCCTTGGCGAACTGCTCGCCCCCCTCGTGGGTCAGCGTGAAGTTCACTACCGGCTGGTTGAACTGGCCCAGCCCCGGTCGCGCGTTCTTGAGGTCGCGTCCGGTGATGACTCGCTTCTTCTCCAGCGCATAGTAGTGGTGATCGATCACCCGCCCGCGCGAATCGCGCACGTCCTGCGGCATGATCTCCAGATTGTCGGGCAGCTTGCCGTCGTAGTGCTGCAAGAGCGCCTCGCGCGTCGGCACCGTCGGATCCCCCGGCCCCGGATAGTCGACCAGGCGCATCTCGAGAAACGCGGTGTTCTTGATCAGCCGCTTGACGCGTTCCGGGTCATCGACTCCGGGAAGCTGCACCACGATTCGGGAACCGTTGATCCCCTCGCGCTGCACTACCGGCTCCGTGACACCGAACTCATCGATCCGGTTGCGGATGGTTTGAAGCGCCTGCTCCACCGCCAGCTCTTGGATCTGGTTCCGGTTCTGATCCTTCATGGTGAAGTGCAGGACATCGCCCTCGCGGCTCCAGTCCCAGCCCGGCAGGTAGTCCGCGGCGGCCTTGCCGATCACTTCGTCGCCGTCCACCGGAACGCCGGTGACGTCGAACGTCGCGTCTCCAGTGCGCTTGGCCTTGGCACCGCTGATGTCCGCATCCTGAGCCTCTTCGACGATGCGGTCCATGTCCTTCTCCGCCTCTGAGCGCACGGCGTCGTCCGTCTCTACGTGGAGCCGCAGAAAGATGCCGCCGCGCAGATCGAGCCCGAGATGGATCTTGTCTTTCAGCGGGAAGCCGGCCACGATGGCGATCGCCACCGCCGCAGCGATCACCACTCCCCTCCAAACCAGGTTGCTCTTCACTTTCCGCCTCCGTCGGTTTCCTCACCCTGCATGCCCGAGATGGCCGAACGCGCCACGCGGACGCGGACGTTGTCACTCAGCTTGAGATGGACGACCGGCCCTTGAATGGCCCCGACCTCGCCGTACAGTCCCCCGTTGGTCACCACCTTGTCCCCCTTCTTCAAGTCACTCAGCATCTGCTGATGAGCCTTTTGGCGCTTGCGCATCGGCATCCACCAGATCAGATAAAAGAGCAGAAACATGATGCCGAGGGGCACGAACTGCACCCAGGCGGCAGGGGCTTGAGCCTGGGCGAATGCGAGGGGCAGGTCGATCAGCGTCATCGTGTCATCTCCTCAACTCGCGGCCAGCCACGTGCCGGACGGACGGCGTACGCCACCGCCGACTGCGAGACACAGACCCGGACATTACCCGCCGGGCGGCGCGTCATCCGCAAACAGTCTGCCGGCGGGCTACGGCGTGGGACAGCGTGGCCGCGTTGACGCATGCTGCAGCCCGCTAGGATGAGAACCGATCAGGGTCGCTCCCCGCCTGCGATGCGGGGGCACCGTCCAGGCCAAGCTCTGTTACCGTCGACGCCAGTCGCGCCAGCGTCCGGGACGCAATAGCTTCCCTGAGATCCCGCATGAAGTCAAGGTAATAACGCAGATTGTGCAGTGTGACGAGCAGCTTCGCGGTGAGCGCGTCGACCCGCACGAGGTGATGCAGGAATGCGCGACTGATTCGACGGCAAGCCGGACAGGAGCAGGCCGCGTCGAGCGGGCGCTCGTCGCCCCGGTAGCGCGCATTGCGCAACCTGATCACTCCCGTCCGCGTGAATGCCGTACCGTGGCGTGCGTTGCGCGACGGCAGGACGCAGTCGAAGAGATCGACGCCCTGTGTCACGGCGTGCAACAGGTCGGCCGGAGTGCCGACCCCCATCAGGTAGCGCGGCCGATTCGCGGGCAGTCGCGGCGCTGTGAATTCCACGACTCGCCGCCGATCGGCCTCCGGCTCTCCCACGCTCACGCCGCCAATTGCATAGCCGGGAAGGTCGAGATCGACCAGGGCATCGATCGCCCGGCCACGCAGATCCTCATAGACGCTCCCCTGCACGATGCCGAAGAGGTTTGCCGGATGGCCGTACCAACTGGAGCGTGCCAGCCTGGCCCAGTGCAGCGTCCGGTCCAGGGATTGGCTCGCCGCATCGTGCTCGATCGGCCAGGGTGGACACTCGTCCAACATCATCCCGATGTCGACGCCCAGCCTGGCTTGCATCTCCACCACGGTTGCCGGCGTGAACCGGATCTCCGCCCCGTCGACGTGGCTTTGAAACGTCACGCCCGCCTCGTCGATAGCCCGGAGACGGGCCAGGCTGAACACCTGGTAGCCTCCGCTGTCGGTCAGGATGGGGCGCCGCCACCCGGTGAAGGCGTGAATGCCTCCCAGCGCCTCGATCTGCTCGATGCCTGGCCGCAGTGCCAGATGGTACAGATTGGAGAGCATGATCGAGGCGCCGGCGGCCTCGAGGGCTTCGGGATCGACACCCTTGACCGCGCCGTGGGTTCCGACCGGCATGAACGCCGGAGTTTCCACCACGCCATGCTCCGTCTCCAGGCGACCCAGGCGAGCCGATCCGTCTGTCGCCAGGACCTGAAAACCCTTGGATGCCTCCATCGATCTCGCCGCGGAGTCGGCGACGCCCCTCAAGGTCTCAGCCGTGCCCCGTCCTCGCCCTGTTGAATCTTCACGTCGTCCGGAAGGTGGAGCTCGAACGGATCGCCGTCGAACTGCTGATTGATGCGGAGGTTGGTGAACCGATACTCGGTCCGGTCACCATCGGGCTCCTCATAGAGGAACCGGACGGGCAGGTATCGCTGTGAGTCGATCCACACGCTCAGCTTCTGGATGCGCTTCGCCACCCTCTTGTAGCGCGGCGTGAGCACGAGTCGGTACGGGTCCCCTTTCTGTTTCGGCAGACCCAATCCGACGTCGAAGTACTCCAACAAGTCGGCTACCGAGCTCCCCATTCCGAGGTATTTCAGGATCTGCTGGGATTGCCGGCCGATCGTCGTCCGCCGCGCTTCATGCAGATCCCGGTACCAGGTGACCATCTCGTCGTTTCGGATCAGCAAGGTCATCGGCTCCGGCGTGTCGTATTCCCAACGCACCTTGTCCGGAGCCTGGTAGTAGAACTGGCCGGCCGCGTGCAAGGGCTGCAGCATCAGGGAGCTCTCTTTGCTCTCGGTGAAGTCGGCATGGAGACGGCGTATGGGGCCCTGACTCGCCTTCACTCGGTCCAGCAGGCTCTGCAGGCGATCGACGCCCCCTTGGGCCGCCGGTGATTCAGCGGGCTCCGCATGCGCCGAAACGATCCCGCCGGCCAGGACGAGAAGGACGGATCCAATCAGCAGGATTCGTTGCATGATCAGGAATCGAAGGGAGCGATACGCCACAGCCGTCCGATGGCCCTCGTATCGACCAGGAAAAGAGATCCTAGCACCTTGCCAAGGCACTGACGGGGTCCGGTCACGCCGCACTGTTGCAGCGGTCGTCGCCGGCAAGCCGCAGGGATCGGCCTGTGCGGCCGATCGTAATTCTTGACTCGCCTCCGAGCCGATGCTACCTTGCCCGCCGCTCGGCACGCCGATCGCGCTGCCCGCAAGAGGAGTGAACTCAATGGCCGATCTCGGAGACAAGCACACCTGCGCCGACTGCGACACGCGCTACTACGACCTGGGGCACCCGGATGCCACCTGCCCCAAGTGTGGCAGCGTAAACCGGGTCGATGAAGACGTCGCTTTGGCCAGCACGCTGGGACGCCGTGCTCCCAAGCGCGTACGCCCGGACATCGAAGAGCCGGAAGAAGACGAGACCTCGGAAGACGAGGAAGAGGACGAGGAGCTGATGGCCGAGCTCGAGGACGAAAACGAAGAAGACGAGGACGAGGACGAGGACTGAGTCTCCCGCGCCATCGCCCGGAGAGGTGGCCGTGGCGCTCGGGCTCGGCGCCAACCTCGGAGACCCTCCAGCCCAGCTCCACTGGGCGCTGCTTCGACTCGAAACCCTGATCGGCCCGCTGCAATCGGGCTCGCTCTACCGCACCCTTCCCCATAGCCCGATCCCGCAAGAGCCCTACCTCAACACGGCTGTCATCGGACATACCGCCCTGCGGGCTTCGGACCTGCTCGCCCATTGCAAGCGATTGGAGCTCGAGGCGGGGCGACTGCCGGGGCCGCGCTCTGGTCCGCGCCCGTTGGACGTCGACATCCTGCTGTACGGCTCCGAGCTCGTCGACGAGCCCGGTCTGACGATCCCCCATCCCCGGCTGCTCAATCGGCGATTCGCACTGGCGCCGCTCGCCGACGTCGCGGCGGATCGCCTTATCCCGGGCACGGGCCTGACAGTCGCGCAAGCCCTACAGCAGGTCGGGCAAGAGGACGAGGTGAAGGAGGTTGGGTGGTAGAAGCGAGGCGCTACTCACCACTCGCTACCCTCGCGTCGATCACGCCGGCGCCGGCGGCATCACCCCAGACGTTGACGGCGGTTCGGAATCGATCCAAGAGCCAATCCACCGCGAGGATCATGCCGATCCCCTCTAGCGGTAGTCCGACGGCTCGCAGCACGATCACCATGGTCACCAACCCCGCCTGCGGGATCCCCGCCGCCCCCACCGCGGCCAGTGTGGCCGTGATGAAGATCACCACCTGCTGACCGAAGGTCAAGTGGATCCCGTACGCCTGGGCGATGAACAGGGCGGCGATCGACTCATAGAGCGCAGTCCCGTTCATGTTCACCGTGGCACCCAGGGGCAGGACGAAGTACGCGGCGCGTCTGGAGACGTGGTTGCGCTCTTCGACACACTCCAGGGTGAGCGGCAATGTCGCGGACGAGGACGCCGTGGAGAATGCGGTGATCAGCGCGGCCGCCATATTGCCCAGGAAGCGGAACGGATTTCGCCGCCCGAAGATCCACAGGATCAGCGGCAATACGATGAAGCCGTGGATCCCCAGGCCCACGAGCACGGCAGCCATGTAGCGTCCAAGGCTGCCGACCAGGCCGCCGATACTGCCAGCCTGCGCGAAGCGAGCCGCAACCAGACCGAAAACGCCAAAGGGAGCGAACAACATGATCACGTGCACCATCTTCATGATGGCCTCGTTGAGGCCTTCGAACACCGCGATCACCGGCTTGCCCATCTCACCGATCGTCGTCAGGATGGCGCCGAACAACAGCGAGAAGAGAATGATCGGCAGCATGTCCAGCTCGGTCATCGACTTGAAGATGTTGTCCGAGACGAATGACAGGAGAATGTCGGTCAATCCAGTCGTCTCTCGACCGGACAGGTGTTCCGGGATCTTGGCCCCGACCAGCTCGACGCCGGCGCCCGGATGCATTACGTTGACCAACAGGAGACCCAGAGCGACGGCGAGAGCCGTCGTGGCAAGGTAGTAGACGACGGTCCAGCTCGCCAGGCGACCCAGTTTTCGAACGTCTCCGAGACCCGTGATCCCCACCACCATCGAGGCCATGATCAGCGGCACGATGATCATCTTCAGCAGGTTCAGAAAGAGAGTCCCCATCCAGCCGACGCTGAGCATCGCTTCGCCGAACAGGCGCACGGACAGGAATGCCAGGATGATCCCCACAATGATGCCGTAGAGGACCCAGCGCTGGGAACGGAGTGCGAGGCTCATTGCAAGTGAGTGCCGAAACTCGAAGTGCGCACCTTATACCATAGGGCTGCCGACCGACTGCGGAGACGCGCACGCAGCGAGAGACTCCATGCTGACCCTGAGAGATCCCATCCACGGATTCGTACGCGCCGACCGGCTGGAGGCGGCCTTGATCAACAGCCGGCCCCTGCAGCGGCTACGCTACGTCCATCAGCTCGGCTTCACCTGGCTGGTCTTCCCCGGCGCCGAGCACAGTCGCTTCAGCCACGTTCTCGGTGCGATGGATCTCGCCGGGCGCCTCTACGACAGCGTTGCCGGCAAGAGTGACGGACTCCTCGATCCGGATCTCCGTTCTCGCGAGCGCCGGCTGGTGCGTGCGGCGGCCCTCCTGCACGACATCGGCCACGCTCCGTTCAGTCACTCCGCAGAAGAGCTCTTCGAAGAGCGTCTCGACCACGAGAAGATGACGCGGCGACTGCTGCAGCTCCCCGAGCTCGGCGCCGTGTTCGACCGCTGGGGCGACGGACTGAACGCCGAGCAGATCGCCGAGCTCCTGGTTGGCGGATCGGATGCGGTCAGCCGCATTCTCGCGCAGATGATCTCGGGCGAGCTCGACGTGGACAAGATGGACTACCTGCTGCGCGACAGCCTGTTCTGCGGCGTGCGCTACGGCAGCTACGACCTCCCACGGTTGCTCGACACCATCGAGCCGCTCCAGGACCCGGAGAACGGCGAGTGGGGGTTGGGCGTCGAGGAGGGCGG
>Ga0307436_1000506_pt1 | contig 18289 bp, 16 predicted proteins | sample SalMarWE160440MG_FD_202513 | JGI IMG/M metagenome (GOLD analysis project Ga0307436, IMG submission 202513) | Salt marsh sediment microbial communities from the Plum Island Ecosystem LTER, Massachusetts, United States - WE1604-40 | ecosystem: Environmental > Aquatic > Marine > Intertidal zone >...
GCCGTCGAAGCGGCCGAGCGACAGTTCGTCTGCCAGTTCGCGCAATGGTGCGGCCAGCCGCTCCCAGTCATCGAGCGCATGTTGCAGCGTCGAGGCGATGTCGCCGGCCGGCGCACAGCGGGCGAGGTCGTCCGACACGCACACCAGCCGGCCGTCGCGGCTGCCGTCATCGAGGCTGGCGAGCTTCATGGCCGGCCTTCCGGGGTGCCGTCGAATTTCTTCTCAAGGCCCTTCCAGCAATCGATGTAGTCGGCTTGCAAGGTCTCCAGCTCCGCCGCATAGCTCGTCAGGTGCTGGGGATAGCGGGTCTCGAACATGAAGGCCATGGTGTCGGCGAGCTTCATCGGCTGAAGATCGATGCTAGAGGCCTTGGTGAAGGCATCGAGGTCGGGTCCGTGCGGCAGCATGCAGTTGTGAAGGCTCATGCCGCCGGGGACAAAACCTTCCTGCTTGGCGTCGTAGCGACCGTAGATGAGCCCCATGAACTCCGACATGATGTTCATGTGATACCAGGGCGGGCGGAAGGTGTGCTCAGCCACCATCCAGCGCTCGGGGAAGACGACGAAGTCGATATTGGCGGTGCCCTCCTCGCCCGAGGGCGCGGTGATGACGGTGAAGATCGACGGATCGGGATGGTCGAACAGGAGCGCGCCCACCGGCGAGAAGGTGCGCAGGTCGTATTTGTAGGGCGTGTAGTTGCCGTGCCAGGCAACCACGTCGAGAGGCGAATGGCCGATGTCGGTCGAAAAGAATTTTCCGCACCATTTGACCGTCAGCATGCAGGGGTTGTCTTTTTCCTCATAGGCCGCCACCGGCGTCTTGAAGTCGCGCGGGTTGGCAAGGCAGTTGGCGCCGATGGGGCCGCGGTTGGGCAGGGTGAACTTGGCGCCGTAGTTCTCGCACAAGTAGCCGCGCGCGGGCCCGTTCAAGAGCTCCACCTTGAACTTCATGCCGCGCGGGATGATGCAGATCTCGCCGGGTGTGACCTCCATGCGGCCGAGCTCGGTGAAGAAGCACAGCCCGCCCTCTTGCGGCACCACCAGCATCTCGCCGTCGGCATTGTAGAAATACTCATCCACCATCGACTGGTTGACCATGAAGACGCTTGCCGCCATGCCGGTCTGGGTATTCACGTCGCCGGCGGTGGTCATGGTGCGGATGCCGGAAACGAAGGTGGTGGCCTCGCCCGGCATGGGCGGCGGGCTCCAGCGCAACTGGCCGATGGGCAGATCGTGCTCATCGAGCGCCGGCGCCGTCTTCCAGAAGGGCAACTCGGTCCTGGTGAAGCGCGAGGTGTGGCGCACCGACGGACGCATGCGGTAGACCCAGGAACGCTCGTTGGTGCCGCGCGGGGCGGTGAAGGGCGAGCCGGAAAGCTGTTCGGCATAAAGCCCGTAGGCGCAGCGCTGGGGCGAGTTCTGGCCCTGAGGCAAAGCGCCGGGCAGCGCCTCGGTTTCGAAATCATTGCCGAATCCGGGCATATAGGTTTGGGTCATGACGGGCTCCTTGGAAAAATCGGGCGTCATCGGGATGAGAGCGTCTTGTGGCGACAATTATGCAATTTTTCAACGGCGAATGGCACCGCCCGGCAGAGCCCGGGCCCCGCTCTTGACGAACAGGGCGCCTCTGGCAGACTGCGCTATCCGATTTGCACCAAAACGAAGGGATCAGACCCCATGCGGGCTCACCGCCTCATTGCTGCGACGTTCACCCTGGTTGCCACCATCGCCCTGACGCTAACTGCCAGTGCCGACTGCCGCAACTCCGGCAGCTTCGATAGCTGGTTGAAAGGTTTTGAGCAGGAAGCGCTCGGGCAGGGCATTTCCCGGCGGGTGGTGAGCGAGGCCCTCGATGGGCTGACCTACGATCCGAGAGTCATCAGGTTCGACCGCCGCCAGGGTGTGTTCTCGCAAACCTTCCTGGAGTTTTCCGGCCGCATGGTGTCGGGCTACCGCCTCAGGATCGGCAAGAAGAAGCTCAGGCAATATGCCCGCGTGTTCGACCGGGTGGAAAGGCGCTTTGGCGTTCCGCGCGAGGTGATCACCGCCTTCTGGGCGCTGGAGACCGACTTCGGCGCCAATATGGGCAAGTTCTCCACCCTGCGCTCACTGGCCACCCTGGCCTATGACTGCCGCCGCCCGGAAATCTTTCGCCCGCAGCTCATGGATGCCCTGCGCGTCGTGCAGCGCGGCGACCTGCCGGTGAGCGAGATGGTCGGCGCCTGGGCGGGCGAGGTGGGCCAGACCCAGTTCCTGCCGTCCGACTATTATGCGCGTGCCATCGATTTCGACGGCGACGGCCGGCGCGACCTGCGCCACAGCGTGCCGGACGTGCTCGCCTCCACCGCCAACATGCTGGCCCATTTCGGCTGGCGCCGCGGCGAGCCGTGGCTGCAAGAGGTGAAAGTGCCGGCGCGCATGGACTGGAAAGAGGCCGGCATCGACATTACCCATCCGCGCAGCTTCTGGGCGGCTGAAGGCGTTACCCGGCCGGACGGGCGTCGCATCAAGGCCGATGGCTTTCCCGCCTCGCTGCTCCTGCCCATGAGCCGCAACGGACCGGCGTTTCTCGCTTACGCCAATTTCCAGCCGTTCCTGCAATGGAACCAGTCGCTGGTCTATGTGGCGACGGCGGCCTATCTCGCCACCCGTTTTGTCGGTGCGCCGAAAGTCTCGCCCGGGCGCGCGCCGGTGGACAGTCTCAGTGTTGCCGAGATCAAGGAGTTGCAACGCCTGCTGGAGCGGGACGGCTATGACGTGGGCGGCGTCGACGGCACCATCGGCTCAGCCACCCGCGCGGCGGTGAAGGCGATCCAGATCAAGCTCGGCCTGCCGGCCGATGCCTATCCCGACAAGGAGTTCCTGCAACGCCTCAAGGCGATGTGACGAGCGCGGTCATTCATGATCGCGAAACGCCGTCATGGCGTCGATGCTGCGGGCTTCCCACACGGCGCGGCCGATGGCGCGAGTGAGGCAGTCGGCGGCGAGCTCGCCGCAAATGCCGAGATGCAGCGCGCGCGGCTCCGGCAGTGATTTTGTGGCGGTCGCCAGCGCGATGACGGTATCGCCGTCGAAGGGGGTGTGGACGGGTTTGATGGCACGCGCCATGCCGTCGGCGGCCATGATGGCGAAGCGCCGCGCCTCCGCCTTGGAGAGTTTTGCCTCGGTTGCCACCACGGCAATGGTGGTGTTGGCGCCGGCCGATGCGCCGCCTCGTTCGGCCTTGCTCCAGGCAAGCACCGGCGGCGGGCCGGGCTCAGGCCTGATCTTCCTCATCGGCCCCATCTCGTCGCCTACGGCAAGCCCGCGCGCCCACAGATTGCCGCTGCGCGGATCGGCAGGCGAGCCAAAGCTGTTCACCGCCACCAGCGCGCCGACGCTCACGCCATCGAGCACGGCCGAAGCGCTGCCAAGCCCGCCCTTGAACATGCCGGCACCGGCGCCCAGCCCGGCACCGGCATTGCCAAGGGCAAAATCCTCAAGCGCGTTCTCGGCCGCCACGATGGCGAGCGCGCGGTAAGGCGGGGTCTCGCCCCAGTCCTTGTCGCCGCCGTTCTTGAGATCGAACAGGATGGCCGACGGCACCACCGGACAGGGCAAGGGCTGCTCGCCGAAGGCAAAGCCGATACCTTTGCCCGCCAGCCACGAGACCACCCCGCCGGCCGCATCGAGCCCGAACACCGAGCCGCCCGAAAGCACCACGCCATGCACCGCCTCGATCAGGCCTTCCGGCGCCAGCGCATCCATCTCGCGCGTGCCCGGCGCCCCGCCGCGGATATCGACGGCGGCCAGCACCTCCTTGGCGGGCAGAACGACCGTCACGCCGGTGAGGCTGCGCTCGTCCCCGGCGTTGCCGACCCTGAGGCCGGCGATGTCGGTGATGAGATTGCGCGGTCCGGGGCGGGCGGCTTGGCGTGTCGACATGAGCGAAACCTAGTCTTGCTGCGCGCTCAGGGTCAATTGCGCAAAGTGCCCACTGTCATTACTGTCGTCCCGCCATGACTTCGCCCCTTCGCCGCTTTGCCGGCCTTACCCTCGTCCTTTTCTTCGCACTCCTGCCCGCCGCCTGCGGCGAGGCACCGCGCCAGGGCATGGTCTCGACCGCCAACCCGCATGCCACGGCGGCGGCGGTCGAAGTCCTCAACGGGGGCGGCAACGCACTCGATGCCGCCATCGCCGCTCAGATGGTGCTGGGGCTGGTGGAACCGCAGTCATCCGGGCTCGGCGGCGGCCTGTTCCTGCTCTACTGGGACAAGGCGAAGAAAGAACTCACCGCCTGGGACGGACGCGAAAAGGCCCCGGCCAAAGACGGCCCCGACCTCTTCCTCGATTCATCGGCTAAGCCGCTCTCGTGGTGGAAGGCGTCTATCGGCGGCCGGCCGGTGGGCGTCCCCGGTGCGGTAGCGGCACTGTGGGCGGCGCACCAGCGCGACGGACACCTCGCTTGGGCAAAACTCTTTCAGCCGGCGATCAGGCTGGCCGAAAACGGCTTTTCGGTCAGCCCCCGCCTCAACGAGCTGATTGCCTCACAACCGCGCCTGAAAAACGATCCCGCCGCGCGCGCGCTCTATTTCGTGCCCGATGCCGAGGCCGAGGGCGGCTATGCGCCGCGACCCGTCAGCGGCGTCCTGAAAAATCCGGCCTATGCGGAAACCCTCAAACTGATTGCGGCCGGCGGCGCCGATGCCTTCTACAAGGGCAAGATCGCCCAGGCGATCGTCGATGCGGTTGCCAACAATGCCTTCGGTCCAGGCCAGATGACGCTCGCCGATCTCGCCGCCTACAAGCCGGTGCCGCGCCAGGCCGTCTGCTCCACTTACCGCGCCTACAAGGTGTGCGGCATGCCGCCGCCCTCCTCCGGCGGCCTGACGACGGAAATGATCTTCCGCCTGCTCGAGCCCTACCGCATGGGCGGCCTCAAGCCCAACGGCATCATGGCGGTGCACCTGCTGATGGAGGCAAGCCGCCTCGCCTTTGCCGACCGCAACCGCTACATGGCCGACAGCGATTTTGTGCGCGTGCCCATGGCCGGCCTGCTCGACCGCCATTACCTCAGATCGCGCGATCTGCTCATCGACCCCGGCCACGATATGGGCAAAGCCAGGGCCGGCAACCCGCCTCAGGCCAGCGCCCGCCTCGCCCCCTCCGACCCGGTGATGGAGCACGGCACCAGCCATGTCTCCATCGTCGATGCGGCGGGCAATGCCGTCTCCATGACCACCACCGTCGAGCAGGCTTTCGGCGCCCACATCATGGCGGCGGGCTTCATTCTCAACAACCAGCTCACCGACTTCTCCTTCCGCCCGGAAAAGGACGGGGTCCCCGTCGCCAACCGGGTCGAGGCGGGCAAGAGGCCGCGCTCGTCCATGGCGCCGACGCTGGTGTTCGCACCCGACGGCAAGCTCTTCGCCGCCATCGGCACGCCCGGCGGCAGCCGCATCATCGGCTTCGTTGCCCAGTCGCTCATCGCCCTCATCGACTGGCACATGACCATGCAGCAGGCCGTCGCCCTGCCGCACGCCGTCAACCGCAACGGCCCGACCGAGCTGGAAGCCGAAACCCCCATCCTCGCCGATGCGCCCGACCTCATGCTCATGGGTCACGACGTTGAGGTGAAGCGGCTCAATTCCGGCCTTCAGGGCATCCGCATCGTTGACGGGATCAAGGACGGTGGCGCCGACCCGCGCCGCGAAGGCTTCGTGGCGGTGACGAAGCCGTAACGGGGTGGCTTACGCCATCTTCTGGCCACGGCGGCCGGCGTGCAGCTCGCTCACCCGGTCGGGGATGGTGAGGCGGAAGACGGTGCCCTCGCCGGAAGAGGCGAGAAGCCTGATGTCGCCGCCATGGGCGCGCACCAGTTCGCGCGCGATGGAAAGCCCCAGCCCCGTTCCGCCCGAGCGCGCCGAGCCGCGAAAGGCCTCGAACAGATGCTCGCGCACCCGCTCGGGCACCCCCGGCCCGTTGTCGGCGACCTCGATTGTCGCCACGCCGCCGTCGCGCCAGCCGCGCAAGCGGATGACGCCGTCCCCGCTTGCCGCATGTTCCTCTATGGCATCGACCGCATTACGCACGAGATTCATCAGAATGCGGAACATATGGTCGCGGTCGGCGTCGACCTCCATGGCCGCAGCGACGTCGTTGTAGATCACCACCCGGCTGGAGGCCTGGATGACGGCGGCATCGACCACCTCGTCGACAAGGGCGGCGAGATCGAAGCGCTCGCGCCGCGGCGGTGCCTCCTGCGCGCGGCCGTATTTCAGCGTCTGGGCGCAAAAATCGATGGCGCGGTCGAGCGATGAGATGAGTTTTGGGGCAAAGCGCCTCACCGTCGGGTCATCCACCTTGGACAGGCGATCGGAGATGAGATGCGCCGAGGCCAGCATATTGCGCAGGTCATGCGACACCTTGGAAACGGCAAGGCCGAGCGCCGCCAGCCGGTTCTTCTGCTGCAACAGGCCGTGCAGCTCGCCCTGCATCTTGGCCAGCTCCTGCTCGGCCATGCCGATCTCGTCGTGCCGCGCTTCCGGCCTTACGATGCGCTCAGCATCTTCGGGATCGGCACTGAAGCGCTGCATGCCGGCGGTGAGGCCGCGGATGGGGCGCACCAGCACCCGGTGCAGCGCCACATAGGCGAGGGTGGCCACGATCAGCGACAGGATCACCGAAAGGGTGAGAATGTTGACGGAATAGCGCAGCATCGCCGCCCTCAAGGGCGCCTCGTCCATGCCGATCTCGATGAAGTCGCCCGCCATGTTGGGCGGCTTGTCGATCACGCTGATCATGCGGTGGCCGCCGACCGCCAGCGTCTCCAGCGCCTGAGCGATGAGGTCCACCCAGTTGCCTTTGCGCAGATCGAAGGAGGCAGAGACCTCGCCCGGCATGTCCGACTTGAGCACCAGTTGCCGTGCCCCAGAGCGCTTGAGCGCCACCACATGAACCCCGGCGCTCATGAGCAGTTCGTGGCGCAGTTCCTTGGACACCTTCTGGTTGGGCGCGGCATCGACCACGAGCGCGGCGATCTCGGCCATGGCGATGCGCTGCTTCAGCCACATCACGCGGAAATTGGCGATGGAGGGCAAGAAGATCAGCACCTCGCCCACCATCACGAACAGCACGGTGAGGGCGAGGACCTTGCCCGACAGCCCGCGCAAAAACGGCACCCGCCGAGTCGCATCTCCGCCGCCCGATCGCCCGCTGCCGGCTGTCTTCTCGTTCATCGCCACCCCAATATAGTGCGCTTGAAGGGCAAATGCGCCTCCCGCCTCACCCCAGCCATTTGAGCCATCCGATCAAACGGCGGATGAAAGGCCGGCGCGGCAGGTCGGCATAATAGCTCACCGCTACCTTGCGGTTGATCTCGGCCAGCGTCGGGTAAGGAACGACGCTCTCCGCCATGGCGCGGATACTCAGTCCGCCCGAGATGGCGAGCGACCACGGCTGGATGAGCTCGCCCGCATGGCGCCCGACGATGCCGGCGCCGAGTATACGCCCGCGCCGGCCGGCGATCACCTTGATGAGACCCTCGGTTGCGCGCTCGGTCTGCGCCCGGTCGACGTCCGTAAACGGCACCTTGAGCACCCTGATGTCGCCGTGGCGCTCACGCGCCGCCTGTTCGTCAAGGCCGATATGGGCCAGTTCAGGATCGGTGAAGGTCACCCACGGCATCTGGGCGCCGCGCATTTTGACCGGCAGGTGGAACAGCGCGTTGCGCACCACGAGCCCGCCCTGGTAGCCGGCCACATGGGTGAACTGCAGCCCGCCGCTTGCGTCTCCGATGGCATAGACGCCGCGGTTGGTCGTGCGCAAACCCGCATCGACCTTGATCCCCTTGCCGTCATGGGCAATGCCGGCGGCATCGAGGCCGAGCCCGTCCACGTTCACCTTGCGGCCGGCGGCCACCAGCAGGTGCGAGCCCTCGATGCGATGGCTTGCGCCTTCAAGCACGATATCAATGGCAATGCCTGCCTCCGTGTTTGACACCTTGTTGGCGCGCGCGCCCGCTAGAACGTCAATTCCTTCGGCCTTGAGCCGTGCCAAAACGACGCCCGCCAGTTCCGGGTCGTCCTTGCCGAGCGGGGTGAGCGCTTCCAGTACGGTGACTTTGGACCCGAGGCGGCAGAACGCCTGCGCCATCTCCAGGCCGATGGGCCCGCCGCCGATGATGACGAGATGGGCGGGAAGCGTGCGGAGATCGAACAGCGTCTCGTTGGTGAGATAGCCCGCTTCGGCAAGGCCTGGTATGGGCGGCACGGCGGGCGAGGAACCGGTGGCGACGACGAAACGGCGGGCGCGGATGCGCTTGCCCTCGGCCTCCACCTCGGTGCCCGAGACGAAGCGGGCAGCGGCGCGGATGACGGTGACGCCGAGCCCTTCGAAGCGCTCTTGCGAATCGATCGGCGCGATGGCGGCGATCACCTCGTACACGTGGTCCATGACCGCGGCGAAGTCGACCCGTGGCGCTTCATCAGCGATGCCGAAGCCGGAGCCCGTGGCGACCGCATGCGCGCGCGCGGCTGCCGCGATCAGCGCCTTGGAGGGCACACAGCCGTAATTGAGGCAGTCGCCGCCCATCCGGCCCTTCTCGATCAGCACCACCTTCTCGCCGAACTGGGCCGCGGCGGCGGCCACGGTGAGACCGGCCGAGCCGGCGCCGATCACGCAGATATCGCAATCGAGAAGGTCTGCCATGGCCGTCACCCTTGCCGCCCGGCACCCGATGCGGCGCTGTTGCCGGTCCGGTGTGCCTTGTAGCGCTTCCAGATTACCGGGACGATGGCGATGACGCCGAGCGCGGCGAAGGCGGCGACGAGCTGCGGCGTGATGAGGGCGCCGGGGTCGAGGGCAAATCGGCATTGATCATGGCCGTGAGCGGCCACGCAGGCCTGGAACGCTGCTTTTTGCGCCATGATGATGCTGTCGAGGCTGGCGCCCAGCATGGAAAAGGCAAAGGTGGCCGGAATGATGCCGATGAAGGTAGAGACCACGTAGGTGCGCGAACTGACATTGAACAGGGCAGGAGCAATGTTCACCAGCCAGAACGGGAACAAGGGCACCAGGCGCAGGAAAAGCATGTAGTTGAAGGCATCCCTGCGAAAGCCCTCGGCGAAGGTTTTCGCACGCGAGCCGGCCTTTTCAGCCAGGAACGCCCCGAAAGAGCTTTTTGCGATGAGGAAGATGATAGTGGCGCCTGCCGTGGCGGCGATGACCGTCGCCACCCCGCCGACGAGCCAGCCGAACAGGAAGCCGCCGAGAATGGTGAGAAGCGCCCCGCCCGGCATGGAAAGGGCGATGCAGGCCACATAGACCAGCATGTAGCCGCCGAGCGCCACCAGATAGTGAGACCCGACCATGGCCTTGAGCCCGTCACGATGCGCAGCGATGCTGGCGAGCGTCAGATAACGGGTAACGCCGCTTGCCCACACCGCAATGATGGCAGCGATGAGGATGACGAGCGGCAGCCATCGGCGCCAGTGGCCTCGCCCTCCTCGGGAATGCGGGGAAACATTAATCATGCAGGGTCAGGACCAGATGCCGTTTGCCAATCCAAATCTTCGCCCGGCAGCCGGCAGGGCGGTCAGGCGTCGCACGATCCACCCGACCCCCGATCTTAGCAAGATAGCATGACCCGACGAAAGAAAATGGCTCTCAACGGCTTGTGATGACAATTCAATGCCCGTGAAGGCCGCAACCGCCAGCGGCGCATCCGCCGCGTTGACTTGGGTTTCGGTTGTCCGTATAAGCCCGGGCGATCCTTGCACCTTGGGGGCTGGGAGCGCTTGCCTGCGCGCCGCCTTGCCGCCACCGGAAACGGCATGGCGGTGATGATGCCGGGGTGGATTCAAGACATTGTTCGGAGAATTTCGCCGTGAAACGGACCTATCAACCATCGAAGCTCATCCGCAAGCGCCGTCACGGCTTTCGTGCCCGCATGGCGACGAAGGGCGGCCGCCGGGTGATCGCCCGCCGCCGTCAGCGCGGCAGGGCCCGCCTGTCGGCCTGAGCGCCCCGACCAGGCATCAAGCGACAAGCCCGCGCGAAAGCCCCGCGGAGCCGGCATGGAACACATCAGGAAGCGCAAGGACTTTCTCGCCGCGGCCCGCGCATCGTCGCTGGCGCGGCCCAGTCTCGTCCTGCAGGTGCGCGACCGCGGCGATGAAGCCCCGGCGCGTCTCGGTTTCACCACGACGAAAAAGCTCGGGGTCGCGGTCCGCCGCAACCGCATCCGCCGCCGCCTGCGCGCGGCCGCCCGCGCGGTGCTCGGGCTCCGCGCCCTGCCGGGTCACGACTATGTGCTGATCGGCCGCTCGGCGACGGCAGACGTCAGTTTCCACCGGCTCGTCTACGATCTCGAAAAGGCGGTCGACAAGGCGGAGCGCGCGGCCCATATGAATGAGCGCGGTGGCGGTACCGAGGCGCTCAGTCCTGCACACGACAATGGCCGTGAGGCGGCCAGCGAGGCCAAATCATAATGGGCGACAACAAGAATTTCATCATCGCCATTGCCCTGTCGGTGGCCATCATCCTCGGCTGGCAGTATTTCTATGCCCAACCGATGCTGCAAAAGCATCGCCAGCAGGCCGCCCGGCAGCAGCAGACGACAAGCCAGCAGCAAAAGCCCGGCACGCCGCAGCCCGGCACGCCGCAGCCTGGTGCGCAGCAGCCGGCGAGCCAGCCGGGCACCGTAACGCCTGCCCCGCAGCCGGCGCCTGGCACCCAGCTCACCGGCGCCCAGCCGCAGCCGCGCGAGGTCGTGATCGCCCGCACCCCGCGTGTCCCCATCGACACGCCCAGCCTCATCGGCTCGATCAACCTCAAGGGCGCCCAGCTCGACGATCTGCGCTTGCGGAAATACCATGAGACGGTCGATCCCAAGAGCCCGGACATCGTGCTCCTGTCGCCGGCCGGCTCTACTGATGGCTATTTCGCCGAACAGGGCTATGCCGCGCCCACCGGCGTCGACATCAAGCTGCCGGGATCGGATACCCTGTGGACGGCGCCGGCGGGTGCCGTGCTCAAGGTGGGCTCGCCCGTCACCCTCACCTGGGACAACGGCCAGGGACTGACCTTCAAGCGCACCATCTCGGTCGACAACGAGTTCATGTTCAAGATCCACCAGGAGGTGACGAACACTGGCACCGAGCCGGTCTCGCTGTTCGCCTGGGGCCGGGTGCAGCGCCAGCACCTGCCCAAGCTCACCGGCGTCTATGTCATTTTCGAAGGTCTCATCGGCGTGCTCGACGGCAGCCTCGAGGAGCTGAAGTACAAGTCCGCCAAGGAGCAGACCGACCCGGTGGTGAAGACCTCTAAGGGCGGCTGGCTCGGCATCACCGACAAATACTGGGCAGTCGCCGCCATCCCCGATCAGAAGAGCGACATTAAGGCCGAGTTCCGTGGCATCCCTGACGGTTCCAACACCTTCTACCAGACCGACTACCTGACGAAGAAGCCGCTGGTGGTGCAGCCGGGCGGATCGGCCTCCTTCCAGTCGCACCTGTTCGCCGGGGCCAAGGTGGTGCATGTCATCAACCACTACGACGCCAGCCTGCACATCGACCGTTTCGATCTGCTCATCGACTGGGGCTGGTTCTACTTCCTCACCAAGCCGCTGTTCTGGCTGATCGACCATATCCAGCGGGCGGTGGGCAATTTCGGCCTCGCCATCCTCATGGTGACGGTGATGGTCAAGGTGCTGTTCTTCCCGCTGGCCTACAAATCCTATGTGTCGATGAGCCAGATGAAGAAGCTGCAGCCGGAACTGCAGAAGCTGAAGGAGCGCTTCCCCGAAGACCGCGCCCGCCAGCAAAAGGAGATGATGGAGCTCTACAAGCGCGAAAAAGTCTCGCCGCTATCGGGCTGTTTGCCCATTGTTCTGCAGATTCCGGTGTTCTTTGCCCTGTACAAGGTGCTGTTCGTCACCATCGAGATGCGCCATGCGCCGTTCTACGGCTGGATCAGGGATTTGTCGGCGCCTGACCCGACAACCGTCTTCAACCTGTTCGGCCTCATCCCGTGGACACCACCGCATTTCCTCATGATCGGCGTTTTGCCGCTCATCATGGGCTGCACCATGTGGGTGCAGATGAAGCTCAACCCGACACCGCCCGATCCGGTGCAGGCGCAGCTCTTCAACCTGATGCCGATCGTCTTCACCTTCATCCTGGCGCCGTTCCCGGCGGGCCTCGTGCTCTACTGGGCCTGGAACAACTCCCTTTCGATCATCCAGCAGTACACCATCATGCGCCGCCAGGGGGTCGACGTGGATATCATCGGCAACATCCGTTCCAGCTTCGCCTTCCTCAAGAAGGGCGGAACCAGCTAGCGACGACGGAGCGATGAACGGCACCTGCGACGACGGCCTCATCGAGACCGGCCGGATACTGTTTGCCGGGCCGGTCGAGTTCCTCAAAGGTGTGGCGCACATCGACCAGCTGCCGCCGGCCTTCGAACTGGAGGTGGCGTTTGCCGGCCGCTCCAACGTCGGCAAATCATCGCTGTTCAACGCCCTCACCGGGCGCAAGGAACTGGCGCGCACTTCAGGGACCCCGGGCCGCACCCGCGAGCTCAATTATTTTATCGCCGCCGGCGGGCGCATCGCCCTGGTCGACATGCCCGGCTATGGCTATGCGCGGGCGGAAAGGAAACTGGTAAAGGCCTGGCAGGCGATCATCATGGCCTATCTCAAGGGCCGGCCCAACCTGCGCCGCGTCTTCGTCCTCATCGATGCCCGCCACGGCATAAAACCCATCGATACCGAGACCCTCGAGCAACTCGACGAGGCGGCGGTGAGCTACCAGATCGTGCTCACCAAGGCCGACAAGCTGAAGCCGGCAGAGCGCGAGGCCATTGTGGCCAAAACCGAGACCCTGATCGCCCGCCGCCCGGCCGCTTTTCCGCGCGTCCTCATCACCTCGGCCGCCAAGGGCTGGGGCATCGACGAGTTGCGCGCGGAGATCGCCGCCCTCCTGGCGTAAATACTTTGGCGCACCGGCCCTTTCCGCTATAAGGCCACCGCCAGCCTCACGGAAACTCCCGCCCAATGACCGACGCTATCGCCCATCAGGACATCGCCCGCATCCTCTCCGAGGCGCTGCCCTTCATGCAGCGCTACTGGGGCGAGACGGTGGTGGTGAAATATGGCGGCCACGCAATGGGCGATCCCGAACTTGCCCGCCAGTTCGCCTCCGACATCGTGCAGTTGAAGCTGTGCGGCATCAATCCGGTGGTGGTGCACGGCGGCGGCCCGCAGATCGGGCGCATGCTCGACAAGCTCGGCATCGTCTCGCGCTTCGAGGACGGCCTGCGCGTCACCGATGCCGCCACCATGGAGGTGGTGGAGATGGTGCTCGCCGGCTCCATCAACAAGGGTGTGGTCGCCGACATCCAGCGCGCCGGCGGCCGCGCCGTGGGCATCTCCGGCAAGGACGGCAATCTGTGCCTGGCCAAAAAACTCACCCGGACCAAGCGCGATCCCTCCTCCAACATCGAGAAGGTCGTCGATCTCGGCTTCGTGGGCGAACCGGCAAAGATCAGCCCGGCGCTGCTCGAGACCATCCTCCACTCCGACGCCATCCCCGTCATCGCCCCCATCGGCGTTTCGGCCGACGGCGACAGCTACAACATCAACGCCGATACCTTTGCCGGTGCCATCGCCGATGCCATGAAGGCCAAGCGCCTGCTCCTGCTCACCGATGTGGCGGGCGTGCTCGACGCCAACAGGCAACTCATGAGTGAATTGAAGGTGGCCGACGTCCCCTCGCTGGTGGCGGACGGCACCATCTCCGGCGGTATGATCCCCAAGGTGGAAAGCTGCGTTCAAGTGGTGAAGGGCGGCGTCGAAGGCGTCATCATCCTCGATGGCCGCGTGCCCCATTGCGTGCTGCTGGAACTGTTTACGCCGCACGGCGTCGGCACCCGGATTTCCGAATGATGGCACGGGCCGCATACAGAGGCTTCGATGACGTCGAGACATGGATCTTCGATCTCGACAACACGCTCTATCCCGCCTCCTGCCGCCTGTTCGACCAGATCGACCGGCGCATGGGTGCCTTCATCGCCGATCTCCTGAAGGTCGACCGGGTGGAGGCCAGGCGCATCCAAAAGGACTATTTCTTTCGCCACGGCACCACGCTGCGCGGCCTGATGAACGAGCACGGCATCGATCCCGACCAGTTTCTCGATTATGTCCATGACATCGATCACTCGCCGGTACCGGCCAACGAGGCGCTCGCTCAGGCGCTGGAAGGGCTGCCGGGCAGAAAGCTCATTTTTACCAACGGCACCGTCGATCATGCCGACAAGGTCTTGCGCCGCTTGGGGGTGCGTGGACAGTTCCACGGCGTCTTCGACATCGTGCACTCCGACTACATCCCCAAGCCGGCGCGGGGGCCGTACGAGAAGTTCATTTCCAGCCATGCCGTCGAACCGGCCCGCGCTGCCATGTTCGAGGACATCGCCCGCAACCTCGAAGTCCCAGCGGCGCTGGGGATGGTGACCGTCCTGGTGCGCGATGCCGCCAACGAGGACGGCACCCTCATCAACAAGCTCAACGGCGATGCCGAAGGCGCGCCTTACGTCCACCATGTGACCGGCGACCTGGCGGCCTTCCTCGCAGTACTCGCCCGTCACTGACAAAGCTTTCAAAGGGGAATTCGACCATGAGCCATACCCATCTTCAGGCCACCGTCGAACAGGCCTGGGAGGCCCGCGATAACGTGACGACGACAACCGGCGGCGCGGCGCGTGACGCGGTGGAGACCGCTCTTGGCCTGCTCGATTCCGGCAAAGCGCGCGTTGCCGAGCGGGGTGCGGACGGTGCCTGGACGGTCAACCAGTGGCTGAAGAAGGCGGTGCTGCTCTCCTTCCGCCTCAACGACATGACCCCAATCCCCGGCGGGCCGGGCCATGCCACGTGGTGGGACAAGGTGCCCTCCAAGTTCGACGGCTGGGGCGAGAATGAGTGGCGGCAGTCGGGTTTCCGCGCCGTGCCCAACTGCACGGTGCGCCATTCGGCCTATATCGCACCCGGCGTCATCCTCATGCCGAGCTTCGTCAATCTCGGCGCTTACGTGGGCGAGGGCACCATGGTCGACACCTGGGCGACAGTGGGCTCGTGCGCCCAGATCGGCAAGAACGTGCACCTGTCTGGCGGCGTCGGCATCGGCGGCGTGCTGGAGCCCATGCAGGCCGGTCCCACCATCATCGAGGACAGCTGCTTCATCGGCGCCCGTTCGGAGGTGGTGGAAGGGGTGATCGTGCGCGAGGGCTCGGTGCTCGGCATGGGCGTCTATATCGGCCAGTCGACAAAAATCGTCGACCGCGAGACGGGCAAGGTTTTCATGGGCGAGGTGCCGGCCTATTCGGTGGTCGTCTCCGGCACCCTGCCCGGCAAGCCGATGGCGAACGGCGAGCCCGGCCCCGGCCTCTACTGCGCCGTCATCGTCAAGCACGTGGACGAGCGCACCAGGTCGAAAACCTCGATCAACGACCTGCTCAGGGCGTAAAGCGCTTGTAGCGCATTCACTGATCTCATCCGCGCCCGGCCTCAGGAGGCTTCTCACCGTTCGGCCACCAGCGCCGGCTTGGCGGCAGACTTGGCATCTGCCTCCTCGCCCAGTTCCACCTGCTCGATGCGGGTGCCACGGCTGGCGATCTTCTGCGACGAGGTGAGGAGCTTTTCGATATCCTGATTGGCCTGGCCGAAATGCCGTTGCAGGTCGATCACCCGGCTGCGCAGGCGCCCGACATCGTCCAGCAGCAGCCCCACTTCCTTCTGGATCAGGTGCGCCTGCTCGCGCATGCGCCCGTCCTTGAAGATGGCCTGCATGGTCTGCACCAAGAGCATGAGGATGTTGGGCGAGGCGAGCACCACGCGCTGGCGGTGCGCCTTCTGGATGACGTCCTCGAACTGCTCGTAGAGATCGGCATAGACCGATTCCGACGGCACGAAGAGGATGGCGGTCTCGTGCGTCTCGCCGGGGATCAGATATTTCTCGGCGATGTCGCGGATATGGCGGCCCACGTCATGGCGCAACTGCTGGGCGGCCTGGCGAACGGCGACCTCGTCCTTGGCCTCCTTCATGGCGTTAAAGGCTTCGAGGGGGAATTTGGCATCAACGACGATGGCAAGCGGCGAATCGGGCAGCGTGATGAGGCAGTCCGGTCGGGTGTTGTTGGAAAGCGTTGACTGGAAGGAATAGGCCGAGGCGTGCAGGCCGTCGCGGATGATCGCCTCCATGCGCGCCTGGCCATAGGCGCCGCGCGCCTGCTTGTTGGAGAGAATGTCGCGCAGGGTGAGCATTTCAGACGACAGGCGGGTGAGATTGGCTTGGGCTGAATCGATGACGGCAAGGCGCTCGTGCAACTGCTGCAGCGACTGGGTGGTGCGCTCGGAATTCTCGCTCAGGCCCACTCCCACCCGGTGGCTCACCTGGTGCAGGCGCTCATCCAACGTCCTGGCGATATGGGTGTCGCGGTTCTGCGCCGCCTCGCCGAAGGCGCGCAGCTGCCCGGCCATCTCGGCCAGGCGCAATTCCAGCTCGCCCGCCCTTTTCACCGCCTCCAGCGCTTCGCGCTGGCGCGTGCGCCCGGCCCGCCAGGCGAGAACGACGGCAGCAATGAGCAGGACAAAGACCAAGGCGCCTGCCGCCATGGCAAGCTCTGCGCCTGTGACGGCATGACCGCCCAGGTTGAACACGGGATCCCAAACACTCATTTATGTACCATAGCGCGATTCGCCCGCGGCCGGGACGGCGCTCTGCCCGTTTCCCGGCGCGGTGGTTTCGGCTATCGTTTGGTTTCCGCTGCCCAATCCTCGCACAACCCGGTCATTTCCGAACCATGCAGTACAAGGACTATTATGCCATCCTCGGCGTCAACAAGGACGCCACCCAGGACGACATCAAGCGGGCCTACCGCAAGCTGGCGCGCAAGTATCACCCCGACCTCAACAAGGACAAAAGCGCCGAGGACAAGTTCAAGGAGGTGAGCGAGGCGCATGAGGTTCTGGGCGATCCGGAAAAGCGCGTCGCCTATGACCAGATCGGCAAGGGCTATCAGCCGGGCGAGGAGTTCCGTCCGCCGCCGGGGTGGGATTCAGGCTTCGAGTTCTCCGGCGGTCCGCGCCAGGCCTCGCCGGAAGACATGGCGGCGTTTTCGGACTTCTTCGAAAGCCTGTTCGGCGGGGCACGCACCGGCCGGCATACCCGGGCCCACGGCTTCCATGCCCGCGGCGAGGATCATCGCGCCAGGATCGAGATCAGCATCGAGGACGCCTTCACCGGCGCCAGGCGGGCGATCCACCTGCAGATGCCGAAGGTGACGGCGGACGGCCACGTGGTGGCCGAGGAGCGCACCCTCAACGTCAACATCCCCAAGGGCGTGCGCGCCGGCCAGCATATCCACCTCAAGGGCCAGGGCGCGCCGGGGCACGGCCAAGGCGAAGCGGGCGATCTCTATCTTGAAATCGCCTTCGCCCAGCACCCGCTCTATCACGTCGACGGGCGCGATCTGTACCTCAACCTGCCGGTGGCGCCATGGGAGGCAGCCCTCGGCGGCAAGGTCAAGGCCCCCACGCCAGGCGGCGTGGTCGACGTCACGGTGCCGGCCAATTCGGCGCAAGGGCGAAAGCTTCGCCTCAAGGGGCGCGGCATTCCCGGCAACCCGCCGGGCGATCTTTATGTCGTGTTGCAGATCGCCCTGCCGCCGTCCGGCAGCGACAAGGCCAAGCGGCTCTACCGCGAAATGGCCGATGAGCTGGCGTTCAACCCGCGCGCCAGTCTCGGCGTGTGACGGCAAAAGCGAGGTGCTGCGATGCCCAGGTCCCCGCAATCCATGCCCCCCGTCGATGTCATCTCGGACGAGCCCGAACTGAGCCTCGATGAGGCTTGCGCCGCTTGCGGGCTGACGCGCGAAGAGATCGGCGCTTACGTGGCCGAAGGCATTGCCGAAGCGCGCGGGCCAGTGGTGGAATGGCGCTTTTCGCGCCTCACCGTGGTGCGGCTGAGCCGCGCCCGCCGGCTGGAGCGCGATCTCGGCCTCAACCCGGCCGGCGCCCTCCTGGCGCTCGACCTGATGGCCGAGATCGAGCGCCTGCAACGCCGCCTGGCGCTGTTCGAAGACGAGGGCTGATCCTCACGCGGCCTTGGCTTCGTCCTCATCGACGGGAAACCAGCCGATGAAGGTCGCCCCTTGCCCGGGCGTCGATCTGATTTCGAGCCCGCCGCCGTGCTGCTCGAGGATTTTTTCCACCGCCGGCAGGCCGAGGCCGGTGCCGAAACTCTTGGTGGTGAACA
>Ga0307436_1000507_pt1 | contig 18269 bp, 12 predicted proteins | sample SalMarWE160440MG_FD_202513 | JGI IMG/M metagenome (GOLD analysis project Ga0307436, IMG submission 202513) | Salt marsh sediment microbial communities from the Plum Island Ecosystem LTER, Massachusetts, United States - WE1604-40 | ecosystem: Environmental > Aquatic > Marine > Intertidal zone >...
CCTTTTTGCGGAAGGCGACGCGGTAGAACTCGTTGAGCACGGTTTTGTGAAAGCGCTCGCAGATGCCATTGGTCTGCAGGCCACTTGGTCTTGGTCCGCGTATGGTCGATGTCCTCGACGGCAAGATAGAGCTCGTACTCGTGATGCTCCGGATTTCCACTAGCTCCAGAAAGCACACTTCGTATGGCCCGCATGGTTTTGCGCGAGGCCCCCGATCTTGTGGACAGCGTTATCAATGGAACAAGATCACTCGATAAAGCTGCTGCAGAAGCGAAGATTCGGCGAGATGTTTGTCAACACCTTGCTTTGTGAGAGAAACGGGTCCGCTGGCGACCCGTTTTTTAGGGCGCCCACCCTTCGGATTAATCGCGCCAGCGTTGCGCCGACGGTGGCCGCGCGGGCAGGGCCGGCCGGTCCTGGCTAATAGGTCCGCCAGCCAATAACCGAAGCGCCGATAGTCGCCCCGTTGGTGCAGTTGCGCCATGCACCGTCGCCCCATTCGCAGGGAAAGGACAGGGCGTAGGTGCCGCAGTGATCCTCGCAAAGCAACTCCACCGGCTGCCTTGACGGCGGTGCATCCTGTCGGAACTGGTCAAGTCGGCTTTGTCGTGTGGACATGATTGTTATGAGTTATGCCAGTTGTTGCCAGAAACGTTGCCAAACTGCGAAATATCGACCCTTCTGATATAAAGTGGTTTGGCATAAGCCTTTGATATTGTTTGGCTCCCCGGGCCGGATTCGAACCAGCGACCAACCGGTTAACAGCCGGTTGCTCTACCACTGAGCTACCGGGGAACAAGCCGGCGTACGGCAGACCGGCCTATAACAAAGCCATTATGCTTTGGAAAGCATTAAGCCCGTCCGCGCTGACCGCGTAGAAGGCCGACCGCCTCGCCGAAGAGGGGTGGAGGCCACGGCCGGAATTGAACCGGCGTACCCGGTTTTGCAGACCGGTGCGTAACCACTCCGCCACGTGGCCTTGAGGTAATCCGCTCCCACCCGAAAGGGCGGAACGCATTTCACCCATGCCTATATAGGAGCCAGGCCTGCTTCACAACGCCGCCCCTTCGCTTGCCTTTCGCGCCGGCTTGCCGCAGAAAAGCCGCGCCTTCTTAACCCTGCGAGGCTCGCGATGATCGACTTCGCCGCCGCCCGTCGCCATATGGTGGATGGGCAGCTCCGCACTACCGACGTGACCGATCTGCGCATCCTCACCGCCATGGCCGAGGTTCCGCGCGAGCGTTTTCTGCCGCCCGCATTCGCTGCGACTGCTTATCTGGACATGGCCGCTCCGGTCGCCGAGGGCCCCCGCCGCCTGCTCAAGCCGATGCTGCTCGCCAAGCTGATCCAGGCCGCCGATCTTACCGGCACCGACAAGGTGCTCGATGTCGGCTGCGCCACCGGCTACGGGGCGGCGGTGCTTGCCCGCATCGCGGGCCGGGTGATCGCGCTCGAACAGGATCCCGGCCTCGCCAAATCGGCCAGCGCCGCCCTTGCCAGCGAGACCAAGGTCAGTGTGATGAGCGGCCTGCTTGTCGAGGGCTGGCCATCCGAAGCGCCCTATGACGTGATTTTGCTGGAAGGCGCCGCCGAAGTCGTGCCGCCGGCGCTTTTCCAACAGCTCGCGGGAGGCGGACGGCTGGTCTGCGTCATGGGCGCCGGTCCTGGGTCCAAGGCCACGGTCTACCGGCGCAGCGGCGAGGATATCGGCACCCGGACCGTCTTCGATGCCGCCGCCGCCGTGCTGCCGGGCTTCGTCAAGCCGCTGGAATTCGCGTTCTGACCTGGGTCGCGCAAAGCGTGGCGCGAAAACCCCAGGCCGCCGTCTTTTTGCATGTCTTTGTTCGGTAGGGGGTTTTAACCCCCGCCGGGGAGGCCTATGGTTTTTCGCGCGCGGGCGTGGTTGCGTAGCCGTTGGTAGGGCGCCGGTGGCGTATGGGTTGGGTCTTATAATGCCGCGTATCGGTTTTCAGTCTTGGGCGGGCGCCCTGACGCTCGGCGTGATCCTGGTAGCGCCGGCAGCGCGGGCCGACACGCTGGAGGGGGCGCTGGCCGAGGCCTATAGCAGCAACCCCTCGCTCAATTCGCAGCGCGCCTCCGTGCGCGCCACCGATGAGAACGTGCCGCAGGCGCTCTCCGGTTATCGGCCACGAATTTCCATCACCGCCAGCGGCGGCGAGCAGACATCGTCGACGACGTCCAAGAACCCATCGACAATAGGCGCAGCGGCTCTATACAACACGATAAGCGGCTACAATTCGCCGTTCTCCACCGGCATCACCGCAACGCAGACTTTGTTCAACGGCTTCCAAACCGCCAACAAGACGCGCCAGGCCGAAGCCCAGGTGCTGGCCGCGCGCGCGACCTTGCGCAATACCGAACAGACGGTGCTGCTCAACGCGGCAACCGCCTATATGAACCTGCTGCGCGACGCCGCGATCCTCAAGTTGCAAGAAAGCAATGTCGAGGTGCTGCAGGAGCAACTGCGCCAGACCCGGGACCGCTTCAATGTCGGCGAGGTCACCCGCACCGACGTGGCGCAGGCGGAATCGAGCCTTGCCGCCGGCCGCTCGCAGGTGCTGACGGCGCAAGCCAATTATACGTCCTCGGCCGCCACCTATCGGCAGGTGATCGGCCGCAATCCGGGCAAGCTCGCGCCCGGCACCCCGGTGGACCGCTTCTCGCCGCACGCGTTGCCGGCGGCGATCTCGGTCGGGATCGCCACCAACCCTTCCGTGGTCAGCGCCCAATTCAACGTCGACGTCGCCGAGGACGCGGTGAAGGTGGCGGAAAGCGCGCTCTATCCGACGCTCTCGGTGCAGGGCAATTTCACCAAGAACTGGCTGAGCCAGCAAAGCCTCAGCGTCATGGAAAGTTATAACGCCTCGGTGTTCGGCACGCTCAGCGTGCCGATCTATCAGGGCGGAGCGGAATATTCAGTCATCCGCCAGGCCAAGGAGACGCTCGGCCAGCGGCGGCTCGATCTCGACGTCACGCGCGACACGGTGCGGCAGAACGTGGTGCAGTCCTGGGGCCAGCTCGAGGCGGCCAAGGCCAATATCGAGGCGACGCGGGCGCAGGTGCAGGCCGCCGAGATCGCGCTCAACGGCGTGCGCGAGGAAGCACGTGTCGGCCAGCGCACCACCCTCGACGTGCTCAATGCCCAGCAGACCCTGGTGAATGCGCGGGTGGCCGTGGTCACCGCCCAACACGACCGCGTGGTGGCCTCTTACGCGCTGCTGGCCGCGGTCGGCCGTTTGTCGCCGCAGGTGCTCCGGCTGCATGTGCCGACCTATGACGCGCGCGTGCATTACCGGCAGGTGCGCGACAGCTGGGCGGGCGTGCGCAACCCGGACGGCCGCTGAGCTCGCGCGCCCGGCGCCCGCCGGCCAGATTTTGTGTCCACAGGTCAATTGCCGGAGGCGGGTTTTCGGCCTGCCACAGGCCCGCCGCTCTGGCGTATAACTATTCATAACGACGATTCGCATCTCCGCTTGTGGGTGGGCCTGTCGCCGTTGCGGGGATTGAGCGCGTGATCCCGAAACAGGCCGTCCCAAATCTGATCGGGGATAGGAACCGGTTTTCGGAAACGATCATGCGCATGCAACTCTAAGTGCTGCGGTCGGGAATGACGCTATGAGCCAACCGGCGAAGGTCCAAGAGCCCTCGATGGAGGAGATCCTGGCCTCCATCCGACGCATCATCGCCGACGACGACGCCGGCAAGTCGGCGCGGCCCGCCGAGCCGGTCGCGCCCAAGCCGGCGGCCGCGGTTCCGCCGCCTCCGCCGCCGCAACCGGCGCCGGCGCCCGCCGGCAACAGCCAGGACGAGGTCGATGCCATGCTGGCGGACCTCGATGCGCAGCCGAAACCGCTCGCGCCCAAGCCGACCGCTGCGCCGCCGGCGCCGCCGCCGCCGAAGCCCGCCGAGACCTCGCCGCCCGCCGACGTGCTCGATCTGAGCGAGGCAATGACGGCGCCCCCGTCGCCGCCCAAGCCGGCGCCGAGCTTCCGTACCATCGATGCCGCCGCCGACGTGGTCTTCAGCGACCGGGCGCCGGAGCCGCCGGCCGAGCCGGCCACCCGCACCGTGGACGAGACGCCCCACGCCCCCACGCAGAATGCCGCGCCCGAGCGCGCGCTGCTGTCGAGCACGACCGCGGCGGCCGTCGACAGCGCATTCAACTCGCTTGCCCATACCGTGCTCGGCAACAACGCGCGCACGCTTGAGGACCTGGTGAAGGAGATGCTGCGGCCGATGCTCAAGGGCTGGCTCGACGACAATCTCCCCGGGCTGGTCGAGCGCATCGTGCGCGCCGAAATCGAGCGGGTCTCGCGCGGACGTTAGTCCTCAGCGCGCCTTCAGCCGCGTCCAAACCAGCACGCCCAGCGCCGGCCATAGCAGAGCCATCAGCACGAAGACCGGGACCGTACCGGCGCGATCGACGATGAGCGCGGCCAGCGCCACGCCGGCGCTTTGGCCGAGGTACAGGACGGAGGAAAAGCCCGCCATTGCCATGCCGCGCGCCTGCGGCAGCATTTGCGTGGCATTGGTCTGCAGCGTGTTGTGCACCATGTAGTAGCCGAAGCCGAGCATCCCGCAGGCGAGCGGCGCGGTCGCCCAGAGCGGCGCGCCAGCGAGCGTCGCAAAGCCCAGCATCCCCACCACGCCGCCGCCGAGCGCCAGTCCGTGTTCGCCGACGGCAACGACCATGCGGTGCACGGTGCCGGCATAGAGCAGGCTGCCGATGCCAAAGCCCGAAACGATGAGGCCGATGGTCGAGAAGGAAAGGTCGAAGCGCGCGTGCAGGTCCGCCGCCACATAGGTGAAGCCGCCGAAGAAGATGGCGCCGTCGAGGAATACAGCCGCCAGCAGGAAGCGCGGCCAGGGCATCGACAGCATGGTGCGGTAACTCGCCAGCAGGCGAGGGCGCACCCCGCCGGCATGCGGCAGCGGTTTCATCCAGGCATTGCCGCGGAACTGGGTGGCGAGCGCGAACGCGGCGAAGGCGAATACGCCGGCGAGCACGACGAATACCGTGCGCCAGCCGTAGTGATCGCCGATGATGCCGCCGGCGATCTGGCCGGCGATCACGCCAAACATCTGTCCGGCGAGAAAGCGCGCCAGCACCGGCTGGCGCCGCTCATAGGGCACCACGTCGCCGACATAGGCCATGCCCAGCGGCACGATGATGGCGGCGCCGGGGGCGGAAACGAAGCGGGCGAGCGCGAGCTGCGGCAGCGTCTGCGATATCGCGCACAACAGCACCAGCAGCCCGGACAGCGCGCAGGCGAGCGCCACCGCCTGGCATTTGCCGAGCCGGTCGCCGATCAGGCCGGCAAAGGCCTGGGTCAGCCCATAGGGCACGGCATAGGCGGTGACGATCGAGGAGGCCGCCCCCAGGCTGGCGTGGAAATCGGCCGCCACCTGCGGCAGCAGCGGGTCGGACACCCGCAAGCTGGCGCCGCTGGCAAAGGCGGTGAGCGACATCAAGAGGATGGCGCGGGAGAGCGCGCGGTCGCTGGATGCGGCGGGAACTGAGGACACGTTGACTCTCGATGGCGTGACGGGCTTTCTAGCGCATCATCCTGAAAAGTGGGAACCGGTTTTCACACAAGATGATGCGCGACTAAAGACATCCCACAGCGGACAAGCAAATCGACAATGATTGATAAGACCTATCAGCCCTCCGCGGTCGAGGGCCGCATCTACCGGACCTGGGAGGAAGCGGGCGCCTTCCGCGCCGGCCGGCCCGAGCGCGCCGGCGCGGAGCCGTACTCTATCGTCATCCCGCCGCCCAATGTCACCGGCTCGCTGCATATGGGCCATGCGCTCAACAATACGCTGCAGGACATCCTCGCCCGCTACGAGCGCATGCGTGGGCGTGACGTGCTGTGGCAGCCGGGCACCGACCATGCCGGCATCGCCACGCAGATGGTGGTCGAGCGGCAATTGGCGGAGCGGGGCGAGCCGTCGCGGCGCGACATGGGGCGGAAGGCTTTTCTGGATCGCGTGTGGGAGTGGAAGGCCGAGAGCGGTGGCACCATCGTCAACCAGTTGAAACGGCTGGGCGCCTCCTGCGATTGGTCGCGCGAGCGCTTCACCATGGACGAAGGGCTCTCGCGGGCGGTGCTCAAGGTTTTCGTCACGCTCTATCGCGAAGGGCTCATCTACAAGGACAAGCGGCTGGTCAATTGGGACCCCAAGCTGCTCACCGCGATCTCCGATCTGGAAGTCGTGCAGGTGGAGACCAAGGGGCACCTGTGGCACCTGCGCTATCCGATCGAGGGCAAGACCTTCGATCCGGACGATCCCTCGACGTTCATCGTGGTCGCCACCACGCGGCCGGAGACGATGCTGGGCGACACCGCGGTCGCGGTGCATCCGGACGATGAGCGATACAAGGCGCTGGTCGGCAAGAACACGATCTTGCCGCTGGTGGGGCGCAAAATTCCGATCATCGCCGACGAATATTCCGATCCGGAGAAAGGAAGCGGTGCGGTGAAGATCACGCCGGCGCACGACTTCAACGATTTCGAGGTCGGCAAGCGGCACAATCTGCCGCAGATCAATATCTTCAGCGTCGAAGCGAAGCTCGCGCTCAAGGATAACCCCGAATTTCTCGCCGGCGCGCCAGCGTCAAATGACCTCGACGAGACGATCGCAATGCATGGGCTCGATCGTTTTCTTGCGCGCAAGAAGATCGTCGAGCGTCTGGAAGCCCTGGGGCTGCTCGCCAAGATCGAGCCGAATGCGCATGTTGTGCCGCATGGCGACCGCTCGAACGTGGTGATCGAACCATTCCTCACCGACCAGTGGTACGTCAACGCGAAAGAGCTGGCGAAACCGGCGATCGCTGCCGTGCGCGAGAGCAAGACGCAGTTCATCCCCAAGAATTGGGAGAACACCTATTTCAATTGGATGGAGAACATCCAGCCTTGGTGCATCTCGCGCCAACTCTGGTGGGGCCATCGAATTCCCTGCTGGTACGGTTTCGAGCTGGTCGATGGAAACAAGCTGACGACGTCGCAAGAAGCTTTTTTTGTCGCTGAAACAGAAGAAGACGCGGTGAAAATGGCTGAGGCGCACTATAAGACGCCAGTAGTGGTTCTGGACGGTGGCGCTGATGTCATTCCGTGGATCGAGCGGTTCGCACGTGAAGAGCCGCTGGATGTCCACCCAATCGTCCGCGATTTTGACGTCCTCGACACCTGGTTCTCCTCGGCGCTGTGGCCGTTCTCCACGCTCGGCTGGCCCGACGCGACGCCGGAACTCAAGCGCTACTATCCGACCTCGGCGCTGGTCACCGGCTTCGACATCATTTTCTTTTGGGTCGCGCGCATGATGATGATGGGGCTGCACTTCATGCACGAAGTGCCGTTCCGTGACGTCTATATCCACGCGCTGGTGCGCGACGCCTCCGGCGCCAAGATGTCGAAATCGAAGGGCAACGTCATTGATCCGCTGCAACTGATCGACGAATACGGCGCCGACGCGCTGCGCTTCACGCTGGCCGCCATGGCGGCGCAGGGTCGCGACATCAAGCTGTCCACCCAGCGCGTCGAGGGCTACCGCAATTTCGCGACCAAGCTGTGGAACGCCGCGCGCTTCGCCGAGATGAACGGCTGCGCCAGTGTCGCCAGCTTCGATCCGCGCGGCGCCAAGGAGACGCTCAACCGCTGGATCGCGCACGAGACCGCCAAGGCTGCGGCCGAGGTCACCGAGGCGATCGTCGCCTATCGTTTCAACGACGCCGCCGGCGCGCTCTATCGATTTGTCTGGAACATCTATTGCGACTGGTACCTGGAACTGGCGAAGCCCCTGCTTACGGGCAGCGACGGCGCGGCGAAGGCGGAGACCCAGGCCATGGTCGCCTGGGTGCGCGATGAAATCCTGAAATTGCTGCACCCGTTCATGCCGTTCGTGACCGAGGAATTGTGGGCGGTCGTTGCCGCGCCCAAACGCGATACGCTGCTCGCGCTTTCGCAATGGCCCGCGCTGGAAGGCCTTGCCGACGACAAGGCCGAAGCCGAGATCGGCTGGGTGATCGATCTCGTCACCGCCATCCGCTCGGTGCGCGCCGAGATGAACGTCACCGCGCAGATGCCGCTGGTGCTGGCGGCGGCTTCCGCCGACACCAAGGCGCGCGCCGAGCGCTGGGCCGAGTTCATCAAGCGGCTTGCCCGTGTCTCCGAGATGTCGTTTGCCGCGGCCGCGCCGTCTGGTTCGGTGCAGCTCGTGGTACGCGGCGAGGTGGCGGCGCTGCCGCTCAAGGGCGTCATCGATCTTGTCGCCGAGCGCGCGCGGCTCGAAAAGGAAAAGAATAACGTCGAAAGCGATATCGCCCGAATCGATGCCAAGCTCGGGAACCCGAACTTTGTATCGCGAGCGCCGGAAGAGGTGGTCGAGTCCGAAAGAGAGAAAAGAGAGGAGGCGGCAGCGCGCCGCACCAAGGTGCTGGAAGCGCTTGATCGGCTGCAAAGCGCAGAAATGGCTGAAGCAGAATCTATGGAAATGACTAAGAAGACTGCGAGAGCAAAAGCGAAAAAGCTTGCTTCGGAGGAGGTCGAGAGAAAGACAGCAAGGAAAAAGCCTGCGAGGAAGAAGGCTTCAAAGAAGAAGTCTTCCAAGAAGCAGTCCTCTAAGAAGCAGACTAGAAGGAAGAGGGCCGTCAAGAAGAGAACTAGAAAAAATGTGACTGCAAAGAGGTGGAAACGCCGGAAGAGGGTCGCGACGGCGGCGAATGCTGCGAAAGCAAAGAAGGGGTCTCGCAAAAAGAGGATGTAAGAGGCGCTGGAGCGGCTGAAAGGGGCGGAGTAGGGTTTCCCTATTTCGAGCACACTGCGCCGCATCCGGGACACGAGGCCGTATGACCATCGACCCCAACAACCACCCCGGTGGGCCGGACCTGGTGCTCACCGCCAAGAGCGCCGACAAGGTGCAGTTCTTCGACGCGGCCACGCTCGCACTCACGGCTGAGATCGCCATGCCGGGCTCGACCCATGAGCTGATCCGCTCGCTCGACGGCGCGAAGGTCTACGGCTCGATCTATGGCGGCGGCATCTTCGGCAAGAACAAAAATCCCGACCGCCGCATCGCCGTGATCGACCTCGCCGGCCGCCGCTTGCAACGCACCATCGACGTCGGCGCAGCCGTCGCGCCGCATTCGGTGATGATGGACGCACGGGGCACACTCTGGTGCACGGCCGAGCTCGGCGAGGTGGTGCTGGCGATCGATCCGGCAACCGACGCCGTCGAGCGCATTCCCGTCGGCGGCGCGCCGCATTGGATCGCCGTCAGCCACGCAACCGGAAAGCTGTTTGCCTCGTTCAAGACCAAAGAGAAGGTGGCGGTGCTCGACACCGCAACGCGCCAGGTCGTCGGCAGCATCGCCATCCCGCACGGCGCCGAAGGCATCGCGGTGTCGCCGGACGGCTGGGCGCTGTTCGTCTGCGCACATTGGAAGGGCGTGGTGCACGTGTTCGACACGCGCACGCTGGCCCTGCATCGCACGCTCGAGATCGAGGGCGCGCCCGGCACGGTGAACCAACTCCGCCGCGTGCGCGTTTCCCCGGACGGGCGCTATGTCTGCGTCTCCTCGCATGTCGACAATTACGCCGCGGTCTATGACGGCTTCACCTTCGAGCAGATCGCCGGGTTTCCGACGCCGAAGGCGCCGATGGGTTTCGGCTTTGCCGCCGACGGCCGCCATGCCTATCTGTGCTGTCACGACGCGGCCGTCGCGCTCGAGTTCGAACTGGCGACCGGGCGCATCAAACGCGAATTCGCCACCGCCGCCGGCTGCGAGTTCATCCTTTCCTATTGAGGGCAGGTTCCATGCGGATATTTCTCGCCGGCGCGGGCGGAGCGATCGGGCGGCGGCTGACGCCGCTCTTGCGCGCCGCCGGCCACCAGGTCACCGGCACGACGCGCAGCGCCGACAAGGCCGCGGCGCTGGCCCGGCTCGGAGCCGAGCCGGTGGTGGTCGACGTGTTCGACGCGCCGGCGCTCATGCGTGCCGTCAAGGCGGCGGCGCCTGAGGTCGTCATCCATCAGCTCACCGATCTCGCCTTTGCACCCGGCACGCCGCAATACGAGGAAGGGCTCGCGCGCAATGCGCGGCTGCGCATTGAGGGCACGCGCAATCTGGTTACCGCGGCGAAAGCCGCCGGTATTGGGCGCGTGATTGCGCAAAGCATCGCCTTTATTTACGCGCCGGGTTCCGGCGCACGCGTCGAAACCGATCCGCTCGATCTTGGCGCGGCCGGCGCGCGCAAGCGCACGGTGGACGGCGTCGTGGCGCTGGAGGCCGCGACGCTGGAAATGCCGGAAGGCATCGTGCTGCGCTATGGATTGCTCTACGGGCCCGGTACCTGGACGGGTGAGACGCCGCATCCGCCCGCCGTGCATGTCGATGCCGCGGCGCAGGCGGCGCTGCTTGCGCTCACCAAGGGTGAGCATGGCATCTACAATATCGCGGAAGACGATCCCGGCCTGTCGAACGCGAAGGCCAGGCGCGCGCTCGGCTTCGATCCGCGCTTTCGCGTCAAGGCTTGAACGGCTTGCTCAAAAACGGCGAGCCTTTCAGCCCGTAGCGCCAGGGGTGCTCCACCGCCTTGCTGATGCCGATGCGCACGCCCACGGCGACCTCCGGCGTGGCCGCGCGCGCGCGCAATTCGAACGGCGCCCGGTCGAGCGCCAGCCCGTTGTGCCGGATCGTCACCCCGAGCGCCTCGCCGAGCTTGCCCGGCCCCGAGCACAGCGCGCGCACGTCGCGCAGGCCGCGCAGGCCGCGCCGCCGCCTCATCTGTGCCAAGCCTTGGGTGGGTTCCAGCGCCCGGATCAGTACGGCGCTGGCCGAGCCTTCCGCCTCGCAGACGAAATTGAGGCACCAGTGGATGCCGTAGGAGCGGTAGACGTAGGCCACCCCTGCGGGTCCGAACATCACCGCATTACGTTTCGTACGCCCGACATAGGAATGCGCCGCCGGATCGCTGTGGTGATAGGCCTCCACTTCGACGATGACGCCGCCGACCCCGTTAACCAACAGGGTCGCGCCGATCAATTCGGGCGCCACGTCATGCACCGAACGGTCGAAAAAGGCGCGGCGGAGGCGGGGAGGCTTGCCCATTGAACCTGTCATGCCCGGCATTCGGGCCGGCCCGGTGGTCCGGCTGTTCGGAAAGCAGTGGATGCAGTGCCAAACATGTGTCCTGCCGGCAACAGTGTTGCAACAATTAAACTATGCCAAGACATTATCCCTCGTCGCGCCGCGATTTGGCCATACGCTTCGCAGACATCGAAGGCCGCCGAAGCGAGACCCAAGCCATTGCGCAGCTTCCGGTTTTTCCGGGTCTTCGGCAAAAAGCCGGCCGTGTGAGCCGGTGCGTCTTCGTAAGCGCGGGGGACGACCAAGGTTATGGACGCCAAGTCGAATTTGAAGTCGAGACTGCCGAGCCGGCACGCCACCGAAGGGGCGGATCGTGCCCCGCACCGCGCGTTCTATTACGCCATGGGTCTGTCGGCCGAGCAGATCCACCAGCCCTTTGTCGGCGTCGCCACCTGTTGGAACGAGGCCGCCCCCTGCAACATCGCGCTGATGCGCCAGGCGCAGGCGGTGAAGGCGGGCGTCGTCGCCGTCGGCGGCACCCCGCGCGAATTCTGCACCATCACCGTTACCGACGGTATCGCCATGGGCCATGCCGGCATGAAGGCCTCGCTCCCCTCGCGCGAGGTCATCGCCGACAGCGTGGAGCTCACCGTGCGCGGCCATGCCTATGACGCGCTGATCGGGGTGGCCGGCTGCGACAAGTCGCAGCCCGGCATGATGATGGCGATGTGCCGGCTCAACGTGCCCTCGATCTACATCTATGGCGGCTCCATCCTGCCCGGAAAGTTCAAGGGCAAGGACGTCACCGTGCAGGACGTCTACGAGGCGGTCGGCAGACATTCGGTCGGGCAGATGTCCGACGCGGATCTTCTCACGCTGGAAGAGAATGCCTGCCCCTCGGCCGGCGCTTGCGGCGCCCAGTTCACCGCCAACACCATGGCGACCGTCTCGGAAGCCATCGGCCTGGCGCTGCCCTATTCGTCCGGTGCGCCGGCGCCCTACGAGATGCGCGACAAGCTCTGCTCGCTGGCGGGCGAGATAATCATGGACCTGATCGTCAAGAACATCCGTCCGCGCGACATCGTCACCCGCAAGGCGCTGGAGAATGCCGCGGCGGTGGTTGCCGCCACCGGCGGTTCCACCAATGCCGCACTGCACCTGCCGGCCATCGCGCATGAATGCGGCATCGAGTTCAATCTGTTCGACGTCGCCGAAATCTTCAAAAAGACACCATATATCGCGGATTTGAAACCAAGCGGCCGTTATGTCGCCAAGGACATGTTCGAGGCTGGCGGCGTGCCTTTGCTGATGAAGACGCTGCTCGACCACGGTTTCATGCACGGCGACTGCCTGACCGTCACCGGTCGCACCATGGCCGAGAACCTCAAGTCGGTGAAATGGAACCCGGACCAGGACGTGGTGCGTCCGGCCGACAAGCCGCTGCTGCCGACCGGCGGCGTGGTGGGCTTAAAGGGCAATCTCGCCCCCGACGGCGCCATCGTGAAGGTCGCCGGCATGTCCGGCCTGACATTCTCCGGGCCGGCGCGCTGCTTCGACAACGAAGAAGCCTGCTTCGACGCGGTGAAGAACAAGAAATACAAGGAAGGCGACGTGCTGGTGATCCGTTACGAGGGCCCCAAGGGCGGCCCTGGGATGCGCGAAATGCTCTCCACCACGGCCGCGCTCTACGGCCAGGGCATGGGCAGCAAGGTGGCGCTGATCACCGACGGGCGTTTCTCCGGTGCCACCCGCGGTTTCTGCGTCGGCCATGTCGGGCCGGAAGCGGCGGTCGGCGGACCGATCGCGCTTGTTCGCGACGGCGACATCATCGAGCTCGATGCCGAGAATGGCGGCCTGAACGTCAAGCTTACGGACGCCGAACTGGCCAAACGCAAGAGCCAATGGAAGCCGCGCGAGAACGAATATGGCTCCGGTTATTTGTGGAAATACACCCAGCAGGTCGGGCCCGCGGTCGAGGGCGCGGTCACCCATCCGGGCGGGGCGGGCGAGAAAGAGTGCTATGCGGATAGTTGAGACCCTGGCGAGCGTGGCGGTGGTGACGGCAGCCTGCCTGACGGCGGCGCCGGCGTTCGCCTTCGACGGCAGCAGGTCGGACGCCGCGGTCGCCGCCGTGCCGCTCACGCCCATGCAGGCGTTCCGCTCCGGCGCCCATTGGCTGCGCGCCGGCAACAAGGTCAAGGCGGTACACGCGCTCGAATATGCCGCCGAGAAGGGCCACTTCCTGGCGCAGTGGAAGCTCGGCCGCATGTATGCCGAAGGCGACGGCGTCACCCAGGACGACTACAAGGCCTTCGAATATTTCAGCCGCGTCGCCAACCGCCACGCCGACGACAATCCGAATACGCCGCAGGCGCGCTTCGTCGCCAATGCCTTCGTCGCGCTCGGCCAGTATTATCTCGACGGCATCCCGAAGACGCCGGTCAAGCGCGATGCGGTGCGCGCGCGCGAAATGTTCAACTATGCCGCCTCCTATTTCCGCGATCCTGACGCGCAATATTACCTGGCCCGGCTCTATCTCGACGGCCACGGCGCTCCGCACGATCCACGCATGGCGGCGCGCTGGTTCAGGCTGGCGGCGCAGAAGGGCCAATGCCGGGCGCAGGCCATGCTGGGCGCGATGTTGTTTGCCGGCGATCACGTACCGCGCCAGGCTGCGCGCGGGCTGATGTGGCTCACGCTGGCCAAGGACAGTGCCAAGGATTCGCCCGTCGAGGACCAGGCCTGGATCAACCGGCTCTATGCCAGCGCCTTGCGGCAGTCCAACGAGGACCAGCGCGCGCTCGCCGGCGTCTACCTCAGGCACTGGATGGAGACCCGCAGGGAGTAGCCCGTCCCGGATGCGGTGCAACCCGGAGCGTTAGCGCAGCGGTGCACCGCTGATCCGGGACCCCGCAAGCCTGAACGGTGCCGGATCTGCCGCGCACCGTTCCGCTTTGCTACACGCTGCGCTGCGCCCCGGACGCGAGTCCTTCAGCGCCCCTCGATCTCCACATCCACCCACACTGGCACGTGGTCGGACGGCTTGTCCCAGCCGCGCACGTGGCGGTCGATGCCGGCATCGATCAGCCGATCGGCGGCCTGCGGCGACAGCAAGAGGTGGTCGATGCGGATGCCGTCGTTCTTCTGATAGGCCCCGGCCTGGTAGTCCCAGAATGTGTAGAGCCTGCCGTCGTCGCTCACCGCTCTTATGGCGTCGGTGAGGCCGAGATTGATCAGGGTGCGGAATTTTCCCCGTGTGGCGGGCAGGAACAGCGCGTCCTTCGCCCAGGCCTCGGGCCGGTTGGCATCCTGGGCGGCCGGGATGACGTTGTAGTCGCCGGCCAGGATGAGCGGCTCTTCCTCTTTCAGCCGGTTACCTGAGAAATGAATAAGCCGGTCCATCCATTTGAGTTTATAGGTATATTTATCGCCGGGCGCCGGGTTGCCATTGGGCAGATAGAGGCTCACCAGTCGCAGCACCCCGGTCCGCGTCGAGATGACCGCCTCGAGGAAACGCGCCTGCACGTCGCCATCCTCGCCGTCGAGACGGGGCTTGACCTCGTCGAAGGGGAGCTTCGACAACAGCGCCACCCCGTTGAAGGTCTTTTGCCCGTGCACCGCCACGTTGTAGCCGAGCGCCTCCAGCGGCTCGCGCGGGAAGGCCTCGTCGGTGCATTTGATCTCCTGCAGGCAAACCACATCGGGCTCGCGCTCTTTCAGCCAAGACTGCAGGCTGTCCATGCGCTGGCGGATGGAATTGACGTTCCAGGTGGCAATGCGCATGGCTCGATTTCCCGCTGCGGCGCGAAGTGGGGCCCGCCGGGTCTTTACCGGCGAGCGCAGGAATATGCACGGACGGCCGTTTATATGCTATGGAACCGCCTTGGCGGTGCCCAAGTTGAACGGAGCCTAAGCTTTTCCGCGGAATTAGGGAGCGCCCGGGCAGGGCCCGAAAAGCCCGGGCCGAAATCTTGCAGATGCGCAAGCGAACACTGGTCTTTACGAGTGCCGTGCTCGCCCTGATCGGCATTGGCGTGCTGGTGCGCGGCTCCTGGACCAGTGACAATGCCGCCGCGCGCTCGGCCCGCTCGGCCGCCGACCGCGTGGTGCCGGTGGAGACCGCCAAGGCCGTGCGCAAGCAGGTGCCGGTGCGCATCGACGCCATCGGCACGGTCACCCCGATCGCCAGCGTCGCCATCAAGGCGCGGGTCGACACCACCATCGTCGGCGTGCATTTCAAGGACGGCGCCCGGGTCAGCAAGGGCGAGCTCTTGTTCAGCCTCGACTGCCGGGCGATCGACGCGCAGATTGCGCAAACCGAGGGTGCCGTCGCGCGCGACCGCGCCCAGCTCGCCGGCGCCGAACGCGACGTCAAGCGCTACACCGACCTGGTCGGCAAGGGGGCCACCCCGATCGTCAATCTCGACAACGCCAAGACCCAGTCCGATGTCTACAAGGCCTCCATCAAGTCCGATCAGGGTCTGTTGGAGAACCTGAAGGTGCAGCGCAGCTATTGCGCCATCGCCGCGCCGATTTCCGGCCGCATCAGCGCCGCCGCCGTCAAGATCGGCAATTTCGTGCGCCAGGCCGACAGCTCGCCGATGGCGACCATCAATCAGATCTCGCCGATCTATGTCAGCTTCACGGTGCCGCAGAAGGACCTGCCGGAAATCCGCCGGGCGCTCGCCGCCAAGATCGCCAGGATTGCGGCGACCATTCCGGGCAGCAACAAGCCGGCGGACGGCCAGGTCGCCATGATCGAGAATACCGTCGATCCGGCGACCGGCATGGCCACCATCCGCGCCACCATGCCCAACAAGCACGAGGCGCTGTGGCCGGGCACTTTGGTCTCGGTCGATCTGACCCTGCGCACCGAGCAAGCCGTGGTGGTGCCAACCGCCGCGGTGCAGGTCAGCCAGACCGGCACTTTCGTCTTCGTGGTCGAGGGCAACGTCGCCCATGTGCGCCATGTCACCCGCGAGCGCCAAGTCGGCGGCGACACGGTGATCGCGTCCGGCCTCAAGGGCGGCGAGACTGTGGTGACGGACGGGCAACTGCGGCTGCGCAACGGCACGCGCGTCGCGCCGCGGGGTCCTGGGCCTGCGGGTGCGGCCAAGGCTCCCGCCGGGACCTGATCCATGACGCTGTCGGAAACCTGCATCCGGCGCCCGGTGCTGACGACGCTGATGACGGCGTCGCTCATCGTTTTCGGCGTCTTCGCCTACCGGCTGTTGCCGGTGGCGGCGCTGCCGTCGGTGGATTTTCCGACCATCCAGATTACCGCCAGCCTGCCGGGCGCCTCGCCGGAGACCATGGCGGCGTCCGTTGCTTCCCCGATCGAGCGTCAGCTCTCCACCATCGCCGGCATCTCGACGATGAGTTCGTCGTCCTCGCTCGGCACAACCCAGATTACGGTCCAGTTCGATCTGGGTCGCGATATCGACGGCGCCTCGCTCGACGTGCAGACGGCGCTGGCCACCGCGCAGCGCCGGCTGCCGGTCGAGATGACGACGCCGCCGTTCTTCCGCAAGGTCAATCCGGGCGATTTCGCGGTGCTGTATCTGAGCATGCGCTCCGACACCATGCCGCTGTCGAAGGTCGACGACTACGCCGAGACGGTGGTGGCGCCGACCATCTCGCAGATGTCGGGCGTCGCCCAGGTGCTGGTCTATGGCGAGCAGAAATACGCGGTGCGCGTCCAGGTCGATCCGGCCGCGGCCGCCGCGCGCAACATTTCGCTCGACGACATCCGCAGCGTCGTCGCCAAGGCCAATTCCTCGACGCCCGTCGGCGCGCTGCAGGGCAAGCAGCGGACCGTGTCGCTGCTCGCCACCGGCGCCATGCGCAAGGCGGCGGATTACCGCAACGTCGTCGTCGCCTATCGCAACGGCGCGCCGATCAAGCTCAACCAGGTTGCCCGCGTGATCGACAGCGTCGAGAACGATCAGGAGGCGAGCTGGTTCAACGACTCGCGCGCCATCGTGCTCGGGATCTACCGCCAGCCCGACGCCAACACCGTGCAAGTGGTCGACCAAGTGCGCGCGAGTCTGCCGCAGCTGCGTGCGCAGGTGCCGGCGGCGATCGAGATGTCGCCGCTGTTCGACCGCTCGATCTCCGTCCGCGACGCCGTCAGCAATGTGCAGGAGACGCTGGCGATCGCCGTCTCCCTCGTCATCCTGGTGATCTTCCTGTTCCTGCGCAAGGTTTCCGCCACCATCATCCCGGCGCTGGCGGTGCCGGTGTCGCTGATCGGCACCTGCGCGGCGATGTACGCCTTCGGCTTCTCCGTCAACAACATGACGCTTTTGGCGCTGACGCTGTCGGTCGGCTTCGTGGTCGACGACGCCATCGTCATGCTGGAGAACATCGTGCGCCACATCGAGGGCGGCATGCGCCCATTCGAGGCGGCGCTGAAGGGCTCGCGCGAGATCGGCTTTACCATCATATCGATCACCTTCTCGCTGATCGCGGTGTTCATTCCGGTGCTGCTGATGGGCGGCATGGTCGGCCGCGTGTTCCGCGAATTCGCGGTGACCATTTCGGTGGCGATCATCATTTCAGGCTTCGTGTCGCTGACGCTGACGCCGATGCTGTGTGCGCGCGTGCTCAAGGGTCATGACGGCGAGGAGAAGCAGAACTTCGTGCTGGCCGGCTTCGAGCGCCTGTTCGAGCGCACCCGGCGCGCCTACGAGGGCTCGCTCGGTTGGGTCCTGTCGCACAAGTCGATCATGCTCGTGGTCACGCTCGCCACCATCGGCGGCAGCATCGGGCTCTACATCGTGGTGCCCAAGGGCTTCTTCCCCACCGAGGACACCGGCTTTCTGTTCGGCATTACCGAGGCCAACACCGATATCGGCTTCGACTCGATGGTCGCGCATCAGCGCAGGGTCGAGAATATCGTGCGCGGCGATCCGGCCGTCTCCTACGTAGAGTCGAGCGTCGGCGGCTTCGGTTCGCACGGGCTCGGCAATACCGGGCGCATGCTGGTGGCGCTGAAGCCGCGCGACGAGCGCGCCAAGCTCCCGGTCATCCTGGCGCGGCTGCGGCGCGAGGCCAATGCCGTGCCCGGCATGGAGATATTCTTCCAGCCGATCCAGAACATCCGTCTGGGCGGCCGCCTCACCAAGAGCGAGTACGAATACACGCTCCAGTCCAACGA
>Ga0307436_1000508_pt1 | contig 18265 bp, 18 predicted proteins | sample SalMarWE160440MG_FD_202513 | JGI IMG/M metagenome (GOLD analysis project Ga0307436, IMG submission 202513) | Salt marsh sediment microbial communities from the Plum Island Ecosystem LTER, Massachusetts, United States - WE1604-40 | ecosystem: Environmental > Aquatic > Marine > Intertidal zone >...
GGCATCCCCGAGATCGTCGGGGACGTTGCCATGCCGCTGATCCCGCCCGGCGACGTCGACGCGCTGGCCAGCCAGCTGCGCGCCTTCCTTGCCGATCCCAAGCCGTTCCTGATGCGCGCGGCCGCGCTTCAAAAATACGTGGCGCAGCACTTCACCGTCGATCAGATGACGCGGGACGTGGTCGATTTCTATATCTCCGACCTGGGGGCCGGTATCCACAAGCTGCCGGAACTCGAAGCCGCAAGGGCCTCTTAACCATAGGTCGAGCGCGGCCTTCCCAACGCCCTTCCTCTTCACGCATCCAAAAGTGTCGCCGTGCCATAACCCTGGGCGGCCAATGCCTCTGGCATGGCCGGCGGTAACCCCGCGTTTTCTTAGAAATTGGCTGGGTGGGCTCAGGGTCGAAGAAGAAGAATGAACAAGACAGACGCAATTCGTCCACGCGGGGCGCTCGTGAGCCCCGGCTCGCGCGACCGGCGCAAACCGGACCTCGCTTTTCCTGACCGGCGTCGCACGCCGCGGCCGCCGCTTGCGGAGATCAGGCGTGGCGGCAGGCTCAATCTGCTGCCGCCGATCGTGGTGAGCGGTGCGGTGCGCACAGTCGAGTTCCTGATCGTGGCGGCGCTCGGCTTCGTCATCTATCTCGCTTATGTGGACTACGAAGGCGAGAACGCCAATGTGATCTATCTGGGCGCGGTGCTCATCGCGGCGACCGCCAATATGGCGATCTTCCAGGCGCTCAATCTCTATCGAATGCCGGCGTTCAATAGCTTCGTGCGAAGCTTCACGCGCATCGTGTTCGCGTGGACCGTGGTCATGGCTGGCATGATGTCGCTCGCCTTCTTCTTCAAGGTCAGCGCCGACTTCTCGCGCGTGTGGATCGCAAGCTGGTACGCTTCGGGTCTCGTGGCCCTGTTCGGCGAGCGGCTCGCGCTATCGTTTCTTGCCAAGCGGTGGATCCGCGAAGGGCGTCTTTACCGCCGCGCGGTGATCGTGGGCGGCGGGTCGGAGGCGGAGCATCTGATCAAGGCGCTCGAGGCATCCGCCGATACCGATATTCGCATCGTCGGTATCTTCGATGATCGTGGGCCTGATCGCGTATCCCCGCTGATTGCTGGGTACCCCAAGCTCGGCAATATCGACGAGCTGGTGGAGTTCGCGCGCCACTCGCGGCTCGACCTCCTCATCGTGTCGCTTCCCGTCACCGCCGAGAAGCGTCTTCTGGAGCTCCTCAAGAAACTATGGGTTCTGCCGGTCGACATCCGGTTGTCGGCGCATACCAACAAGCTCCGCTTCCGGCCGCGCACCTACTCCTATATCGGCAACGTGCCGTTCATCGATATCAGCGACAAGCCGATCGCCGATTGGGACTTCGTCAAGAAATGGCTGTTCGACAAGATCGTTGCCACGCTCGCCCTGATCGTGTTAGCGCCGCTGATGGGCTTGATCGCGCTCGCCATCATGCTCGATTCAAAGGGCCCGGTGCTGTTCCGGCAGAAGCGTCTCGGCTTCAATAACGAGAAGATCGACGTCTTCAAGTTCCGTACCATGTATGCGGATGCGACCGACGCCGAGGCCTCGAAGCTGGTCACCAAGGACGATCCGCGGGTCACCCGCGTCGGCCGGTTCCTGCGCAAGACGAGCCTCGATGAACTGCCGCAATTCTTCAACGTGGTGAAGGGCGATCTCTCTCTCGTAGGCCCCCGGCCCCACGCGCTCAAGGCCAAAGCCGCAGACAAGCTTTACGCGGATGCGGTCGACGGCTATTTCGCGCGCCACCGCGTGAAGCCGGGCGTCACCGGCTGGGCGCAGATCAACGGCTGGCGGGGTGAGACCGACACGCAGGAGAAGATCCAGCGGCGCGTCGAGCACGACCTCTACTATATCGAGAATTGGTCGGTGACCTTCGACCTCTACATTCTCCTGATGACCCCCTTCGCCCTGCTCAAGGGCGACAACGCCTATTAAGCGCGGGGGCGGCACGCCATGGCAGTGACCTACGATGCCGTGGCCGTCCAGGGTGCACGGCGCCAGATCAGCCCGGGGATCAAGCGGCTCGCGCTCGTCTATCTCTGGATCACCATTGCCACTGGCGGCGTCGTCTATTTCGAGCCTTCTCCCTACGACGGGCTGATGATCGGCGCAGTGATCTTGTTGCCACTGGTGGGTCTTGCGCCGTTCACGCGCGGGCTTGCCGTTTATCTCATGCTGTTATGCGGCATCGTCGCCGGCGGCTATATCGCCACGACCCAAGCCGGCATACTCGGCGTGCCGGTCACCCACGTCACCATCACGCTCTATCTGGCGCTGTCCTCGGTGGTCATGGCGGCGTTCGTCGCCCACAACCCGGCGCCCAATGTGCGGCTGATCATGTCGGCCTATATGTTTGCGGCGCTGGTCGCTGCCTCGGCGGCGCTGATCGGCTATTTCAATGTAGTGCCAGGCCTCTACGACATCTTCACCGAGTTCGGCCGCGCCCGCGGCACCTTCAAGGACCCTAATGTGCTCGGCGCGTTCCTCGTGCCGGCGCTGCTCTACGCCTTCAATGTAGTGCTCACGTCGCGCTTTAGACGGGCGTCCTTCTGGGCGTTTGCTCTGCCGCTGCTCTTGTTCGGCACGCTCCTCAGCTTCTCGCGCGGCGCTTGGCTGAACCTCCTCGTGGCGCTTGCGGTCTACAGCTTCATCATCTTCGGCATCGCTGCCACCAATCGGGAGCGCATCAAGCTCATCATCTCGATCGTGCTTGCCGGGGTGCTTGCCGTCGGCGTGCTCGCCGCAGCGCAGAGTATCCCCAAGGTCGCCGAGCTCATGGGAGAGCGCGCCTCATTCGAGCAATCCTACGATGTGGGGCCTGAGGGGCGGTTCGGCGGTCAAAAGAAAGCGGCGGAACTTGTCGCAACGCATCCGCTCGGGATCGGCGCACTTGAATTCGCGCGCGTGTACCATAACGAGGATGTGCACGAGGTTTATCTCAACATGTACCTCAACACGGGATGGGTTGGCGGCACACTTTACATCTTTCTCGTGTTCACCACGCTCGCACTCGGCTTGAAGCTCGTGCTTCGGGACCGTGGCGGTGACGGGGTGAGCGCCGTGCTGGTCGCGGCCTTCTTTGGCATGGCGCTCGAAGGCGCGGTGATCGATACCGATCACTGGCGGCACTTTTATCTCATTATGGCGATGATCTGGGGGATGGCGTTGGCGCGGGCATCTGAGGCGCGCGACTGATCGCAAATTAAAAGAGTGGTCGGAGCGGGGAGATTTGAACTCCCGACCCCCGGTCCCCCAGACCGGTGCGCTAACCGGGCTGCGCTACGCTCCGACGTCTCGACGATCAGGGGACTTGCATATACTCGTTCGGGCCTCGGAAACAAGCCAAAGCGCGTGTTGCTTTGCGGCTATTCCTTGGCATCGGCGGCGGCAAGAAGCCGCTGGCAGGCTTCGATTTCCTCAAGAAGCCCGCAGAGCGCGTCCCCGTCCATCTTGCGGATAGGGTTTGCCGGCCGCGTATACGTCCCGCTCTGGGCCGCCTCTGCGGCGACGTCGGGAATCTCGTGTGCCGTGGTCAGCTCTTCGTCGTCTTCCGCTTCCTCCGCGAGACGACGGTAATCCATGACGTAACGCGGCCCATGTTCGCGCAGGATCTTCTGCACGCCGCGAATCGTGTAGCCGTCGTTATAGAGCAAGAAACGAATGCCCCGCAGAAGCGCCACATCTTCAGGCCGGTAGTAGCGGCGGCCACCGCCGCGCTTCATGGGCTTGAGCTGGGCAAACTTGGCTTCCCAGAAACGAAGTACATGCTTCGGGACTTCTAGCTCATCAGCGACTTCGCTGATCGTGCGAAACGCCTCGGGCGCCTTTTCCAACGCTCGTCCTCCTGGCGTCAAAAACACTCAGTGCCTACTCGGCGGCCTTTCTCCGGGACAGCGCTTCGTTGATGCGCTGCTTCATGATGTTGCTTGCACGGAATACAAGCACACGTCTTGGTGTAATGGGTACTTCTTGGCCCGTCTTCGGGTTGCGTCCGATGCGCTGGCCCTTGTCGCGAATGCCGAACGAGCCGAATGAGGACAACTTTACCGGGTCCCCGCGCTCAAGACTCGCCACGATCTCGCGCAGCACAAGCTCGACGAGCTCTGCGGACTCGTTCCGAGGCAGCCCAACTTTCTGGAACACGGCCTCGGCGAGGTCCGCGCGCGTTAGTGTCTTCCCGCTCATCGTACTACGGCTCCCCCAAAGTCGCGGGACGAACCAAGATGCTAGCCGAGCCGGCGCTGAGCGGTCAATCTTCGACGCAATCAAATTCCTGATTTTGCGTCATTTTCTGGGGAGGTGTGACATTCGCGGCACTCACCAGCGAATAAGCAACGCTCCCCAGGTGAATCCGCCGCCCATGGCTTCCAACAGCACCAGATCGCCAGGCTTAATACGGCCGTCAGTACACGCTGTGTTGAGGGCAAGGGGAATCGAGGCTGCCGATGTATTGGCGTGCTTATCGACTGTAATGACGATGCGTTCGGGGGCGAGGCCAAGCTTCCTTGCCGCTCCATCCAAGATACGCTTGTTGGCTTGATGGGGCACAAACCAGTCGACGTCGGAAGGTTGGTATCCGGCTTTTTTCAGCGTCTCGCCGATCACTTCGCTTATCTTGGTCACGGCATGGCGAAACACCTCCGGACCGTCCATACGAACATAGCCTACGGTACCGGTGGAGGACGGACCGCCGTCCACATAGAGCTTGTCCCGGAAGCGGCCGTCGGAGCGCAGAGAGGTGGCGAGGATGCCCCGGTCGGTGATGGCCCCGTTTAACTTCTGGGCTTCGACCACAACGGCGCCAGCGCCGTCACCGAACAGTACGCAAGTTGAGCGGTCCTCCCAGTCCAAGATCCGGGAGAAGGCCTCCGAGCCGATCACCAGTGCCCGCTTAAACTGACCGCTCTTCAGATAATTATCGGCCGTTGCTAAGGCGAAAACGAAGCCAGAGCACACCGCCTGGACATCGAAGGCCGCTCCATGGGTCATACCGAGCTCGGCTTGGATGGTCACCGCGGTGGCGGGAAAGGTCTGGTCGGGTGTCGAGGTGGCGAGGATGATGAGATCGATGTCCTCAGGCTCGAGTCCGGCATCGGCGAGAGCCGCCCTCGCAGCCGCCCCACCCATGGTAGAGGTCAGCTCGCCGTCGGCCACGATGTGACGCTCGCGAATACCGGTTCGCGCGGAAATCCACTCATCGGAGGTGTCGACGATCTTGGCCAGGTCATCATTGGTGACGACCCGCGCGGGCAGATACGCGCCCACGCCCCTGATGACTGATCGTACTGTTTCCAACTCAATCCGCTCCGAAGCCTACGCCGCACCCTCAAGCTCGAGCTTGGTGTGGAAATGGGAGACGTCGCTCCCGAGCCGCTTGACCACGCCACTCGACGCCATCTCATAGGCGAGATCGACGGCGCTGGCGAAGCCAGTGGCGTCGGTTCCGCCGTGACTCTTGACGACAATGCCGTTCAGCCCAAGGAAAATGCCGCCGTTCAGCTGGCGGGGATCCATCTTTTCCTTGAGCGCGCGGAAGGCGCCCTGCGCCAGGACGGCGCCCAGGCGTGCTAGGAGCGACCGCCCCATGGCGGCGCGTAGGTACTCGCCGATTTGCTTAGCCGTTCCTTCGGCCGTCTTCAAGGCGATGTTCCCGGTGAAGCCATCGGTCACGACCACGTCGACGACGCCGCGGCCGATATCATCGCCTTCGACAAAGCCATGATAACGGATGGGAAGTGGTGCCTCCTTGAGAACTGCCGCCGCCTTCCGGATCTCCTCGACGCCTTTCACCTCCTCGACGCCGATATTCAAGAGGCCGACAGAGGGCTTCTCCATGCCGAACAGGGCCCGCGCCATGGCCGCTCCCATAAGGGTGAATTCCACGAGCTGGCGGGAATCGGCGCCAACATTAGCGCCGACATCGAGCACGATGCATTCCGCATCGATCGTAGGCCAAATTGCGGCGATGGCCGGGCGGTCAACGCCTCGGACCGTCTTCAGGCAAAATTTGGACATGGCCATGAGGGCGCCGGTATTGCCGGCGGACACGACGGCATCGGCATGGCCGTCCCGGACGGCCTCGATGGCGAGCCACATGCTCGACTTCCAACGGCCCCGGCGCAGCGCCTGGCTCGGTTTTGCGTCCATGGCGATGGCGACATCGGTATGGACGACTTGGCATTTCCCCGCGAGCGTGGGATGGGCCGCAAGCTCCGGTGCGATCTTGGCCTCATCGCCCACCAGGATGAACCGCATATCTGGATGGCGGACAAGCGCCAGCGCCGCGGCCGGAATGACCACGCTTGGGCCGTGGTCTCCGCCCATGGCGTCAAGCGCTATGGTGACTTGAGCACCCATTCTCAGTACCGATCAGGAAGACGTTACCCTGCAGCGGTCAAGCCGCGGCAACCCCCGGAAACCAAACCCGAATAGACTTAAAAGGCCGCCAGTGACAACCTGATTTTCCTCTGGATTCGTCCCTAGCGCCTTTTGAGCTTGGCAAGCCCCGCAAATGGCCCAGTTTCGGGGGGGTCCGTCTCGGGAGCGCCTGGCGACCATTGGAGGCTTGCGCCGGGCCGTTTCGGGTAGGGTTCGAGGGATGTGGCCAGGGTCTCGTAGATGATGGGCCCGAGGTCGATCGTTCCGTCCATGATGGCATCAGGCCAATCGGCTAGACCAGACTGTCCGAGGTCCTCGACCTTCTTCTCAAGCTCCTCGATCAGTGGTGTGGGCCAGAACTCGGCCTCGACCGGCACGTCAATGACCGCTTCCACCGGCTCGAGCGAAATGACGCAGGTTTGGATCACGCGCGCCTTGAGCCGACCGGCGAGATGGATACGCTCGCCGGCACCGCGGCGCAGACGATAGTCGAAGGAGAGACTGTCGAGTCTCACGAGATCGAGCAGGCGTGCGATGTTGGCCGTTTCGGCACCGGTGGCCTCGATCCTGCGCTCGGCATTCTCCTCGATGTCGGCGATCCGCAGCTTCCGCGACAGCGGTAAGGCGTCAGCGTCCTTGTCCATCACGTTCTCTCATCTCTCAGCGTTTCCTCGGCGCATGGCTCTGGAAGTTCCAGCCGGCCGGCACAAAGGTCCACAGCAGGTTGCGCGTCCAAGTGCCGGATGACCTTCATTAGATAAGATGTCAGGCGCGGGCTTGCGAGCTTGGCGGACGTTTCATCAAGAGGAAGCGCGCAAGCGATCGACGTGGCGAGTGCTCCCTCGCCCTTGGTGAGCGCCTCCTCGTAGTCTTGCAGCAAGGCTGCGCCCGAGGCCGCGAGCCCCCTCACCTTCTTTGGGATGGCGAGGTCGCCGACCCCAAGCTCGCGGAGCACGGTCTCCATATCCGCGGTGAAATGATCGGCAAGCTCTTGTGCCATCGGCGCCGCGGACGCGCCCCCTTCCTTCAGGCGATGCAGCACGGCAAAGAGATGGAACGATAGGACCACGAACCGGCCCTCCAGCGTGTCCGGAACACCAAACCCCTGATAAAACACAGGAAGCCGCGCCCGCGCCACAATCGCGCCATAGAGTTCGTCTGCATGGGACGGCTTGCGGCGCCATGGCAGCAAGACGGCGATACGCTTCAAAGACCAGGCCATTTCGACTAGCTTCTTGGCACTTTCGGGGGCCGAACGAGGGGACGACCCAATTTTGCGTAAGGTCAAGCCTGCTTCCGCTTGGGCGTCTCTGCCCTTGCTTGCTGCCCTTCTGACGGGCGTGGCGACGCTCTCGGCCTGCGGTGCCCAGATCGACCGGCACGGGCACGTGTTTATCGACGTCGACCTCGACCAGATCAAACCGGGCATGTCGAAGAAGGAGGTCGAGACCGTCCTCGGCTCACCCGACACCACGAGCACGATCGGCGGCGACGCCTTCTACTATATCTCCACCACGCAGAAGACCATCGCTTTCCTTAAGCCATATGAGGTCGACCGCCAGGTCATCGCCGTCTATTTCGACGGGCGCCAAACCGTCCGGGACGTGGCTCACTACGGCAAGAAGGACGGCATCGTGGTCAACTACTACAAGGGCGAGACGCCGGCGCGCGGCAAAGACCTGAGCTTCGTCGAGCAGATCTTCGGCAACATCGCAAACCGCAGAAAGCTCAAGGGCTCGAGTCCATCGAGCGGCACTCCAGCCGACATCCCAGGCACCTAGCCAGCCGCTCGCCCTTAGTGGTGGGCGAGCACAGCCAGCAGCAGAAGCGCCACGATGTTGGTGATCTTGATCATCGGGTTCACCGCAGGGCCGGCCGTATCCTTGTAAGGATCGCCGACTGTATCGCCAGTCACCGCGGCCTTGTGGGCCTCGGAGCCTTTGCCGCCGTAATTGCCATCCTCGATATACTTCTTGGCATTGTCCCAGGCACCGCCGCCCGCCGTCATGGAAATGGCCACGAACAGTCCGGTGACGATGACACCGAGCAGCATGGCGCCCAGCGCCGAGAAAGCGGCACTCTTGCCGGCAATCCAATTTATGAGGAAGTAGAACACAACCGGAGACAGAACCGGCAGCAGCGACGGCAAGATCATCTCCTTGATCGCCGCCTTGGTGAGAAGGTCGACGGCGCGGCCATAGTCGGGCCGCTCGGTGCCTTTCATAATGCCCGGCTTCTCCTTGAACTGACGGCGCACCTCCTCGACGATGGCCGAGCCCGCGCGGCCGACAGCCGTCATGGCCATGCCGCCGAACAGATACGGCAGAAGGCCGCCGAGGAAGAGGCCTACCACCACGTACGGATTCGACAGGGTGAAGGTCGGATCGACGCCGGAGAAGTAAGGGAATTTATCCGCGTTCGCGGCGAAGTATTTCAGGTCTTGCGTATAAGCGGTGAACAGCACCAGGGCGCCGAGACCGGCTGAGCCGATGGCGTAGCCTTTGGTCACCGCCTTGGTGGTGTTACCGACCGCATCGAGCGCATCCGTTGTCTTGCGGGTTTCCTCAGGCAGACCCGCCATCTCGGCGATGCCGCCGGCATTGTCCGTGACCGGACCGAAGGCGTCGAGCGCCACGATCATACCGGCGAGCGCCAGCATGGTGGTGACCGCTATGGCGATGCCGAACAGGCCGGCGAGAATATAGGCAACCACGATGCCTGTCATGATCACCAGCGCCGGCAGCGCCGTCGATTCGAGCGAGACGGCGAGGCCCTGAATAACGTTGGTTCCGTGACCGGTAAGAGATGCCTTGGCGATCGACTGCACCGGGCGGAAATTCGTTCCGGTGTAGTACTCGGTGATGACCACGATCAGCGCGGTGACCACGAGGCCGACGACGCCGCAGAAATAGAGCGATTGGCCGGTGAAGCTGACAGTGCCGATCTTCATGGCCGTGTCCATGCCGACGAGCCACGACGTGAGCGGCCACAACAGGGCGAGCGACAGGACACCGGTGGCGATCACGCCCTTATAGAGGGCGCCCATGATCGACTGGCTCGCGCCGAGGCGCACGAAAAACGTGCCGACGATCGAGGTGATGACACAGGCCGCGCCGATGGCGAGCGGATAAAGCATCATCTGCATGACACGGTCGTCGCCAGCGAAATAGATGGAAGCGAGCACCATAGTGGCGACGATCGTCACGACGTAGGTCTCGAACAGATCGGCGGCCATGCCGGCACAGTCGCCGACATTGTCGCCCACGTTGTCGGCGATGGTGGCCGGGTTGCGGGGATCGTCCTCGGGGATGCCGGCTTCGACCTTACCCACGAGGTCACCGCCGACATCGGCGCCTTTGGTGAAGATGCCGCCGCCAAGACGGGCGAAGATGGAGATGAGCGAGGCGCCGAAGCCGAGAGAAACGAGCGCATCGACAACGTCGCGAGACGCGGGGCTGAAGCCCATTCCTTGCGTGAGAATGAGGAAATAGATGGAGATGCCGAGAAGCGCGAGGCCTGCGACGAGCATGCCGGTGATGGCGCCGGAGCGGAAGGCTAGGCTCAAGCCGTCAGCGAGGCTCTTGGTTGCGGCCTGCGCGGTCCGCACATTGGCGCGCACCGAGACGTTCATGCCGATATAGCCGGCGACACCGGACAACACCGAGCCAATGGCAAAGCCAATGGCTTGGGGTAATCCGAGCAAGAAGAACAGGACGATGAAGATGACGACGCCGACCAAGCCAATGGCTTGGTATTGGCGAGAGAGATAGGCCTTCGCGCCTTCCTGAATGGCGGCGGCAATTTCCTGCATGCGCGCCGTACCCGGGTCGGCAGCGAGAACAGCCCTGGTGGTCCAGACGCCATACGCGATGGAAAGCGCACCGCAAGCAATGATGAGGTAGAGAACCCAGGTCATGACGAACTGTCCCCGTTTGTCGGCTCGGTTGGGATGTGAGGAGCAATCGCGATTGCGAAAAGCGAGACACGGACAATTGCCCGTGGCCTGGTTGCCCCCAAGACGTGGCGGTTAAGCCCGGCGGAAAATGCCAAAGTTGCGGCGCGGAAGCAACAGACTGCCGCGCAAAGCGGCATTTTAGCCTATGAGCTCTCCAAGTCCCCTAGAAGTGGCTGAATCCCTTGTGTTTTAGCTCAAGGGGATGGCCTTGGGCGTCGACGACCGTGACCTCTTCCTCAGCCGACACGAGATTGCCCACAAGGGTAAACGCTGCGCCCTTGGCTTCCGCCTCCGATTCGAAGCCGGGCGCCGACTTCTCGGAGACCGCCACCACGACCCCATAATCGTCGCCGGCGGAGATCAAGTCCGGAAGCAGGTTCGGCTCCCGCCGAAGCGCCTTCGTTGCTGCGGGCGAGAACGGCACATGGCCGGCCTCGATCCGCGCGCCCACATGGGAGACCTGACACAGCTTCTCGATATCGCCCACAAGGCCATCGGAGACGTCGATCGCCGCTTGCGCGAAATTGCGGACGAGGATCGCAAGGTCGTTGTTCGGTCCCGGGCGCCGATAGGCATTGACGAGAAACGCGATGTCCTCTTCCGCCAAACCCCAAGTCTCGGCAAGAGCGGGCTCGCGAAGAAGGCGCAAGCCGAGACAGGCATCGCCGATAGTTCCGCTGACATAGAGCTGGTCACCTTGCTTGCCGCCGAGCCGCATCACGGCCTGCTCCTGGGGCACGAGGCCGAGCGCGGTGATGGTGATGGTCAGAGGACCCAGCGAGGCCGTGGTATCTCCCCCGACCAGACTGATGCCCGTCTCGTCTTGGACTTCGCGCAGGCCGGCGGCGAAGCCTTCGAGCCAGTCGGCGGAGACCTCAGGCGGGAGTGCGAGCGACAGAAGATAGGCGTAGCCGCGCGACCCCTTGGCGGTGAGATCGGAAAGATTGACGGCCAAGGCCTTATGTCCGACCGAGTCGGGCGGATCGTCCTTCAGGAAGTGCACACCTTCGACGATCGTGTCGCAGGTCACCACGAGCTCATGGCCCTCTGTGACCATGAGCACGGCCGCGTCGTCCTTGAGGCCGAGCGCGCCTGTGTCCGTAGCAAGGGGCGCGAAGTAGCGGGCGATGATCTCGAACTCGCCCGGCCGCTTCTCCCCACGCTCGACATCGTCAACCATGGCTCGCTCCGCGCGCGGCGAACTCTTGCGGCCGCGCCTTGTGGCCGAGCCGGTCGAGAATGCCGTTCACGACCTTCGGCTCGTCCTCGCCGAAGAAGGCATGGGCGATGTCGACATATTCGGTGATCACCACACGGGCCGGAACGTCGTCGCGCAACAAGAGTTCATAGGCGCCAGAGCGCAAAATCGCCCGGAGGATCGAATCCACGCGGGTCAGCCGCCAGCCTTCGGCAAGCTGCTGATCGATCATCGGATCGAGACGGCGTTGCTCGCGCACCACGCCTTCGACAAGATTGCGGAAGAAGTCCGCCTCGGCTTGGCAGTACTGTTCGCCCTCGACCTCTTGGCCCAAACGATGCGTCTCGAACTCGGTGACCACCTCGTTCAGGTCGATGCCGGTCATGTCCATCTGATAAAGCGCTTGGACGGCAGCGAGCCGCGCGGCGCTGCGGGAGGCTGCACGATTTGGCGTGTCGCCGCGGGGAGCCATGGCGGCTAGCGCCGACTCGCAGAAGAGAAGTGCTGCTCGAGGCGCATCAGGGTAAGACAGGCACGCGCCGCGTCGCCACCCTTGTTGCGGCCATCGACGCTCGCCCGCTCCCAAGCCTGCTCCCGACTCTCGCAGGTGATGATGCCGTGGCCGATCGGCACGCTGTGCTGCACCGCAAGCTGACTGAGACCGCCCGCGGATTCCCGCGCCACGATGTCGTAATGGGTCGTCTTGCCCCGGATGACGCAGCCGAGCGCGATGCAGCCGCGATGGCGCCCCGCCCGGCCAACGAAGCCGTTGGCGAGCGCGAGGCTGAGAGCAAGCGGGATCTCCAGCGCGCCGGGCACAGCAATCCGCTCATACTCAACCTGATTGCCGCGCAGTTCCTCAGTGGCGCCGCGGGCGAGCTCGTCGGCAATGTCCTCATAGAACCGGGCTTCGATGATGAGAACCGAGTGGGGCCCTTTGCGGGTCATGGTGTCTGCTCCAGACCTCGTTGGCCGACGACCTTCAGGCCGTAGCCTTCGAGGCCCACGATCTTGCGAGCGGGCGAGTTCGACAGAAGCACCATCTCGCGGACGCCGAGATCGAGCAGGATCTGGGCACCGATGCCGTATTCCATAAGCCGAGGCTGTCCCTTGCCGTTCGCTTCCTGCCTGAGACGGGCAGAAATCGCATCGGGCCGGCCTTCCCGGATCAGCACGATCACACCGCGCCCCTCCTGGCCGATGATCTCCATGGCTTTGTGAACCGGCGTGTCATGTGCTCCACCCGACGCCAAAAGATCGTCAAGAGTATTCATGGCGTGCACGCGCACGAGCACAGGGGCGCCGGAGGAGACGTCCCCTTTGACAAGCGCGACGTGCTCGGCCGGATCGACGGTTGTCGCGTACACCTTCACGTTGAATTCGCCGCCGAATGGGCTGTCCAGCTTGGTCTCGGCCACCACGTTGACCAGATGGTCGTAGCGCAAGCGGTAAGCGATGAGATCGGCGATAGTGGCGATCTTCAGGTCGTGGGTTTGCGCGAAGCTGACCAGGTCGGGAAGCCGCGCCATGGTGCCGTCGTCGTTCATGATCTCGCAGATGACGCCGGACGGATAAAGCCCGGCGAGACGCGCGAGATCGACCGCGGCTTCGGTGTGTCCGGCGCGGACCAGCACGCCGCCTTCCTTGGCGAGGAGCGGGAACACGTGACCCGGAGTCATGACGTCGCGATAGTCCTTAGTCGGATCGATGGCGACGGAGATGGTGTGCGCCCGGTCGTGCGCCGAGATGCCGGTTGAGACCCCTTCCCGCGCTTCAATGGACACGGTGAAGGCAGTCGAGTGGCGCGAGCGGTTCGACCGCGACATCAGCTCGAGACGAAGCTGCTGGGCGCGCTCCGGCGTCAGCGCGAGGCAAATAAGCCCGCGGCCGTGCTTAGCCATGAAGTTGATCGTGTCGGGCGTCGCCATCTGGGCGGGAATGACGAGGTCGCCTTCGTTCTCACGTTCCTCGGCATCGACGAGAATGAACATGCGGCCGTTGCGCGCGTCCTCGATCACCTCCTCGATGGGCGAGAGGAACTGGCGGTGCGACGCTCTATTCGATGTCTTACTCAAAGCAGTCACGGATTAACGGCCTTCATATTGGCTCAGGCGCGCCACGTAGCGCGCGAGAAGATCGACTTCAAGGTTTACCAGATCGTTCGGCTGGCGGTCGCCCCATGTGGTGTGGGTGAGCGTGTAAGGAATGATGTTCACGCCGAAGCGCGTACCATCCACCTCGTTAACGGTCAGCGAAACACCGTTCAGCGCAATGGAGCCTTTTGGCGCAATGAAGCCTGCGAACTCGACCGGCGCATCCATGAGAAACCTCACGCTGTCGCCATCGGGATAGCGGGAGACGACTTTGGCGCGGCCATCCACATGGCCTGTGACGATATGCCCGCCGAGTTCCTCGCCGAGCGCGAGCGCCCGTTCGAGATTGATCTTCTGTCCCTCCTGCCAATTGCCAAGGGTCGTATGGGACACGGTCTCGTTGGAAACTTCGACAGTGAAGACGCAGCCTTTTCCTTTCGCTTTGCCGATCTCGACAAGGGTCAGGCAGCAGCCGTCGCATGCAACCGAGGCGCCCTCTTCGAGGCTCTTGCGTCTGTAGGGCGCGGCGATCACGAAGCGCGATCCGTCGCGCTTCAGAAGCGTGCCTATGCTGCTGATAATGCCAGTGAACATGTTCTGATCCGCCGCCAATACGTCATCCGGTCCGGTCCGAACGCGCGTGAGGCAATGAGGATGAAATGGCCGCTTGCCGTGAGCCGATCAAGGCCATCGCCGGCGAACGGCGTGAGCCCATCTGCGCCCGCGGGGTTGGGGCCCTGATAGATGACGGCTTCGTCGACGAGATCGGCGTCGAGGACGGAACGCGCCACCGATGGGCCGCCTTCGACCAAGACGCGGGTGATGCCGCGATCGGCAAGTGTCTCCATGGCGTCGTGAATGTCGATGAGGCCGTGATCGTCGACGGGAACGGGAACGATCTCGGCGCCATGCTCATGCAACACTTCTGTGTTGGGCTGACTCTCGGTCTCGGCACAGAGAAGCCAGACCGGCACCATGGGATCGTCGAAGAGCTTCGCGTCGGGAGGCGTGCGCAACCGGTTGTCGAGCACGACGCGCACCGGCGAGCGGCATGACATACCCGGAAGCCGGCAGGTGAGCGTGGGGTCGTCGGCGAAGATGGTGCCCCGGCCGACGAGGATCGCGTCGTTCCGCGCGCGGAGCAGATGCCCGTGGGCGCGGGCGTCCTCGCCGGTGATCCAGACCGGCTCGCCGTGGCCTTGAGGCATCAGCCCGTCGGCGCCGACGGCAAGTTTGAGCGTGATCGCCGGACGTCCCCTGGTGACGCGGATCACATGGCCGAGTGTGACAGCGGCGGCCTCTTTGCTGAGCACGCCCTCCTCCACCTCGATGCCGGCGGCCTTGATGAGGTCGATGCCGCGTCCGGCCGTGCGGGTGTCGGGATCGCGCATGCCGATGACCACGCGCTTCGGCCCCGCGGCGACGATGAGGTCGGCGCAAGGCATGCCTCTACCGTTCTCGTGTGCGCACGGCTCGAGCGTTACATAGATCGTGCTGCCTTCCGCTTTCGTGCCAGCGTGCTCGAGCGCAATGGCCTCGGCGTGAGGGCGACCGCCCGGCGCTGTCCAACCGCGGCCAGCGACCTCGCCCGATGGCATGACCACGATCGAGCCCACGGACGGGTTCGGCCAGGTGAGCCCGAGCCCGCGCCGCGCAAGCCGAAGTGCCTGCGCCATATGCTCCTCGTCGCTCACGCTCATGGGACTTTTCAGCTAATCCTCGGCAGCGGCGGCTTCGTCGGCCTCGGCGTCTTCGCCTTCGGTTCCGGCAAGCTCGCCGAGCAGGGCCTCGAAATCCTTGGCCTCGCGAAAATTCTTGTAGACGGAGGCGAAGCGGACATAGGCCACGTCGTCGAGGCCTTTAAGGGCCTCCATCACCAAATGTCCGATGGTCTCGGAGCGGATGTCGTTCTCGCCCATGTTCTCCAGACGGCGGACGATCCCGCTCACCATGCGCTCCACCCGCTCAGGCTCCACGGGGCGCTTGCGGAGTGCGATCTGCACGGAGCGCATCAGCTTGTCGCGGTCGAACGGAATGCGGCGCCCGCTCCGCTTGATGACGGTCAGCTCGCGCAGTTGCACGCGTTCGAACGTGGTGAAGCGGCCGCCGCAATCCGCACAGACGCGGCGGCGCCTGATCGTGGTGTTATCCTCGCTCGGGCGAGAATCTTTCACTTGTGTGTTGGTGCTGCCGCAATAGGGGCACCGCATGGGCGACCGCCCTTCCCTTCCTCAGCGTCACGCAGGCTCACTCGTAGATCGGAAAGCGGTCGCAAAGCTCCATGGCGCGCTGCTTCACGCTCTCCTCGACGACACTGTTGCCCTCGTCGCCATTGGAGACAAGTCCATCGAGCACTTCGAGGATCAGCTCGCCGACGGCTTGGAACTCGGTGACGCCGAAGCCGCGCGTGGTGCCGGCCGGTGAGCCGAGGCGAATACCGGAGGTGATCATGGGCTTCTCCGGATCGAAGGGCACGCCGTTCTTATTGCAAGTGATGTGCGCGCGGCCGAGCGCGATCTCCGCTACCTTGCCGGTCAGCTTCTTTGGCCGCAGATCCACCAGCATCAGATGCGTGTCGGTGCCGCCGGAGACGAGCGCAAGCCCGCCCTTCACCAAGGTCTCGCCGAGCGCCTTGGCATTGTCGATCACCGACTGCGCATAGAGTTTGAAATCGGGCTTGAGCGCTTCACCGAAGGCCACGGCCTTGCCGGCGATGACATGCATCAGCGGGCCGCCCTGCAGACCCGGGAACACGGCCGAGTTGATCTTCTTGCCGATCTCCTCGTCGTTGGAGACGACCATCCCCGAACGCGGGCCGCGCAGCGTCTTGTGGGTCGTGGTGGTGCAAATATGGGCGTGCGGCAGCGGGCTCGGATGGAGACCGGCGGCGACTAGGCCTGCGAAGTGGGCCATGTCGACCATGAGATAGGCGCCGACGGAATCGGCGATCTCGCGGAAGCGCTTGAAATCGATGATGCGCGGATAGGCGGAGCCGCCGGCAATGATCAGGGCCGGCTTGTGCTCCTTGGCGAGCCGCTCGACCTCGTCATAGTCGATGAGATTGGTATCCTTCGTCACGCCGTACTGAACCGCGTTGAACCACTTGCCCGACAGGTTCGGTGGTGCGCCATGAGTCAAGTGGCCGCCCGCGGCGAGGCTCATGCCAAGAACGGTATCGCCCGGCTTGATCAGCGCCAGCATCACAGACTGGTTGGCCTGCGAACCGGAATGCGGCTGCACATTGGCGAAGTTGCAGTTGAACAGGCGCTTGGCGCGGTCGATAGCCAACTGCTCGACCACGTCCACGTACTGACACCCGCCATAATAACGGCGCCCCGGATAGCCTTCGGCGTATTTGTTGGTGAGGAGCGTGCCGACGGCATCAAGCACGGCTCTGGACACGATGTTCTCCGAGGCGATCAGCTCGATCTCGTTCTGCTGACGATCGTGCTCGTGCTCGATGGCCTCCCAGACCTCGGGATCGGTCTCTTTCAGGTGCTTGGTGAAAAAGGCGCTCTCGCGCGCTTCGGCGCGCTGAATATCACTTGCCGTCATGGCGAACTGCTCCTCGAGCTCAAAAAGACCCCAGCCGGCCCAGGCAACCTTGCCCGCGAGGTTTACCCCCTCACGCGGCGCGCCACAGGCACGTTTGGTTGGCCTTACCACATGTCGCGCTGGCGCGCCAGCAACGCCCAAACCATAGACCGGCCTCGGTCAGCCTCCCAGCAGGGATGCGAAAACCAACGGCCTAACAGCAGCTTAGGCGAAGTTCGCGACAGGTTAGCTCGCGGCAAGGACCTTCAGAAGGCCACTCCCCACGATATAGAGGCCGGTCGCGATCACCACGCCCGCGAAGATGCCAGCAAGGGCGCGTTTATGCCCTGCCAGTTGAGCATTCGTGTGCGTCCCAAGCAGGATTCCAGCCCCGCCGCCGGCAATGACCAGCAGAGCGATGCGCCAGTCCACAAGGCCTGAGAAAGCGTAGCTCGCGGCCGTGGTGAGGCCGAAGGCGGTGACGGCGAAGAGCGAGGTGCCGATGGCATTTTGCAAGCCCATGCCGGTGGCGAGCACGAGGCCGGGCACGATAAGGAAGCCGCCACCGATGCCGAAGAAGCCCGACAGGAGACCGACCCCTCCGCCGAACAAAAGAAGTCGCGGCAACAGATAGCTGGCGCTTTCAGCGGTCAGATGGACGTCGTGTCCTACGGTTTGAGGACGGACACTCAGCATATAGATGCCGATGCCGATCATCAGCACGCCGAACAGCGCCAAGAGCTCAGGCCCACCGAGTTGTTTGCCGAGATGGGCTCCGGCGAAGGCGCCGGCGACGCCGGCTGTGGTGAACACGAGCGCACAGGGCCACTTCACCGTACCGAGCCGCGCATGAGTCACGAGTCCCCAGCCTGCGTTGACCGCCACGGCGACCGCGGATGAGCCGATGGCGACATGAGCCGACGGCACGCCCACCAGATAGATGAGAAGCGGCACGGCGAGCACCGAGCCGCCACCGCCAATGAGCCCCAAGGTGATGCCCACGAGGGCACCGGAGCCCAGGAGCAGCGCGACTGGAAGGAGTCCGAGTGGCATGGGCTCAGGCCCTGACTGCGG
>Ga0307436_1000509_pt1 | contig 18256 bp, 19 predicted proteins | sample SalMarWE160440MG_FD_202513 | JGI IMG/M metagenome (GOLD analysis project Ga0307436, IMG submission 202513) | Salt marsh sediment microbial communities from the Plum Island Ecosystem LTER, Massachusetts, United States - WE1604-40 | ecosystem: Environmental > Aquatic > Marine > Intertidal zone >...
TGCTCAGAATTCGATCCCTGCCTGCGCCTTCACCCCCGAGCGGAAGGGGTGCTTGACCATCTCCATCGACGTGACGAGGTCGGCCGCCTCGATCAGCGCATCGGGTGCGTTGCGGCCGGTGACGATGACATGGACGTCGGCGGGCTTCTCGTCGCGCACGAACCTGACCACCTCGTCGAGCGGCAGATAGCCGTAGCGCAGCACGATGTTCAGCTCGTCGAGAAGCACGAGCTTGTGCTTGCCGTCCCTGATCAGCGCCCTTGCCCGCTCCCAGGCGGCATGCGCCGCGCGGATGTCGCGCTGGCGGTCCTGGGTCTCCCAGGTGAAGCCCTCGCCCATGGTATCGATGGTAACGAGGTCACCGAACTTGGCGAGCGCCGCCCGTTCGCCCGTCTCCCACTTGCCTTTGACGAACTGGACTATCGCGACCGGCATATTGTGGCCGAGCGCTCGCATCGCCATGCCGAAGGCGGCGGTCGACTTGCCCTTGCCCTTGCCGGTGTGGATGATCAAAAGGCCCTTCTCGATCGTCTTGGTGGCGACGATCTTGTCGCGCGCCGCCTTCTTCTTCCGCATCTTCTCGGCGTGACGGGCGTCGAGTTCGGCCTCGCTCATGTCCTTCATTCCGCCGCCTCCTGCCTCGCGGCGATCAACGCCGACAGCCGATCATAGGCGCTGTTGGAGTGCGGCGACCAGAGACCGCGGTCGATCGCCTCGCGGAAGCGCGCCGCCATCTCGACGAGAGCCGGGGCGTTCGCCGTGGCGATGAAGGCGCGCACGCGCTCGTCACTGATGTAGGCGTCGTAGAGCGCGTCGAAGTGGTGGTCGCCGACCGCATCGGTGGTGGCGGCGAAGGCGAACAGATAGTCGACCGTCGCCGCCATTTCGAAGGCGCCCTTGTAGCCATGACGCATGACCCCGGCGATCCATTTCGGGTTGGCGGCGCGGCCGCGCACGACGCGACCGATCTCCTCGCGGAGCGGTCGTATCACCGGTCTTTCGGGACGGGCATGATCGCCGTGATAGACACGCGGCGCCTTGCCCTTCAGCGTCTCGACGGTCGCCGCGAGGCCGCCCATGAACTGGTAGTAGTCGTCGGAGTCGAGAATGTCGTGCTCGCGGTTGTCCTGCGCCTGGAACACGGCATCGGCGGACGCCAGCCGCCGCGCCAGCAGCGAACGCCCCTCCGTGCCGTATGCGCCGCCGCCGTAGGCGAAGCCGCCCCATACCGTGAACACGTCGGCGAGATCGGCTCGGTTGTCCCACACACCCCCGTCGATCGGTACCTGCAGTCCCGCCCCGTAGGCGCCGGGCTTGGCTGCAAAGACACGTGCGGCGGCAAGCGGATCATTTCCCTCGGCCCGCGTCGCCGCAGCGATCGGGTTCGCCGTCTCGTCCTCGTCGAGGGCTGCGATCGCGCGGACGGCGGAATCGAGAAGGTCGATCTGGCCGGGGAAGGCATCGCGGAACATGCCCGAGATGCGGAGCGTGACGTCGATGCGCGGCCGACCGAGGTCGGCGAGCGGGGTGACCCTGAAGCCCGTCACCCGGCCGGTGCCCTGCTCCCACTCCGGCTCGGCGCCGATCAGCGCCAGCACCTGGGCAATGTCGTCGCCGCCGGTGCGCATGTTGGAGGTGCCCCACGCCGACATGGCGATCGCGCGCGGCCATTCGCCCTCGTCCTGGAAGTAGCGGAGCGCCAACGCCTCGGCCGAGGCCTTGCCGAGCGTCCACGCCGCCGCCGTCGGCACGGCCCGCACATCGATCGAATAGAAATTGCGTCCTGTCGGCAGCACCTCCGGCCGCCCTCTTGTCGGTGCCCCCGACGGGCCGGGCGCGACGAACCGTGCGTCAAGGGCGGCGAGCACGGCGGCGATTTCGGCTTCGCCGGAGCGGTCGAGTGCCGGGGCGAGCTCGTCGCGAATCCAGGCAAGGACGGCGGAGGTGCGGGAACCTGCCGGCGCCTCCCCCCGAGCCGCCACCGTCTCCTCCACAAGCGTCATCGCCAACGCCTCCACGCGTTCCACCGTATCGCCCGCAGTCCGCCACGGCGCGTCTGACGCGGCTGCCAGCGCGTCAGGTCGCGGGCCGGTCCACGGCGCCGCGAGGTCGCAATCCAAGGGATTGAATCCGAGACCGAAATCGTCCGCGATCGCGCGATGAAGTGAAGCGTCGGCTTGCCGCCCGCCTGATCGCGCTACACGGGCCATAGCGACGAGCGTGTCGACGCGCTGACGCTCCGCCGGCGAGGCGCCGAGCACGTGCAGCCCATCGCGAATCTGCATTTCCTTGACGTCGCAGAGGTGGGCGTCGAGGGTGCGCAGCGCCTCCCCGGTCTCCCCTCGGACGATGCCGAGATCGCGGTCGAGACCCAACCGCCCGGCCGCCGCCAGGATTTCCCGTTCAAGATAGTCGCGCCGCCGGCGGTCGACTCCGGCGGCGACGTAGTATTCGTCGATCAACGTCTCGAGCTCGGCCAGTCCGCTGTGAATCCCGGCGCGCGTCATCGCCGGCATCAGGTGATCGACGATGACCGCGCTCGCCCGTCGCTTGGCCTGGCTCCCCTCACCAGGGTCGTTCACGATGAACGGGTAGATCAGCGGGACAGCACCCAACACGACTTCCGGCCAGCACGTTGCCGACAAACCCAACGCCTTGCCGGGCAACCATTCGAGGTTGCCGTGCTTGCCCAGGTGAACGATCGCATTGGCGTCGAAGATCTGTCGCAGCCACGCATAGAACGCCAGGTAATGGTGCGGCGGCACCAGGTCCGGGTCGTGGTAGGTGGCCTTGGGGTCGACGTCGTAGCCGCGCGCCGGCTGGATGCCGATGACGACGTTGGCGAAGCGGTGAACGGCGAGCCGGAATGCGCCCTGCGCGAAGAAGGGATCGGACTCCGGCCTGCCCCAGCGTTCCGTGGTCGCCCTCCGAACCGCCTCGGGAAGCGCATCGAAGAACCGCCGGTAGCCTGTGAGCGTGAGTTGCTCGCCATTCCCGCCGACCGACCCGTTGGTCGTGCCATCGAGCAGTTTCGCCATCAGTGCGGCACCGTCGACCGGCGCGTCACCCACGTCGTAACCGGCCGCCGCCATCGCCGTCGCGAGCCGTGCCGCGCTCTCGGGGGTATCGAGACCGACGCCGTTGGCGATCCGTCCGTCGCGGTTGGGGTAGTTGGAAAGGACGATCGCGACCCTGCGCGCGCTCGCTGGCTTGACCGCGAGCCGCACCCATGCCGCAACCTGAGCGGCGACGAAGCGCACGCGGTCGGCCAGCGGTCGGTAGGTGGTACCGCGGCTTGCGCCATCGCGGCCAAGTGGCCGCTCGGCCTTGAACGAGACCGCGCGGGCGATCAACCGGCCGTCAACCTCGGGCAACACCACGTTCATGGTGAGATCACGCGGCCCAAGTCCGCGCAGGCTTTCGCGCCACGTCTCCTCGCTCGACCCCGCGAGGATCGTCTGCAGAACCGGACGCCCGGGCGCGTCGAGGACCGTGCCGCCGTTCGCCGCACCGATGCGCGACACCGCAAAGGCGGTCGTGTTGACGACGACCGCCGGTGGCGCACGCGCGAGAGCCTCCGCCACGAAGGCGGCGGAATCGCGGTCCTTGAGGCTTGCCACGAAGATCGGCAACACTGCCATGCCCTCGTCGGCAAGCGCCGCAACCAGCGCATCGATGGGCGCCAGCGAATCTCCGTGAACGAGGGCGCGGTAAAAGATCAGGGGAACCGTCGGCCTGGCGCGGTCGAGGCGTGCCACCGCGTTCTCCAGCGCCCTCGCTCCTTCGCCCGGCCAGTAGCAGCCTGCCCGCGGCAAGATCAGCGGCGGTAGCGGCGCAGCGGAGCGACCGATGAGATGATCACACCAGGCAATGGCGCGGCGAGCGTTTTCGTTGCCGCCCTCCACCAGATAGCGCCAAAGTCGACGACAATCTTCACCGGCGACCGTCGAGAAACCTTCGAGGGCATCGTCCCAACGGTCCTCACCCGGCACCACTGCCAGACGAGCGCCACCGCCGCGCGCAAGTGCCCGCAAGCGCTCGAGGCCGTACGGCCAATAACCGACGCCGCCCATGGCTCGCACGACGACGAGACGGGCGTAGCGCGCGGTCTTGTCGACATAGAGATCGACCGACATGGGATGAGCAAGTTGGATCGGGTTGGCGAAGCGCACGCTCGCTGCGTCGTCGGGCCGCTCGGCCGCCGCCTGCGCAAGCGCTGCGATCTCGCTGTCGGCCGAAGACAGAATGACGATGTCGCCGGGCGGCTGATCAAGGTCGACCACGCCCTCTCCATCGTCGATGCGGCCGGCCGCGGAGGCTAGGAGGTGCACGGCCTAGCCGCCGAGCACCGCAACCACGGCGGCCCGGTCCAAATTGCGGAGCCCGATAACCACCAAGCCGGCCGCTGTCCTGTCCCGTGAAAACCACGTCTCGACCCGGTGACCGACGGCCTGAACCGCGGCGGGCGCGGCCTTGCCGGCAATGGCGGCGTGTCCCTTGATCCTGAGCACGCCGGGTACCGCCAGCGCAGCGGTCACGTACGCCCTTAGCTCGTCGAGCGAAGCAACCGGGGGCGTTCTCGCAACGAAGGAGGTGAAATCATCGTGGTCGTGGTCCTCGCCGGCGAGTTCATGATGGCTTTCGCGGCCGGCCATGTCCGCTTCGGCAGCGGCCGCGATGCCGAGCAACACGGCGGCCGGTAGGCCAGCGCCACGGTGGTTGACGATCCCGATCCCGCGGCGCGCCACACGCCGCACCGTTGCCTCGGCGTCGCCCAGCATTGCCTCGGAGACAAGGTCAGCCTTGCTGACCACGACGAGATCGGCGCAGCGCAGCTGATCTTCGAACAGTTCCTCGATCGGATCGTCGTGCGCGACGGCAGAGTCCGCCGCCAGTTGCGCCGTGGTCGCCGCAGGATCGGGCGCGAAGCGTCCGGTGGCGACCGCCTCGGCGTCAATCACCGTGACGACCCCGTCGACGGTAACCCGATGACGAACGCTGGGCCACGAGAACGCGCCCACCAAGGGCTGCGGCAGCGCCAGTCCGGAGGTCTCGATGACGATGTGGTCGAAGGCCGGCTCGCGACCAATCAGCGCCTCCATGGTCGGCAAAAACTCATCGGCCACCGTGCAACAGATGCAGCCGTTGGCGAGCTCGACCACGTGGTCGGGCCGGCAGCCGTCCCCGCAATTGGCCATGAGTTCGCCGTCGAAGCCGATATCACCGAACTCATTGACGATCACGGCAATGCGCCTGCCATTGGCGTCCGTGATCAGGTGACGGATGAGCGTCGTCTTGCCGGCACCGAGGAAGCCGGTAACGATCGTCGCCGGGATGCGCTTACCGGTCATGAGGCAAGCGCCGTCCGCGCCGGCTTGAGGACAAGCGGCAGGCCGGCCGCCACCAGCACCACCTTGTCGGCGACTGCCGCCACCTTCTGGTTGAGCGTCCCCAGATGATCGGCGTAGCGGCGGGCCAGTTGATTGTCGGGGACGATGCCGGCCCCGACTTCGTTGGAGACCAGCACGACCGGCCCGCTAATGCGGTTGAGGGCATCGGCCAGCGCGTCGAACTCGGCCTCGACGGGCCGGTCCACCTGCATCAGGTTGGCAAGCCACAGGGTGAGGCATTCGACCAGCACGATGCGCTGCGGCCGCGCAGCGCTGGACAACGCCTGCCCGATATCAACGGGTTCCTCGATCAGGCACCACTTCTCACCGCGGCGGGCGCGATGGGCGGCAATGCGCGCCACCATCTCCGCGTCACCGGCAGTGGCGGTCGCCATGTAGACGGGGTCCAGTCCGCTCGCCAAAACCAGGCCTTCAGCGTATCGGCTCTTGCCGGATTTTTGTGCGCCAATGACGAACGTTGAAGGGAACGCCGTCATCACCAGCCTCGCGACACGATGGCCACGGAGCAAATGCGTTCCACTCTTAACGGCCGCGAGGTCGCGGCCGGCGAAAAGCAGGGTCGGCAAGCACAGATGAGCAGCCGATGAATAGAGCGGTCGAACAGGGGATCATGGGGTCGCGTCTCCTTTTCCGTCCCACCGACGGCAGGGTTGAGTATGACGCGCCGGCCGGTCTCCTGACTCGCGGCTGGACTCGCCTGAACCCGCGCCTTCCCGGTTTCCCAGTGGCATGTCGCGGGCCGGCTCGCCGCTTACAGTTGCGGGGGCAGCTGCGGATTTGGCGGGTTGGACCCTTTTCCTCACCGCATTCCCGTTTCACCCCGGGGCGCGTGTTGCTTGCCCCAAGGGAACCGACGCATCGCTGAGCCTATGGGAAGAGGCAGGAGTTGCGCAAGCGGCCGGCGAAGTTATCCCGCTCCGTCGGCGGGCTTGACGCTGCGGGCGGCCTTGCGCTCCTCCTTGCTCTTGCGGCCGGTCCACCATGAGCGGAACGTGACGGTGAGACGCCGGTTGAGCCGCCGGATCAGGGGAACGTCGGCCGACAGGATCAGAAGCCCCAACGGGACCATCCAGTAGCCGAGAATCGGCAACCATCCGCCGAATGCGCCGAGCACCACCAGCACCGCCCCGATCGGAATCCGCACGAGACGGTTGCCGGGCAGGTCTATCATCCGGTTGCCGAAGCGAATCTTGGTCAAGGTCAATCCATGTGCACAGGCCACGAAGATGGGGTACGCCAGTCGCCCTAGCAAACGCATTTTTCCATTCAGCGACCCTCTCAGCGTTTCCTTTGCAAGCCAAACACGGCTTTGCTATACGGCTTCGCATACGCTGGATGCGTCGATCCCCGGTAGCTCAGTTGGTAGAGCAAGCGGCTGTTAACCGCTGGGTCGCTGGTTCGAGTCCGGCCCGGGGAGCCAACAGGTCAAGAAGCGCGCTATCGCCGAACAAGTGTCGCGAGGCTGGGGAGGCCCCAAAGGGGCCGTATCTGCCGCACAATTCACTTAATTCGCGGCTTGAACGACAATGGACGCACTGTGCGTTGCATCTCTGTTCTTCCGACCGCAGGAGATCTCACGTGTCACAGAACGAGAACATGAACCGAAGCGGTGGCAGTCGAACGATTATCTACATAGTCGTGGCAGCGATCGTCCTCATCGTGATCTACTACGCCGCCAACCATTACTGGCGGCAGCCGGCACCGCCGCCGGCCGAGGTGACCACGCCGGCACCCGCCACCCAACCGGAGGCGACGGCGCCGGCGAGCCAAGCCCCCGCTCCCGCCGCCGAAGCGCCAGCGACGACGCCGGCCCCGGCAGCGGCAGCTCCTGCGCCGGCCACCGAAGCGCCGGCGACCGGCGATCAGACGCCGGCTGCGCCCGCCAGCCAAACTCCAGCCAGCGGCGATCAGGCGCCGTCGATGTCAACGACGCCGGCCGGCCAAGCTCCGGCGAGCGGCGATCAGGCACCGGCGCAATAGCCAGGCCGCAACCGGCAACAAAACAGGGGCTCCGCCGCGTCGGCGGGGCCCCGTTTTTCTGGCGGGGGGAATGAGGCGCGTCCCCGTGCCTTGCGGCCTTGCGGTGCAACAACTAGTTTGCCCGCCACCGCCACGGAAGCCGCCTCAATGGACGTCAAACCTTCGGTCGTCGACGCCATCGGCAACACGCCGTTGATCCGCCTTGCGCGCGCCTCGGCAGCGACCGGCTGCGACATTTACGGAAAAGCCGAATTCCTCAATCCGGGCCAGTCGGTGAAGGACCGGCCGGCACGCCAGATGATCCTGGCGGCCGAGGAGCGCGGCGAGCTCAGGCCGGGCGGACTAATCGTGGAGGGCACCGCTGGCAACACCGGCATCGGCCTCGCTCTGGTCGCCAGCGCGCGTGGCTACCGCACGTTGATCGTCATCCCCGAGACCCAGAGCAGAGAAAAGAAGGACGCTTTGCGGCTTGCCGGTGCCGAGTTGATTGAGGTTCCCGCCAAGCCGTACGCCTCGCCCGACAACTACCAGCACGTCGCCCGCCGCCTCGCCGACGACCTCAGGGCGCGGGAACCGAACGGCGTCTTCTACGCCGACCAGTGGAACAACCTCGACAACCGCCGGGCCCACTACCTGACGACAGGACCCGAAATCCTGGCGGCGACCGACGGTCGCCTTGACGCCTTCATCTGCTCGGTCGGCACCGGCGGCACGCTTGCCGGCGTGGCGGCCTATCTCCGCGAACACAAGCCGGACATCGTCATCGGCTGCGCCGATCCGGAAGGCGCCGCCATGTTCAGCCTGTTCTCGTCCGGCAGGGCGAGGCCGAGCCGGGGCAATTCGGTAACCGAGGGCGTCGGCCTCGGTCGCGCCACCCCGATCGTCTCCGACCTCCGCGTCGACCGCCCTTATATTGTCCCCGACGATGACGCACTTCCCGCCATTTTCGATCTCGCCGAGCACGAGGGGTTGGTTCTTGGCGGTTCCTCCGGCATCAACGTCGCTGGCGCCGTGCGGCTCGCGCGCGACCTCGGGCCGGGGCACATCATTGTCACTGTCCTGTGCGACTCCGGCACGCGCTATCAGTCGAAGCTGTTCAACCCGGAGTTCCTGCGCGCCAAGGGCCTGCCGGTCCCGGCCTGGCTGACCCGCACCAGCAACGTCGCGGTTCCCTTCGCCAGCGCCTGAACGGCTTGCCCTGCCGTCGCCACCGGGTAGGATCGCCGGCACCCCTGCTCGAGGCTGTAGGCATGGCGACCACCCTTCTCTTTCGCGTCGACGCCTATCTTCGCGAGACCGCAGCGACAGTATTGGCCGTCACCGAGCGGCGCGGCATCGTCCTCGACCGCACCGTTTTCTACGCCACCGGCGGCGGTCAGCCGGGCGATTCCGGCACGCTTGCTCGTGAGGGCGGCGACATCGCCATCGCCACCGCCGTCTATGGTGACGACCGCCACGACGTGGTGCATGTGCCGGGTGAGAGCGAGCTTCTGCCCGAACCCGGTGAGACCATCAGCGCCGCCATCGACTGGGCGCGCCGCTACCGCCACATGCGCATCCATACGGGGCTGCATCTGTTGTCGGTGGTGCTGCCTTATCCGGTCACCGGCGGCGCCATCGGCACCGACGAGGGCCGGCTCGACTTCGACGTTCCCGGCGAGGCGCCCGGCAAGGACGAGATCGCCGAGAAGCTCAACGCTCTGATCGCAGCCGACTATCCGGTGAGCGAGGAGTGGATCAGCGACGAGGAGCTCCTCGCCAACCCCGCGCTGGTCAAGACGATGAAGGTGAAGCCGCCGATGGGAACGGGCCGGGTGCGCCTGGTTCGCATTGGCGACATCGACCTGCAGCCCTGCGGCGGCACTCACGTTCGTTCGACCGCCGAGATCGGCCCGCTGACGATCGGCAAGATCGAAAGCAAAGGCCGTCAGAATCGCCGGGTGCGCATCCGTTTTGCAGAGTGACGCTGCCCAGGCTTGCCGCCACCGAGACGTGGACACGCCTGTTGTGGCGGCGATTCCATATTGTTGCAGATTCAGCACTTAATCGTGGCCTTTGCCAGGCGCGCCGCTGCCGCACCTTTCGTCACGCCCGTTGCTGATGTATGCGCGGACTATTGGGGCAAGACGCCGTCGAGGCAACGCGGATGGACGGCGACTGACCATCCGCACCAGGATCGGCTCCGGCCGCCGATTTGCGGCGGCCGGGCCGGTTGGGGAAAGGGGGACCGAGTGATTCGCGCGTCATTGCTTTGCACGGCGGGCGGCGCGCTCACCGCCCTTATGGCCGCTGGCAGCGCCGCGGCGGCGACGTCAAACATGCACGATCAAGGCAACCCGCCCTCCGCTATTTCAATGCCCGCGGCGGTGCCGGCCGATTTTCGGCTGGGGACAGAGATGGTCGTGCATGATTGGGTGTTGTGCGTGTCGGCAAGCTCCGCCGAAGCGATCGCCAAGGCACGGGCAGAAGGGGTCGATCAGGCGGTCGCCGTCTATGACGGCCTGAAGGCCGCCAAATCCTGCGGCCAGTTTCCCGAGCTGCACGTCATCCTGCGCAAGCCGGTCTATCGGTCCGATCCAAGCCTCAACACCGACGCACGCGTGTTCGCGGCTTCGGTCAACATAGGCGGCAGCTGGCCGAGCGGGTTTGTCGTCTTCGGCGGGTTGCCGGCGGCGCAATAGACGGCGCCCTGCCGGCGCTTTGCTCGCATCCTCGAGTTGTCTGCACCTTGCCGCACGGCCTGCCCATTGTGACGGGTCGCCTTTGATTCATCACAGAAGTTCCCCGCCAAAGTCCAGCATTCGTCGGAATGGGAGATTGGACTGCACCGCGTTGAGGGGACAGCGCCCCGGCGCAAGCGGGGCGCCATCAACAGGAGAGTGAAATGAAGAAGCTGATGATTACTGCGAGTGCAGCGGCTCTGCTGGCGGCTTCATCCTTTGCCGCTCTTGCGGACGAGGCCATGGGGTCGATCACCAGCATCGACACGTCGGCAAACACGGTGACCCTTGACGACGGCAACACCTACGCGCTGCCGGCGAGCACCGACAGCGCGTCGCTGCAGGTCGGCGAGAAGGTCAAGATCGAGTACTCGAAGGACAGCAGCGGCAAGCTGATGGCAAACTCGGTCGAACCGAACACCTGACGATCGCAACCAACGGGACGGCGGCCGCGTGTCCGTGGTCGCCGTTCAAACCGCTAGCGGCCATCCACCTCAAGCATCCAGTTGAGCACCAGCCGCCAGTCGGTCATGCGGATCGGCGTCCCGTGCGTCCCGGTGTCGAACAGGGCGAACTTGATCGGATAGTCCGGCGCCGCCGCCTTGATCTTCTTGAAGAATGCGTCCTCGTCCTGCCATGCCATGACGTTGTCGTGGCTGCCGTGGCCGATGAAGATGGGAAATCGGCGTGATCGATCTGTCATTGCCGGGTTCTTCAAGAAACCGTCGTCGTGGGTAGAGCCAAGCAGCAACAGGCCGCCGATCAACTTTGCCGCCGCGGGATCGGCCGCCAGCCGCCAGCACAGATATCCGCCCATCGAACCGCAAGCGATGAAGATTGGCGCGCCGGGCGAATTGTCGGCGTACTTCTGCATCAGTGCCTTGATCTGACGCTCGCCGGTGTCCTTGAAGTTGGCGAAATCCGGCGACACGTAGACGCCATCGTTGCGCGCCATCAGGTTCATGATGCGGTTGAAGTTGCCACCGAACATCCAGTCGTTGACGCCCTGAAGGCGACTGCCGTTCATTCCATGCAGATAGATGACCACGGCCTCGGCGTCACCGGCCGTCCTGCCGACGGCGATATATCTGACCGTCAGGTCACCGGCTTGGAGGGTGAGGTCCTTTCTGACCGCCCTGGTCGCCAACGAAACGTACTTCCGGCGAACCCGGCGCTCGGGAATTGTGTCGCGATTGTTAAGGTCGCGCTGCTCGCTGTACGCGATTTTCAGGTAGTCGCCGCCGTATGCGCTGGCAAGGATCGCCGGGTAGCGAAAAAGGTCGTCCTTGTACGGAGCGAGGCGGTACTGATCCGCCGCGAGTGGGGCCGGCGCCAAGCATACCAGCGCCAGAATCGCTAGAAGACGTCTCGCCATGACGCGCCGCCTGGACCGATCGCGCGAACCAACGTGGCCAAGCGGCCACAGTTGCGCCATTGTGCACTAGCGAGCCGGGCGCCGCCACCACGCCAGCGAGATCAAACGATGACCGATCTTTCCACATGGTTCGTCTCGACCGCGTGGCTTGGCGAACACCTCGCCGACCCCGGCGTCGTGGTTGTCGACGGCTCGTGGCACCTGGCGACCGCCGGACGTAACGCCCGTCAGGAATATGACGAGATCCACATCCCCGGCGCCGTCTTCTTCGATATCGACGCGATCTCCGACAAAGAGAATCCGCTTCCCCATATGCTGCCGACACCGCAGGAGTTCACCGCCGCCGCCGGCGCTCTCGGCATCGATGGCGGGCTGAAGATCGTGGTCTACGACAGCCTCGGACTTTCGTCGGCGCCGCGCGTATGGTGGACATTTAAAGTCATGGGGGCCGGCGACGTCGTGATCCTGGACGGCGGCCTGCCGAAATGGCGCGCCGAAGGCCGCCCGCTGGCGGCAGACACCGTCGTCCGCCCACCGCGCTCCTTCAAGGCGAAATACGCTCCCGACGGCGTTGCTGATCGTGCCAGCATCGCCGCGGGACTCGCCGGCGGCGGCGTCACCCTGGTGGATGCCCGCCCGGCCGTCCGCTTTCGCGGCGAGGCTCCCGAGCCGCGACCGTGGGTAAAGAGCGGGCACATCCCCGGCAGCCGCAGTCTGCCCGCGACGGAGCTGATCGCGGATGGGCGACTGAAACCCCCGGCTGCCTTGCGCGAGGCCTTCGCCGAAGCCGGCATCGACCTGGCTGGGCCGATCGTCACCAGCTGCGGGTCGGGCATCAACGCCGCCACCCTCAACCTCGCCCTCGACATTCTCGGCGTGTCCGGCGTCGGTCTCTACGACGGATCATGGACCGAGTGGGGCGCCCTTCCCAACACGCCGATCGCAGTCGGATCGCCCGACTGAGCGGTACTTCAGCGGTGGAACAGCGAAATGATGAGCGACAACACGATGCTGACCACAATCGACGTCGCCAGGGGAAAATAGAACCGGAAATTGCCACGCTCGACCACAATATCGCCCGGCAACCGGCCGAGACCGAGCCGCGAGAGGAGCGGCCAGGCCAGGCCAACGACAACCATCGCCAAGCCGAGGATCACCAGAAAGCGCGCCATCGCGCCAAAATGGAGCATCGTCTGCTGCGCGGCAACTGGCCCCACCAGGGCAATTGACCAGACCGCGTCCGGCGATTATTCGACGCCGGTCACGAGCACATCACAGAGGCAGACCGCGCAAGCGGTTGGAATCGATCAGCATGTCCACGTCAAAGGACGATGGCCGGCCGTCACGGCCGGCAACCCGGATCGTGCGCAGTGGGCGCGGTCAGGACCTCGTCGGTCCCTTCGTCAATCCGCCGGTCGTCCACGCCTCGACGGTTCTCTTCGACAGTGTCGACGACATGGAGCAGCACCGCGGCCGATACTCCTACGGTCGCTACGGCACACCGACGAGTGAAGCGCTGGAGACCGCGATCAGCGAGCTTGAGGACGGCGCCGGCGCGGTGCTGTGCCCATCGGGCCTATCCGCTGCGGTGACAGCGCTGTTCTCGTGTCTTTCTGCCGGCGACCAGCTCTTGATTGTCGACAGCGTCTATGGGCCGGTGCGTCGCTTCGCGGAAACCATGCTGAAGCCGCTCGGCATCGACATCGCCTATTACGACCCGGCCTTGGCTGCCGATGTAGAACGGCTGTTCTCAGAGCGCACCCGGGCCATTTACGCTGAGGCGCCGGGTTCGCTCACCTTCGAGATGCAGGACCTGCCGGCGCTCGCGGCGGTGGCGCACCGCCGCGGCGCGCTGGTGCTGTTCGACAACACCTGGGCAACGCCGCTCGGCTTCAAGCCGCTCGCCCACGGCGCCGACCTCTCGATCATCGCCGGCACCAAGTATATCGGCGGCCACGCCGACGTGATGATCGGCACCGTGGCGGCCAACGAAACGGCCTGGCCGAGGCTCAAGGAGACCCATCGCGCCATGGGCCTCCATGTCGGACCGGATGATGTTTACCTGGCCCTGAGGGGCTTGCGCACGCTCGCCGTCAGGCTCCCCCGCCACGCCCAGTCGGCGATGGTGGTGGCCACCTGGCTTGCCGCGCGCCCCGAGGTCGCCCGCGTCCTCTACCCACCGCTGCCTGACGACCCTGGCCACCTGCTATGGGCGCGCGACATGGAGGGCGCCTGTGGCCTTTTCGGGGTTGTTTTCGCCGGCTGGGACGACGAGCGCGCCAAGCGGTTCATCGATGGACTAAGGCTGTTCGGCATCGGCGCGTCATGGGGCGGCTTTGAAAGCCTCGCCACCCTCGCCCACCCCGAACCAAGCCGGTCGGCAACCGCCTGGCGGCCAGAAGGAGCGCTGGTGCGTCTTCACATCGGCCTGGAAGATCCTGACGATCTCATCGCCGACCTCGCCGCGAGTCTGGCGCTGGTGGATAGCGACTGAACCGCCGCACGCTGCCGCTGCGGCGACTCTGGTGACCCCGGCAGGACTCGAACCTGCGACCAACAGCTTAGAAGGCTGCTGCTCTATCCAGCTGAGCTACGGGGCCTGCCATCTGTCCGGCGTCAATGGGTCCACGGCTGCGGCCGGCCAAACCGGAAGTTGTCTGCGTAGGACAATCTTTTGGGCACCGGCTCATGCGGTTCAATGACGCGATAAGAGATGCCGTTGCGCTCGGCGAAGGCTACGGCCTGTTCGCGGGTCTCGAAGTTGAGGTGGACCTGCCGACGTGTTTCGGTCGAGGACGTATAGCCCATCAGCGGGTCGGCCGTATGCCGGGATTCCGGCTCATACTCGAGCCGCCACGCCTCACTGGCGGCCTTGCCTGATTGCATGGCCGTCCGCGCCGGCTTGTAGATACGTGCGACCATCATGGCTCCTTCGTCGCCGGCGCCCTGTCCGGTGTGGCATCGGGGCAGCAGGATTCGAACCTGCGACCCCCTGCTCCCAAAGCAGGTGCGCTACCAGACTGCGCCATGCCCCGCATTCCACGGATCGTTCCGGATCGCCGCGCCTGATTACACGTTCGCTTGACACGCTTCAAGGCGACGGAGGCGGCCGCTATACTGCCGGCCCCTGGTCCCGCAAAGACGCCAACCACAACCACAGCCGACCGTAAATGAGCCGTTCTCCCCAGCGGCGGCCCCCGGCCCCCGCCTCGCGCCTGCCCAAGTGGCTCCCGTTTGCCTCTGGGATCGTCGCTCTTGCCGCGATCATCATGGGGGTCGTGCTGTGGCCGCGCTCCGAGGTGCCAACCGCGACCAGCCCTGACGAACCCCGTCTCGTCACCAAGATTGAGTCCCTCTACAACGACATCTACCTGTACCGTCAGCCGAACGGCAACTACATGTTGTCGTTCGGCGCCAAAAGGCTGCGGTATGTTGAGTCGATCGTGAACCCGGCTGACCAGCTTGAGTTGCCGGTCTTCTACACCCAGTCGATGACCGCCGGCCTTGCTTACGCTTCGCATCTCGACGATGCCGCCATGATCGGCCTCGGTGGCGGCCGCACCGCCTGGTACACGCACAAATCAGTGCCGGACCTTCACTTCACCGCGATCGAACTTGACCCGGACGTTGCACGCATCGCCGACCGCTATTTCCACGTTCGCCCCGAGAAGAACTTCGACGTGGTGATTGAGGACGGCCGCGTCTTCCTTACCCGCACCGGCCAGCGCTACGACATCATCGACATCGACGCCTACCGCGGTCCGTTCGTCCCCTTCCATCTGCTGACCACCGAGTTCTACAAGCTGGTCGCCGACCATCTGAAGCCTGGCGGGGTGGCCGTCCAGAACGTGGAACCGACCACCATGCTGTTCGACAGCGCGGTGGCGACAATCAAGGCGGCCTTCGCGCACCTCGTTTTTCTCCGCGGCCAGGGCAACATCGTGATCCTTGCCTACAACGGGCCCGAGAAGGACGACGCCACCGTCAAGCGACTCGCTGCCGAGCGCCAGACCCGCTACGGTTTCCGATACGACCTCGGCGAAATCATTGACCGTCGTTTCACACCTGAATGGAACCAGGCGACCAAACCGCTGACCGACGATTTCGCACCTGTCGAGTACCTCAAGGCGATTGCCCGTCACAACGAGAAGCAAAGCGGATGAATGCGGCCGCCGCGCCGACGGCGCCGCTTCATCGACGTCTCGCCGTCGGACCGCTCGCCGCCCTTCTCATCGTCGCCGACGTCGCCACCCTCGGCTTCATCACGCTCGGATTCGAAATGGTGGCGAGCCGCATCCTGACGCCACTGTTCGGCAGCGGCATCTACACCTGGGCAACCATCATCTCGATCGTGATCGCCGGCCTGATGGCCGGCTATTTCGTCGGCGGCTTTATCGCCGATCGCTTCCCCTCGTTCACCTTCGCCGCCGTCATCAAGCTGGTCGCCGCCGCCTATCTCATGTTCGTCTTCTTCATGGCGGCAGGCGGGCTCGACACCCTGATCGACGCGATCGCCGGCGAGATTGTCGCTCTCTTCATCAGCGGGGTGATCGTCTGCTTTCCGCCGTTGCTGGTGCTCGGCATGTATGCACCCCTGTCGGTGCGCCTGCTGCTTGGCGAGCCGTCTGACGCCGGCAAGGTCTCCGGTGGGCTCTTCGCCATCTCCTCGCTCGGCAACATCGTGGGCGTCATCGTCACCACCTTCATCCTCATTCCTTCGATCGGGACTCGGGCGATCACCCTCTCCTTCGCCGTCTTTCTGATCGTGTCAGGAGCGGCCTCGATAACGGCAAGAGCTGCCCACGGGCCCCGCGGGTAAGATTGACCGCTACCGACAACCAGTTGAAATGATGCCGTTTCGTGCGCCCGGCAAGTCAGTGCGACAACGGCCCGCCGCCAGTGTCGGGGCGAATTTCCGCTGCCATCAGGCCCTTCGGCCCCTCACCGTAGCGCACCAGCACCACCTGACCGGGACGCAATTCGGTTAACCCGAAACGGCGCAGCGTCTCCATGTGAACGAAGATGTCCTCGGTGCCCTCACCGCGTGTCAGGAAGCCGTAACCGCGCACGCGATTGAACCACTTGACCAGCGCCCGTTCGAGACCACTCGTCGGCGTGACGGCGACGTGGGTTCGCGACGGCGTCACCTGCGGCGGACGGACCGCCGTCGACTCGTCCATGCTGATGATGCGGAACGCCTGCAGACCTTTTTGACGATCGAGAACCTCGACAACGACTCGAGCACCCTCGTAAGCGGTGTGGATGCCGCTTCGCCGCAGGCAAGTGACATGCAGAAGCACGTCAGGCAGGCCAGTATCGGGAACGATGAAACCATAGCCCTTGGCGGCATCGAACCACTTGATGACACCGGCAATCTCGATCAGATCGACCGGCGCCTCTTCATTCACGTCTTCGCCAAGTGGCAAATCCGGAGAGACTTTGGCCCCCATGGAAGTCACGCCCCGCCTACCGCACCATTCGGCTAGCCCCGCCGAATCCTTTTTGCAGAATAGCAAACAGCGACAGCGAGGCCAGTGCTATTTGGGATTCGTGTGGCGTCGGTGCACATCCTGTGTGCGAGCGGCCACACTTTGAAATTTGTGTTTGATGCACCGAGGCTTATCTTCAGCCCCATCATCCACACAAACCGAGAAACGAGAGCATGAAGTACCTGCACACGATGGTCCGCATCAGCGACGTGGACGAATCACTTCACTTCTATCGCGACCTCTTCGGACTCGCCGAGGTGCGTCGGACGGAGAACGAGAAGGGTCGCTACACGCTGATCTTCCTGGCGCCGCCCGGGCAGCCGGACACACCGATCGAACTCACCTACAACTGGGACCCGGAGGTTTACACCGGCGGACGTAACTTCGGTCACCTCGCTTACGAGGTCGACGATATCTACGCCTTCTGCGAGAAGCTGATGAAGGGCGGCGTCACCATCAACCGGCCGCCGCGCGACGGTCGCATGGCCTTCGTGCGCTCGCCCGACAACATCTCCATAGAAATCCTCCAGAAGGGCAACGCCCTGCCGCCGAAGGAGCCGTGGGCTTCGATGGCCAATACCGGCGCGTGGTGAAGATCGCTGATTTCGGCGGAATTCCGTGGGTTTTCTCACTTGTCGGCGATGGCCAAAGGCCGTAAGAACGCCGCGGCCAGCGCCCTTCGTCTAGCGGTCCAGGACATCGCCCTTTCACGGCGGAAACACGGGTTCGATCCCCGTAGGGCGCACCAACATTAGGAAGCGGGGTGGACGTGACCACGTCGGTATGCGCTGTCGTCGGTGTCGGTCCCGGCAACGGCGCCGCGCTTGCACGGCGCTTCGTCGCCGATCATCGGGTCGCCTTGGTCGCGCGCGGCAGCGAATTCTCCGGCGCGCTTGCGGCCGAGATTGGCAACGCCAAGGCTTACGCCTGCGACGTCGCCGACCGCCGAGCGCTCGCCGATACATTCCGGCGAATCGCCACCGATCTCGGTCCGATTGACACGCTCGTCTACAACGCCGGTTCGGGCACGTGGGGCAGCATCGAGGAGATCACCGCCGACCAGTTCGAGGCGTCGTGGCGCGTCAACGCGGCCGGACTGCTCACCGCAGCACAGTGCGTCATTCCCGCCATGAAAGAGAGGAAGCGCGGCGCGATCATCGTCATCGGCGCCACCGCGTCGCGCCGGGGCAATGCACGCACCGCCGCCTTCGCGCCGGCCAAGGCCGCCCAGCGGAGTCTCTGCGAGTCAATGGCAAAGCACCTCGGGCCGGCTGGAATCCA
>Ga0307436_1000510_pt1 | contig 18241 bp, 10 predicted proteins | sample SalMarWE160440MG_FD_202513 | JGI IMG/M metagenome (GOLD analysis project Ga0307436, IMG submission 202513) | Salt marsh sediment microbial communities from the Plum Island Ecosystem LTER, Massachusetts, United States - WE1604-40 | ecosystem: Environmental > Aquatic > Marine > Intertidal zone >...
AGGGCCGACTGGGTATCGTCGACGCTAACGAAGTAGTATCCCGTCCCTGTCCCAAGCTGGTTCAAATCGAAAGAATAATTACCGGAAGAGTCCGTCGTTGCGGTCGAAACAAGAGTGTCCGTGGCAGGGTCAAAGGTGCTGCTGGCGGTCGAGGACCTGTATAACAAAACCGTCACGCCGGGAATGCCCTGTTCCCCGGCTTCCATTAAGCCGTCGGCGTTGGTATCATTCCAGACGGTGGAGCTTATTTGTCCGCCGCCGTTAAAGCCGAAATTGGCCGTCATGTCACTTGTGTAAAGATCCAGCAAAGTGATCGTTTTCTGGTATCCGGCCACTGGCTGGTCGTCCGTTGTCGTAAGGACAAGGCCGCTCAAAGGGGCCTGTGAACCGGCCACGCTTACGAAGTATCTTCCTCCACTGGTCACCTGAAACATATAATCTCCGCTGGAGTCCGTCGTAGTCGTATCGACGAGTTGATCCGGATTTGTCCCCGTCGTCTCGAGGATGCCGTCTCCGTTGGTGTCAAAATAGAGGCTTAAGATGACGCCTGCCATGCCCTGCTCCCCCGAATCCTGGACCCCGTTTCCATTGCCGTCGTTCCATACCCTGTAACCTATCCTTCCCGGGGCGTTGTAACCGAAGTGGGTTCCGGAAACATCGGCGTTGTTCACCGATACCGGGAGCTGAGCGTTCTGCGCCGCCGTTGTGGTCCCCGAAAATCCTATAAGCTTCTGGTCCCCGTCCGTGATTTTAACCGTATAATCCTGTCCTCCCGCCACGCCCGAAAAGGTAAAGTTCCCATAAACGTCTGAGGTCGTCGCCGCCGTGACATCACCTCCCGAATTGAGGAGAGAGACCGTGATACCGCCGATTCCCGGCTCTCCCGGATCCAGGGAGCCGTTATCGTTGAGATCGAACCAGACCTTGTCGCTGACGGAGTAGGTTGAAGCACTATAGAATCCGAAATCCATCATCAGATAAGTACTGCCTCCGATGACGGAAAAGGCATTGGTGGTCTTGCTCCCCGCAACGGACACCGCACTCTGCGGTCCCGTGGTAGAAGTGTAACCGGTAAGTATGTTGGCAGTGTCCGCGTTCACCGTGTATGTGCCCGGCGCTACATTTGTAAAAAGATAGGTGCCGAAGGCATTTGTCGTTGTCGAAGCGGCAACCACGTCATCGGCGGTTCCGAAGACACCGTCGGCGCCGGGGGCGACAAGCTGCATGGTAACACCACCAAGCCCGCCCTCTCCGGGGTCCTGGATGCCGTTGTCGTCCGCATCGCTCCAGACATAGTCGCCGACAATCGCAGTTGTTGCGCTTCCGTTCTTATAGCCGAAGTTTATGCCTGCCGCCTTGTTGTCCGGGTATAAAACTGTATTTGAAAGATCCACACTGATGGGATTGGATGCAGTCGACAGTGCAAGACCGGAGGGAGGCGTGTCCACCGACACGCTGTAGGTACCGATCGCAAGACCGCTGAAGACGTAAGTACCATCCGTCCCCGTGCGCGTTTGGGCGACCACATTGTTGCCGGAATCCCGCAACGTCACCGGTATGTTGTAAAGGCCGGGCTCCCCGGTATCTACTACGCCGTTGGCAACCGAGTCCAGCCAGACACGCCCTCCTATGGCGCCGCCCTGGTCGATAGGGTTGATAGTCGTATAAGCCGCAGGCTGGGACTGTTCGTAGCTGGTCGTGCTGACTGTATTTGTTACGCGTGTGGCATGAGGGGGATCGTTTACCTGCAGGCTGTATGTCACCGTCAGCGTCTGTCCGGGGGCGAGCGAGAAACCGTCCGCCGGTGTCATCAGCGTAGCCGGTACACCGCTCGTCAGGTAGCTGCTGCCGGCAGCCGTGTTGTCCTTGGTCACTGCAGCAGCAAGTTCATTCGTCTTGACCGTGACATTATCTGCATAGAAGTAGTCGCCGTTATAACCGTTTGAAAGTCTGAACCTTATGGCGGTATCCGCCCCGATATATGTTGAAATGTCATAACTCGCTGAACCCGACGTCTGCCCGTTAAAGCCGGTGAGGGTCCCCAGGGTAGTCCATCCATGCCCGTTACCTGACGCCTGTACCTGCACGGCATCAGCAGCGGCTACAGTCGGGCTCGTCCGGTAGTCGAAGGTCAATGTCGCCGATGTATAGTTCCGGCCTGCAATCCCCGTAGTGAGGTCTGCCTGGCGTGAAGCGTTCGATCCGCTCGCCGTCAGACGAAGTGAACCGCTGATCACCTGTACGTTCCCGGCTGTCGGACTCTGGGCGCCGCCAGCGGCATCGGTCTCCGTCCAGTTGCCGTTCCAGTTCTGCGGCCCGTCGTTGTTTGCATAAGACAACTGATTGAACTCGTCCTTTACATACTTCTGCAGGTGACCTGTTGCCGTTGTGCTGTTTACCACGTATGACGTGCCGGCAGGCAAGGGGTCGTTCAGTGTAATACCGCTCTGCGGATTTGTAGAGTTATTGGTCACCGTTACGGTGTAATTTATCGTGTCACCGGGTTTTACGGAATTATTGTCCCCTATGTCTGATGTCTTGACCGTAGTCAAAGCGCCCTGCTCCACCAGGCTGCTTTGGAGATTGGTGAAGATCTCGTTGACCATGGACGTGTGCTGCAAAGATGCAGATGTGGCCGTTACAGTATTCTTGAGAGATGCAACTCCCCCCGGAAGCGGATTATTGACCGTTACCTGAAACTGGACATATAGATCCTGCCCGGGATTCAGCTGGCCCGGGGAAGAAACGATTGTAAAACCACCGGCAAGCGGAGAAGTCCCGAGCGGATTGTCCGCTATTGCGGTGAAAGGTCCGGTCTGGGACGATGAGTAGCCGGTGGTGCTTGCGACGTAAGTAACGTTGGGATCAAGAGCGTCCGTCAGGACTATATTCGTAATGGGGAAAATGCCGCTGTTATGGACCCGGATGGTGTATTCGATCAGTTCGCCCGCGTCTATCCCGCCGTTGGAATTGTAGTCCCCGATGAGCGCCGCTGTCTTGTAAGCAGTCAACGTCGGGTAGGGAAGAACGGCGGTACCGATGTCCATTCCCAGCGTTCCCGTAACGCCCGTAGAGGCGTCTTCACCCCAAAAAGCGGCTATCCGGGTGCCGTCGACGGTATAGATACGGGCACCCGTCATATCATAGCTCGTGGGATTGCTGATCCTCAGGGAATCAAGCGCATTGACGCTATACGAGACATCGTATTTGTTACCGTAAGGGTCGGTGTTTGGCCCGACCGCCGGGTTGCCGCTGTAATTTACGTAAATAGTGGTGTCCGCTGCAGGCGTGACCCAGACGACGTCGACGTTGCTTGTTGGAGGATCATTCGCATTCCCCGGCGCCCAGCCCACAACTACAGAAGGAGTGAGGCTGGTCTCGGGTATCAACATTGACGCCCACTCATAACTCTGATTGTTGAAATCGTTTACAAAGACGGCAAAGAAATCGGGAGCGGGGTTGCCGGAGGTATAGAAATGGGCGCCCGTATTCTGCGGCATATCATACCTGGCGATGCCGTTGGAGGGAACCGTCACCGTGTCGGTGCCGCCGCCGGACAAGGCCACATTGACGGTGATGGGAGATGAACCGGGGTTATAAAAAAGAACGGCGGCAGGGTCGGCGCCATTGACCGTCGATACCGGACTGTAATAACTGTTGGTCCACTGGTCCTGCGGGATGAGGGTAAACCACCTGCCCTCGTAATAGGAGCCTGGGGTGCCCGTCATCAAATCCACCTGGACCGGCGCCGATGAGGTAATCGGCGTTCCGGAGTTTATATTCGGGATATAGATGGTCTCGCCCTCGTTGAGGGTATAGGAGTTTGTTCCCACCTGGACGCTGGTAGCGTCTTTGCTGGCCATGATCGATACGGCGGCGTAGCCGAACATCGTACCTACGACACCATTATCGCTGTCAACACCGACGGGTACGATGAAATTTGTACCCCACGTACGGGTATCGAGGACCTCTATCGCCCCGGACAACACGGTGCCCGTTGGAGTGAGCCATCCCGACCTTGTGATAACGATTTGCCCTGTGGCCGCCACTTTGTCCCTCGCATCGTAGTACAAGTTCCCCTGGTCCCGGACATAGGATCCGGCTGACTGCACTAGAGGGACCGAATTCTGCAGCGATATGACCGTGCCGGCGTTGATTACATCGCAGGAATTTGAACTACAGCCCGGAGGAGCGCCGTTTGCGATATTACCGTCCCCCCACACCTCGGTAGTGCTCTGCTTCGGGTTGGAGATGTCTGTCTCATATCCGTCCTCCCACTGGTCATAGTAAATGATCGTATTGTCCATTGTCGCGGTTATCGAGATGACGTCATTTACCGTGGTGTCATAGATCGGAATGGGACCGCTGTTGGCTATCCCCATTTCCCAGGACCGTATCTGGTCCTCCGGTATAGGCAGATAAAAGGTCTGGACAATCCGGGCGGCAAAGGCGGACCGAATTCCGACCAATAACAAGATAAGCACAAAGATGGTTATAAGACGCCTCACGCGTATATGTGACAGGAAGCCGGCACTGCGCCGGAAATCATCCGAAAGGCCGTTCTTGGAAGTCCTGTCAGGACCTAAGACGGTCCCCTTCGACGAAATCGATGAGGGAAGAACAGCAGGAAGGGAAGGATCAGCAACTGAGGAAAGTAACGGGTTTTGTCCCTTGTGTGACATTATTTGCCCTCCCCGAAACCGCGTCGCTGCCGTCGCATGATGCGCGGCAAATGCTTGCTGCGACAATATTTTTTCAAAAAAAATTCGCCATAATTTAGCACACTAAAGTCGTGAAAATCCATCAATACTTATAGAAAGCAAGAAACATTCCAGCCGGCGCGTCATCTCAGCGTCCCCTTCCCTTGCCGATACCGCGATGCCTTTCTGCATCCGGGAACAATGCTGAAAACGGCAACCACAAAGGTACGAAGGCCGGGGCAGTTTCGCGGCCGTTTACCGACCGGGAAGGTAAAGCGGATTAACGTTCCAGGGGTGATCTCCCTTTGAGGAGCCTGGCCAGGAAAAGACGGCCCCTGGATCCGGTAAGACCGGTGACTGCGATAAGGCAACCAAGCGCTCTCCGTGGGAAAGAATCCATATCTATGTAAGCAGTATCGCACCTGTTGCCGGTCTTTTCTATCTTCCACACCTTGCCAAGGACCTGGCTCTCAGTCACAGGCCCGTCACAAGCAGGCAACGCATCTCCTTTCGTCAGAAAGATGTGCGAGCCGGAGTTGTCTGTTTTTTTCCCGACGATCCTGTGAAGAACGGGCGATCCGCTCCGATCCCTGTAAAAAAGGATGTCCCCCCTGCGTAATCCGGAGCAGGGAACCTTTTTTATGAGCAGCACCTCCCCTCCCTTCAGAGACGGCCGCATGCTGCCGCCGGTCACCCTGACACGGAGGTCCGCCCCTTTCTCCAGCACTTTTTCAAACAAGATCAATGCGTCAGGGGAGGATATTCCGGCCCGCGACTTCTTCACGTCACTCCCGGGCCCTGCCGGCCGTAAAGTCTTCAAGAAGGTCGACGATGCCCGTTCCCGGCCTGAAATGGAGAACATAAGAAGGTACTTTTGCCACAAGATCTTCACAGAGCGCAAGGGCTTTTTCAGATAATTCCCTGTCATACCACGGTATGGAGACAATGGGCATGAGTCTCTCCGCCGCGGTCCCCGGGCCTATTTCTTCGATTTTGTCTGATGCCGCCTGACTGATGAAAAATATGCCCCGCAGTTCTGCACTTCTGTTTGAAGCTATCCGTCCCTCCCCCGGCCAGGGAGTGCCGAAGGCGCAAAAAACGCTTCCCATTCTCCTTGCCGCAATGCGGTCATCGCTCAAAATGTCCTTGTGCCCTCTTGCCATGAATAGTCCGGAAAGTGTCGTTTTGCCCGCACCAGACCGTCCCGGGAATATATAACCCCCGCCCGCTATCTCAATGCCGGCAGCGTGGACGAGAAATCCCTTTAGCGGGAGCAACGCATGGACGAGAAGAATCTGGTCCAACGGATAGCTCAGAGGGTTAAGGACAGTGGTCAGGCCGTCCTTTTTCCGGATGAGTACGTCACTGCAATACACGATGACCTCTCTCAAGTCGCGCCTGAACCTGGCCACCCAGACAGGGCCGTCACGATGGGTGTGACCGAGTGAAAGAAAATAATGAGCGCCGTCCAGAAAGAGCGCCCACGACCGGCCGGCATCAAAGATCTTCTTCATGCCGTCGGTCGCCGGGACAGGCCCGGTTTCCAGGATCACGTCCACATTGACCTCGCCGGTCTGTCTGCCCCTTTTCGTAAAAGATTCGTAAGAGGGGTCGCAGGGCATAAGCCCTATAGGAGACCGGCAACTGACCCTAAAATTTACCCCGGCGATTTCTATGGTAACCAGATCGGCCATCCAGACCAACGCACCTCTGCCTCTCCCGGCAAAACCTGCTTATGAAACAAATCGGCCAAAAAATTCATTACAGGATTCAGGCGCCCATCCTCTCCTCTTTGGAAAGACCTGAAAAAGTATATCACCCCGTGCCCTTCCCCGTCCATTTAACGGGGTAACGCCTTCCCCCTTGACCCGCTGCTCCGGTTGACTGTAGAATCCATTTTGAATGGCGTGCACCGACAAGACAAAGGTCCTGCTGATAGGATGGGACGCCGCTGACTGGAAGATAATCCACCGGCTTGTCGATGAGGGCAGAATGCCGAACATGTCCAGGTTCATGGAAGAGGGTGTCATCGGGAACCTGGCAACGCTTTATCCCGAGTTGTCCCCGATGCTTTGGACGTCGATCGCCACCGGAAAACGCCCCTTCAAACACGGGATACTGGGGTTTACGGAACCGTCCCCCGACGGCGAAGGACTGAGGCCGATCACGAACATATCGCGAAAGACGAAGGCAATATGGAACATCCTCAGCCAGTCCGGAAAGAAGTGCAATATCGTGTCCTGGTGGCCCTCTCACCCGGCGGAACCGATCAACGGGGTAATGGTATCGAACCATTACCAGCGTGCCATCGCCCCGTACGGAAAGCCATGGCCCTTACGGCCCGGGACGGTCCACCCTGTGCGGCTCAAACGAAACCTCGCCGCGCTCCGGGTCCATCCCCAGGAAATCGATGTCGGCCTGATAATGAATTTCGTCCCTCGTCTTGCCGAGATCGACCAGGTGAAGGATACCAGGATAGAAACTCTTGCGAAGATAATTTCGGAATGCACTACCGTAAACAGGGCGGCCACGGCCCTCATGATCCATGAGCCGTGGGATTTTACCGCCGTGTATTTCGACTCGATAGACCACTTCTGTCACGCCTTCATGAACTATCATCCGCCGCGCCTGTCCTGGGTCGATGAGAAAGACTTCGGGCTTTACAAAGACGTCGTCGAAAGCGGTTATATCTACCATGACATCCTTCTAGGCAGCCTGCTTGATCTGGCTGACGATGACACCACGGTCATGATCGTTTCGGACCATGGCTTCCACTCAGATCATCTTCGTCCAAGGCATATACCGATCGAACCGGCAGGCCCGGCAGTCCAGCACCGTTCATACGGGATTCTTGCGGTCAAAGGGCCGGGCATCATGAAGGATGAGATCGTATATGGGGCCGGTCTTCTGGATATCTGTCCCACAATCCTTGCGATCTTCGGCCTTCCCGCCGGTGAGGATATGGACGGCAAGCCGCTCGTAAACATATTCCGGTCGTCTCCCGAGGTCAGCAAACTGCCAAGCTGGGACGACGTACCCGGCAATGACGGGAGCCATCCTCCCGACGGGAAGACAGACCCCGTCGAGGCAAGGGAGGCGATCAATCAGCTTGTAGAACTGGGGTACATCGAAAAACCTGACGAAGACAGGGCAAAGGCAGCGGAGGAGAGCGTAAGGGAACTGCGATACAATCTTGCCAGGTCACTGATGGACGCCGGACTGCATGTAAAGGCCATACCGGTCCTTAAAGAACTGATCGATGAATTGCCGGATGAGTACCGTTTCGGGATCCTGCTGGTCAACTGTTACGAAGCTGCCGGCCGCATCAGGGAGGCCCGCTCCCTCCTGAAAGACCTTTTCTCAAGAAAAAAGAAAAACTCTGCGGATGCCCGGCGGAAACTCAGGAAGTTCCTCGGCGCACACAAGGACGTGCCCCTCCAGAACCTGAGTGCGGAAGAGCGGCGGACCCTCCGGAGACTGAGGGGGGAAGCCTCTATCAGCACCTACGCAATGGAATATCTCATGGGTTTTCTCCTGGCCAAAGAGGGAAACGAAAAGGAGGCCATAGTGCATCTTGCAAGGGCGGCGCAAAAGGATGCCGGCCGGCCCTCACTTTACGTCAGGACGGGTGAGGTCTACCTGAGGTTGAGAAAATGGCTGGATGCAGAGAAGAGCTTCGAAAAGGCACTCTCGATCGACCCGGAAAACGCCGACGCCCGTACCGGTCTCGCCAGGGTATACCTGGGGGTGCGCAAGAACATCGAAGCGGCGGAAGAAGCACTTACCGCAGTAGGACTCCGGTATCACAATCCCGAGGCCCACTGTATCCTGGGGACCGCCCTCCACAGGATAGATAAAATCGATGAGGCCTTGCAGGCCCTCAATATTGCGGTCAGCCAGAACCCGTATTTTCCGGAGGCCCACAGGCGGCTGGCCATGATCTACAAAAAAAGACTCAAAGACGATCTGCTTTCAGAAAAACATGCCGGGCTGGCGAGGGAGTCGAGGGTCAGGATACGGGCACTAAGGACCGCCAGAATCGAATCGCTTTTTGAAAAGGAGATCCCGCGCACCTCGCTAACGTCATCACACGAAGCGTTATCGCCTGCCAAATTAGTTGCACCGGAGGGACCTGTAAAAATGGACAGGAGTATCGTTATAGTCTCCGGGCTCCCCAGGTCCGGCACTTCGATGATGATGCAGATGCTGGCTGCAGGCGGGATACCCCCGATGACAGACGGGGTGAGGGCGGCCGATGAGGACAATCCAAGAGGGTACCTTGAATACGAAAAGGCCAAACAGATCAGAAAGGACAGCGCCTGGCTCCCGGATGCCAGGGGCAAGGCGATGAAGGTCGTAGCCCAGCTCATCGCCTACCTCCCCCGCATCGCCGGAGTCGACTATGTTGTCATATTCATGGAACGCGATCCGGAAGAGGTGGCAAGGTCGCAGCGCGCAATGCTCAACCGGAGCGGCAGGAAAGTGGCTCCTCTTCCAGATGACCGCCTGCACCGGATATTCTCGCAGCAGCTGAGGCAGGCCAGACTTGTGCTCGCCACGAGGAAGATACCGACTCTCTCCATAAGCTATGACGATACCCTGCGGGAGCCTGCCGCAACCGCCTCGCGGCTTCAGGATATATTCGGGTCCCTGGATATCGGGAAAATGATAGAAGCGGTAGACCCCGCCCTGAGGCGGCAGAAGAGAGTGTGAGCGAATCAATTTTTCTCACTCGGTACTGCGCCGGGGCAACTGGAAGTATTGACTTGCTAACATTCAGTCTGATAGAGTTTCCTTAGTTGCGGCACCGCCGCGGGGGCAAGTACTGCTTAGGGAGGACGGATCATGAAGGGAAAGAAAAAGACCGGCCTGGAGAAGCGGCTTATGGCCTATACGGCTGCGGCTGTCGGTGCTCTGGCTATGGTCCCGTCGGCGGAAGCAGTTGTCCATTACAGCGGTCCGAAAAACCTGACGGTGAACCCTCAAAACCCCGTAGCCGTCGACCTGAACAACGACAGTGTAACGGATTTCCGGTTCATTGGCTACGGCTACCAGGTGTCAACTCCGTACAGCTCCGGCTTTGGCGTCGTTGGTATCATTCCCGGGACCTCAAAAGGTGTGGGAGGAACAGGCGTCATCGGGGTTCCGGGGGCTTACTTCACGTACTTGTCCTATCCGACACGACTGGCAACAGGCTATAACATCCAGAGCTCCAAAGATAAATGGAGCAATGCCTATGCCGGTCTCCTCGCAGGTGGATTAAAGTTCACATCCAACGGCAAGTCATACTCTTACCCTTTCGGCAACTTCAATAACGCAGCAGGCTGTATAGGGGTTCGCTTCAATACGGATAACGGCATGAGGTACGGATGGATCAGGTTCCAGGGGACATCTCCCTCGTCCGGTATCGTAAAAGACTGGGCATATGAAGACTCGGGGGGACCGATTGAAGCATGCGTAGCACCTGCCGTCAACGTGCCCACGCTCAACCAATGGGGCATCATGGTCCTGATCGCGCTCCTCGCGGGGATGTCCCTGAAGGCTTTGAAGACAGACAAGAGCGGACAGGACACCTGACACCTGAAATAAGCCCGGGAAGGAACTGAATTTGCACTACCTTCCCACCTGATATACACCTATTTCCGGTGACTGCGAAACATTTTTCAGCTCATGTCTCCAGGGCTGGTCGAAGGCCCCGTATTTCCTCTTTTCGTTTTCACCCCAGTAGATATAATTTATCCCGGTATCGTGAGCAAGAGAGCGCCAGTCGCTTTCGCCCCTGAATATCCGGGCAAGCTTCTGCTCCCTGTCAGCATAATCGATCCCGTGGGACCAGAGGTGTCCGGGATAGCCCATCGCCACTTCAACACCCCAGAACGTCGCAGGATGGTTAGGGACAGGGGCCACGGCAAGGACCGCATCGGGCGGCACGTTCATAAGTGCGGCCTTCGCCTTCCATGTCTCCGATACCCTGTAGAGCTGCACTCCGTTTCCGTTTCCGGGCCACGATGAGACAACAGAGACCGCGCCGGGGAAGAAGATGATGCATCCTGTGATAAGTGCAACAACAGGAGACAACCTGGATATAACTGTCCTCCATATGAGCCAGGCGATCATGAGATAAAGCCAGGACAGTACCTTTATGTTGTCCCAGTCCCAGGGCGCAACCATAACCAGTGTAAAGACGAAGAAGAGAAGGAAGAAGACGGCAGCCATATACCTGTATCTGGAAAATACTTTCTTACGGAGGACGAATACCGCCCAGCCGGCCAGCAGCAGCCAGGGACCGAGGTTGACCAGCCAGAACCTGAAAAAGTTCTCGCCGCCGGCCACCCAGTCCCATTTCAGATGCAGCGCGCCCGGTCTCGACAGGCCCAGGATTGAGAAAATCGAGAATGCTATTCCGACTACAGCCGCCGGAATGATTATGCCCAGCATCGGCCTAAGTTTCCTGTAGAGCAGTATGCAGATGCCCAGCGTCAGAGAAATGATAAAGAAGGCGTGCAGGTTAAACCAGGCAAGGGAGGACCAGATAGACGCGCATACAATCTTTTCATCCCGGTTGAGCACTCTGTCATCGAGAAGGACTTCCGTCACGGTCTTTATCACATAGACACCGGCCGGCAAGGCGAAGAGATAACCGCGCTGGGGAATCCAGAGCGAGAGAAAGAAGTTCTTCCATGCGACCGAGTTCTGAAGATCAATCAGATGCCCGGAGCTGAGAACCTTCCAGTTCGCAAGCCCGCCGTTCAGAAAGTAGGCTCCAACTCCCCACCATCCCATCCACCTGTGGAGCAGGGAAACGGCGACGACCGTCATGACCAGTCCCGTCAGGAACAGATGGCTGGAAAGAGGCACGCCGAGGGTCTCCCAGAGGGCGTTATAGAGGTCCATGCCGATGGGATATCTCAACAGGGTACCGGCGTAGCCCGGATCGCTGGGCCAGAAACGGGCCCCGCTTGCCATATGGCGGATGTATTGGATATGGAGGGACAGGTCGCCAAAGTTGTTCAGATCGAGTGTATAAAGGCCGTTCTGTCTGTAATAGAGAAGATAGAGAAAATGCTCCAGTCCGGCGAGGATTATGAACGTGTAAAACAGCGCGGTGACAAAGCCGGTGTCCTGAAAAAGACGCCTCTCATCAGGCAGGCGGCGCCAGACAAGAATACCGGCGGCAGTACCGACGGTCAGGCTTGCGACGGCAACTACGGAATCGATCCTGCCCATGGACAGGCCGAGGACCATTGCCGTAAAGGTCGATACGACCAGATGCATCAGCACCGCAAGAGCCATTTACAGAACCTTCCCTTCGGGACCATCGACGGGACCGAAGCCCGGCAGGTTTATGCCTTCGAAGGTCGATTTCTTCAGGTACACGTAAATAGGTTCGAGGGCGTCACGCAATTCGATTTTTCGTCTCAGGTAAGAGCCGGCGAGGTCCCTTTCATTCACGTCCGTTTCCCCGAAAATGATGTCCGCACCGGGACCGCCGGGGGTCTTGTAATCGCCATATTCGATGTTGGGGAATCGAGAAAAAATCCAGGGCAGCGGCCAGGAATCTTTCAGCTTCACGAGTATCTTCATGTTGTGGAACTCCGGGGAGGTCCTGATCTTTTGCCTTATGACGGCTTCGATGGACTTTATATCGTTTTTTGTCTGTACATAGACATAAGGCTCTGCAGGGTTAGTGTAGCGCGTGAAATTCAGCCTGTAACTCACGAGGGCCGACCGGACCAGGATCAGGGCAAAGACTGCGACAGCGAGACGGTAGAGATGGCCCCTCTTCTGTCCGGACCGGACATGAAGCCCTTCAACCCACAGTCCGGCAACAATAAAGAAGGGCCAAAGCATGCTGATGATACACCATGGCGTCTTGTAAGGGATGAAAGAATATACGAGGAAGTTAACAAGGGCCAGGGCCGAGAAGAACCTCATCCTCCACGACCGGCCGAAAAGGCCCGCACACGCTCCTGCCAGCCCGGCAAGGACCGGCCATTCATACCTGCCCAACAGTTCAAGCCAGTAATAGAAGGGCTTGTCATGACCGGAGACCCCCACCCCGGTCTTGAGCCAGGGCGTGATCGCAATAAAAAAGTCGGAGGCCCCTTTCCAGTGATGAAAAAATCCGGTGTAGAGAACCAACCATACCAGTACCGCCGCGCTGCCGGCCTTCAGCAGGAAACCGGGGGGAAGGGTCTCGCCCTTCCTCAATTTCGGTCTCGCAATATCCCCGCTTCCGGTTAACCCGTTCAGGATCGACGGAGAAATTTCGATCCATGCCCACGCGGCGAGAAAGGCAAACCCAAGGATAACAAAGGTCTCCTTCAGGAGGAGGCACCCGAGGAGACCGCCCAAGAACATGATAACGGCCTGTCGGTCGATATTCTCCCGCGCCTTTACAAACCCGGCCATCCAGAGGACCTGAAAAAAGACGAAGATCGATTCATGGATGGCGGAACGGCCGAAGAATACCACCCCCGGGCTCAGGGCCATCAACAACCCGGCCGCATAGCTTCCGTACCGTCCCGGGACAACTCCGCTTCGCATGACAAGCCAGATAGTGAGAAGGGAAGAAAGGGCCGTCACAAACCGGAAAGAGCCGATGCCGAATCCGAAAATCTTCTCCGATATCTGGAAGAGGTAAAAGAGGAGGGGGCCGTGATAATTGGTCGGGTTATAGGTATAATAACCGTTCGTCCATACCTGGTTCACAAAATAACCGTTGATGCCTTCGTCGAAATGCGCGGGTTTAAGGGGCAACGCCGAAAACAGAAACAGTCCTGCCGCCGCCAAAACCAAGAAACGCAGGGCTCTGTCTTTCGTCCCGGTCATCAATGAAGAAAGGACCGGATAAGAAGCCGGCGGCAAAAGTATGTCAGAACCAACGGGGTAGTCCTTCCGTCCTGTTTATCAGCCATTTCATCCTTTCCTTATCGAGGATAAATCTTATAAGGAGAGGTCTCGCCGCATTGCCGAGTATATAGCCCGTATCAGTTCCGCGGGTAGCCACCACCGTCACGTCCACATCGGCAGTGGCGCTGTCCCCCTTGATCTCTATTTTCTTTATCTCGTAATCTACCCTGATGTCCTTTACCTCGCGGAACGCCCTTTCCATCAGCTTCTTCAGGTAGAGGTAGGACAGGCCGTGCTCGTCGGTGTAATTGAAAGAGACCTTCGACATCACATCGTCGATATTCTGTTTTTCTATCGCCCGGGCACCATCCCTGAAAAGGGTCCTGATCCTGGCCTCGTCGGAGGGCCAGAGGAAATAGACCAGTACCGGCGCGACGAAAAGGAGGGTGAGAAGCGCGATCGATTTCTTGCTCACGCAGATACCTTCTTTATCGCTTCCCCGATAACGTCAAGCATCAGCCGCAGATCGGCCTCGCCGATGACAAGCGGCGGCATTATCACCACGACATTGCCGAGAGGCCTCACGAATACGCCTTTGCCCTTGGCATGGTTTGCGACCCGCCAGCCCATCCTCTCTGCCCAGGGATAGGGCTCCTTCGAAGCCTTGTCCCTCACAAGCTCCACTCCGGCCATGAACCCCCTGTTCCTGGCATCACCCACATGGGGAAACGTCGAGATATTCCTGAGGCCCTCTTCGAGAATTTCGATCTTGGGCGCAAGGTATTGCAGCGTTTTCTCATTTTCGAAAATATCCAGACACGCCAGGGCGGCTGCGCAGGCCAGCGGGTTTCCGGTGTAGGAATGGCCATGGAAGAAAGTCTTGAGCTCCCTGAAATCTCCAAGAAATGTATTGTATACCTCGTCGGTGGTGACCGTCACCGCCAAAGGGAGATACCCCCCGGTAATGCCTTTCGAGAGACAGAGCATGTCGGGGACAACCGACTCGTGCTCGCAGGCGAACATCAACCCTGTCCTTCCGAAACCCGTGGCAACCTCATCGGCAATCAGAAGCACATTGTAATTCGTACAAAGATCGCGCACACCGCGAAGATATCCGGGAGGGGCAACGATCATCCCTCCGGCAGCCTGCACAAGCGGCTCGACTATAACAGCCGCGATCTCGTCGTGGTGGGCGGCGAGAATATCTTCCATTTTACGGAGACAGGCAAAATTACAGTCATCGGAGCTATTGACCACATCGCACCGGTAGCAATAAGGCGACGGCGCTTTATATGTCTTGAACAGGAGCGGCCCGAATACATCATGAAACATGTCCACCCCGCCCACACTCACGGCCCCGATGGTGTCGCCGTGGTAGCCGTTGTTGAGTGAAAGGAAACAGTTCCTGCCCGTAACGCCCTTGTGCAGCCAGTACTGAAACGCCATTTTCAGGGCCACCTCGACGGCGGTCGAACCGTTGTCGGAGTAAAACACCTTCGTAAGCGCCGGCCCCATTGTCTGTCCCAGACCCTGCTTTTGTCCGAAAGAGGGCGACCCGGGCGGGCTGCCCACACTCCCTAAAGACCGCTCAATGACGCCGACCAGCCGCTCCGCCAGCAGCGTTGCGGGAACGTTACTCAGGCCGAGCATGGTGCAGTGGCTTATCCTGTCCAGCTGCGACTTTATAGCATCATTGATCTCTTTTTTCCTGTGGCCGTGAATGTTGACCCAGAGCGAGGAGACGCCGTCCAGGTACCTTTTGCCCTCGACATCCTCTATATAAGAGCCGTCCCCGGAGGCGATAATTACAGTCTTCTCCCGCTCCCAGTCTTTCATCTGGGTAAAAGGATGCCAAACGTATTTCTTGTCCAGTTCTTCGAGCTGTCCCTGTTCTTCCATCAAAACCCTTGTAGTTTACAACGAGGCGACTTGTCTTTCCAAGAAGCAAAGGAAATTTCACCGCGGAGGCACTGAGACACGAAGAAAACACTTAATAATGAACTCACAATGACAAATGTCTTGTAGCGACAGCTTACGGTCCGACAGAGTGGCCTGCCGGCCGTTTTCCGGAAGGTTTGTTTTGTTCCCTCTGTGCCCCTGCGCCTCTGTGGTGGGCCGCTTTACGTTCCCGGCCCTGCTCAGGAACCCGCTTCGGACATACCCGTCCGCCGTATATAAGCGACAAGGCCGGGCAGGCCTCCAAGAAAGTTTGCAAAAAACCATGAAAGAGACAGGGACGTCGCCACCTCGGGCCTGACCCCGATAAGGCCAAGAAGCAGCACGAATGAACCCTCCCTGACACCAAGGCCGGACATAGAAATGGGGATGGTGGTCACGGTGATAATAATGGGGAGAAAAACGAAGAGGAGGACAACAGGGATATTCTCTCCCATGGCAAGGGCGAGGATAATGACCATGAGGAAATTGAGAAATTGAACGACAAAGGAGAGCAGCACCGCCTTGACGATAACGTCCTTGCGTGATTTCAATCTCCCGAAGTAATCGTAGATCTCTCCAACAGAGCTGAAACTTCTGCCCAATTTCAGTCTGAAAAAAAGGACACTACCCGCGACAAAAGCGGCAAATATCAGGGGCATGAGCCACCTGTACGCGGCCTTGCCGAAATATCCCGCGGCAAAGGGAAAGGCCGAAATGCCGATGATCATGAGACTGGCATATCCGAAATATCTGTCCATGAAGACCGAGGCAAGGGTGAGACTGATCTTTCTTGCGTCCTTGTTGAGGTAGTACGCCTTGACGGCGTCGCCTCCTATCAGGCCTGGAAGAAAGCTGTTGAAAAAGGAACCTATCATATAGAGCGAAAAAAGCCTCCGGAAACGGAACTTCTCAGGCAGGAGAAGCTTCCACCGCCACGTCGATGCGGCCTGGGCCACGATGTAGGGAAGCGCCGCAAGGACAAAATAAAGAGGACCGATCCTGGCGAACATGAGGGCGAATTCCCTGATATCGATCTTCGAGAAGACGACATAGAGGCTCAGCGAGCTCACAGCCAGCTTGACGATCAGGAGGAGGGTCTTACGTGTTCCCGGGGCCAATTACTTTCTTTATTACGTATATCGGTTTTTTCTGTGTTTCATGATAGACCCGGACCATCATCTCCCCCAGGAGACCCATGCCGATGAACTGTATCCCCACGATGATGAGGAGTACGCCCAGGAGGAGCAGGGGCCTTCCGCCTATGTCCTTGCCCATGAGGATCTTTTCCATGCTGAGATAGAGGGAGATCAGCCCGCCCAGAGCCCCGCTGAAAATGCCGACGGGGCCGAAAAACTGCAGCGGCCGGGTCGAAAAGCTGAGAAGGAACTTTACAGTGATAAGGTCCAGGACCACCCTGACGGTCCGGGAGATCCCGTATTTCGACTTCCCTCTCAGCCTCGGATGGTGGACCGTCTCCACCTCGGCTATCTTTACCCCATACCATTTCGCCACCGCTGGGATGAACCTGTGCATCTCGCCGTAAAGCTTCAGGTTCTTTATAACCTCCCTCCGGTATGCCTTCAGCGAACATCCATAGTCATGAAGCTTGACGCCCGTTACCCTGCTTATGAGCCAGTTGGCCATAATTGAAGGCAGCCGCCTCGATAAAAAAGGGTCCTTTCTCCTCTTTCTCCATCCGCTCACTATGTCGTGGTCCCTGATCGAGTCGAGCAGCTTAGGTATGTCTGCAGGATCGTTCTGAAGGTCGCCGTCCATGGTGACAACCACGTCTCCACGGGCATAATCGAACCCTGCGGCAAAGGCTGCCGTCTGTCCGAAGTTCCTTCTGAGACTCAGCGTAACAAGATTGTCGTCCCCGGAATGTATCTTCTCAAGCAGGGGCAGGGTGCCGTCGTTGCTGCCGTCATCGACGAAGATCATCTCATACTCAACGCCGATGGAGTCGAGGACCGCCTTCAGCCGGCTGTGAAGCTCCTCGACATTCTCCTCCTCGTTATAAAGGGGAACCACCACGGAAACAGTCATCAATAGCTCTCCACAGGCTTCCTTTTCATGCCTTTGAAATCATAACACTTAAATATCGTAAATTTCACTAACTTGTTCCTTTTTATATGCACTGAAACCACCTCTCTGGTATCTCCTGCGAAGGCCTTTGCGAGGGCTTCGGGCATGTGCTGCTCCTCTCCCCATACAACAAATACGGCGTTGTACCCCAGAAGCCGGCCGAATCCCGGCCAGAGGTCGTACTGGTTCATCCGTCTGCCGAGGTTCACGCAGTACGTTACCGGATTGCCTTTCATGTAAAAGGCGAGTTCGCCTGCTACCTCGTAGCTGTCGGAAAAGACAAATAAAGGACCGGACATCTCAGATCGTGCACTGTCCGCATAAGTCCCGAGCTCCTTCCACCCCTGAAGCTTCTTGGCAGGGTCGAGTTTGAGGGGAAGGTTGAGTATCGAGGGGACATAGGCAAAGACAGTGACCGCAAAGGCCAGTCCAAGCGCGGAGGTCACAAGTACCCTGACGGACTTTCGGGCAAGACGGATGTCACTGAAATAATATGCGGCAAATGCCACAAACCCCGTCGCGTAGGCCGGCAGCGCCCAGTTGCCCTGGACCTTACCCTGTATGCTCTTCAGGACAAAAAAAGCCGCGATGGGGATGGAAAACCAGAAGAGAAGATCGCCGGCTTTACCTTTTCTCATCCTCCACAGAGCTATGAAGATCATTAC
>Ga0307436_1000511_pt1 | contig 18231 bp, 19 predicted proteins | sample SalMarWE160440MG_FD_202513 | JGI IMG/M metagenome (GOLD analysis project Ga0307436, IMG submission 202513) | Salt marsh sediment microbial communities from the Plum Island Ecosystem LTER, Massachusetts, United States - WE1604-40 | ecosystem: Environmental > Aquatic > Marine > Intertidal zone >...
GCGCACATTCTGAAGCCCCGGCAAGTCGTAAAGTCCCGAGCCGCCGATAATCCCGAGCACTGCTTTCATCATGCTTCTCCCTCTGGCCGCGCGGGCCGGCGCACCCTACTCGCCGACATGCATGTAGACCAGAGCCCACACATGGCTTCCCCGGTGATCGGCACCCACTTTCTCACCCTTAGCGCGCGTGTTGATCAGCCAGATGGGGCCTTGCTGTCCGATCCCGAGCGGCTCGCCGTCGGCGCTCAGGGCGAGGATCCAGTCCGAGCGCTTGATGTCTTCCGGCAGGAGGTAACCGGTATAGCCGTCCGCCGCCACGAACGTGGTCTTCACCTGGGCCGCTTCGAGGAAGCCCAGCACCTCGCGAAGCTTCGGCCCGGTGAAGGTCGCCGGCTTGTCGAATTCGGGCGGCTGGGCGGTGACCGTACCTTGGGGGAGTTCGAGCAGCATTTTCCGGTCGAAGGCAAACGCGTGCTTGAAGTTGACCTTCAGATCCGCAAGCAGGCTGTCGCGTTTCGGATCGAGCGGGCCGCGATTGGATTTGCCAACGAGCCCGCCGACCGTGAGCAGCACCATGCCCTCAGGCGCGGGCCCATCGTCGGCGGCGAGTGCCGGAAGGCTTGCGAGCGCAATAAGGGTAAAGACAAGCGCCCGCTTCATGGCACCACTCAGGCAGTTTCGGCGTGATCCCGGCGATGAAGGCGCGCCCACACCGCGCGCTTGGAGAGATACATGATCACAGCGAACACGATGAGGAAAACCATCACCCGCGCGCCGACCTTGTACCGCTCCTCGAGCTTGGGCTCGGCCGCCCACATGAGGAAGGCCGATACGTCCTTGGCGTAGTTCTTCACCGTGGGCTTGGTCCCGTCGGTGTACGGCACCGCGCCGTCGAACAGAGGCGGCGGCATGGCGATCTGATGCCCCGGGAACGCCGTGTTGTAGTGCATGCCCTGGGTCATTTGGAAACCGGCTGGCGGCTTCTTGAAGCCCGTCAGAATTGAATAGATGTAGTTGGGACCGCCTTCCCGCGCCTTGGCGATGACCGAAAGGTCCGGTGGCAACGCACCGCCATTGGCGAGCCGTGCGGCCTTCTCGTTGGCATAGGGCGCATGGAAATGATCAGAGGGACGGCCCGGGCGCTGGAACATCTCGCCTTTGTCGTTCGGTCCGTCCGTGATCTGCACTTGTGAAGCAATCGTCTCCACCGCCTTCGGCGAGAAGTCCGGCCCGCCGGGCTCGCCGAGATTGCGATAGGTCAACAAGTTCATCGAGTGGCAGTTCGAGCATATCCGCTGGTAGACGTGGAAGCCGCGCTGAAGCTGCGCCTGGTCATAGGAGCCAAAGGGCGGATCGAACGACCATTCCTGCGTCGTGATCTGCGGCCCGTGGTTGGCCGCTTCTTGCGCGAGGCCGAGAGCGGGAACGACAAGCGCGCCGAGGGTCGCGGCAGCGAGTACGCGGAAGAACGTCATCACGCCACCCTCTCAGGAACAGGTTCATGCTTGGAGGACGGCAACTCCACTGCTTGGTGCCCATCCGAAGTTCCCAGTACGGCTTCGGTGATGCTGCCCGGGAGCTTCTTCGGACGCTCGATCAAGCCGACAATCGGCATGACCAGGAAGAAGAAGGCAAAATAGTAGAAGGTGCAGAGCCGCGCGAACCACAGGTAAAGACCTTCCGGCGGTTGCGAGCCGAGATAGCCGAGCGCAATGCAGTCGATCGCGAACAGCCAGAAGAACCACTTGTAGATCGGCCGGTAGGTCGTAGACCGGACACGCGACGTGTCCAGCCACGGCACGAAGAAAAGGACGGCGATGGCGGACACTAGCGCGATCACGCCGAACAGCTTGTTCGGGATGGCGCGCAAGATCGCGTAGAACGGCAGAAAGTACCACTCCGGCACGATATGCGGCGGCGTCTGCAACGGATTGGCCGGGATGTAGTTGTCGGGATGGCCGAGATAGTTCGGCGCGTAGAACAACAGGAACGCGAACAGGATCAGGAACATCACCAGCGCGAAGCCGTCCTTGATCGTGTAGTAGGGATGGAATGGGATGGTGTCCCGCGGCGTCTTCACGTCGACGCCCGTCGGGTTGTTGTTGCCCACCACGTGCAGCGCCCAGACATGCAAGATCACCACGCCGGCGATAATGAACGGCAACAGGTAGTGTAGCGCGAACAGCCGGTTCAGCGTCGGGCCCCCCACCGAGAAGCCGCCCCAGATCCACTGCACCAGCGTCGTGCCAAGCCCGGGTATCACCGCATTGAGCGACGAGAACAGGTTGGTGATCACCGTCACCGCCCAGAAGCTCATCTGCCCCCACACCAGCGAGTAGCCCATGAACGCAGTGGCGATCATCAGCAAGAGGATCAGCACGCCGAGAATCCACAACACTTCGCGCGGTGCCTTGTAGGAGCCGTAATACAGGCCGCGGAACGTATGGATGTACGCGGCGAGGAAGAACATCGAGGCGCCGACCGCGTGCGAGTAACGCAGCAGCCAGCCCCAGTTGACGTCGCGCATGATCTTCTCAACGGAATCGAACGCACCGTCGGGAGTCGGCACGTAGTGCATGGCGAGCACGACGCCGGTGACGATCTGCACGGCCAGCATGAAAGTGAGGATGCCGCCGAAGGTCCACCAGTAGTTCAGGTTACGCGGGGTGGGGAAGACCATGAACTGGTCATGCATCATCCGTGGGAGCGGCAACCGCGCATCGAGCCATCTCTCGATGCCAGTCGATGGCTTGTAGGTAGAGGGATGGGCCATGAGCCAGCTTTATCCGATTTTGATCTTGGCGTCGGAGGTGAACTTGTAAGGCGGGATATGCAGATTCTGCGGCGCAGGGCCCTTACGGATGCGGCCGGCAGTGTCGTATTGGGAGCCATGGCACGGGCAGAACCAACCGTGATACTCGCCCTTGTAGTCACCCACCGCCTGGCCCTTCGGAATGCAGCCGAGATGCGTGCAGATGCCGATCATGACGAGCCACGGCAGCTTGTCGGGTGCGGCGCGGTTCGCATCGGTCGCCGGCGCGTTTTCGGGCAGATTGGCGTTGCGCGCGAGCGTATCGACCAGATCATTGAGGGGGACCGCGTTCGCCTCCTCGATTTCCTTTTTCGTGCGGTGACGAATAAAGATCGGCTTGCCCCGCCACATCACCGTGATGGCCTGGCCTTCATCGAGATGGGAGACGTCGACACTGGTGGACGCCATCGACAGGGCCGAAGCGTCCGGGTTCATCTGATCGAGCAGCGGCCATAAGGCCGCGGCGGCACCGATCGCCGCGAAGGCGCCGGCACCGATCAGAATCACGTCGCGGCGCGACGGGTCATCGGCGGAAAGAGCAGAAGGATCGGTAGAGGTATCAGAATTGGCCACGGGCCAAAGGCTCCTGATTGTCGAAGAGCCGGAGAGAGCAACGCCCAGCCCCTCGGCTCTCCAGCCGGCTACAGTTGCGCCGCGCTTTCGTTATTGCCTCTCTTGATGCCGCGAGACGGCATAATTTGTGCGTTATCTGGCATCAGCACTCCGGGGTTGTCCAGGTCCCGTTGTGTGGGCAAATTGGCGCACGCCTTTGGGGGTAGCGCCCGAAAACAGGGGGTAATGCAGAGAGCCGCGGCGAGACTTGATCCCTATCAAGGCCGCGAGCGCCGTCGCGCGATGCCATTCCTCCCGCGAATATGTATAGGGATGGTCGAGAAGTGCTCATGACAGCGCTTCCGCCACGAAGCCAATGGATATGAAGACAGACGAACACGCGGATATCGGTCAGTCGTCAATCAGCGACTTCGAGGCCAACAAGGACCGGGCGCAAGACTGGTTCGAGACCTTGCGCGACCAGATGCTGGCGGCACTCGAGGCTGTGGAGGACGCGGCCGAAGGTGCGCCCGGCTGCGAAGGCAAGCTCGCCGGCCGCTTCACCCGCACCCCCTGGAGCCGCGAGGAAGGCGGCGGCGGCGTGATGTCTTTGATGTCAGGCCGCGTGTTCGAGAAGGTCGGCTGCCATACCTCGACAGTGCATGGACGCTTCCCGCCCGAATACGCGAAGCAGATCCCCGGCGCCGCGGAGGACCCGCGCTTCTGGGCGTCGGGCATGTCGTTCATCGCGCATCCAGCGAACCCCAACGCGCCCACCGGCCACATGAACACCCGCATGGTGGTCACGTCGAAAGGCTGGTTCGGCGGCGGCGGCGATCTCACGCCGGTGCTCAACCGGCGCCGCACACAAGAGGACCAAGATTCGAAGGACTTCCACGCCGCGATGAAGACGGCCTGCGAGGGACAGCCTTCCGCCGACTATCCGCGCTTCAAGGCGTGGTGCGACGAGTACTTCTTCCTTCCCCATCGCAACGAGCCGCGCGGCATCGGCGGCATCTTCTACGACTATCTCGACTCCGGCGATTGGGAGGCCGACTTCGCCTTCACCCAAGAGGTGGGCAAGCGCTTCGTCCCCATCTATGCGGAGATCGTGAAGCGCAACATCAGGACGCCCTGGACCAAGGCCGATCGCGAGGAGCAGCTCATCCGCCGCGGCCGCTATGTGGAGTACAACCTGCTCTACGACCGCGGCACCATCTTCGGGCTGAAGACCGGCGGCAATGTCGAGGCGATCCTCTCCTCAATGCCGCCTCTGGTCCGCTGGCCCTAGGCCCTACCCACGGATCCCGGCATACATCAGGGGCGGCGTCTTCAGGCCCGTCCCAAGAGAGATATGCGTGCCGATGCGGCTGTCGAACAAGGGGGCATGGTAGGACAGCCGGGCCATGAGGATGGCGAGCGCCGTAAGCACCAGAACTGCCACGATCTTCCCCATTTTCCGCCTCCCTTCGCTCGGCACCGGAGGCGCTTCCCGCGCGCCCTGATGCCGAGATTTAGGGAGTGGCGGCTGAACCCGATCTGAGGCAGCCGTTCATCTGGCGTTTAGATTGTGCCTTCAGGCCCGAGTTCCCACTTGCCAAGGGGTCCGGCATCCCCCATCTTCTTGGGCACCGGGCGCCCAAGGCTTTGGGCGCGGACTTGGACGACGGCAAGTGACTATCGCGGCGAAAAGCTCGACCCTTTCCTGACATCTCAAGACGTCGTGGGCCCTCCCTTGATGGGGACGGGTCGGCGGCCCGTTATGTGAAACTGCAACGGGAAAGGATTCCCCCAAATGTCTCGTGTCAACGGCACAGTGAAATTCTTCAATCATTCGCGTGGCTTCGGCTTCATTCAGCCGGACGACGGCGGCAAGGACGTATTCGTCCACGCTTCGGCGCTTGAGCGCTCTGGCGTGCCGGCCCTGAACGAGGGCGACAAGGTCTCGTTCGAGATTGAGGACGACCGCCGCGGCCGCGGCAAGCAGGCCGCCAACGTTCAGCTCGCGTAGATCGCGCGCTAGACAAGCGGATTTGAAGGACCGTCGGGCTCAGGCCCGGCGGTTTTTTTTTGCGCAGGACGCAACTTAAGGACCCGGTGTTCGTTCAGACGCGGTTCATCTTCACGGCTCTAAATTGCCTCAAATCGGAGCCAAAAGGATGGCTCACCCAATCCCTGGGGCACCCTCCACCTGCGAGAAGGGGGTTTTCGCCACCTCTCGACTCAAGGAATGCGAAAATGGGCAAGACAACCTTGAAAGCACTCGTAGCGGCTGCGCTGGTCGGGCTTACGGTCCTGACCATGGCGGCGCCGGCCGAAGCCGGCCGCGGACATGGACGTGGCGGCTGGGGCGGCGGCTACTACTACCGTGATAATGACGGCATAGGCGCTCTCGGCGCCGGCCTGCTCGGCTTCGGTGTTGGCGCCATCGTCGGCAGCGCGCTAACCCCGCAGCAGGTCTATGTGGCCCCGCCGCCGCCTCCTCCTCCTCCAGCCCGGGCCTATTACGGCCCCGCCTCTTACGGGCCGCCACCGTGGACCCCGGACTGGTACTCGTACTGCTATTCGCTCTACCGGAGCTTCAATCCGCGCACGGGGACCTTCATAGGCTACGACGGCTACGAGCACTTCTGCCGTTAACCCAAGCTAACCATTTTGGCCTGCCAGACCGGCTGTTCGCTGGCCTGGCGAGCCGTTGCTTTGAATCGCGTGCGGCATTGCAGCCATGCGGTTGATCTGCGTCAAGCCGCCGCCGGCGCAGTCGAACTACGATAACTGCCGGTTTTGATGAGCTATTTACCCCTGCGTCAACTCGGTCAGCGGCGCGGCGCTTTGTGCCTTGAACGAATCCCGGGGACAGCGCAAAATTATTGCGTTCGGGATGAGTCCAACGAGCGGCCGCTAGCCTCGGTGGCCGCCGTATCTGTTTGTCGAGATGAATGAGGGCTCTTGAAGGACACCATGACTGTCGTCGCCGAACCTGCCATCACTGAAACGTCCCGCGACCAGCCGAACGCTCCCGCCGACCGGGATGCGCTTCTGAAGATCAGGCCCTATCAGGGCATGGTGGCATGGCCGACCGTGCTCCTCGCTCTCGGCATCGTCACCGCCTTCGCCCTCGTTTGCACGCTCGCGACCATGCGCATCATCCCGCTATGGCTCGGGCTGATCCTCAACACGCTAATTCTCTACGCCGACCAGACGCCGCTTCACGAGGCCTGCCACGGCAATATCGCCGGCCGCGATTCGAAATCGCTGTGGCTCAACCATCTCGTCGGCTTCGTCTGCGGCGCCATCCTGCTGCACGAGTATAAAGCCTTCCGCTATATGCATCTCGCCCATCACCGGGACACCAACAATCCGGAGCTTGATCCGGATCACTGGGTGGCGGTGAAGAACCCGTGGCTCGTGCCAGTGCGCTGCCTGACGATCGTGCATTGGTATCATCAGTATTTCTGGAAGCACATCGCCTTCCACGCCCACATTCCGGGCATGCGGCCGCTGACCATCCACATCGTGATTAGTTACGCCCTCCTCTACGGGCTCGCCATTGGGCTCGCTGTCATGGGCTATTGGCGCGAGGTCCTGATGCTGTGGATCTTCCCCCACATCCTCGCCTCGGCGCTGATCATCTACTTCTTCGCCTATCTCACCCATAAGCCGCACGAGATTCACGAGCGCTATCGCGACACCAATGTGTTCTGGGTGCGCGGCAAGATCATCGAGCCGATTGTGAACTGGCTCTACATGTTCCAGAACTTTCACCTGATCCATCACCTCTTCCCGCGGATTCCGTTCTACCTCTACGGCAATGCCTTCCGCGATCTGAAGCCGGTGCTGGATAAGGAGCGCGCCCACATCTACGAGTACGATTTCGGGCCGCACCAGGAACAGGCCGCAAGCGCGCGCTAGACGGCATAGTGCTCAAAGAAATGCTTGTCATGGCCGGGCTTAGTCCCGGCCATTCTTTTGGGTGGCTAGTCCGAAGCCGAGGTGCCTGCAGACTCGAAGGTGAGATCGGCGGGCGAGATCAACACCGAGAACTGCTGGCACCAGATCACCACACTTGGGTACTTCTTGAGATCGACGCCTGCGGGGATCGGGTAGTTCTGGCTGCCTTTGAACGCACGCAAGCGCCCGAGATCCACATACATCGTGCCGGCGACGTCGCTCGAGGAGCGAATATCGGCCTTCGGTACCAGATAGACGTGGAAATCGGGACCGGGCCCGACCTCGAAATCCTGTCCGAGGAACACGGTCTGCGGATAGACGCTGACCTCGCCTTTCCCGGTGTGGATCGGATCGCTCGGATCGGGCTGGATGAACGTGCCCTTGGCGACGAGCTTGCCGGTCTCGTCGCGGCGCAGCGTCTCCATCCCCGCCGGCGGCGGAAAGATATAAGGGAAAAAGAAGATGCCGAGGGCAAAGCCGAAGGCGAGCCCGATGAGCCCCCCGATGAAGAACCCCTTGAGCCAACGCCACATGCCGCGCCTCCCTAAGCCCGAAGGAGCTTAGAAGCTTGCCATGGCAGAGGTGTGATAGCGAGCCTTACCCTGCTAGTGCAGGCGGAGCTCACCTTCCACGAAGCTGAACTCCGTCGGGGAGATTAGCCTCCGGTGCGCGACCCGCACCCGGTAGAGCGGTCCATCGAGGTTGGCATCCCAGAAGTCCAGAAAGTCCGTGAGCTTCGGGAAGCGGGGCGCCAGATCGTAGTCCTGCCAGACATAGCTTTGGAGCAGCTTCGGGTGGTCGGGAAGGCGGTAGAGAATTTCGGCTGTGGTCAGCGAGTACCCTGCGATCTGGCGAACGAATCCCTGGTCCATCGGTCAACGTCCCTTGTTGAATCAGCCTTTTCAGTTTTATCAATGCTAATCGGGGGACCGAGTTGCGTCCAGGCTATTTCTCCAGCCAAATCAGGGCCTTGGCAGCAAACAGGCGAGACTGCTAATTTTTAGCACTCTCGCCTTGAAAGTGCTAAAAACCGACTCTACATAGGCCACGGGTTCGCCCGTTCCCGGGCGTCGCCCATCCCATCGCAAATGTTATGTCTGGAGGAGATCGCAAGATGAAGTTTCGTCCATTGCATGATCGCGTCGTCGTGCGTCGCATCGAGGAGGACGAACGGACGAAGGGCGGCATCATCATCCCTGACACCGCCAAGGAGAAGCCGCAGCAAGGCGAGGTCGTCGCCGTAGGCCCCGGCGCCACCGACGAGAAGGATCAGGTCCAGCCGCTGGATGTGAAGCCCGGCGACCGCGTGCTGTTCGGCAAATGGTCCGGCACCGAGGTCACGATCGACGGCGAGGAAGTCCTCATCATGAAGGAGAGCGACATTCTCGGCGTCCTCGAAGGCGCCGCCGCAAAGAAAAAGGCTGCCTAACCCACCCCAAAGTTCAAAGCCGTACCCTTCGAGGCCCCATTGCTCGGGCGCTTCGGGGTGACGGCCTCACAGAAATGGAGCCAATGCAATGTCTGCTAAGGAAGTAAAATTTGCCCAGAACGCCCGCGAGAAGATGCTCGCCGGCGTCGACATCTTGGCCAATGCGGTCAGGGTAACGTTGGGCCCGAAGGGCCGCAACGTCGTGCTCGAGAAATCCTTCGGCGCGCCGCGAGTCACCAAGGATGGCGTGACCGTCGCCAAGGAGATCGAGCTCGAGGATAAGTTCGAGAACATGGGCGCTCAGATGGTGCGCGAGGTCGCCTCCAAGACTGCCGACGAGGCGGGTGATGGCACCACCACCGCTACCGTGCTGGCGCAAGCCATCGTCAAGGAAGGCGCCAAGTCCGTCGCCGCCGGCTCGAACCCCATGGACCTGAAACGCGGCGTCGACCTCGCCGTCAAGGCCGTGATCGACGAGCTGAAGTCGAAGTCGAAGAAGGTCACCTCCAACGAGGAGATCGCCCAGGTCGGTACCATCTCCGCGAACGGCGATCCTGAGATCGGCCGCTTCATCTCCGAGGCCATGCAGAAGGTCGGTAATGACGGCGTCATCACCGTCGAGGAGGCCAAGAGCCTCGAGACCGAGCTCGAAGTGGTCGAGGGTATGCAATTCGACCGTGGCTACATCTCGCCCTACTTCATCACCGACGCCGACAAGATGCGCGTCGAGCTCGAAAACCCTTACATTCTCATTGACGAGAAGAAGCTCTCGAACCTTCAGTCGATGCTGCCGCTGCTTGAGGCGGTGGTGCAGTCCGGCCGTCCCCTCCTCATCGTTGCTGAAGACGTCGAGGGCGAGGCGCTGGCCACGCTCGTGGTCAACAAGCTGCGCGGCGGTCTGAAGGTCGCCGCGGTCAAGGCGCCCGGCTTCGGCGATCGCCGCAAGGCCATGCTTCAGGACATCGCCGTCCTGACCGGCGGCCAGGTGATCTCCGAGGATCTCGGCATCAAGCTGGAGAACGTCACCCTCAACATGCTGGGTCAGGCGAAGAAGGTCACCATCACCAAGGATGACACCACCATCGTCGACGGCGCCGGTAAGAAGGCGGACATCCAGGCGCGTGTGGCCCAGATCCGCCAGCAGATCGAGGACACCACCTCCGACTACGACCGCGAGAAGCTGCAAGAGCGGCTGGCCAAGCTCGCCGGCGGCGTTGCCGTGATCAAGGTCGGCGGTGCCACCGAGGTCGAGGTGAAGGAGAAGAAGGACCGCGTTGACGACGCGTTGAACGCGACCCGCGCGGCCGTCGAAGAGGGCATCGTCCCCGGTGGCGGCGTCGCTCTGCTGCGCACGGTGAAGGTACTCGACTCCGTGAAGGGCGCCAATGACGACCAGAAGGTCGGTATCAATATCGTGCGCCGTGCTCTACAGTCGCCGCTGCGTCAGATCGCCGAGAATGCCGGCGAGGACGGCGCCGTGGTCGCGGGCAAGATCCTCGACAAGGACGAGTACAATTTCGGCTACAACGCCGCGACCGGCGAGTACGGCAACCTGGTCAAGCAGGGCGTCATCGACCCCGCCAAGGTCGTGCGCACCGCGCTCCAGGACGCCGCTTCCGTGGCCGGCCTCCTCATCACCACCGAGGCCATGGTGGCCGAGCTGCCGAAGAAGGCCGCTGCCCCCGCCATGCCTGGCGGCGGTATGGGCGGCATGGGCGACATGGGCTTCTAGTCGCGTAGCATTCAGTTGCGTAAGAGTCTGTAACGAATCGCAAAATCGAGCCGCGCCTTCGGGCGCGGCTCTTTTCTTATGTGCGGCTTCGCGACTTGGGGTAGGCATACGCCATGCCGTCCGAGTCGACATCCAAAGCGCAGGGCCGCATCCGCGCCGGCATCGGCGGCTGGACCTATCCACCATGGCGCGGCACCTTCTACCCGAAGGGGCTGAGACAGGCGGACGAGCTCGCTTACGCCGCGAGCCATCTCACCTCCATCGAGATCAACGCCACCCAGTACCGACTGCAAAGCCCGAAGAGCTTTCGCAAGTGGGCCGACACCGCTCCCGATGGTTTCGTGTTCTCGGTCAAGGGCCCGCGACTCGTCACCCAGCAGAAGACGCTTGCCGAGACCGGCGGCTTCATCAAACGCTTCTTCGATTCAGGGCTGGCTGAGCTGGGTGACAAGCTCGGGCCCGTGCTCTGGCAGTTCCCGCCGTTCAAGCGATTCGACGAAGCGGACTTCGCCAAGTTTTTGGAACATTTGCCGGAAAACCTGGACGGACGGAAGCTCAACCACGTGGTCGAAGTGCGCCACGGGAGCTTCCAAGACCCCGCCTTCATTAGCCTCTTGCGCGACCGCGGAGCCGCGCCTGTCTTTGTCGACAGCGAGGACTACCCGGCGATTCCCGACCTCACCAGCGACATTGTTTATGCGCGCCTCCAGCGCGGCGCCGATACCGTGGAGACCGGCTATGTACCCAAGGCGCTCGACCAATGGGCGGCGCGCGCGAAGGTCTGGACGTCGGGCGGCATACCCGACGATCTCCCGGTCATCGACACGTCACATACGCCGGAAGCAAAGCCGCGCAACGTGTTCGTTTACTTTATCCATGAAGGGAAACTGCGGGCGCCCGCCGCCGCCATGGCGCTCATCGAACGCCTGGGCGCTGCGGCGAAGTGACCATGCCGCCGACGCAACTTTCGCCGTTCTTGTGCATTACGACTCACAGAATTCCGGAGGGGCACGGGGTCCAAATCGGAGGTGCGTGATGGCTCACGCAACACACCCTAACGAAGTTTCTGTACCGTCCGAAGCCGGACAAGAATCGCAGGCCGCACGTAAGCCGGCCAGTGTTCACCCCATGGCGATCGAGATCGGCCTCGCCGCCACGCTCTGGTTCCTGGCCATGGCTTGGCTGAGTTTCGCCTGGGGACGGCACGTCGATCTCAACCTCGCCGTGGCGAGCCTGTTCTTCGTGATGTTCTTCACCCTGTTCCTGAAGACCGCCTCCCGCGCCGTCAAAGACAAGCGCTGGGCGCTTCGGAAGGAAAGCTTCGACGACTTCCTGCATGACGACAACATCGCCATCGACCGCGGCAAGATGTCGGGCCGCGACGTCCTGATCGAAGTGACGTTGATTCCGGTGGCGCTCGCCTTCGCGGCAACGCTTATCGGCCTCGCTTGGATAATCTTTGGCTGAGGTCCGCGGCGTGCGCGAGAAGCTGCTCGCGGTCCGCGGCGAAGCCGCCGTCGATCCAATGCCGCTCAAGCGCGCGCAGCATTTCGCCGAGCGCAGGTCCTTCGAGATCGCAGGCCGCAAGATCCGGCCCGCGCACGGGGAAGGATGGCGCCTGCCAACGCTCCGGCAGGGTGAGCGCATGTTCCCACCCGGGATCGTCGGCGGCCGCGCCGCGGGCCGCCCATGTCACCAACACCTGCAGAGGAAACCGGTCGGGCCCGAGCCGGTAAAGCAACCGCTTGGCGGCGCCCTCTTCCGGCAACGCCGGATCGAGCGTCTCGTCAGCGCCGAGCGCAAGCACGGCCTGCTCGGCATTGGACAGCTTAAAGCGCGCCGCAAGCCGTGGCGCATCCGCCGCCACGAACACGGCAAGCGCCGCAAGCCTGAGCACCGCATTCGGTTCGCGCGAAAGTGCCGTCTCGATGTCAATCAGATGCGCGAACCGGCCGAGCCGCGGCGCGCTGCCGAGAATGTCGGTCAGAAGCCCGTAATCGAACAGAGCCTTGACCGCGGCAAGCGCCTGCGGCGCGATCAGTATGCGCTTCAGCTCTGCACAAACCCGTTCGGCTGAGAGCTTTGCCAGACCGCCCCGCTGTTTCACACAGGCCGAGAGGCCCGCTTCATCGAGCGGGCTCTTGCCGTAATAGGCGTTGAAGCGGAAGAAGCGAAGAATGCGTAAGTAGTCTTCCGCGATGCGCGCTTGTGCATCGCCGATGAAGCGCACGCGCCCCGCCATCAGATCGGCATAGCCGCCGAGCGGATCGTAAAGAGTCCCGTCGGATCCGGCATAAAGCGCGTTCAGCGTAAAGTCGCGCCGCCGCGCGTCCTCCGCCCAATCCTCGGTGAAGGCGACTTTGGCGTGACGGCCATAGGTCTCCACGTCGCGGCGCAGCGTCGTCACCTCGAACGGTGCGCCGTCGGCAACGACCGTCACCGTGCCGTGGGCAATCCCTGTGGGGATCGCTTTCAGCCCCGCTTTGCGGGCACGCGCTATGACCGTTTCCGGCGCCGCCGTGCTAGCGAGATCGACCTCGGTTACGGGAAGCCCGAGCAGTGTGTTCCGTACCGCGCCGCCGACCGCCCGTGTCTCGATGCCGTCCCCTGACAACGCCGCGAACACGCGTGCCGTCTCCGGCCGCTTCAGCCATTCGGCGTGTTTGAGCGAAGCAGGCGCCTCAGCGCGCGAAGAGTCGTTCTCGGCCATGCCGCCTGCCGTCAGTCGATGGTGCCAGGCTTGATCGTTCCGTTTTTCTCAATCACCGGCGGGTGGTACGTCCCACCCTTATAGCCCCCGGAGAACTGCACCAGCGTCGCCATAGTGACGAACAGAAGGCCGAAGCCTGCGGCGAGAAGCCAGAAGACCGGCGTCGCTTGCCAAATGCTTTCCGGCGCCACGCCTTTCACCGCGATCATGTAGCCGGCGTAGACCACAAACGGCAGCGCGAAGAGCAGAATGTCGATGAGGGCGATGCGAAACATCGGCTGGGCGTCCTCCCCTGGGAACATTTTGTGCGAACCTTAGCGGCGCGCGCCCGACAAAGCGAGGACGGTTCATGCCTCCTCCATGGGGAAAGGAAAGAACACCCCACCGCTCCACACGCCGGTCCCTTCTCCCGTTTTGACCGCGAGCTCCGCGAGTTCGTAATAGACGGGCCGCGCGAGCTGCGCACGCAAGCCATCGCGCACCACGACGAAGGGCGCATGCCCGCCGGCAGGCTCGGTGCGGAAGCCAATTGGGTGCGCGCGGTCCGCAGCGACCTCGTCGTCCACATTGGTCCAAAAAGTGAGGCGCTGGTCGTACCCCTCCCCCTCGCGCGTCATCGCCACGGCGACAAACGGCTCGCCCTCCACCGCGATGGGCACTTTCTCCACCGGCGTCACCAGGTAGAATCCGTCCTCTTCGCGGCGCAACCCTGAGGCGAACAGCTTGACGAGCGGTTTCCGGTTAATCGGGCCGCCCTGGTAAAACCAGGTTCCGTCACGGGCGATCCTCAAGCCGATATCCCCGCAAACATTAAGGTTTGGCAATAATGGTTTAGCCGGTTTGCCGCCGACCTTGTCAGATGCTACGAGTCGCTCTCCTTTGTCTTGTTTGTCTTGGTCGCGCATCACCATATTAGGCCGCGTCTGACTTTGTTTTTGCTCCGCCTTAAGGAGCGCGGCACAAGGGACCGTGCCAACGCTATTGTGACCCAATTGCCGTTCAAAGTGTTCCGCTTTCCCCGGCCTTTGGCCCTATATTTCTCCATCATCAGGATCGAGCGAAACTGGAAGCCATGACCACTGTTGCCCCATCCGAAACCCAACTCGTGGATCGTCTGGACGAGATCGGCGCCAAGATCCGAGACGTCCGGGAAACGACTGCCACCATCATTTTCGGACAAGACCGCGTCATTGACCTCGCGCTGATTACGCTCCTGTCCGGCGGCCATGCGCTCCTCATCGGCGTGCCCGGCCTCGCCAAGACGAGCCTCGTCGAGACGCTCGGCGCCGTGCTCGGTCTCGAAAACAAGCGCATTCAGTTCACCCCCGACCTGATGCCGTCGGACATCGTGGGCTCTGAGGTGCTGGAAGAGGAAACCGGCGGGCGCCGCAGTTTCCGCTTCGTCAAAGGCCCGATCTTCACCCAGCTTCTCATGGCGGACGAGATCAACCGCGCCAGCCCCAAGACTCAGTCGGCGTTGCTGCAAGCCATGCAAGAGCACCATGTCACCGTGGCCGGCGTCCGTCACGACGTGCCGCGGCCCTTCCATGTGCTCGCGACCCAGAACCCTCTCGAGCAGGAAGGCACCTATCCTTTGCCCGAGGCCCAGCTCGACCGTTTCCTGTTGCAGATCGACGTCTCCTATCCCGATGCCGAGGCCGAGCGGCATATGCTGTTCGCCACCACCGGCGTCGAGGAGCGCAAACTCAAGACCATCCTCTCCGCCGAGGAGCTGATGATGGCGCAGCGCCTAGTGCGCCAGCTGCCGGTCGGCGACCAGGTCGTCGACGCCATCCTGCAGCTTGTGCGCTCGGCCCGTCCCGGCACCGGCATCGATCAGGAGATGGACGACATGATCGCTTGGGGCCCCGGACCCCGCGCGAGCCAGGCGCTGATGCTTGCCGTCCGCGCCAAGGCGATGATGGAAGGGCGCCTTGCCCCGTCCGTTGATGATGTCGTCGACCTTGCCGAGCCTGTGCTCAAGCACCGCATGGCGCTCACCTTCGCCGCCCGGGCGGAAGGGATCGAGATGAGCGACATGATGGCAAGACTTATTGAGCCTCTGAGGTAGGCTACGCGTGACGAACGCGCGAGCGAAAACACTTCAGCCGTTTCTGGCCGAGGAAGCCGAAGCCCATGGGCTTGCGGCGCGTATGCCTGCGCTTCTCATCGAGTCGCAGCGCGTCGCCCATACCGTGACGCACGGTACCCATGGCCGCCGCCGGCCCGGCCCCGGCGAGACGTTTTGGCAGTTCCGCCATTTCGACGTGAACGATTCGCTGTCCGGCATCGACTGGCGCCGCTCTGCGAGTTCCGACCATCTGTTCGTTCGCGAACGGGAATGGGAAGCAGCCCACACAGTCTGGCTCTGGGTCGACCTCTCGCCGTCCATGCGCTTCCGCTCGTCGCTGTCGCAGGTCACCAAAGAGAGCCGCGCCGTCGTTCTGGCGCTCGCCCTAACCGAACTCCTCTCCCGCGCTGGCGAACGCGTCGGCCTGCTCGGCGGCGTGCCCTTCGCCGGCCGCAACGCCGGACGGAAAGTCGCCGAGGTCTTGTTGAACGAGACATCGGAGACGAGTCTGCCGCCGCCCGCGCGGCTTAGCCGCTTCTCCGAATGCCTCCTGTTCTCGGATTTCCTCGAGCCGGTGGACGAGACCGTGGCCCGATTTCAGAGCATTGCCAGCCAAGGTGTGCGCGGTCACCTCGTCCAGATTCTCGATCCTGCCGAGGAGACGCTGCCTTATGCGGGCCGCACCGAGTTCGCCGCCAGCGAAGGCGGAGACAGGATAATCGCCGGCCGCGCCGAAAGCCTGCGCGAGAGTTACCAGGAGCGCATGGAACGCCACCGCATTGATCTTCAGGACGCGGCGCGGCGTCTCGGCTGGTCGTTCGTCGTTCACCACACCGACCGGCCGCCCGAGGAAGTGGTGCTCGCCATCCATAGCCACCTCGCCGGTCTTGATCGCGACTACCGCTACCGTGCGCCACGCCCCGCTGCTGCGCCTGTTGACCCGACGGCAGAACCGGCATGATGACAATCGGCCCCATAGGCTTCTTGCAGCCCTGGATCCTGGTGGCACTCGCGGCGCTGCCCGCCATCTGGTGGCTGTTGCGCTTCACGCCGCCGAGCCCACGGCTCGTGGTGTTCCCGCCGACGCGGTTGCTCAAGGATCTGAAGCCCACAGAGGAGACGCCGGCCCGGAGCCCGTGGTGGCTCACCCTGCTCCGCATGCTCCTTGCATCGCTGCTGATCTTGGCGTTGGCGCGGCCCGTGCTCAATCCCGACCGCGACACCTTCGCCGGGAAAGGCCCGCTTCTGCTCGTCATCGATAATGGCTGGGCATCCGCTGCCCATTGGGGCACGCGCCGCGATGCCATCGCCGCCGCCATTGATCGTGCCGGCCGCGATAGCCGCACCGTCATGCTCGCGCCGACCGCGCCGGGCCAGCCCCTGAGCGAGCCTCTCAGCGCCGACGAGGCGCGTGAGCGTATCGCCGGCCTGAGCCCGCAACCTTACGCCCCGGACCGCCCCGCGCTCGCGACCGCGCTGGACAAGAAGCTTGAGGGCAAGAGTGGCTATAGCGTGGTGTGGCTGTCTGACGGCCTCGACTACGGCAAAGCCGAAGGCTTTGCCAAGAGCCTCAAGAAGCTCGCCGGTGATGGCGGCAGCCTCACTGTGCTGAACCCGGAGGCGGGCGAAGCCGCACTCGCCCTCGGCCAAGCCTCCGGCAAGGGAGGCGTGCTTGCCGGGCGAGTGTTGAGCGCTACTCCAGGTCCCCATTCAGGCGTAGTGACCGCACTGACCGGCCGCGGCGAGCCGCTTGGCGAGGCACAGTTCACCATCAAGCCGGGCGAGAGGGAGGCAAGCGCGAGCTTCGACCTGCCGCTTGAGATCCGCAACCAGGTAGCGCGCATCCAGATCAAAGGCGAGCGTTCCGCCGGAGCGGTTCACCTGCTCGACGCCCGCTCGCAATGGCATCGGGTCGGCATCATCTCAGGCGAATCCCGCGAGGAAGCGCAGCCGCTCCTGTCGCCGCTCTATTATGTGGACCGCGCCTTGTCGCCCTACGCCGACGTCATCAAACCGAATGAGCGCAACGTCGCCACAGCGGTTCATAGTCTGATCGACAAGCAGAAGGTCTCGACCATCGTCCTCGCCGACATCGGCAAGCTGGTTCCCGGCACCCAAGAGGAATTGGACCAGTGGCTCAAGGAGGGCGGCGTGTTGATCCGCTTTGCCGGCCCCAGGTTGGAGCAAGGCGGCGACGAGCTGTTGCCCGTGACATTGCGCCGTGGCGGCCGGACCCTCGGCGGCTCGCTCTCCTGGAGCACGCCGCAACCGCTGGCGCCATTTGAAGACAAGAGCCCGTTCGAGGGGCTCAAAGTGCCGGACGACGTGCGCATCAACCGTCAGGTCCTCGCCGATCCTACCGTCGCTTCGAACGCACAGGTTTGGGCGAGGCTTGCCGACGGCACGCCGCTCGTCACCGCCGCCAAGCATGGTGACGGCTGGATCGTGCTGTTCCACGTCACGGCCAACTCGGACTGGTCCAACCTCCCCCTGTCCGGGCTGTTCGTGGAGATGCTCCGCCGCGTCATCAGCCTCGGACCGGCCGAGATAACCGTACAGGGTGGAGAGAAAGGCGCGACGGTCGAGGCAGGCGCCAGCACATCCCCGTCGACGACAGCCCTGGCACCCGTCCAGACGCTGGACGGCTTCGGCCAACTTGTGCCGCCACCCTACCGCGCCGCCCCCATCGCGCCTGACAAGTTCGACGAGACTGCGCCCGGGCCCGAACACCCGCCCGGCTATTACGGCCCGTCTGGCGGCGCGCGCGCCCTCAACATCGTGACCCAAAAGACCGCGCTCACGCCGCTCGCCACCGTCGAAGGCGCAAGCACGGTGAGCGGCTACACGTTGAAGAAGCCTATGGCGCTTGAGCCTTGGCTCTATCTCGCGGCGCTCGCCCTGTTCGGCATCGACATTCTCGCGGTGCTGGCGTTGAGCACCGGCCTGCGCTTTCGCCGTCGCGCCGCCACCGCTG
>Ga0307436_1000512_pt1 | contig 18213 bp, 17 predicted proteins | sample SalMarWE160440MG_FD_202513 | JGI IMG/M metagenome (GOLD analysis project Ga0307436, IMG submission 202513) | Salt marsh sediment microbial communities from the Plum Island Ecosystem LTER, Massachusetts, United States - WE1604-40 | ecosystem: Environmental > Aquatic > Marine > Intertidal zone >...
TCGGCGCCGGGCGAATCGACCCGGTGGGCTTGTCTTGTCCGCCCATGGCATCTGCGTTGCTGTAGCCGAGGCTTGCTTCGTTGTCGACAAGCCGCGTAACGTCCGCGCCGCTGGCCGGCTCTCACACCGAAGATCGCTCCATGACGGACGCCTCGCGCACGGACTTCTGGGAAAGCCGTTACGCCGCCAGCGATGATTACGTTTTCGGCGTCCTGCCCAATGCGTTTCTCGCCGCCGAGGCGCACCGCATCGCGCCCGGCGCCCGGGTGCTCGCGGTCGCCGACGGCGAAGGCCGCAACGGCGTCTTCCTTGCCGAGCGCGGCGCCGTCGTCCATTCGGTCGAGGCCTCTGCCGCCGCCATCGCCAAGGCCAGGCGGCTGGCGGCCGAGCGCGGCGTCGCCCTTACCTTCGAGCAGGCCGACCTGATGCGATGGGACTGGCCCGTCGCCGCCTACGACGCCGTCGTCGCAATCTTCGTGCAGTTCGTCACCGCCGCCGAACGCCCGGCATTCTTCGCCCGTCTCAAGCGCGCCCTGAAGCCCGGCGGAGTGTTGCTGCTGGAGGGCTACCGGGTCGAGCAGCTCGCCCATCGCACCGGCGGCCCGCGTGAGGCGACCCAACTCTACAGCGAGGCGCTCCTGCGCGAGGCCTTCGCCGACATGACGATCGAGGTCTTGCGCTCCTACGACGCCGTCATCGCGGAGGGCACCGGCCATGCCGGCATCTCGGCGCTTGTCGACCTCATTGCCCTGCAGCCGGGCTGACCCGTACCGCCTCGACGACAAAGGTTGCGCACCGCCGGACGCCAACGCACATTGACCGCCAGCTCCCTGCCCTGAACCGAGCCACGTCTCATGACCTATGCGCCGCACCCCGATCGTTACCAGAAAATGCGCTACCGCCGGTTGGGGCGGAGCGGCCTCTCCCTGCCGGCGATCTCGCTCGGGCTGTGGAACAATTTCGGCGACGACGTGCCGTTCGACAACACCCGCGCCATTGTTCGCCGCGCCTTCGATGCCGGCATCACCCATTTCGACCTCGCCAACAACTACGGCCCGCCGCCGGGCTCGGCCGAGGCTGCCTTCGGCCGCATCCTGCGAACCGATTTTCGCTACGTGCGCGACGAACTCATCGTGTCGACCAAGGCCGGCTACCGGATGTGGCCAGGCCCCTACGGCGAGTTCGGCAGCCGCAAGTACCTGCTCGCCAGTCTCGACCAGAGCCTCAGGCGTCTGGGCCTCGACTACGTCGACATCTTCTATTCCCACCGCTTCGATCCCGACACGCCGCTCGAGGAGACCATGGGCGCGCTCGACAGCGCCGTGCGCCAGGGCAAGGCGCTCTACGTCGGCGTTTCCTCCTACAGCAGCAAGCGCACCGCCGAGGCCGCCGCCATCCTGCGCCGGCTGGGCACCCCGGCCGTTATTCATCAGCCGAGCTATTCCATGCTCAATCGCTGGATCGAGCCGGATCGCCTGCTCGACCGCCTCGCCGAGGAGGGCATGGGCTGCATCGCCTTCTCGCCGCTCGCCCAGGGCCTGCTGACCGACAAGTATCTCGCCGGCATCCCCGCCGGCAGTCGCGCCACCGCAGGCAAGAGCCTGCCGCCCGAATTCGTCAACGAGCAGACGCTCGCCCGCGTGCGCGCCCTCAACGACATCGCCCGAAGCCGCGGCCAGTCACTGGCGCAGATGGCGTTGGCGTGGGTGCTGCGCGATCCCCGCGTGACATCGGCGTTGATCGGCACCAGCCGGCCCGGCCAGATCGACGACAATGTCGGCGCGCTCGCCAATCTCGATTTTACCGCCGCGGAGCTCGCCGAGATCGACCGCTACGCCGTCGATAGCGGCATCAACATCTGGGCCGCGTCGAGCGCGGGCTGATTTTCGGCAGCGACTGAGGGGGAGAATTATGGAGCTTGGTCTACGTGACAAGGTCGCCGTCATCACCGGCGCCAGCGTCGGCATCGGCCTTGCCGTCGCCGAGGAACTGGCCGCGGAGGGGGTCCATCTGGTCATGGCCGCCCGCAACCACGATCGTCTCGCGGAAGCGGCCGGCCGCATCGCCCACGAGCACGGCGTCGACACGCTTGCCGTCGCGTGCGATGTCGCCACCGCCGCCGGCACTGAACAGCTCATCGCCGCGACCGGGCAGAAGTTCACCGGCGCCGACGTTCTCATCAACAACGCCGGCACCGGCTCCAACGAGACCATCATGGAGGCGCCGGACGACAAGTGGCAGTATTACTGGGACTTGCACGTGATGGCGGCAGTCAGGCTCTCGCGCGGTCTCTGCCCGCTGATGAAGGCCCGCGGCGGTGGCGTCGTCGTCAACAACGCCTCCATCTGCGCCGTCCAGCCGCTATGGTACGAGCCCATCTACAACACGACCAAGGCGGCGCTGATGATGTTCTCCAAGACGCTCGCCAACGAAGTGATCAAGGACAACATCCGCGTCAACTGCATCAATCCTGGTCTGATCCAGACACCGGACTGGGTGAAAACGGCCAAGCAACTGACTGCCGATTCGGGCGGCGACTGGCAGGGCTACCTACAGGGCGTCGCCGACGAGCACGCCGCCATCAGGCGTTTCGCCACCGCCGAGGAACTGGCCCACTTCTTCGTGTTCCTGTGTTCGGACAAGGCGACCTACAGCGTCGGTTCGACCTATTTCGTCGATGGTGGCATGTTGAAGACGGTGTGATTGCGACGCGGCCGCTCGCGTCGCCTGTCGCCAGCGCACCCGACCCGGCACCACGGCGGCGCCTTGACGACTGTCGCAATTGTATGATGATTGGCATGATGGGCGACGAGGAGGGCGACGTTGGTCGTGGGCGCCGCGGCAAAGTCTGCGACAACTCTTTCGCGACGCTGGCTTTCGGGGAGGAAGCAGGGTGACCGCAGCCGCATTGGCCACCGACCGCACTGCGCCGCAAGGCAAGTCGATCGTTCGGCTTGAGCATGTGCAGAAGTATTTCGGCGCCGTCCAGGCGCTCAGCGACATCAACCTCGCCATCGGCACCAACGAGATTGTCGGCCTGATCGGCGACAACGGCGCCGGCAAATCGACGCTGATCAAGGTGATCACCGGGGTCATACGCCCCGAATACGGCAAGCTGTTCATCCGCGACAAACAGGTCAACCTTACCGACTATTCGGTGCGCGCCGCCCACGACCTGTCGATCGAGACCGTCTACCAGGACAAGTCGCTCGCCGACAAACAGCCGCTGTGGCGCAATTTCTTCGTCGGCCGTCAGATCACCAACCGTTTCGGCTTCATCGACATGAAGCGCGAGAAGGAACTGGCCAACCAGATCCTCATAAACGAGATCGGTTTCCGCGGTGTCGGCATCACGGTCGATTCGACCGTCTCCAACCTTTCCGGCGGCGAACGCCAGGGCATCGCGATCGGCCGCGCCATGCACTACAACGCCGACCTCATTATTCTCGACGAACCCACCGCCGCCCTCGGCGTCGCCGAGGTGCGCAAGGTGATCGACTTCGTCAAGCGCATCAAGGAGTCCGGGCGCGCCTGCATCTACATCGAGCACAACCTCGCCCACGTCCACGAGGTCGCCGACCGCCTTCTCGTGCTCGACCGCGGCGCCATCGTTTCCGAAATCAAGCCGAGGGACATGTCGGTCGCCGAGCTCACCGAATATCTCATCAACTTGCAGCACAAACACTGAAGCAACCGGACATGGCCTCTCCCTCCAAGCCGTCGTTGATGCAGCGGGTCGAAGCCCTGCCGATCATTATTGTGTTCGTGCTCTTGATTCTGTTGTTCATGTACACGGCGCCGGCGTTCCGCACGCCGACCATGTACATCACCTACCTGTCGTTCCTGCCGCCGCTGATCCTGCTCGGCGTGGGGCTCACGTTTGTCATCGGCGCCGGCGAGATCGACCTCTGCTTTCCCTCGATCATCGCCTTCTCCGGTTTCCTCTTCGCGGTGCTGTTCAAGGAGTACAACCTCGGCTGGATCGCGGTCATCGTCAGCCTCGCCGGTGGCATCCTCGTCGGTTTCGTCAATGGGGTCCTGATCGCCAAGGTCGGCATCCCCTCCTTCATCGCGACGCTCGGCACCCAGTTCTTCTGGGCCGGGGCGGCGGCGGTCATGTCGGGGGGCAGGTCCTACGCGCTGCGCGGCGCCGAGGAGAGCTCGGTGTGGAAGGTCATCGTCGGGCGACCGTTCGCCGGAACCGATCTGCCCCATTGGGTGCAGCAACTGCCGATGCAGTCGCTATGGACGATCGTCATCGTCGTCTTCCTGTGGTTCATCCTCAACCGCCACCGGTTCGGCGAGCACGTCCTGTTCATCGGCGACTCCAACGATGTCTCGCGGGTCGTCGGCATCAACGTCGACCGCGAGAAGATCAAGCTGTTCACCCTCATGGGCCTGCTGTCGGCGATCGCCGCCATCATGCTCACGCTCGAAAACAAGAACTTCTACGGCAACCAGGGCCAGGGCTATCTGCTGCTCGCGATTGCCGCGGTGCTCATCGGCGGCACGTCGATCTTCGGCGGGCGCGCCACGATCGTCGGCACGGTCTTCGGCGCCATCATCATCACGCTGATCGAGCCGGGACTGGTTGCGACCGGCATGACCGGCTCCTGGGTGCTGACCATCCGCGGCTTGGTCTTCCTAGGCGCAATCATTTTCTACCTGTGGATGGACGAACCCCAGCGCCGCGCCGCCTTTTACGCGCGCGTGTTGGGAGCACGAAATACCGGTCGGGAGTCCCCGGCCGGGGAGACGCCCCCCGTGCAGTCGATCGAAGGCGGGGAGGCGCATCAATGAGGGAGGAGTGCAAATGCGCATGAACATGCTTCTTGCCGGGGCAACCGCCGCGGCATTGATGGTGGCCGCCGGCACGGCGTCGGCGCAGACCGCCCAACCCAATCCAGGCGCCGGAATGGTCATTTACATGCAGATGGGCGGCCAACCCGGTGAAGGACCGGTGCTCGCCCGGCAGATCGGTGCCTCCGCCGCCGCCCAGGCGCTGGGGGTATCCAAGCTCAATTCCCAGTTCTCGAGCTGGGCACCGGAGACGATGATCAACCAGTTCAAAGAGGCGATGGCCGCCAAGCCGGACTGCATCGTCATCATGGGGCACCCGGGATCGGACGCCTTCCATGACCTGGTCAAGCAGGCCGTGGACCAGGGCATCGTCGTCACCGACGGCAACGCGCCACTGACCCCGCTGCAGCAGGAATTCGGTGACAAGGGCTTCGGCTATGCCGGCGTCGACCTCTACGCCGGCGGCGCCCTCACCGCCCAAAAGATGCTCGATACCGGCAAGCTGCACGCCGGCGACGAGGCGATGGTCTACGGCGTGTTCAGCCAGGCCGAGCGCGGCCAGTCCGAAAAGGGGCTTGCCGACACCCTGGAGAAGGCGGGCCTCAAGGTCGATCGCCTGGAAGTCAGCCAGGAAGTCAACAGCGACGTCACCCTCGCCGTGCCGATCTTGACCGCCTACATCGCCTCCCACCCCAACCTCAAGGCGATCGGCAGCCAGCATGGCGGCATCACCGCCGAACTGGCCGAAGTGCTCAAGAAGGCCGGCAAGCAGCCCGGAGACATCATCGTCGGCGGCATCGACATCTCACCGGGCACCATCGACGGGCTGAAGGACGGCTACGTGACGGTCACGCTTGACCAGCAGCTCTACCTGCAAGGCTTCATTCCGGTCCTGCAGTGCGTGCTGTCCAAGAAATACAAGGCGCCGGGGCTGAGCGTGAACACGGCGGCCGGCGTCATCACCCCCGACACGATCAACGACCTCGTTCCGCTGATCGAGGAGGGCTACCGGTAAGACCGGGCATTGTCCGAGCAAGACGGGCGCCGGCGGGCAACCGCCGGCGCCTTTTTCTTTGACCGCGGCTGCGGACGGAGACGACCGATCAGCGCAGCGCGCCGTTGACCATGTAGGCGGCTTCGTTCCAGCGCAGCTCGTTCTTGAAGGCGGCGAGCCTCGCGTGCTCGTCTATGAGCAGGTACTCGATGCCCGCCATGGCGGCGAAGTCCTCAAGGTGCGCGGGCGTCAGCGCCGGCGAGAAGCCGGCGTGGTGCGCGCCGCCGGCGTGGATCCAGGCGGCGGCGGCTACCGCAAGGTCGGGACGCGGCATCCACAGCGCCCGCGCCACCGGCAGCTTCGGCAGTTTCTGCGGCGGCGCGATGACGTCCACCGCGTTGACCACCATGCGGAAACGGTTGCCCATGTCGACGATCGAGGCGTTGACCGCCGCGCCGGTCGCCGCATCGAACACCAGCCGCACCGGGTCCTCCTTGCCGCCGATCGACAGCGGGTGGACCTCGCACGACGGCTTGCCGGCCGCGATCGACGGGCAGATTTCCAGCATGTGGGCGCCGAGAACGGTCGGCCCCGCCGGATCGAGGTGGTAGGTGTAGTCCTCCATGAAGCTAACGCCGCCGGCAAGCCCGTGCGCCATGACCTTCATCGCCCGCACCAGCGCGGCGTGTTTCCAGTCGCCCTCCGCACCGAACCCGTAGCCGTCGGCCATCAGCCGCTGGGCGGCGATGCCCGGCAGCTGCTTGAGCCCGGTGAGGTTCTCGAACGTGTCGGTGAATCCCTGGAAGTCGCCGTCGGCGAGAAACGCCCGCAGCGCCAGTTCGATGCGCGCCGCCTCGCGCAGCGAGCCATGGCGCGCACCGCCCTTTTCCAAACCCGGCATCAGCGTATAGCTCGCCGCGTATTCCTCGCACAGCCGGTCCACGTCGGCCTCGCCGACTTCCTGCTGGCAAGCGACGAGGTCGCCGAGACCGTATCCGTTGACCGCGACGCCGAGGCGGATTTCCGCCTCCACCTTGTCGCCCTCGGTGACCGCCACCTGCCGCATGTTGTCGCCGAAGCGCGCGATCTTCATGTGCCCCATGTCGTGCCAGGCGGCGGCGGCGCGCATCCAGCCGGTGAGTCCGGCGTGCACCGCCGCGTCGCGCCAGTGGCCGACCACCACCTTCCGATTGAGGCGCAGACGCGAGCAGATGAACCCGAACTCGCGACCGCCGTGCGCCGACTGATTGAGGTTCATGAAATCCATGTCGATCGACGACCACGGGATGTCGCGGTTGAACTGGGTGTGCAGGTGACAGAGCGGCTTGTTGAGCCCGCGAAGTCCGCCGATCCACATCTTGGCCGGGCTGAAGGTATGCATCCAGGTTATGATGCCGATGCAGCTCGCCGCCCCGTCCGCCTCCCGCAGCGCCGCGGCAATCTCCGCCGGCGTGGTGACCACCCGCTGGAAGACCACCTTGACCGGCAGGCCCGCTTCGCGGTTGAGCCCTGCCACGATCTCTTTCGAATCCGCTTCCACCTGGGCGAGGACGGTGGGGCCGTAGAGGTGTTGGCTGCCGGTGATGAACCGCACTTCCAGATCCGAGAAATCGATCATGGTCGTATCCGGCCGAAGCCAGGTCCTCTGTCGCGGCCACCGCCGGCGGCCGAGTATTGATATTGGCGAGACATGCGCCCCTGCGTCGGACGATATGGCCGTCCCTCGCCCACCGCAACGGGGAACCCTGAAGAGCGGCGAGGCCCTTGCGACAAGCTGACGCCAAGGCGGACCGCCGTTGCCAGCTTGGACTGGCGGGTGGCGCGATGCCGCTCCGGCGTGCTGCTCAGGCTCGGCGGCGGCTCGACATTCGGCGTCGCCAATCCGGTCATCTACATGCTCGTGCTGGCCTTTTTGACCGGCTTCGTCCTGCGCTCGACGAGGTTCGGTCGTCATGTCTTCTCGATCGGTGGCAACGAGACGGCGGCGACCCTGACCGGCGTGTCGGTGCGGCCGATCAAGGTTGCCGTGTACATGATCTCTGCGCTGTCGGCCGGAATTGCTGGCATCATCGAGACCGGCTGGCTCGGCGCCATCACCACCAACATCGGAACCGGCATGGAGTTGCAGGTGATCGCGGCGGCGGTGATCGGCGGCACCAGCCTTGCCGGCGGCACCGGCACGGCGTTCGGCGCGCTGATCGGAGCGGCGCTGGAGGAGGTCATCCGCAACAGTCTCGGCCTTCTCGGCATCAGCGCGTTCTGGCGGGGCACTTTCATCGGCTGTGTCATCCTGCTGGCGGTGCTGTTCAACCATCTGCGCGGTCTCAGGCAGGAATGACGGCGACTCTCATCAGCGGCGCGGCGACGCGCTGGTGCTCGGCCCGGCTGGCGCGACGGCCGATCATTGACAACGGCAGGAGATCGCCCTTTCATCGCCGACACGGCGGCGCCCTGCCATGACCACGGGGACGCTGGCGATGGTCTGAAACTCTGGTGTCGCCGCGATACGCTCATGTTACTCAAGCGCCTGCGCGAAGAAGTCCTCGACGCCAACCTTGAGCTGGTTCGCAGCGGCGTCGTCGTCTTCACCTTCGGCAACGTCAGCGGCATCTCGCGCGAAGAGGGCCTGGTGGCGATCAAACCCAGCGGCGTGCCCTACGATGAGCTGACCGCGGAAGAGATCGTCGTCACCGACCTCGACGGGCGGGTGGTCGAGACCAACCTGCGCCCGTCCTCGGACCTGCCGACCCATATTGAGCTCTACAAGGCCTTCCCGACCATCGGCGGCGTCGCCCACACCCATTCCGAATACGGCACCGCCTGGGCGCAGGCCCAGGTGCCGATCCCCTGTTTCGGCACCACCCACGCCGATTATTTCCACGGGCCGGTGCCGGTGACACCCAACCTTTCCGCCGAGGAAATCGCCGGCGAGTACGAAAAAGCCACCGGCGAAGTGATCGTGCGCACCTTCCGCGATCTCGATCCCGCCGCCATTCCCGCCGTGCTCGTGGCCGGTCATGCGCCGTTTGCATGGGGTGCCGATGCCGCCGAGGCGGTGCACAACGCCGTCATCGTCGAATACATCGCCCGCATGGCGACGCACACCCTGGCCGTCAACCCCGAGGCGCAGCCGCTGGCGCGCGCGCTGCACGACAAGCATTTCTTTCGCAAGCATGGCGCCGGCGCCTATTACGGCCAGCCCAAGGGCTAGCGACGAGCCCGACGCCCGCCGCGCCACCGCTTGCGCTTCGTGGGCGCGCGGACATCAGGCAAGGGAGTTGATGACCGATGACGCAGCAGGGCACCGACGCGGCCGCGGCGATCGCCGAGGGCCACGCATCTCTGGGCGTTGAACTCGGGTCCACCAACATCAAGGCATGCCTCATCGGGCCGGACCACGCGGTCCTCGCCATAGGCACCCACGGCTGGGAGAACCAGTTCGTCGACCGCCTGTGGACCTATTCCGAAGATGCCGTCTGGGCCGGCCTCCAGGCCGCCGTCGCCAACCTGCAGGCCGATATCAAGCGACGCCACGGCGTGACCCTGACGCGCCTCGGCGCTCTCGGATTCTCGGCGATGATGCACGGGTACCTGGCGTTCGATGCCAACGGCACCTTGCTCGTCCCGTTCCGCACCTGGCGCAACACCAATACGGGGCGCGCGGCAGCCGAGCTGACCAAGGCGCTCAACTTCAACTTTCCGCTCAGGTGGTCGGCCTCGCACGTCTATCAGGCGATCCTCGATGAGGAGCCGCACGTCGCCAAACTCGATTTCATCACGACGCTGGCCGGCTTCGTGCACTGGCGCCTCACCGGCCGCAAGGTGATCGGCGTGGGCGATGCGTCGGGGATGTTCCCGATCGATCCGGTCACGCACGACTACGACACGCCGATGCTCGTACGGTTCGGTGAGATGGTTGCCGCCCGCCGGCCAGGCCTCGACGTCGCCGCACTCTTGCCCAAGGTGCTCGTCGCCGGACAGAACGCCGGCACGCTCACCGCCGAGGGCGCCGCACTGCTTGACCCGACCGGCACGCTGCAACCAGGTATTCCGGTGTGCCCGCCCGAGGGCGACGCCGGCACGGGCATGGTGGCCACCAACGCCGTCGCCCGGCGCACCGGCAACATCAGCGCGGGCACATCGATCTTCGCGATGGTGGTGCTCGAAAAGCCCCTGACTGCGGTGCATGAGGAACTCGATATCGTCACAACACCTGCGGGCGACCTGGTTGCGATGGTTCACTGCAACAACGGCGCGAGTGAGCTCGGGACCTGGGCGGGCGTCTTCACCGAGTTCGCCGCCGCCATCGGGGCCGATGCGGATGCGAACGCCGTTTTCGGCGCGCTGTTCGCCGCGGCGCTCCAGGGCGAGGCGGACGGTGGCGGGCTGCTCGCTTACAACTACCTCGCCGGAGAGCCGATCACCGGTCTGACCGAGGGACGCCCGCTTGTCGTACGCACGCCCGGCAGCCGCCTCACCCTCGCCAACTTCATGCGCACCCAGCTCTATGCCGCCTTCGGCACGCTGAGCCTCGGGATGAACGTGCTGCATGGCGAAGGGGTGAAACTGGACTCGATGTTCGCGCATGGCGGCATGTTCAGGACCGCGGGCGTCGCGCAGCGTCTGCTAGCGGCGGCCATCGGCGCGCCGGTGACCGTGGGCGACACCGCAAGCGAGGGCGGCGCGTGGGGCATTGCCGTTCTGGCCGAGTACCTGCGCACAGGTGCGGGCGAGGGCCTGGGCGATTACCTTGCGGGCCGCGTCTTCGCGGGCGCCGACCTCGACGTGGCCGAGCCGGACCCCGCCGATGTCGAGGGCTACGCCAAGTGGCTCGAGCAGTACTCGGCGGGTCTTGCGATCGAGAAGGCGGCGACGGAGGCGATTAGCTAGCCGGCGAGCCACCCACCGCACGACGACCCGTCCGGCGGGGGCGTCACGCCTCGCGTACTTTGCCTCGAGCCGCTCACCCGCCGCACGAAACCCACGACACGCTACGCTGTTCCGCGGCATTCACTTCGATTTCGGCAATCCGGCCGAAGGCGCGCTGTTCGCCGACGTGCTGCCGACGCTCATCCGCGTCGCACGAGCGTGAGCGGGCGTGGTAGAACCCTCGCAGACAGCGGGGGCATCACTTGGCCAGCCTCGGGCGAACCATCACTGAGTTCCGCCGTCTCTTCGGCAGCGAGCCGGCGCTCTGCCGCGCGCCCGGTCGCGTCAACCTGATCGGCGAACACACCGATTACAACGACGGTTTCGTGCTGCCGGCGGCGTTGCAGCTGTCGACCGTGGTGGCGTACGCCCGCCGCGACGACCGCACCCTCAACGCCCACTCGCTGATGATGGGCGAGACCGCCACCTTCGACCTCGACCAGCCCCGCCCGCGGCCGCGCCGGCAGTGGAGCGACTACGTCCACGGCGTCGCGCTCGTGCTCGAGGCCGGGGGACACCGGCTCGCCGGTGCCGACCTGCTCATCGACAGCGACGTGCCGCGCGGTGCCGGTCTGTCGTCCTCGGCCGCCCTCGAAGTCGCCGCCGGCTACGCGCTGATGACCGCCGCCGGCCACGCTATCGATCTCACCGCCCTCGCCCTTGCCTGCCAGCGCGCCGAGAACGAGTTCGTCGGCATGCGCTGCGGCATCATGGACCAACTGATCGCCTGCCGCGGCGCCGCCGGCCACGCACTGCTGATCGATTGCCGCAGCCTCGCCGGCGAGCTGGTGCCGATCGACGCCGGCGTGCGTCTGGTCATCTGCAACACCATGGTCCATCACCAGCACGCCGCCGGCGAGTACAACGCCCGCCGGCGCGATTGCGAGGAAGGTGTTCGCCGTCTGTCGGCGGTGCTGCCCGGCATCACGGCCTTGCGCGACGTGTCGATCGACGACCTCGACCGCCATCGCGCCCTGCTGACGCCGGTCATCTACCGTCGCTGCCGCCACGTGGTCACGGAGAACGATCGCACGCTGCGTGCCGCCGCCGCGCTCGCCGCCGGCGACCTCGCCGCGGTCGGCCAGCTGATGGCGCAATCGCATGTGAGCATGCGCGACGATTTCGAGATAAGCTGCCGCGAGGTCGACATCATGGTGGAGCTGAACGCGGCGGCGAAAGGCGTCTACGGCGCGCGCATGACCGGCGGCGGCTTCGGCGGCTCGACCGTCAGCCTGGTCGCCGCCGACGCGGTCGAGCCGTTCAGGCGGAGCGTCGTCGAGGGCTACCGCGCCGCAACCGGACTTGAGCCCCAGATCGTCGCCTCCTTCCCCGCCGCCGGCGTCGGCCCGGCTGACTAGGCCGGACGCGATGCAGTTCCTCCACGCCTCGTCGCACCGCCGTCTCAACCCGCTCACCGGCGAGTGGGTGCTGGTCTCGCCCCATCGCACCGAGCGGCCGTGGACGGGCCAGACCGAGAGCGCCGCCGCCCCGGCGCCCGCCTACGATCCCGCCTGCTACCTCTGCCCGGGCAACCGCCGTGCCCACGGCACCGTCAACCCGCGCTACCGCCACACGTTCGTCTTCGACAACGATTTTCCCGCCCTGCAGGCCGAAGCCGGCGACGACCGTCTCGATCGCGACGGGCTGCTGGTGGCCGAGACCGAGGGCGGTGTGTGCCGGGTGATCTGCTTCTCGCCGCGTCATGATCTCACCCTGGCGCTGATGGCGGTTGAGGACATCAACCGCGTCGTCCAGGTGTGGAGCGAACAGTACCGCACCCTCGGTGCCGTTGCCGGCATCAACGCCGTGCAGATCTTCGAAAACCGCGGCGCCATGATGGGCGCGAGCAACCCCCATCCGCACTGTCAGGTGTGGGCCACCGCGTCGCTCCCCAACGAGATCGCCAAGGAGCTCGCCGCCCAGTCCGCCTACTGGCGCGCGCACCGCTCACCGCTGCTCATCGACTATCTCGAACTGGAGCGCGCGGCGGGCGAACGCATCGTGTTCGACAACGAGCATTTCACCGTGCTGGTGCCGTTCTGGGCGATCTGGCCCTTCGAGACGATCGTGCTGCCCCGCCGTCACGTCGGCTCCATCGACCAACTGACGCCGGCCGAGACCGGCGCGTTGGCTGCCGCGCTGCATGAGCTCGCCGTCCGCTACGACAATCTGTTCGAAACGCCATTTCCGTATTCGATGGGCTTCCATCAGAAGCCGACCGACGGCAAGGCGCACCCCGAATGGCAGCTGCACGCTCATTTCTATCCGCCGCTCTTGCGCTCGGCGACGGTGCGCAAATTCATGGTCGGCTTCGAGATGCTCGCCTCGCCGCAGCGCGACATCACCCCGGAAAGCGCCGCGGCGCGCCTGCGCGCCATGTCCGCCGTACACTATCGCGAGCGCGCCTAGTCGCGTCGGCGCAGCATCAGCGCGTAGACCGCCACCGAGATGGTGATCAGCAGCCCGTAGATGAACTGGGTGTAGAAGCCGGTCAGCCCGATGGCGATGATGCCGGGCTCGAGCGAGGCGATGATCAGCACGCCGACGAACGTGCCGATCATCGTGCCCCTGCCGCCGAACACCGACGTGCCGCCGATGAAGACGGCCGCCAGCGTGGTCAACAGATAGCCGCTGCCGGTCGACGCCCAGAAGAACGTGAGCTGGTTCAGGATGAAGACGACCGACAGGGCCGCCGACACGCCCATGGTGACGAAGCACAGGGTTTTTACCCGGTCGACGTGAATGCCCATCATGCGCGCGCTGTCCGCATTGTCGCCGATGAACAGCACGTGGCTGCCGAAGCGATGGCGCTTGTAAATCAGGCCCATCACTGTCGAGCCGGCGAGAAACCAGAGGAACTGCGCGGGGATCTGGCCGAACAGCTCCCCGACGAACAGCGAATGGAGAGGCGCGGCGGTGATCTGCGCGATGGGGATGCCGCGGCCTTCGGTCACGACGTTCACCAGGCCGCTCCACAGGAACATCGTTCCGATCGTCGCCACGATCGAGGGGATGCCGACCTTGGTGACGAGAAGGCCATTGATGAGGCCGAGGATCGCGCCCACGACCAGGCAAAGGACCAGAGCGAGAATGAAGCTGCTGGTGTTGACGTAAGTGGCCGCGAAGACCCAGCCGGAAAACCCGGCGATCGACGGAAAGCTCAGGTCGATCTCGCCGAGGGTGACGATGAAGGTCGCCGCCATTGCCATGAGCCCGAAAAACGGGATCGAGATCATGAACGAGCGATAGATATTGAAGCTGAGATAGGTGCCAGGCGCCCGGATGATGAAGACGGCGTAAAGAACCACGAGCAGCGTGATGATGCTGATCTGGAACCGGTAGGTGTGAAAAAAGCTCGGTCCCCCGGCCCGCGTCGGCGACTTGGCGGTTGCCGATGTCATATCAGACTCACCGTCCCGGCGTCGTGCAGGGCGACCATGGTCTCGACCAGCTTCTCGCGCGTCACCTCCGACTTCTCAAAGCGTTCGGCAATACGGCCGCGATCGAGAATGATGAAGCGGTCGGCCACGTCGTAAACGTGGAATATGTTGTGGTCGATGAAGATCGCCGACTTTCCGTGGTCGCGGATGGACCGGGTGAACGCGAGAACTCGCTCGGTTTCCGTGATGGACAGACCCATCGTTGGCTCGTCGAGAATGATCAGATCGGCGTCGAAGTAGAGGGCGCGGGCGATCGCCACGCCCTGCCGTTCGCCGCCGGAGAGGCCGCCGACCTCGCTGTCGACCGTGATTGCCTGCGATGTCAGACCCATGCGCGTACGCATAAGCTGCTCGGTCTCCCGCCGTTGCGCGCCGAGGTCGAGGAAGCCGAGGAAGGTCGTACGCTCGTGCCCGGCGAAAACGTTTCGCCACAGTTCCTGCTGCTCGGCCAGCGCCCGCTCTTGATAGACGCACTCGATACCGAGGGCCCGCGAGGCGCGTGCGTCGCGAACGGTGATGCGCTCCCCCTTGAAGTAGATCTCGCCGGCGGACGGCGCATAGACCCCGGTGATGATCTTGATGAGGGTCGACTTGCCGGCGCCGTTGTCGCCGATCAGCGCGACGATTTCGCCGTAGTTGATCTCCAGGTCGATGTCCCTCAGCACCCGGATGTGACCGAAGGATTTCTGGATTCCCTTCAGTTGCAGAAGCGGCGCGGTCGCGTCCATGCGGCAAACGTCTTGATTGGTGGGGAAAACGCGGGACGGGGCGCCTGTCGCCCCGTCCCGTCAGCCTGTTCGCCAGTGCGTGACTAGCGGATGCCCTCCTTGGCCAGCGGCGCCACCGCGTCGATGTTCGCCTTGGTGATCAGGGCCGCGCCGGTGTCGATATCCATGCCGGCGAAGCCGAACTTCGACGTCAGGTAGAGCTGCAGGATCGGCAGATAGCCCTGCAGGAAGGGCTGCTGGTCGAGAACGGCGGCGATATAGCCATCCTCGATACCCTGCACGGTCGGCGCGGAAAGGTCGAATCCGACGCCGCAGATTTCGCCGGGCTTCTTGCCCGCCGCCTTCATGTAAGCCGGGATCGTCGCCGTCAACGCGCCGTGATCGATGAATGCGGCCTTCATCCCGGGATGGGAAGCAGCGAAGCTCGCGAAGATCGGGATGCCTTGCGACGAGTCACCGTTCACCGCGTCGGAAATCTCAAGGTAGTCGACCGTGACGCCGGCTTTCTTGAGGACGTCGATGATGCCCTTGGTGCGCTCGCCGCGGCCGGCCTGACCGAGCAGGCCCCACACGAACGCTTCGTCGCCTGACTTCAGGCCGCAGATGTTGAGCGCGCCGGTGGCCAGCGATTCGCCGGCCGTATAGTTCTTGGCACCGACATAGCCGAACCCGGAAGTCTTGTAGGCGCCCTCGGCCTTCGGCAGGTCGACGTTCGAGCTCGTCACTATGATGCCGGCCTTGCGCGCCTGGTCGATGAGCGGATCAAGCGCCTCGTCGCCGGGATGGCCCATGATCGAGATGCCGGTCGGCTTGCGGGCGATCGCCTCGCTGAACTGCTGCACCATCTTTTGCGGGTTCCAATCCGACCACACGTAGTCGACGTGGCATCCGGTCTGGTCGGCCGCCGCCTTTGCTCCGGCGTACACGATCGACGCAAACGCTCCGCCCTCGGGCCCGCCCGGGAAGAACACGAAGTTCTTGCCGGCGCAGCTCATGTCGGCGGCGTGCGCCGCCGGGCTCGCCAGAAACGCACACACACCTGCTGCGACTAGCCAGTTTCTCATTTCGTCATCCTCCCTGTTTCAGGTGATCCTGTCACTTTCGGAATACACATTAGCGCATGCTACCGACCTCTGCGATGGTCACGTCGATCCGGCGTCGTGCCATCCGGCCGATCGCCTTGTCGCGCCTGCGACGGCTTCTGAGCCGGCTACAATAGGTCCGATGAATAAGTCTGACAAATGCGGCAGGTCCGACAAATGGCCGATGACGGGACAACGCCCGCAACCGTGCGCATCGCCGGCGATTGCCCGCCGCGGCACTTGCTTGCCCCGCCGCTGGCGGGCAACGTCCCGCACACCTGGCGATCAGTTGCTCAACTGGCGAGCACATGCTCTAAGATGGCAGCGGTTAGTTGATCTTTCGGGAATTCTTCGCCCAACCGAGTTTTTCGAGCGTGGTGACCGATTTCGACCTGGTGATATTTGATTGCGACGGGGTCGTCGCCGACAGCGAGTTGCTCAGTTGCCGTTGCCTGCGCGACACGCTCGGCCGCCACGGCCTCACCATCGCGCTTGATTGCGTGTTCGAGCGTTTCCTCGGCAGGAGCGCGAGCGAGGTCGCGACCTATTACCTGCAGGCGCTCGGCCGGCCCCTGCCGGCGGACTTCGCCGCCGATCTCCGCGCCCACTTGACGGCGGCGTTCCAGGCGGCGCTGCAGCCGATGCCCCATGTCGGCGACGTGCTCAGCCACCTCGATCGCCCCTACTGCCTGGCCTCCTCCAGCGACATGGAGCGCATCCGCCTGACGTTGGCGGTGACCGGGCTGGCGCCCTATTTCGCCGACCGCGTCTTCAATGTCGCCATGGTCGATCGCGGCAAGCCCGAGCCTGACCTCTATCTGTTCATCGCCGCCGAGATGGGCGCCCGGCCGCGGCGCACTCTGGTCATCGAAGACACCGTCGTCGGCGTCGCGGCCGGCAAGGCCGCCGGCATGACGGTGTGGGGTTTCATCGGCGGCAGCCACTATGCCGGGCGCGATATCGCGCCGCGACTGATCGCGGCGGGCGCCGACCGCGTCTTCCATTCGATGAGCGAGCTGTTGCCGCAATGATCAGGAGGGCCAAGACCAACGCCGATCGCAACGAGAAATCGCGCCTCGACGACGCGGCGCGCGCCGGCTGGCTCTACTACGTTGCCGGCAACACCCAGGACGAGATCGCCCGCAAGCTCAACGTGTCGCGTCCGACGGCCCAGCGTTTGGTGTCGCTTGCCCTCTCGGAACGGCTGATTTCCTTCCGTTTGGACCATCCCATCGCCACCTGCATGGAGCTCGCTGCCCGGCTGAGTGAGCGCCACGGTCTTGCCCTTTGCGAGGTCGTTCCGAGCGACCCGGCCTCCGACAGCATCGTGCTGGGCATCGCCGAGCGCGGCGCCTCTTTCCTCGAGCAGACCCTGCGCAGCCCCGATCCCCAGGTCGTCGCCGTCGGCACCGGCCGCACCCTGCGCGCTGCCGTCGAACGCATGCCGCGCATGACCTGTCACCAGCACAAGCTGGTGTCGCTGGTCGGTCACATCTCCATGCAGGGCCCGGCGAGCTTCTACGACGTGCTTGCCCAGCTGTCCGACCTGACCGAAGCGCCGCACTACCCCATGCCCCTGCCGGTGGTGGTGCCATCGCGCGAGCAACGCGATCAACTGCAACAGCTCGAGCCGGTGCGTCGCCTGCTTGCTCTTGCCAAAAGCGCGACCGCGACCCTTATCGGCATCGGACAGATGGACGAGAGCGCCCAGCTTCTCATCGACGGTTTCATTTCCGATTCCGAACTTGCCGAGATGCGTCGTCTCGGAGCGGTGGGCGAGGTGACCGGCTGGGCCTTCGACGCTGCCGGGAGGATCATCGACGGCGGCACCAACGACCGCCTGACCAGCGCGCCGCGCCAGGTTCCTCCCAAGGACTTTGTGGTCGGCATCGCCCAGGGCACCGCCAAGATCCTGCCGATCCACGCCGCCCTCCTCGGCCGCCTCGTCAACGGGCTCATCACCAACGAGACGACGGCGCGCTCGCTGCTCGACCTCGGCTGAGCGGAGCGGCCGTTCGCCTTTCCCGCCGTCGCTTTCACCGGCGACGCGCCGGCCAGCCACGTGTCGTCACCGCCTGCCAAATGCCATTTCACCGCCACGGCGACGCCACCGGGCATTGACAGAGTGTCGCAAGTGTGCTGATCATATGATCATTGCGATAGCAAATGCTCACGAATGCTCATAGGCATCGCAGGGAGGAAATCATGAAGATGACGCTCAGCGCCCTCTTGGGCGCCGC
>Ga0307436_1000513_pt1 | contig 18206 bp, 16 predicted proteins | sample SalMarWE160440MG_FD_202513 | JGI IMG/M metagenome (GOLD analysis project Ga0307436, IMG submission 202513) | Salt marsh sediment microbial communities from the Plum Island Ecosystem LTER, Massachusetts, United States - WE1604-40 | ecosystem: Environmental > Aquatic > Marine > Intertidal zone >...
AAGGTGGTCTTGAGCGGCCGCTTTGCCCGCTCCCTGACGATCGCCCGGGCAATGGCGCGGGCGCGGCGCTCCTCACCGAATTCCAAGAATATCCGGGCAAGTTCCGCCTCGCTCAGCGTGTTCACCCGGTCGGCCGCCGTCGGCCCCGATTGAGACATGCGCATATCGAGCGGCCCGTCGCGCAGGAAGGAAAAGCCGCGGGATCCCTCGTCCAGTTGCATCGACGAGACGCCGAGATCGAGCGTCACCCCGTCGGCGCCGGCAAACCCGGCGGCATGAACGATGGCTTCCATGTCGGCGTAAAGCCCCTTGAAGAGATGCAGGCGCTCCGGGTAGCGCGCCGCCAGCACCTCGCCCGCGGCGATGGCGGCCGGGTCGCGGTCGACGCCGACCACCGCGCACGTCGCGGCCTCCAGCAGGCCGCGGGCATAGCCGCCAGCCCCGAAGGTGCCGTCGACATAGACACCGCCGTCGCGCGGCGCCAGCATCTCCAGCACCTCGGCGAGCATGACCGGGCGATGCCGGAAATCCGCCTGTTCGGTCTCCTGGCCGATCATCTTCCATCCCCGCCGCAACGTTTCCCGCCGGGCGCGCGGGCGCTATACCAAAGGAAGCCATTATTGACCCGTCTGATGGAGCCAAACCCGCTCGCTCGGCTAGGCACGGCGCTCAGCTCGATGCCGGTGCATCGGGCAAGCGCCAGAACGACGCCGACGGGTGGATTTGGCCCACCGAAGGCCGTATTTTCGCGCCCGCTGGACATCGTTATGGCCCGCTTGTGGTCCGCCGACCGCGGCGCTGCCCATGCCTCGCCAGCAGACGCGAAAATGCGGTCAGACGGGTCAATAACGGCTTCCTTTGGTATAAACGGTCGTTAGGACTGTGCGCCGATTGTCATTAACAAAAAGTTGCGCAAGCGATTCCGTCAGGGACACCTGTTAACCTGTGGTCAATGCGATACGCGGGTGCCAGCCGGCCTGTAAGCCGGGTTCTGTCCCCGCGGCAGAAAAGCCTGCCGCGATGGATGGCCATTCATCTGGAGCGCATGTCGCCATGCGCTTCGCGCGACCAACCCGGGCAGCGGGCCGGAAACCTGCCCTGGGACGAAGAGCCCCGCGCTACCCCTATTTGGTCTTGCTCCCGGTGGGGTTTGCCGTGCCGCCGCCGTTGCCGGCTGGCGCGGTGCGCTCTTACCGCACCGTTTCACCCTTGCCGCGGAACCTGCCGCGGCGGTCTGATCTCTGTGGCACTTTCCCTGGGGTTTCCCCCGCCGGGCATTACCCGGCACCGTGTTTCCATGGAGCCCGGACTTTCCTCCCGAGACTGGCCCCTTTCGGAGCGTCCTCTCCGGCGGCCATCCGGCCGACTGGCACCGGATCCTATATCGGCGCTTGCTTTCCCCGGGTCAAGCTTCGCTGGCAGCGAGCAGTCCTGCCAGCACCGCGCGCGTGGCGCCATCGGCGATGCCGTCCACCAGGCCGGGCCGAAAATGCCGTTGCAGCGCCATCACCACGATACGGGTCGCTTCATCATACGTAGCGCCTGGCCCGATGCGATAACCGAAACGCTCGAGGTCCGCCTTGAACGACTTGACGGCTTCGCCTTCATCGCCCGGCCGGAGTGCCGGACCACCGGCCTCGCCGCTGGCCTCCACCCACAGCCCGACGCCAGCCGCCGCCAGCCCCTTCCAGTCGAATTTTTCGCCGGGATCGATCTTGCGCCCCGGCGCCACGTCAGAATGAGCGAGCACGTGCCTCGGCGCGATACGGTGGCGCTCGATGATATCGCGCGCCAGCGTCTCGACCGCTGCCATCTGCGCGGGCGGAAAGTCCGGATAGCCCCCTTCCGCCCCCGGATTGTGGATTTCGATGCCGATGGAGCGCGAATTGACGTCCCGCTCGCCTTCCCACGACGACACCCCTGCATGCCAGGCGCGCATGTCCTCATCGACGAGCTGCGCAACGGCACCCGCTTCGTCGACGAGATAATGGCATGAGACCCCGGAGGACTCATCGCACAGCCAGCGGCAGGCCGCCCCGGCCGAGGCCATGCCGGTATAGTGCAGGATGAGAAGATCGGGCACGCGCCCCCCGCGCCTCTCCCCGAAATTGGGCGACGGCCGCCACGGGTAACGCCTCAAAGGCCGCGTTCCTTGACGATGGCCTCCCAGGCGGCGTTGATTGCAGCGAGCCGTTCGGTGGCGATCGACACCATCTCCGGCGGCAGGCCGGCGGCCATGTGACGGTCGGGGTGGTTTTCCTTCACCAGGCGGCGGAAATGCCGGCGCACCTCTTCGTCGCTGGCGCACGGCTCGACGTCGAGAATCACATACGGGTCGTCCTCGGCCGACTCGATATGGCGCGCCTTGATGCAGCGGAAGCGATTGCCCAACCCGAAAATGTCAGCCACCGATTTGAGATAGGCGAGTTCGGTATCGGTGACAGCGCCTTCCGCCTTGGCAATGTGGAAGAGACCGTCCATGACGTCTTCCAGCACTTCCGGCTGGTCGCCGAACAGTTTTGCGAGCTGGTGGGCATAGGTCTCGTAGCCGGCGACATCCTTCTTGGCGAGGTTGAACACCCGCGCCACGTTGGCGATCTCGTCGGCATCGACCTGAAAGACCTCGCGGAAGGCGGTGATCTCGCCTTCCGTCACCACCCCGTCGGCCTTGGCCATCTTGGCCCCCAGCGCAATGACGCCCACGGTGAAGGCGACCGAGCGTTCCGGGTCCTGCGGCCCCGGTCCCTTGCCCTTCAGCCAGTCCATCAGGCTGGCGAGCGATCCGCCCAGGCTGAAGGCGGAGCCCGATATCTTGGTCCAGATTGTCATGTGTGCATCATAGCGGATTCTGATGGCGGCATAGTGACAAATGATTAAGACGTCTACCCCGGCAAAGGTTGCATTTACCAAAAAACCCTAGCCTTGGGCTATGAGACTTGCGCATTACAGCTTTGTCGCAGGGCTGGGTCTGCTGGTCGCCGCCTGTTCCTTCGGCGGGCCCGGCTTCACCACCCGCGGCCTCATCGTCCCGACCGCCCAGTGCGCCGTCGATCCCTCAAGTTTCGGTGTCGGTGAGAAGCTCACGCCCTTTGAGGAGAGCAACGGCTGCGGCATCCCCAATCCCTGGCAGATGATCTCGCTGTCCGGGGTGGAGCTGTCGAAGCCGGCCACGCTTAATTGCGGCGAGATCGCCGCCGTCAACGACTGGCTGAACGCCAGCGTGCAGCCGGCCGCTGAGCGCGATTTCGGCGAGCGCGTGGTCGGCGTCGATGTGGCCGCCAGTTATTCATGCCGCGCCCGCGACAACAGATGGGGCGCCCGCATGTCCGAGCACGGTTTCGGCAACGCCATCGACATCTCCGGCTTCACCCTCGCCGACGGCCGCAAGGTGACGGTCGAGCACGGCTGGTCGGGCCGGAGCGACGAGCGCGCCTTCCTGCGCGAGGTACGAAAAGAGGCCTGCGGCGCGTTCACCACCGTCCTCGGCCCCGGTTCCGACCGCTACCATTACAACCACTTCCACCTCGACCGTGCCGTTCGCAGCAACGCCAGCACCTATTGCCAATAGGCCCGCAAACCGTGCATTGAGAAGGTCTCCCCGTACCAAGCGTTGCCCGCCACGCACGTGATCGGGCAAGCCTTGGTGCCCACCCTTCAGGAATTCGTCATGCAAGCAGCCGATCGCTTCAAGATCCTGTTCGAGCCGGTGCCGATCGGACCGGTGACAGCGCCCAACCGGTTCTATCAGGTGCCGCACTGCACCGGCCTCGGCTGGCAACGGCCGCGCATGCTGGCGGCCCTGCGCGCCGTCAAGGCGGAGGGCGGCTGGGGCGTGGTCAACACCGAATACTGTTCCATCCACCCGACATCCGATGATCTGCCCTACCCTTACGCCTCGCTATGGGACGAAGGAGACATCAAGGCCCATGCCCTGATGACCGAAGGGGTGCATGAACACGGCGCCCTGGCCGGGATCGAGCTTTGGCATGGTGGCGCCCGCTCGGCCAACCTTTACTCGCGCCAGGTGCCGATGGATGTCGCCAGCCTGCCCAACGCGGCCGGCAATCCCTACCAGACCCGAGCCATGGACAAGGCCGACATCCGCAACCTGCGGCAATGGCATCGCGAGGCGGCACTGCGCGCCAAGGAGGCCGGCTTCGATATCGTCTACGTCTACGCCACGCACGGCTATCTTTTGTCCAACTTCCTTTCGCCGCGCACCAACCGGCGCAGCGACGAATATGGCGGCTCGCTGCAAAACCGCGCCCGGCTGGTGCGCGAGCTGATCGAGGAAACGAGAGAGGCGGTGGGCGATTGCTGTGCCGTCGCCGTGCGCTTTTCCATCGATGACGGCAGCGGCGGGGATGGCGTTCCGGTTGGCGGATATGGTCGCGACGCCTTCGAGCTTCTGGCCGAGCTGCCGGACCTGTGGGACCTCAATATCGCCGACTATTCTTACGAGATGGGCGTCTCTAGGTTCGTCCGCGAAGGCGCGCTGGAAGACTATGTGGCCTTTGCCAAGACCGTCACCACTAAGCCCGTGGTGACGGTGGGCCGCTTCACCTCGCCCGATGCCATGGTCGCGCAGATCAGGCGCGGCATCGTCGATTTCATCGGCGCCGCACGCCCCTCCATTGCCGATCCGTTCCTGCCGCAAAAAATTCGCCAGGGCCGCTTCGCTGACATCCGCGAATGCATCGGCTGCAACATCTGCTATTCCGGCGACGGCAAGGCGGTGCCGATCCGCTGCACCCAGAACCCGACCATGGGCGAGGAATGGCGGCGCGGGTGGCATCCGGAAGAAATCGCTCCCAAAACCGCGGACGAAAGCATCCTGATCGTCGGCGCTGGCCCCGCCGGGCTGGAGGCAGCGCGCGCCCTGGGTGAGCGCGGCTATGCGGTCGCCCTGGCCGAGGCGGGCCGAGAGATCGGCGGTCGCGTCGCGCTGGAGGCACGCCTGCCCGGTCTCGGCGAATGGATCAGGGTGCGCGACTACCGCCTGCAGCAGATCGGAAAAATGCCCAACATCGAGATTTTCCGCGAGAGCGAGATGACCGACGACGACATCCTGGCCTTCGGCGCCGACCATGTCGCCATCGCCACCGGCGCACGCTGGCGCAATGACGGGGCCGGCCGCTACAGCCCCGCGCCGATTGCGGCTCTGGCACCAGGGGCGCAAATCTACACGCCCGACGACATCATGGCCGGCCGGCTGCCGCAAGGCCGCGTGGTCCTCTTCGATGACGACCACTATTACATGGGCGGCGCGATTGCCGAGCACCTCATCCGCTCAGGCACAGAACTCTGTTTCGTCACGCCGGAGACTATGGTCTCCGCCTGGGGCGCTTATACCGTCGAGCAGCAGCGCACCCAACGCCGCCTGATGGAAGCCGGCGTCGACATCGTGACATCGCACGGGCTCGAAAGCTTCGACGGCAACGAAGTGCGAATCAAATGCGTTTACACAAGCCGGCCGCGCAGCCTTCCCGCTGATGCCCTCGTGCTGGTGACGTCGCGCGAGCCCCGCGACGATCTCTATCGCAGCCTCACCGCGCGCCTCGCAAGCCACGCCGGCAAGGCCCCCCGCACCCTCGCCCGGTTCGGGGACTGCGACGCGCCCGCGATCATCGCCGCGGCCGTCTATGCCGGCCATCGCTATGCCCGCGAGCTTGGGTGCGCCGAGGCAGATGTCGCCAGGCGCGATCGGGTGCTGGTCGATGACCGGCCCGTTGCGTCAGGCCGCCCGCCGCTGCTTGAGGACGCGCCACTCGTGCCAGATGAGCACCATGACAAAGAGATCGAACACGGTGAGCACGACGAGGCCAAGTGAGTGCGTGTAGGAATAGCGATAGAGCTGATAGGCGATGAAACCGCCAATCGCGGCGAGCGACACCGGATACGCCAACAGCTTCTCCTTCAGGAGCCCCCACACGAGCAAGACCTTGATCAGTCCGTGGCTGAGGAGGTAGGCGGCATAGAATGTCTTGGCGCCCACCGACAGGTGCTGGGCCATGGTGAGCAGGTGGGTGGCGATGAAGTCGCGCGGGTCCTCGATCAGCTCCTCCTGGGTGAGGAGGTTGACCCAGTCGACGATGGTTCCGGTGCTGATGAAGAAGAGCACCACCCCGCTGGCGCACTCAATCAGCGCGTCAATGCCCTTGAGCAGCACGCTGATGACGAAGACCTGGTGGATTCGCCGCTCGTTCATAGGCGAGTCTTATAGCAGGGCTTGCCTGGCGGTGGGATGATGTCAGGACGTCGCTAGGTGCCACACGCCGCCGGCGATCAGGACCACGCCGATGGCGAAGCGGAAGACAAGGACGTTCGTCCAGAAGGTGAACGGCCGTTTCGCCCGCGAGGCCGAGTAGTTGTAGACCACCGTCTCGCCACTGCTCAGTGCGTTGAGGCCCCAGCCGATTGCCGCGAAGCCGAGGAAGAAGGGAAGCGCAGCCGCCGCCGTCCAGCGCAGGCCGGGCGACATGCTCCAGTGATAGGTCAGCATCACCCCGACGGCAGCGATGAACGAGATATAAGGAAACGGGCGCATTGCCGGAAAACGATAGCACACCCAGCCTTACGATTTTCTTGCCTCGCTCGGTAGCAACCCCTTCAGGTCTTGCCGTAGCCCCCACCGGACGGTGTCTTGATGATGATGGCATCGCCGGGCTCGACCACCGTCTGGTCGCAGCCTTCGAGCGGCTCCACGCGCCCGTTCGCGCGCCGGCACCAGTTCTCGCCCACCTCGCCGGGTTCACCGCCGGCAAGGCCGAAGGGCGGCACGCGGCGGTGGCCGGTCAACAGCGAGACGTCCATCTGCTCGCGGAACACCATCACGCGCAGCGTCCCGTCGCCGCCCTTGAATTTGCCTTTGCCGCCCGAGCCGCGCCGCACCTCGAAGTTTTCGAGGATCACCGGATAGCGGAACTCCAGCACTTCCGGATCGGTCAACCGCGTGTTGGTCATGTGGGTATGCACGGCCGATGTCCCGTCGAAACCGGGCCCCGCGCCCGAGCCGCCGCAGATGGTTTCGTAATACTGGTATTTCGCGTTGCCGAAATTGAAATTGTTCATCGTTCCTTGCGCCGCTGCCAGCGCTCCCAGTGCCCCAAACAGGGTATCGGTCACGGCTTGCGACACCTCAACGTTCCCCGCCACCACCGCGGCGGGGTATTTCGGCGCCAGCATGCAGTCTTCGGGAATGACGATCTCGATGGGTTTCAGGCAGCCGGCGTTCATCGGGATGTTGTCGTTGACCATGCAGCGGAAGACATAGAGCACGGCCGCCCGCGTCACCGGTCTGGGCGCGTTGAAGTTGGTGGGCTGCTGGCGGCTGGTGCCGGTGAAGTCGACCCGCGCCTTGCGCGCTTTCTTGTCCACAGTAATCCGCACCTTGATCACCGTGCCCTGGTCCATCTCGTAGGCAAACTTGCAGTCTTTCAGCGCATCGATCACGCGCCTGACGCTTTCCTCGGCATTGTCCTGCACGTGCTGCATGTAGGCCTTGACGACGCGCAGGCCGAACTGGTCGACCATCTTGCGCATTTCCTGCACGCCTTTTTCGTTGGCAGCGACCTGCGCCTTGAGGTCGGCGATGTTCTGGCCCGGGTTGCGGCAGGGCCAAGGCCCCGAGGTGAGGAGGTCATGGAGCGCCTTCTCCCTGAAGCGCCCCCGGTCGACCATCTTGAAGTTGTCGATGACGACCCCTTCCTCCTCGATCGAGGTGGCACGCGGGGTCATCGAGCCCGGCGCCTTGCCGCCCACATCGGCATGGTGCCCGCGGCTCGCCACGTAGAACAGGATCTGCTTGCGGTTGGCGGCGAAGACCGGCGTCACCACGGTGATGTCGGGCAGATGCGTGCCGCCGTTGTAGGGGGCATTCAACACGTAGACATCGCCCGGCTTCATGTTCGGGTTGGCCTCGATAATGGTCTCCACCGACCGGTCCATCGAGCCCAGGTGCACCGGCATGTGCGGCGCATTGGCGATGAGCCGGCCCTCGGCGTCGAACACCGCGCAAGAAAAATCGAGCCGTTCCTTGATGTTCACCGAATAGGCGGTTTTTTCCAGTGTCACCCCCATCTGCTCGGCAATCGACATGAACAGATTGTTGAACACCTCCAGCATGACGGGATCGGCCTTGGTGCCGATGGCGACGCGCTTGGGAAGCCGCCTCACCCGCCTGAGCAGCAGGTGCTTGCGGCCCGTGAGCTCCGCCCCCCAGCCGTCCTCCACGACAGTCGTGTTATGCGCCTCGACGATGAGCGCCGACCCCTTCACTTTCTGCCCCGGCTTCAGCTTGTCGCGCGCGAACACCGGGGCCTTTAGCCATTTGCCCCCCGCAAAAATTCGCGTCCGCGCCACCGGTTTCGGCTTCGTTGTATCGAGTCGCGACGAGCGTTCATGCGCCTTGGAACCGCCGCCGACAGCTTCCACCGATGCCGCCTCGATGACGATGGTCTTTTCCGGCGTGACGAAGCCGAACTGCGCCCGGTGCGCTTTTTCGAATGCCTTTTGCATCTTCTCCGGGCTCGACAAATCGACGATCAGCGCCGTATCGGTCCCCGCATAGCGCAGGTGCAGCCGCGCGAAGGTCGCCGCCTCCCTGACGGGGATTCCCTGTTGTTTCAGTTCCGCCAGCGTCTCGGCCGTCAGCCGCTTGACGATGGCGCGCACCTCCTTCATCGCCCTGGCGGCAAGCGGCTCCTCGACCGCCTGCTGGCGGTTGGCGCGGATATCGGCGAGCCCCATGCCGTAAGCCGAGAGCACGCCCGCCAGCGGATGGATGAGCACCGTCTTCATGCCCAGCGTATCAGCGATCATCGAGGCATGCTGCGCGCCCGCCCCGCCGAAACAGTTGAGGGCGTAAGCCGTGATGTCATAGCCGCGCTGCACCGAGATCTTCTTGATGGCGTTGGCCATGTTCTCCACCGCGATGCGGATAAAGCCTTCCGCCACCTCTTCCGGTGAGCGCCCGTCGCCGATTTCCTCGGCCAGCTTTTCAAACTTCGCCTTCACCACCTCGGCATCGAGCGGCTGATCGCCGCCGGGACCGAAGACCCGCGGGAAATAGTCCGGGTTGATCTTGCCCAGCATGACATTGGCATCGGTGACCGCCAGCGGCCCGCCGCGTCGGTAGCAGGCAGGTCCTGGATTGGCGCCAGCCGAGTCCGGTCCCACCCGGAAGCGCGCGCCGTCGAAATGCAGGATCGACCCGCCGCCGGCCGCCACCGTGTGGATACGCATCATCGGCGCGCGCATCCTTACCCCCGCCACCTCGGTCTCGAAGGCGCGCTCGAACGCGCCGTCATAATGCGCCACGTCGGTCGAGGTGCCGCCCATGTCGAAGCCGATGAGTTTTTTCAGGCCCGCCATGCGCCCGGTTTCGACCATGCCTACCACGCCGCCGGCGGGCCCTGAAAGAATGGCGTCCTTGCCCTGGAACAACTCCGCCGCCGTCAGCCCGCCCGAGGACTGCATGAACATCAGCCGGCAGCCAGTCCCGTGCGTTCCCAGTTCCTTCGCTACCTGGTCCACATAGCGCCGCAGGATGGGCGAGAGATAGGCGTCCACCACCGTCGTGTCGCCCCGCCCCACAAGCTTCATCAGCGGCGAGGTTTCATGGCTCACCGAAACCTGCGTGAAGCCGGTATCGCGCGCCAGCGCCGCCACCTTTATCTCGTGCTCGGTGAAGCGATACCCGTGCATGAAGCAGATGGCGACGGCGCGGATGCCCGCATCGAAGGCGGGCCGCATCCCCGCAAGGGCGCTGCCGAGATCAAGCGGCGTCAGCACCTCGCCTTCCGCCGTCACCCGTTCGGCCACCTCCACCACCCGCTCATACAAGAGCTCCGGCTTGACGATATGGCGGTCGAACAGTTTCGGCCGCGCCTGGTAGCCGATCTCCAGCGCGTCGCGAAACCCTTCGGTGATGACGAGCAGTGTGCGGTCGCCCTTCCTCTCCAGCAGCGCGTTGGTGGCAACGGTCGTCCCCATCTTCACCGTGGCGATGTGCCGGGCCGGCACCTTTTCGGTCCTCCCCAACCCCATCAGGTCACGAATGCCCTGCACGGCGGCATCCGAATAGGCCTCCGGGTTCTCCGACAGGAGCTTGAGGGCCCGCACATGGCCTTGCGGGTCGCGCGCCACCACGTCGGTGAAGGTGCCGCCCCGGTCGATCCAGAAATCCCACTTGCCGCTGCCCATCTCAGTTCCTCATCGCGCGGTGCGGCACAGCCCTGCCACACAAGCCTTGATTAGCACAACGCCGGAGCCGACAATTGCATCATTAGGGAGGCCAAAATGCCGAATATCGACCGCGACGGGATTGCCATCCACTATGATGAAACCGGCAGCGGCCGGCCTGTCCTCTTCCTGCACGAGTTCGCCGGCGACCACGAGAGCTGGCGCGGCCAGGTCGGCGCGCTCGCCCGCCACTATCGCTGCATCGCCATGGCGGCTCGCGGCTATCCCCCGAGCGATGCCCCCCACGATCCCGATCTCTACGGCCAGGCACTGATCGAGGACGATTGCCTTGCCCTTCTCGACCATCTCGGATGCAAAAAGGCCCGTGTCGTCGGCCTCTCCATGGGCGCCTATACAGCGCTCAAGCTCGCCTTGCGCGCGCCGGATCGCATCTCCGCCGTGGTGGCGGCCTCCGGCGGGTCCGGCTCCGGTGCTGACGACCGCGACGCCTTCCTCACCGAGGCGCGCGGACTGGCCGTGCGCATGCTGAAGGCGGGCGTCATCCCCGCCGAGGCCTTATGGTGCGGCCCCACCCGCATCCAGCTTTTCAACAAGGATCCTGTCGCCTGGTCGGCCGAGGTCGAGCGCATGGCCGCCCGCCCCGCCCATGCCGCCGCCTATACGCTGGAAAGAGTGCAGGCCGGGCGCGCCTCCTTGCGCGAATGCGAAGTCGATCTGGCGCGGCTCGAAACCCCTGTCCTCCTGATCGCCGGCGATGAGGACGGCGCCTGCCTCGAGATCAACGTGTGGCTCAAGTCAGTGATGCCGTCCGCCCGCCTCGCCGTCCTGCCGGGCTCGGGCCATTCCCTCAACCTGGAGGAGCCGGCAACCTTCAACCGTCTGATGGGCGATTTTCTGGCCGAGGTGGATGCCGGCCACTGGCGCCCGCGCGATCCCGCCACCATGCCGCCGGGCGGCACCCACAGCGCCATCGGCCTTGCCGGCGCGCGAAGCTGACGCTCAGCTCTTGCGCAGATATATGATCAGCGCCTGCGGATCGCCGTTATTGTCGCGCAAGACCTGCACGAAAGTCGAGCGCAACGTCAGCGCCAGCCAGATGCCCTCCACCTTGACGTCGCTGATGCGCCGCCCCTGCACCCGCCAAGTGAGGTGCGACTGGCCGATGCGGCTCCTGACCAGGATGGCCCCGTTCTGCGGGAAACAGTCCTTGATCACCAGCTTGCCATTGAGGATCTGGTGGCCATAGTCGGCCATGACACGGCCCATGTACTGGGTGGCGAGGCGCACATACTCGCTTCTGAGATGGCCCTTTATGTCCCGCCGATAGGGGCCGAGCGCAAACAGCGCAAGGCCGGTAACACCGGCATGGCGCTGCAGTACCCGCGTATAGGCGCTGATGGAGCCGCTGCGTGCGGCCGCCTCCAGGTCATTGGCAACCCGCTCGACGACGCCTGCCTGGACACAACTGCCCGCCCTCGCCTCGCCGATTCCCAGCGTGAGCATGAGACCGAGGCACACGGCGGCAAGCACCCTGGGCGCTCGCGTGCCGGCCGCCCGCAAAAGGTTTCCGATCAAGCTCATTTCCATAACCCTCATGCGCAAACCGTTATGCCGCCCGCTAGCCCGCATTTCTCACCTGCAATTTCTGGACCATGCCAGTGACAAGTTGGTAACGCTCGTGAGGAGTTCAACCGCCGGGCAGCGTCCGCGCCGCCCTGAGGGCTGGCGGCCGGCAATGCCAGTTTGCCTCAGCCACGCCGCAGATAGGCAAACAGCGCATCGAGGTCGCCGCCCGTTCGACCACGCCGCAGGCCACGCATTCGCCCGCCCGTGCTCGCGGCGTGCCGGGATTGCGGCGGCGATCGGACGACGCGTCGGCCTGTCATGGTACCCTGGCTGAATTTAGGCTCGCTCTACAATTTATGCGCGAATGTGCCGAATAATCCGTCTCACGCTCCCGGCGGGACGTCGATGCTTTCCAGCCACGGCTTGAGGTCGATAAGAGGCGTACCGTCGGCGCAATCGATAGCATCGATCTCGATCGTGCCCGCTTGGCGGTCGATGGCGAGCACCCTCACCGCCGCCAGCGCGACGGGATTGGGGCGCACCGGCGAGCGCAGCGCGAAGGTGCCTCTCACCCCGGCAGCATGGTGCGGCGCCGGCACGATGAGATCGCGCCGCGCCTGGTGCATCCAGTAAAGCACGATGACGGCTGCACCGGCCTCAAGACCTCCAAGGCCGGCCCGGTAGGGCGCATCGATCTCCAGCACGAAGCGGGCGCCGCTCATGCCCGCGGCCCGCTCGCGCGCCCGGCGCAAATTCTTGGGGCAGTCGTCGCGGTTCGCCCACGGTGTACGCACCCGCCCGATGAAGACCAGCCCCGCATTGGGCGTCATCTCCGCCGGATCGCAGGCAAGCTGCACTTCCCCTTCACGCATCTCATCTTCTACCATGGCTTTTCCTTAGCAACAGCAGGCGGACTTCGCCATGACCAAGAGCGCCGTTTCCATCGAGCATCAGGGCGACATCGCCATCGTGCGTTTCGACCGCGGCGAGCGCGCCAATGCCTTGTCCTTTGCCATCATGGACATGCTCACCGAGGCGGCGCTGAGCTTCGAGGCCGATGCCCGCGTCGCCGCCGTGGTGCTCACGGGCAGCGAAAAGATCTTTTCCGCCGGCATGGATCTGGCCGACCCCGCCTTCGACCGTCTGGCGGAGATGAGCCTTCCCGAACGCCGCATGCTGGCCGAGCACGGCCCCCGCCTTGCCCGCGCCTGGGCGATGATCGAGGCCCCCACCATCGCCGCCATCGAGGGGCCCTGCCTCGCCGGCGGCCTAGCGCTCGCGGCCATGCTCGATTTCCGCATCGCCGCCCAGAACGCCCGCTTCGCGGCCCCCGAAATATCGGTCGCCCACAATATGGGCTGGCATTCGGTGCCGCGCCTCATCGCGCTCACCGGCGCCCAGGCCACCCGCCGCCTGCTGCTCGCCGGCGAGGAGTGGACGGCCGATATGGCCCACAAGCTCGGCTTCGTCGACCGCGTGGTCGCCCCCGGCGATGCCCAAAAATCCGCCCTCGCCATGGCCGAACGGCTGGCGGCCTTCCCGCTGACCGCCGCGCGCATGATCAAGCGCCAGATCACGGCGGCCGCCCATGCAAACGAGTTCGCGCTGTCCGCCCTCGACAAGGACCAGCAGCTCGTCGCCTGGATGTCGGAGGATTTCGCCGCCGCCCGCGCCCGCTTCAAGCGCAGGAAGTGAGGGGGAATTCGTGACCGCGCCCCTCCACATCGGCATCGTCGCCTGCTCGGCCGAGGGTGCTGCCCTGTGCTACCGCACCATCTGCATCGAGGCGGGGGCCCTTCTCGGCCATCACGCCCATCCCGAAATCTCGTTGCACGGCCTGTCGCTCGCCGACTACGAGGCCCGCCTCGAGCGCGGCGACTGGCCGGGCGTGGCCGACCTGATGCTGGCCTCGGCCGACAGGCTGGCGAAGGCCGGCGCCGATTTCCTCATCTGCCCTGACAACACCATCCACGCCGCTTATCGCTATGTCGAGCCGCTCTCGCCGCTGCCCTGGATGCACATCGCCGAGGTGGTGGCAGGCGAGGCCGCCAGCCTCGGCCTTTCCCGCCTCGGCCTCATCGGTACCCGCTGGCTGATCGACAGTCAGGTCTACCCCGAAAAGCTTGAAAGCCGCGGCATCGGCTGGCTGCGCCCGTCGCCGCGCGAGCGCGATGAAATCAGCCGCATCATCATGCACGAGCTGGTCGAGGGCATCTTTCGCCCCGCCGCGGTTGCGGCGCATCAGCGGGTCATCGCCAGCCTCAAGGCCCGGGGCGCCGATGCCGTCGTTCTCGGTTGCACCGAGATTCCGCTCATCGTCAACGATGAGAATTCGCCCCTGCCGGTGCTCGATTCCACCCGCCTCCTCGCCCGCGCCGCCCTCGCCCGCGCGATCCATGGCACAGCCTGACGGGCCTTTACCGCGTCAGGGCCGAGACCAGGGCCTCGAGGCTGCCTTTCTCCCAGATATAGGACTGGAACAGGCGCTTCTGCAGATAGACCAGTGAGAAGCCGAGCACCCGCACATCGGAGATGCGGAAGCCGGATTGGTGGTGCACCAGCCGCCACACCACGTGATAGGTGCTGCCCGAGGCAAGGGTGAGGGTCGAATCGACCAGCGTCGTATCGCCGTCGCGCCTTGGTGAGTCGGTGAAATCGGCCTTCACCACCCGATAGTCCTTCGACTGGCCGGCAAAGTAGCGCGCCATGAAAGCCCCCACGCCGTGGTAGAACGCGCGGCGCTTCGAATGCGGCAGCTTCGAGCGGTACCGGCCCAGCGAATAGAGCGCGATCGCCGGCAGGTCGGCGCGGCGGCTGATCACGCGGTAATAGGCGACCACGCGCCCGTCGCGCTGCGCCGCCATGAGGTCGGCGACAACCCGCTTCATGAAGCGGACGGCAGCATTCGAATTGCTCGCAGCAGCATCCGTTGCGCCCATGCCGATGGCCGCCGCAGCCGTGGCGATAGCCACGAAATGCCGCCTGGAGAGCTGCGCTGCGATCAAGGCTTCATTCTTTCGGCACATGGCGCGGCGCCGGCATGGGCCGGCGGCCTATTTGCGCAAATAGGCCAAGAGAGCATTGAAGTCGCCGTTGTGCTTCTTCAGCACCGACATGAAGTTGGTCTTCTGGGTGGTGGCGAGCCAGATGCCCTGCACGTTGACGTCGAACACCTTGTAGCCGCCGCCATGCCTGACCAGCCGCCAGACGACCGGGACGCTGCGCCCGTCGGCGGACTTGAAGGCGGAGGTGACGATGACGCTGTCGGACACCTTGCGGCTGCCGGTAACCTTCAGGTTCTCGCCCTTGAGTTCGTGCGAATGGGCCGCGAACACGCCGGAGATATAGTTCTCCACCAGCCGGTAATACTCGCTGCGGCGGCTTGCGGGCAGTTTCCCGCGGTACGGCCCGAGCGAGAACAGGGCGATGGTGGGAATGTCGGCATTCCGGCGCAAGAGCGCGCGGAACTCGGCGACCGAGCCGGCATTGGCGGCGCTGATCACGCCCTGGCCGACGCGCTCTACATAGGACTCCGCCGCCGTCGCCGCCACCGCACCGCCAACCGGCGCCAGCGGGATGAGCGCTGCGGCTGCGGCGCCCGCAATCAAATGCCGTCTCGTCATCCGCACGCGGATGCCGTCACCATACGCCATGATCATTTACCTCACTATGGGTTAATCGGCTCGAGCGTGCCTGCCGGGTTGATCGGCTCGAGCACGCCTTGTGCTGCCACGCCGTTGGCAATGTCGGCAGCGCGCTTCTGCATATAGATATCGCGCACCGAGGCATAGAAGTCCGGTGATGTCTTCCTCAGCGCCTGCAGGTCGTCCATGACACTCTCATGCGTGGTCACCAGCCTCGCCATGTAGGGTGCAAGCTGCACCTCGTGCGGCTGGTACCACAGGATCCAGGTCAGCGGGTTGAAGGCGATGTCGACGATTCGCCCCACTCCGTCGCGTACCGTCGTCGGTCCCACCACCGGCACCATCAGATAGGGTCCCGGACCGGCGCCCCACACGCCCAGCGTCTGGCCGAAATCCTCATAGCGCTGGCTGAGTCCGGCCGCCGCCGCCGCATCGACCATGCCGCCAAAGCCGGCGGTCGAATTGACCATGAAGCGCACCAGCGTGACCTTGGCCGCCTCCGGATCGCCCTGCAGCAGGTCATTGGCGAAGGTCACCGGCGCATAGGCGTTGGCCACCATGTTGGCGATGCCATGGCGCATCGGGCTCGGCACGACGGCGCGGTAGACGAGGCTCACCGGCCTCAGGACGACCATGTCGATGGCCTCGTTGACGCCGAACAGCATGCGGTTGAACGGCTCCAGCGGGTCGTCGGCACCAGAGGTCGCGGCCACATCTGCAGGCGTCTGGTCGCTGGTCGCAAGTGCTTTGGTCGAGCTCTCGACCGGCGCCGGAACCTTGCCGGCCGCGGGAGTGACGACGGCCTCTTGCGGCTTGGAATCGTTTGCATTTTGGTCGCCGGCGTTGCTGATCAGCCGCCACAGCGAACTTGGCGGTCGCCTGATGCCGTCATCGTTGCTTTGCCGCCCGACGATACCGTCTTGGCTTTGCCGGGAGATAAAGTTGGTGCTGGTCTGGGCGCCCGCCGTCGCAGCGCACGCCATCATGGCGCTCGCCGCCATGGCGACGGCTGCAACGAGCCGCACGAGACTGTTCCGCGCCCCGCCCGCTTCGGCCTCGGTCATGTGGGAAATCTCGCTCATCGGCGCCAAGTTTTCACCTTCGGATCATCCGATATCACATTCGCACAGGTCGTCCAACACCCCCACGCGAGCCGACAGCCAGACGCCGCGCGTTCACACCTAACGCGATCCTAACTGATGCAGTATGTCTTTTTTTTGGTTAATTGTCAGCCGCCGGCCTAAAACAATTGATCGTGAGCCTTGGCCGGCACGGGGGCCCGTGCGCTTTGCGGGTACGCTGCAGGGCAACGTGAGGGAAGGGGCGATGGAAAAACTGCTGGCCGGCCTGCGCGCAGCGGGCGAAGCGACGAGACTGCGCCTGCTTCACCTGCTCTCGCAGGGCGAATTCAACGTCAGCGAAATCACACGCGTGCTCGGCCACAGCCAGCCGCGCGTCAGCCGCCATCTCAAGCTGATGGTCGAGGCAGGCCTTCTCGAGCGCTACAAGGAGGCGAGCTGGGTGCTGTTCCGCCTCGCCGAGTACGGCCGGCCGGCCGATCTCGCCCGCGCCATCCTGGCGCTCCTGCCGGCCGACGACCCGGTGCTGGAGCGCGACCGGGTGCGCCTGGCCGAGATCATCGCCGAGCGCCATGCCGCCGCCATGGCCTATTTCAGCGCCAACGCCGCCGACTGGGACCGCATCCGCTCGCTGCACGTGTCGGAGGACCTGGTCGAGGCCGCCATGAAGCGCCTGGTGGGCACGCAGCGGGTCCCTTTGTTCCTCGATCTCGGCACCGGCACCGCGCGTGTGCTGCAGCTGTTCTCGCCCCTTGCCGAACAGGCGATCGGCATCGACCAGAGCCGCGACATGCTGGCGGTGGCGCGTACCAATCTCGATCTCGCTCACGAGCGCCGCGCGCAGGTGCGCCAGGGCGACATCATGGCACTGCCGTTTGCCTCGGGGCTTGCCGATCTCGTCACCGTCCATCAGGTGCTGCACTATCTCGACGACCCGGGCCGCGCCCTCATCGAGGCCGCCCGGGTGCTGGCGCCTGAAGGGCGGCTGCTGATCGTCGACTTCGCCCCGCACGAGCTGGAGTTCCTGCGCGAGGCGCATGCCCACCGCCGCCTCGGCATCGCGGATGAGGCGATGGTCGGCTGGCTGCGCCGCGCTGGCCTGAAGCTGTTGAAGAGCGAGACCCTGGCCCCCCCGCCCCGCGCCGACGGTGAGGGCCTTGCGGTGCGTCTATGGCTCGCGGGGCATGAGGCGTCTCACCACATTTCGTGAAATTCGGCGACCGGCTTGATCTCCTTGCGCGCCTTCACTTTTTCCGTAACCCGCGCGATGTTGGGCAAGGCTTTGAGGAGGCGTGGCGCATCCGGGTGCCAATGGGCAAGCATGGCGAGATAAATATCCAGCGCCGAATAACGGGCCCCCAGCATCCAGGCGGATTTGCCGATCGCCGCATCAATGATGGCGAACTGGTGCTCGAACGCCGAAAGTGCGGCTGTCTTCACCCCTTCGGCTCCCGCGGGATCGCTGGTGTAGCGGTCGGGATACGTGTATCTGAGATCGCTGCCGTAGACATTGACGGCAAAGAAGAACAGCCAGCGCAGGAAGTCGGCCCTGGCCGCAGAGGTGGCGGCGGGCGCCAGGCGCTTGCTCGGGTGACGGTCCACCAGATAGAGCACCATCGCCGCTGATTCCGTCATGGCGCGCCCGCCCGGCACCTCCAGCACCGGCACCTGCGCCATGGGATTGAGCTTCAGGAAAGCGCTTTTTTGGTGCTCG
>Ga0307436_1000514_pt1 | contig 18178 bp, 14 predicted proteins | sample SalMarWE160440MG_FD_202513 | JGI IMG/M metagenome (GOLD analysis project Ga0307436, IMG submission 202513) | Salt marsh sediment microbial communities from the Plum Island Ecosystem LTER, Massachusetts, United States - WE1604-40 | ecosystem: Environmental > Aquatic > Marine > Intertidal zone >...
ATGTCGCCCGCGCGGTCAGCGGGGCCGGCGCCTCTTCCATCGTCGTGGTCACCGCAGGCGGCGACGCGGCGATCCGCGATGCGGTCGCCCCGAGCGCCCCCGAGGCCGAGTTTTACGTGCAGGCCGAACGCCGCGGCACCGCCGACGCCGTCCGCGCCGCCCGCGGCGCCTGGGAGCGGGCCAGCGGCAACGTCGTGGTCGTCTATGCCGACCATCCGCTCATCGTCGCCCGCCACGTCACCGCGGTTGCCGACCTCATCGCGGCCGGCGCCGACGTTGCCACGCTGGCTTTCGAGCCCGCCGATCCGACCGGCTATGGGCGCCTGATCGTCGAGGGCGAACAACTCCGCGCCATCCGCGAGCAAAAGGACGCCACCGACGCCGAGCGCCAAATATCCCTTTGCAACTCGTGCGTGATGGGATTTCGCGCCGAAATCCTGCGCGACCTGATCGGCAAGATCTCCGACGACAATGCCCAGTCCGAATTCTACCTCACCGACATGATCGGGTTGGCCAACCGGGCCGGGCTGACCGTCCGCTTCGCCGTTGCCGACGATCCCGACGAAGTCATGGGCGTCAGCGACCGCACCCAGCTCGCCGCCGCCGAAGCCGTCTTCCAGCGCCGCAAGCGTGCCCAGGCGATGCAAGCAGGCGTCACCCTCACCGATCCCCAGACCGTCTGGTTCTCCCACGACACCGAGATCGAACCCGATGTCGAGATCGGCCCCTCGGTCCGCTTCGGCCCCGGCGTCAGCATCGAAACCGGCGCCCGCATCCGCGCCTTTTGCCACCTCGAAGGGGCCCGGGTGGGCCCCGGCGCCGTTGTCGGCCCCTACGCGCGTCTGAGGCCCGGCGCCGAGATCGCCGAGGGTGCCCATATCGGCGATTTCGTCGAGGTCAAGAATGCCACCGTCGGCAAGGGCTCGAAGGCCAACCACCTCGCCTATATCGGCGACGCGACCCTCGGCGAGAACGTCAATTTCGGGGCCGGCGCCATCACCTGCAACTATGACGGCGCCCAAAAGCACCGCACCGTCATCGGCGACGGCGTCTTCGTCGGGTCCAATTCGGCGCTGGTCGCCCCCGTGCGTATCGGGGAGGGCGCCTACATCGCCTCGGGCTCGGTGATCACCGAGGACGTCGAGCCGGATGCGCTCGCCTTCGGCCGCGCCCGCCAGAGCGTCAAGCCCGGCCGGGCCGCCGAGATGCGCGCACGCCTGGCGAAGTCCGAGGCCAAATCGACGACCCTTCCGAAGGGCAAGCGCTGAGATGTGCGGGATCGTCGGCATCATCGGGGTCGAACCGGTCGCGGCGCGCCTCGTCGACGCCCTCAAGCGCCTCGAATATCGCGGCTACGACAGCGCCGGCATCGCGACCCTGGAGGCCGACGGCGCACTCGCCCGCTGCCGGGCCGAGGGCAAGTTGGTCAATCTCGAGGCCCGGCTGGACGCCTCCCCGCTCGCCGGCACCATCGGCATCGGCCACACCCGCTGGGCCACCCACGGCGCCCCGACCGAGGCCAACGCCCATCCCCACGCCACCGACAAGGTCGCCGTGGTCCAGAACGGCATCATCGAGAATTTCAAGCAGTTGCGCGCCGAGCTGAGCAGGGACGGCTATGCGCACGCCACCGACACCGACACCGAAGTCGTCCCGCTGCTCGTCACCCGCGAGCTCGACCGCGGCGCCGACCCTGAAACCGCGGTGGCCGCGACCCTCGCAAAGCTGCGCGGCGCCTTCGCACTCGCCTTCATGTTCAAGGACCACCCGCGCCTGCTCATCGTCGCCTGCGACGGCGCCCCCATCGCCATCGGCCACGGCAGATCCGAGATGTATGTGGGCTCCGACGCCATGGCGCTCGCCCCCTTCACCAACTCGGTCACCTTCCTGGAAGACGGCGACTGGGCCGTCATCACCGACAGGGGCGCCACCATCCGCTCCGCCGCCGGTGCCATCGTCGAGCGGCCCCCCACCGTCACCCGCGCCACCGGCATGCTCGTCGACAAGGGCAACCATCGCCACTTCATGGCCAAGGAGATCTACGAGCAGCCCGAGACCACCTCCCACACGCTCGCCCACTACGTCGATCTCAACGCCGGCCGGGTGGCGCTGCGCGAGGAGCTGCCGGTCGATTTCGCGGCGCTGCCGCGGCTGACCATTTCGGCGTGCGGCACCGCCTACTATGCGGGCCTGGTCGCCAAATACTGGTTCGAGCGCTACGCCAGGCTGCCCGTCGATATCGACGTCGCCTCGGAATTCCGCTATCGCGAGCCGCCGCTCGCCGACGGCGGACTGGCGCTGTTCATCTCCCAGTCCGGCGAAACCGCCGACACCCTGGCGGCGCTCAGATACTGCGCCCGCAACGGCCAGCGCACCGCCGCCCTGCTCAACGTCACCGAATCCACGATCGGCCGCGAGGCCGACATCGTCTTCCCGACCCTGTGCGGGCCGGAAATCGGGGTCGCCTCCACCAAGGCCTTCACCTCGCAGCTCATGGCCCTGGCGGCGCTGGTCATCGCCGCCGGCACGGCGCGCGGCATCCTCACCCCGCAACGCGAAGAAGAGCTTGTCGCCTCCCTGATCGAGGTGCCCGGGGCCATCCACGAGGCCCTCAAGTCAGAGGATCTGGTCGAGGCGATCGGGGTGGGGCTCTCGCACGCCACCGACGTGCTCTATCTCGGCCGCGGCCAGATGTTCCCGCTGGCTCTCGAAGGGGCGCTCAAGCTCAAGGAGATCTCCTACATCCACGCCGAGGCCTATGCCGCCGGCGAGCTCAAGCACGGGCCGATCGCGCTCATCGACGAAAACCTGCCGGTCGTCGTCGTCGCGCCCTCCGACGAGCTGATGGCCAAGACGCTCTCCAACATGCTCGAAGTCACCGCCCGCGGCGGCCGCATTATCCTGATCACCGATGCCGAGGGCGAAGCCGCCGCCGGGGAGGGGGCCCAGGAGATCATCCGCATCCCCGAGACGCCGTCCTTCGTCGCCCCCATCGTCACCGCCATTCCGGTGCAGCTGCTCGCCTACCACACCGCCGTGCATATCGGCACCGACGTCGACCAGCCCCGCAATCTGGCCAAATCGGTCACCGTCGAGTAAAACCACGCCGGCCGCGGCGGCGGCGGCCGCTGTTGGATGAATCGCCCCGAGCCCCTATATAGTGGGGCTCACCGCGCACCTGGAGCCGCCGTCAACGTGAACCAGCCGCCCTCCAACCACCAGCCTCCCCATCACGGTGGCGCGCTGACGTTCGGCCGCCGCCTGACCAACTATTTTCTGACCGGCTTCGTGATCGCGGCGCCCCTGGGGATCGCCATCTATGTGACATGGTGGGTGATTTCCTTCATCGACGATCTGGTCAAGCCGCTCATTCCCCCCGCCTACAATCCGGACAAGTTCCTGCCGGTGCATGTGCCGGGGATCGGCCTCGTCTTCGCGGTCGTGGTGATCATGATCCTGGGGTTCCTGACCGCCAACTTCGTCGGGCGCGCGCTGGTGCAGTTCGGGGAGTCAGTTGTCGCCCGCATTCCGTTCTTCTCGGTGGTCTACCGCTCCGTCAAGCACATCGTCGAAACGGTGGTCGCCCAGGGGAGCAAGAACTTCAAGCAGGTCGGGATCATCGAATATCCCCGTCCGGGCCTTTATGCGCTGGTGTTCGTGTCCACCACCACCAAGGGCGAAATCTCCGTCAAGGCGAAGGGCGAGGAAGTTGTCAGCGTGTTTCTGCCCACCACCCCAAACCCGACCTCGGGGTATCTGCTGTTTGTGCCGCGCAACCAGATCACCGTGCTCGACATGAGCGTCGAGGACGCCGCCAAGCTGGTGGTGTCGGCCGGGCTCGTCGCCCCCGACTACCAGCAGGCCACCCGCAAGCTCGTCGAGGACGCCAAGAAATCCGGCGCCACCAAGACCGAAGGTTCCAAACCCGATGTGTCCAAGCCCGATGCGGCCAAACCCGCTTCCCCGAAGCGGGCCGCCCGCAAGCGGCGCGAGGCCGCCGAATAGCGCCTAGCCGGCCTTGACGAGGCCAACCGCCAGATCGCGCCGGAACAGATACAACAGCGCCCGCATCGCGTCCCCCTCGGGCCCCTGAAGGCCGGGGTTGGTGGTCAGGATCGCCCGCGCGTCCTCGTGCGCCAGCCGCAGGATCGGCCCGTGCACCTCGGGCAGCGCCAACCGGTAGTCCGGCATCCCCGACTGCCGCGTGCCAAGCACGTCGCCGGCCCCGCGCAGCTCGAGGTCTTTCTCGGCGATCTCGAAACCGTCCTCGGTGGTCCGGATCGTCTCCAGCCGCGCCGCCGCCAGCTTGCCCAGCGGCTCCCCGTGCAGCAGCACGCAGGCCGATTCCTTGGCGCCCCGTCCCACCCGGCCGCGCAGCTGGTGCAGCTGCGCCAGCCCGAACCGCTCGGCGTGCTCGATGATCATGATGGTGGCGTTCGGCACGTCGACCCCGACCTCGATCACCGTGGTCGCCACCATCACCGAGATGTCGCCGGAGATGAACCGCTCCATCAGCGCCTGCTTTTCCGCCGCCCCCATGCGCCCGTGCACCAGCCCCACCCTGTCGCCCAGCTCGGCGCCCAGCGCCCGGTACCGCTCCTCCGCCGAGACCGCCGGCACCCGCTCGCTCTCCTCGACCAGCGGGCACACCCAGAACGCCTGCGCGCCCTCGGCCACCCGCGCCCTAAGGCGCGCCACCACCCGCTCATAGGCGGTCGCCGGCAACACCGCGGTCTCGATCGGCTGCCGCCCGGCCGGGCGTTCGGGGAGCTTGGAGACGTCCATGTCCCCGAAATGGCTGAGCACCAGCGTCCGCGGGATCGGCGTCGCGGTCATCACCAGCAGGTCGGCGCGCCGACCCTTTTCGCTGAGCGCCAGGCGCTGATGGACGCCGAACCGGTGCTGCTCGTCGACCACACTGAGCCCCAGGTCCGCGAAACTGACCGCGCTCTGGAAAAGCGCATGCGTGCCCACCGCGATCGCCGCTTCGCCGCTCGCGATCGCGGCCAGCCCGGCGCGCTTGTCGGCGCCCTCGAGCTTGCCGGTCAGGAGCACGCAGCCGATCCCCGCCGCCTCGCACAGCGGCTTGATCGTCCGGAAATGCTGCGCCGCCAGCAGCTCCGTCGGTGCCATCAGCGCGCTTTGCGCCCCCGCTTCGGCGACCGCCGCCATCGCCAGCAGCGCCACCAGCGTTTTGCCGGCCCCGACGTCCCCCTGCAGGAGGCGCGCCATCCGGTGCGCCGAACCCAGATCCGCCTTGATCTCCGCGAAGGCGTTGCGCTGCCCGTCCGTCAACTCGAACGGCAACGCGGCAACGATTCGCCCCGTCAGCTCGCCGGTCGGTTTGCGCACGACCCCCCGGTTGCGGGTCATGGTCTGCCGCATCAGGGCGAGCGCCAGCTGTCCGGCCAGATACTCGTCGTAGGCAAGCCGGCTGCGCGCCGCGCCGTCCGGCGCCGGTCCGGACAGCGACTGCGGCCGGTGCACTGCCGCCAGCGCCGCGCCGAAGGACGGCCAGCCGCCACCGGTCAGCCGCGCCGGCGCGATCCATTCGGGCAGATCGGGCAGCGCCGCCAGCGCCCCCGCGATGGCCTTGCGCAGGACCTTGGCGCTCAGCCCCCTGGTCATCGGGTAGATCGGCTCGATCTGCGGCAGCTCGTCGAATTCCTCCGGCGCCACCATGTAGTCGGGGTGCACCATCTGCTTGCCGTCGCGCCACTGGCTGATCGTCCCCGAGACATACCGCTCGGCGCCCACCGGCAGCGCCTTTTCCAGCCACGGCGCCTTGGCCACGAACCAGGCGAGCTCGATCGGTCCGGTCCCGTCATGGGCGCTCACCTTGTAGGGCATGCGGTGGCCGCCCGGCGGCGGCGCCTGGTGGGCGTCGATGGTCAGTTTCAGCGTGACGATCTGGCCCGGCACCGCCTTCGCCACACCGCTCTGCGCCCGCCGGTCGACGACCGTCACCGGCATGTGGAAAAGCGCGTCCACCACCGATGCGTCCTGGCCCTCGGCGGCCCCGAACAGCTTCGCCATCAGCGCCGCGTTGCGCGGCCCGACGCCCTTCAGCGAGGGCAGGGAGGCAAAAAGGGGCGTCAGAATGTCGGGTCTGGTCACGAAACCCCCACCGTCCCACCGCTTGGGCCCGCACAGCCTAGCGCGGCGGACGAATGCGCAAAAGGCTGACAAGCGCCGTCAGGCGGCCTATATCGCCCCTCATATGACCCTGGGGACGGTCGATTGGAGTTCGCTGACGTGACTGGCGAATCGCTCGTCGCGCGGCGCAAGCGCGCGCTTTTTCGCAGCCGGCACCGGGGCACGGCCGAGATGGACCTGATGCTGGGCGGTTTCGCCGAGGCGCATCTGGAGACCTTCGACGATCCGATGCTGACCGTCTTCGAGGCCTTGCTGCAGCGTTCCGACAGCGAGATCGTCGCCTGGATTGTCGGCACCGAACCCACGCCGCCCGAGGTCGACGCCGCGCTCATCGCCCGCATCGCCGAGCATCGCCGGCGGGTGGCCGCGTCATGAGCGCCCCGTCCCCCGCCGCCGTCGACGACCATGCCCGCCCCGACGAGCTGATCGGCTCGGTCCCCGACGGGTTGCAGCCCCTCGTCGTCGCCCGCCTTGCCGCCGAACGCGCCGCCACCGGGCCCGCCGGCCTCGTCTATGTGGCCCGCGACGGCCGCCGCATGCAGGACATGGCCGACGCGCTTGCGCGCCTGATGCCGGCGCGCGAGGTCCTGATCCTGCCCGCCTGGGACTGTCTGCCCTACGACCGGGTGTCGCCGAACGCCGTCGCCATCTCGGCTCGCATGACGACCCTGGCGCGGCTGCGCGACCCCGACACGTCTGGCGCCATCGTCGTCACCGCCGTCAACGCGCTGGCCCAGAAGCTGGTGCCGGCCGAGATGGTGGCGCAGTTTTCCTTTTCGGCCCGCGCCGGGGCGCCGTTGAAACAGGCCGAAATCATCGATTGGGCCGCCGGCAACGGGTATCTGAGGGTTCCCACCGTCCGCGAGACCGGCGAATTCGCCGTCCGCGGCGGGCTGATCGACCTCTTCCCGGCCGGCGCCACGGCCCCCATCCGCTTCGACTTCTTCGGCTCCACCCTCGAATCGATCCGCACCTTCGACCCCGAGACCCAGCGCACCACCGGCCGCCTCGACGTCGTTTCGCTGGTGCCGATGAGCGAGGTCGTCCTGACCGAGGCGACCATCCGCGCCTTCCGCGGCGCCTACACCGGCGAATTCGGAGGTCTGACCGCCGGCGATCCGCTCTACGCCGCCATCAGCGCCGGCCGCCGCTATCCCGGCATGGAGCACTGGCTGCCCTTCTTCTATGGACGCCTCGAATCCCTCGCCGACTTCACCGCCGACGCCCCCTTCGTTTTCGACGATCAGGCCGTGCAGGCGCTGGCCGCCCGCCGCGAGCAGGTCGCCGACTACCACCAGGCCCGCCTCGACGCCCGCCAGGGCGCCGAGCCCGCCGGCGCCCCCTACAAGCCCGTCGCCCCCGATGCGCTCTACCAGATGCAGGCGCCCCTCTACGCGCTGGCGGGCGCCGACGCCATCCAGCTCAGCCCCTTCGCGCCGGTCGAGGGGGCCGCCGGGCGGCTTTCCGACGCCGGCGGCACCGTCGCCCGCAACTTTGCCCCCGAGCGCCAGTCCTCCCGCACCAACCTCTTCGAGGCGGTTCTGACGGAGGCCCGTGAGCGCACCGCCGCCGGCAAGCGCGTCGTCGTCGCCTGCTGGACCGAGGGCTCCCGCGATCGCATGGCCCAGGTGCTCGCCGACCATCACGCCGACGAGGTGCGCAGCCTCGCCTCCTGGTCGGAAATCGACGCCATGCCCGCCGGCGCCATCAGTCTGGCCGTGCTGGGGCTCGAGGTCGGCTTCGAGACCGGCGACCTCGCCGTCTGGTCGGAGCAGGATATTCTCGGCGAGCGCATCATCCGGCGCACCCGCCGCGCCACCGGCGCCGAGGCGCTCACCGACGTCTCCTCGCTGGCCGCCGGCGATCGGGTCGTCCATGTCGACCACGGCATCGGCCGCTTCGTGGGCCTGAAGGCCATCGAAGTGCTCGGCTCGCCCCACGACTGCGTCGAAATCGAGTATGCCGGCGCCGACCGCCTCTATCTGCCGGTCGAGAATATCGAGTTGCTGACCCGCTACGGCGCCGACAGCGCCGAGGTCGCCCTCGACCGGCTGGGGGGCGTCGCCTGGCAGACGCGCACCGCAAAACTCAAGAAACGCATCCGCGACATCGCCGATGCCCTGGTCAAGTTGGCCGCCCAGCGCGAGCTCACCCGCGCCGACATCGTCGTGCCCCCCGCCGGCCTCTACGACGAGTTCTGCGCCCGCTTCGCCTGGGACGAGACCGACGACCAGCTGGCGGCCATCGACGCGGTCTTCGCGGATCTGAGCTCGGGCCGCATCATGGACCGGCTGATCTGCGGCGACGTCGGCTTCGGCAAGACCGAGGTCGCCCTGCGCGCCGCCTTCGCGGTGGCGCTGACCGGCCGCCAGGTGGCGGTGGTGGTCCCCACGACGCTGCTCGCGCGGCAGCATTTCAAGACCTTCACCGAGCGTTTCGCGGGCCTGCCGGTCACCGTCCGGCAGCTGTCGCGCCTGGTTCCGGCCGCCGAGGCCAGGCGCACCCGCGCCGGCATCGCCGACGGCTCGGTCGACATCGTCATCGGCACCCATGCGCTGCTCGCCAAATCCATCCACTTTCGGGACCTCGGCCTGCTTGTCGTCGACGAGGAGCAGCATTTCGGGGTCGTCCACAAGGAACGCCTCAAGCAGCTCAAATCCGCCGTCCATGTTTTAACGCTCAGCGCCACGCCCATCCCGCGCACCCTGCAGATGGCCCTGAGCGGGGTGAGGGACCTGTCCCTGTTGGCCACCCCGCCCCTCGACCGGCTGGCGGTCAGGAGCTTCGTGGCCCCCTTCGATCCGCTTGTGGTCCGCGAAGCGCTGCTCAGGGAAAAATACCGCGGCGGGCAGGCCTTCTACGTAGTCCCCCGCATCAAGGATCAGCCCGAACTTGCGGAATTCCTTGGCGATTTCGTTCCTGAAGTCTCCTTCGTCGTCGCCAACGGCCAGATGCCGGCGCGCCAGCTCGACGACACGATGAACGCCTTCTACGACGGAAAATTCGACGTGCTCTTGACCACCACCATCGTCGAATCGGGGCTCGACATCCCGACCGCCAACACCCTGATCGTGCACCGCGCCGACCGCTTCGGCCTCGCCCAGCTGCACCAGATCCGCGGCCGCATCGGCCGCGCCAAGGTGCGCGCCTATGCCCTGTTCACCCTGCCGCCCGAAATGGCGCTTTCCGACGCCGCGCACCGGCGCCTTTCCGTCCTGCAATCCCTCGAGAGCCTCGGCGCGGGTTTCCAGCTCGCCAGCCACGATCTCGACATCCGCGGCGCCGGCAACCTGTTGGGCGAGGAGCAGTCCGGCCACATCCGCGAGGTCGGCTTCGAGCTCTATCAGGCGATGCTCGAAGAGGCGGTCGCGGCGCTCAGGACCGGCGAGGCGGCCGAGCCCGCCGAAGGCCAGTGGTCGCCGCAGATCGCCGTCGGCATGCCCGTGATGATCCCCGAGCCCTATGTGCCCGACCTGCAGGTCAGGATGCAGCTCTATCGCCGCCTCGGCGATCTCACCAGCGCCGCCGAAATCGACGCCTTCGGCGCCGAGCTGGCCGACCGCTTCGGCAAACTGCCCGAGGAAGTCGAATCGCTTCTGCGCATCGTCCTGGTGAAGGTCTTGTGCCGCACCGCCAACATCGAGCGCGTCGAGGCCGGCCCCAAGGGGGCGCTGATCACCCTGCGCGGCAACCGCTTCGCCAACCCCGAAGCGCTGGTAGGGCTGATTTCCGACCCCGACCAGTCGGCGCGACTCAAGCCCGACCAGAAGCTCGTATTCGCGCGCCATTGGCCCCAGCCCGCCGACCGGCTGCGGGGCGTGGCGGGCATCGTCGGGCAGCTCGCCGAACTGGCAACGCCCCACCCCGCCTAGGTGCGGCGATGTGTCCGCGGCGCAACCTCGCCATGGTTTGATGTTTGCGCGTGCCCGATGCCATGTTATTGCCCGATTTCACCCATCCCTAGGCCGGCGGATGCCGGGGCGGGCGGCGTTCACTCCATCGACGCTCAAGGATCACGAATGCGGATCGACAAAGCAATTCTCGCCGGGGCACTCGCCTGCGGGCTGGCCCTGGCTTCCGGCGCCGCCCTGGCGCAGCCGGCGGGCACCGTGCTGTTGCCGGGGGACCAACCCGACATCGCCCTCCCCGGGGAGGGCGAACAGACCGCCGCCGCGACACCCGATACCGCGGAGCGGGATCCCAAGAACAACTGGCTCAAGGTCTGCGACACCACCGAATCCGGCGAGCGCGCCTGCATCATGCGGCAGCTCGTCATCAAGGGCGGGCAGTTCGCCGGCTCCTTCACCCTGCGCGACGATCCCGGCCAGGAAAACCGCCTGGTCATGGTTGCCGCCGTGCCGCTGGGGATCCTGCTGTTTCCCGGCATGGTCTGGCAGATCGACAGCGCCCGACCCTTCCGCACCCCGTTCGTGACCTGCGATCCGCGCTCCTGTGTGTCCCAGGCCCTCATCAACGAGGCCTATGTCGACAGCCTCAAGAAGGGCGCCAAGCTGTTCGTGACGGTCAAGAACCTGCAAAACCGCGACCTGATCGTCGAGTTCAGCCTCGCCGGCTTCACCGCCGTCTATGAGAGCGAGGAAGCCATGACAATCGACGAGTTTCAGGCCCAGGAAACCGGCCAGGCGGCGCTCGAGCAGCTGCTCCAGCAGCGCGCCGAGGAAGTCCGCCAGGAACGCGAAACCGGAGGCAATGGCGGCGGCGACGGCGGGACCACCCCGTAGCGCCGCGCCTCAGCGCCCGCCCATCCCCATCTCGAAGGCCCGCTTCCGCAGCGGCCGGAGGTTTCTCAGCGCCATCAGACCGGCGCTGCGGGCCACATCGGCGGGCCCGAATCCCGCGACGAGCGAGCGGAAGAGCGTATCGACCATTGCCGTGGTCCGCCGCACGTCCCCCATCCGCGCCTCCTGGTAGGCGGCGCCGACCGCCGGCGCCCAGCCCGTCTCCCGGCGCGCCGCGCCTGCCGTCAGATCGGCGAGGTCGGCGACGTCCCTGAGCCCCATGTTCAATCCCTGGGCGCCGATCGGCGGGACCGCGTGGGCGGCCTCGCCCACCAGCACCACCCCGTCCGCGGCCAACGCATCGGCGGTGAGGTTGGCCAGCTCGAACACATGCGGGCCGGCGGTGACCTCGATATCGCCGAACAGGCGCGAGGACTTCTCCGCCAGGGCAGGCCCCAGCGCCGTCGCCTCCCGGGCCTCCCGCAGCACCTCGGGCCGGTCGATCCAGACCAGGTTGGCCACCCTGCCGCCCGCCGGCACCAGCGTGAAGGGGCCGTCGGGGTAGTGGAACTCGACCGACGTGGTGCCGATCGGTCGTTCCAGCTTGAGATCGGCGACCAGCGCCGCCTGTTCGTAGCGATGCACGCGCGCCGAAATCCCCGCGAACGCCCGCACCTTCGAGCCGCGCCCGTCGGCACCGACGAGCAGCCCGGCTCGAAAGGTCCGCCGGCCCGATTGAATGGCGAATCCCTTTTCCTCGCGCCCGAACCCGGTCGCCGGCGCCGCGACCGTCGTCAGATTGCCCAGACCGGCCGCCCGCGCCGCGAAGGCCTCGTGCAGCATGGTGTTGGCGATGTTGGAACCGAACGCCGCGAAGCCGAATTCCGACGCCTCGAACAGGGATTCCCCGGCCCGCACGAGCCGCCCGGTGGCGTCGATGATCCGGATTTTCGTGAGCGCCGTGCCGATCGCTTCGGGGGCGTCGACAAGCCCTGTGCGTTTCAGGAACTCGAGGCTCGGCACCATCAACGCCGAGGTGCGGCGGTCGGCCGGCGCCGGCGGTGCGAAATGCACCGTCCTGACACCGGCGGCCGCCAGCGCCACCGCGGCGGCGGTGCCGACAAGCCCGCCGCCGACGACCGCAACCTCGGCTGGCGCGCTCATTCGGCCGGCGCCGGAGCCTTTCCGCCCGACATCGCGATCAGCACGTGGTGGCCAATGAACGAACCCACGAACATCATGCCCAGGAAGATCCACAAGTTTTCCGGCATGAAGCCGATCAGCGTGATCGCCGGGCCCGGGCAGATGCCCGACATCCCCCAGCCGACCCCGAACAGAACGCCGCCCAGGATCAGCGGCCGGTCGATCTCGGTCCATTCGGGCAGGTAGAACTGCCGCTCGAAGAATGGCCGGCTGCGCCTTGCCGCGATCCTGACCCCGATCGCCATCACCACGATGGCGCCGGCGATCACGAATCCCAGGCTCGGGTCCCAGCCGCCGCTCGGCAGGGCGCCGAAATCGAGAAACCTCAGCACGACGAGCGGGTTGGTCATTTGCGCGATAAAGAGGCCGGCGCCGAAGATGAACCCGGTCACCGCCGCCACCGCCAGGTATCGAGGAGCGTGTTCAGGATGCATCAGACCACTCCCGTCACGGCCACCGTCGCGATGGCGACGGCGAAGAAAATCGCGACATTGGCGAACGAGCGCTTCGAGAGGCGCGCGATCCCGCACACCCCGTGCCCGGAGGTGCAGCCATTGCCGATCTTGGTCCCGAGCCCCACGAGCAGGCCTGCCGCCGCAATCCACAGCGGCGAGCCGACAAGGTGTGGCGCTTGCGGTTGGAAGCCGCTGAACAGCGCCGGCACCGCCGACGCCGCGGCCAGGCCGCCCAAAATCATCGCGGCCAGGAAAATCAGCCGCCACCACACCGTCCCGGTGGGCGGCAGAAGCTGGCCGAACAGGCCCGAGATGCCGGCGATGCGGCCGTTGGCGATCCACAGCGTGGCGCTGGCGAGCCCGATCATCAGTCCGCCGATCAGGGGCGGCCAGACAGAGAAATCGTCCATTTCGGGGTCTCCCGCAAACTGGTGTTGGCTTTCAGATAGCACTCGCCGGGCCGCTTTCAAAGCCCGACGCCACTCCAGAAAATCCATGCAAGCGCCCGAATTTGCACGATTTTTCGCCGAATGGGGCAGGGCTGGTTGGACGCCCTGCGGCAACGCCCGATCCGGAGACGGATTTTCCGCGCCGGGCCTGAAAATTGGAACGCACACAAATGCTTGAACTGCTTAACGGCCCGCCGGTCCGGCTCGCCACTCGGATCCGGTCCGCACCCGCTTGCGCCTCGGCGGGGGCTGTGATTGCCTCCCCGCGGCGGTCGACCGCCGCCGTCCCCCGCAGGAGCCTCAGCCCATGAGCCTATCGATCGTCCTTCACGAATTTGGCGGGCCGGAAAAGCTGCTTGCCGAGGAAACCGCGCTCGCCCCGCCCGCCGCCGGCGAGATCCAGGTGCGTCACGGCGCCATCGGGCTCAATTTCATCGACACCTACCATCGCTCGGGGCTCTACAAGATCGATCTGCCCGCCATCGTCGGCATGGAGGCGGCCGGCGAGGTCATCGCGCTGGGGGAGGGGGTCACGGACTTCGCCGCGGGCGACCGGGTGGTCTATTCGAACCCCATGGGCGCCTATTGCGAGGCCCGCAACATGCCGGCCGATAATGCCGTCAAGCTCCCCGATACCGTCGACGACCGCACCGCCGCCGCCCTCTTCCTCAAAGGGATGACCGCCTATTTCCTCCTGCACCTGACCTATCCGCTCAAGCCCGGCGAGACGACCCTCATTCCGGCGGCCGCCGGCGGCGTCGGACTTGTGCTCACGCAATGGGCCAAGGCCCTGGGCGCCACCGTCATCGGCTGCGCCGGCACCGACGAGAAATGCGAACTCGCCCGCGCCAACGGCTGCGACAAGGTCATCAATTATACCGAGGCCGATTTCCGCGTCGGCGTGCAGGAATTCACCGGCGGCGAAGGCGTCGACGTCGTCTATGACGGGGTGGGGAAGGCGACCTTCGAGGCCTCCCTCGACTGCCTGAAACCGCGCGGCATGATGGTCTCGTTCGGCAACGCCACCGGCGTCGTCTCGATCCCCGACCTGACGATCCTCGCCGCCAGGGGGTCGCTCTATGTCTGCCGGCCGACCGCTAACGCCTATGTGCGCAGCCGCGCCGACCGGCTGGCCCACGCCGAGGCCCTGTTCGAGGTGATCGCCGCCGGCAAGCTCAAGCCGACGATCGGCCAGACCTTCGCGCTCCAGGACGCCGCTGAGGCCCACCGCGCCCTGGAGGCGCGGCGGACCGTCGGTTCGACGCCGTTGCTGCCGTAGGGGGGGGGAGCCTCGGCTAGGCCGATCGCAGCCCGAACCGGCGTGGCCAGCCGTCGGGGGTGACCCCGCCTTCGTAGTCGCCGCCGTCGTCGATCGTGTCCGCCGTCTCCTGGGCCCTGCGCGCTTCGGCCTCCGCGGCCTCACGCGCTCTGACCAGCGCTTCCTTGCGCAATTCCGCCAGATCCTTCGAGGTGCGCTGGATCGCCCGCTGGTTGGAGCGGGTCATCTGGCTCATGTGCTCGGCCTGCCGCGCCCAGCGGTCGCGCTCTTCCTCCAGTTCGGCGAGCTGCTGGCGCAGGCCGACAAGCTGCTTGCGCAGCGTCTTGTTGTCGGTCTCCAGCTTCACCAGCCGTTGTGCCTCATCGACGACCCCTTGCGGCTTGCGCCGTTCGGTCGGTGCCTTCACGAAGGCTTTGAGGTCCTCGGCGTCGATCTGATAGGCGCGGCCCAGCTTTTCGGCCGGCAGCCGGCCGGCGCGGATCGCATTTGAAATCACCGCCTTCGACAGGCCGGTCGATTCCGCCGCCTTGGTGAGAGTGAATTTGGCCATCAATCAGTGCGCCTCCACTGGTCGGCGAGTTTGCCGATCCGCGGTTGCATTGGCCTGAACGAAATCGGCGCAATGCGACCGAACCTGTCACAATTCGGGAAAGCGTCTTGGCGGGGCCCTCGCTTGCGCCCCCGTCAGCCGCGCGCTACGAGGGGCCGCGCCATTCCGCCGGGTGGATGGCAGAGTGGTCGATTGCACCGGTCTTGAAAACCGGCGGGCGCGCGAGCGTCCCGGGGGTTCGAATCCCCCTCCACCCGCCAGCGGTCCTCCGGGCTCCCGCCGTCGCGGATCCGCGTCCCCAAGTTGCCCCGATGCAACAGGCCACCGGCGAACGCCCGCTGCATGCGCCGAGGGCGCTTAAAACCGCCTATTTCACTGAATTCGGCGATTGCGGAATCACCGCCGCCGACTATCATCGCCGCAACAAGTCGAAGGGAGCGTGCGATGTTCAAGAAACTGGTGTTGGCCGCGGTTGCGGCAGTCGGGCTGACCGGGTCGGCCCAGGCGTTCGATTGGAGTGGATTCTATGTCGGCGTGCTGGGCGGGTTCTCCGTCGCCAGGGACGCCGACGGTTGCTCGGACTGCAGCGTAACGCTGCCCGGCATCGCCAAGGTGGTCGGCTACAACTGGGACAACGGCGACATCATCTACGGCCTCGATGAGATGTTCGTGGTGTCCTTCTGGCCCTACGACGAAAATGTCGACGTTCGCAAAATCGAATGGCAGAAGCTGTTCCGCGTCGGCACCGAGATCACCGACAACGTCATGATCTACGGCGCGGTCGGCGGCGGCATTGCATATGTGTCGGTCGACGGCTCCTCTGATCATCTCGCCTATGGTGCCATCGCGGCCGGCGTTGAGATGGCGTTGAACGAAAACGCCATCTGGCGCACTCACCTGCAGTTCTCGCGCAGCCGGAATTACGACCCCTGCTCGACCTGCTACATCACAGCCATTTCCATCGGCACCGGCCTGTCCTGGCTGCTCTGATCCGGTTGCTCCGGCGATCCTGATCCGGCCCCGCTCCGGCGGGGCCGATTGCTGTCGGCGCCTAATTCGGCCTTGCCCCTTGACTCATCGGCTCCTGTCGCGCTGCCTCGGTGCGGCGGCAACCGCTCAATCAAAGGAGACCCGGTAATGCGGCGCATCCAGATGCCCGGTCTTTCCGAGCCCGTCACCCAGCTCGCCCTCGGCACCGCCTTTCTGCGGGACGAGCACCATGCCGAGGAATTGCTCGAGGCCTATGTGGCCGCCGGCGGCAACCTGTTCGATTCCGCCTGGGTCTATCGCGCCGGCGAGGCCGAGCGCCTGCTCGGCGAATGGCTCGAGCGCCGCGAGCTGCGCGACAGCGTGCAGATCATCACCAAGGGCGCGCACTCGCCGTTGTGCAAGCCGGAGACGGTGGCCCCGCAGCTCGCCGAGTCCCTCGAGCGGCTGCACACCGACCATGTCGACATCTACATGGTCCATCGCGACGAGCCCGAGGTCCCGGCCGGCGAATTCGTCGACGCCATGGTCGCCGAACTCGAGGCCGGGCGCATCGGCAGCTACGGATTTTCCAACTGGAGCCGCGGCCGCATCGACGAGGCGGTCGCCCACGCCACGGCAAAGCGCTTGCCACCGCCGACCGCCGTCTCCAACAATTTCTCGCTCGCCGACATGGTCGAGCCGGTCTGGGCCGGCGTGATGGCCGCCAACGGGCCCGAATGGCGCGAGCGCCTCATGAAGGGAGATCTGGGCCTCTATTCGTGGTCCGCCCAGGCCCGCGGCTTCTTCACCGACCGCGCCGACCCGACCGTCCGCAGCGATCCCGATCTGGTGCGCTGCTGGTATTCGGACGCCAATCTCGAACGCCGCAAGCGCGCCTACGAGTTGGCCGAGGCCAGGGGCGTCACCGCCAACCAGATCGCGCTCGCCTGGTCGCTGAGCCAGAAATTCCCGCTGGTGGCCATCGTCGGCCCGCTCACCCCGCACGAGCTCGCCGATTCAATCGCCGCCGCCTCGGTCGAGCTCAGCGACGAGGAGCTCGCCTGGCTGGCGGCCCCCTGACCCCGAAAGGCAAGCCAAATGACCAACCAGAAACCGACGATCGGCTTCATCGGGCTGGGGCTGATGGGCTCAGCGATGGTCGAGCGGCTGCAGTCGCTCGGCTATCCGATGATGGTGATCGCCCATCGCGCCCGCGCCAATGTCGAGGCGGCGCTGGCCCGCGGCGCGCGCGAGGCCGAAACCGGCCGCGCCCTCGCGACGGAGACCGACCTGGTGATGCTGTGCATGGACAACTCCGACGCCGTCGAGTCGCGCATGTTCGGCCCCGAAGGGGTCATCGCCGGGCTCACCCCGGGCGAGCTGGTGATCGATTTCGGCACCTCGCTGCCCTCCTCGACACTGAAGATCGGCGCCGCGGTCGATGCGGCCGGCGGCGCCTACATGGACGCTCCTCTCGGGCGCACGCCTTCCCACGCCCGTGAAGGCAAGCTCAACATCATGGCCGCCGGTCCCGCCGACGAGTTCGAAAGCGTCAGGCCCGTCCTCGAGGATCTCGGCGAGAACGTCTTCCATGTCGGCCCGCTGGGCACCGGCCATACCCTCAAACTGATCAACAATTTCTACGCCATGACCTCGGCGGTCGCGATGTCGGAGGCCTTTGCCATGGCCGACCGCGCCGGCCTGCCGCGCCAGAAACTCTACGAGGTGATGTCGGCGGGCCCGCTCGGCTCCGGCATGATGGACTTCATCAAGGCCGAGGCCGTCGACGGCGACCGCACCGGGCTCGCCTTCTCCATCGTCAACGGCGCCAAGGATGTCGGCTACTACCGCCGCATGGTCGCCGATCTCGGCCAGACCTCGCTGATCGCCCCGGCGACGATGGCGGCCTTCGAGGCGGCGCTCGCCGCCGGCTGGGCCGACCGCTGGGTGCCGGAGATGGTGGACTTTCTGGCCGAAAAGAAGGGGTAGGGGGGCGCCCCGCCGGTCACCGGGGCCCCTCGACCCCGTAGGCGAGGCGGCTGTCGATCGCCCCCATATAGACCACCAGAATCCGGGTCGTCGTTGTCCCCGTGTTGGTTCCCTGATGCGGCCAGTCGACGGCCTCCATCAGCGCGCTTCCCGGCGGATAGACGCGCGCGCCCTTGCTGCCGTAGTTGACCGTCAGCTCCCCGGCGAGGACGTAGCCGAACAGCGGCACGTCGTGCACATGCCAGGAGGTCGATTGCCCCGGCTCCAGGATCACGATGCTGGCGGTGATCTTCGGGGTGCCGGCGGGATAGGCGAGGGGCTGCCCGATGATCGTCTGGCTGCTGGTCAGGAGACTTTCCGAGGTCGGCCCCGCCTGCTCCTGGGCGAAC
>Ga0307436_1000516_pt1 | contig 18103 bp, 18 predicted proteins | sample SalMarWE160440MG_FD_202513 | JGI IMG/M metagenome (GOLD analysis project Ga0307436, IMG submission 202513) | Salt marsh sediment microbial communities from the Plum Island Ecosystem LTER, Massachusetts, United States - WE1604-40 | ecosystem: Environmental > Aquatic > Marine > Intertidal zone >...
GGCCTTTTCGGCCTTGGCCGCCGACGCCGAACCCGGCCTCAGCCCGACCGCCAACTCCTTGACGCCGGAGTCCCTCAAATTGAGGGCATGAGCGTGCCCCTGGCTGCCGTAGCCGACGATCACGACCTTCTTGGCCTTGATGAGGTTGAGGTCGGCATCCCGATCATAGTAGACGCGCATCGCTGCCCCGCTGTCGCATGAGAATGGTCGTGGCCGCTAGCTTCTAAGGGCGGGCCGCCGGGCAGACAAGCCCGTCAGTCGCCCGGCCCTAGCCGAGCGCCGCCCAACCGAAATCGAGAAGCGGCCGTGCCCGCTTGGTGAAATCGACGATGGCGCCCGTCAACCCCGGCGAATGGAGGTCCCCCTCGCCGAGCGGCTCCTCGACGATCAACGACTTCAGCCGGATCGCCCCGTCGAGCGGCCCGCCTTTCAGCGCCTCGAAGCCGCGCGGCACGCGAGTGAGCTGGCTTTCGCGGTCGAGTTCAAGCCCGCGCTTCTTCAGCGCCGCGACGACCGCCGTGAACTTCCTGCCGCCGCCGGCGGCGATCGCTTTGCGCAGCCGGGCGAGATCGGCCGCCTCCGGCATGTGGAAGCCGGCCGCCGCAAAGCAGCCATCCGGACCGATGTGAAGGTATAACAGGCCGTTGTCCATCTTGCTGCCTGAGCGGGTCATCACCGCGCCACAGTGGGTCTTGTAAGGGCTCTTGTCCCTGGCGAAGCGCACGTCGCGGTGGATGCGGAAGATGGAGCGCTTGCCATCGGCCTTGAGCGGAATGCGCCGCCTGACGAAGGCGGCGGTGAGATCGTCGAGCAGCGCGATCATCGGCTCGACCACATCGCTCTGGTAAAGCGACTTGTTCTCGTCGAACCACGCCTTGTTTTGATGGAACTTGAGCGCGGTGAAAAAAGGAAGCGCGTCTTTGCCGAATCCCGCGAACGCCGCCATCGCCGCCCCGTCAATCCGACAGATACTCGTCGTTGATGATGTCCCGATAGCGCCCGCGCGACATGCGGGCGACGATGCGCAGCGACAGCGCCTCGATCAGACCGGGCATGGTCCTGTCGAGTCGCTCCAACGCCCGCCCCACCCGCGAGATCTCGCCGCCACCGCCGTTGGTCCGGTAGAACACGTCGAAGAAATAGATGTCCATCAGCGAGCTGCGCGTGTAGTCGATCTCCTCGCCGTAGCCGCCCGCCCACACCAGCCTGTTTCTGATCTCCTCGCCGCGGATCTTGGCCGGACGTAGCAGCTCGATGAGATTGACCGCCTCGCCGAACTTGCACGAGCCAAACAGGATGCCCTTCAGCGGCGACCGCCGGCGGTTGGCCTCGCAGAAGGTGTTTCTGAGGAACGTCGGCGAAAGGCCGGAGCCGTTGGGCGCCTCGATCTTGCCGAAGTCACCGTGGGCGGCAACGTAGAGATAGCCGATGTCGCCGCCGGCCATGATGAAACGCACCGCCTCGCGGAACGACTTGGAACCGACGAAGCGTTCGTAGGTGAACGCATCGGAGCGATCCCTGAGAGCGTACGAAAGGAATTCGAACAGCGGCCGCACCGTGTGGTGCCGCTCGTCGAACCAGCGCGTTTCGATAACCCCGAGACCGAGATGCCGCGTCGATGCCACAGACAGGAACCCTCCCCGCCCCGCATACTGCCATGAATCGCGGCGCGCAACGACTATCCATTGCGGCTTGCGCCAATTGACGCATCCTGGCCGTCAATTTAATGAAAACAATAAGATATTGAAATGACTTCAGAACGAAAATTAGGACCGAATCGGGCCGGTCGTTAGGGCTCGAAAAACACCGGAATGAGCGAGCCGGCGAGCGCCAGCGCCATCACCAGGTTGAACACCCGCACCTTCTCCGGATCGGTGACGAGCGTCTTGAGGCCGGTGCCGAAAAGCAGCCAGGTCCAGCTCGACAGGGTGCCGAGGACGGCGAAGATGGCCGCGATCAACGCCACGTTGAGGGGAAACCGCGCCACCGCTGCATAGGCGGTGACCGCCCCGATCGCCATCACCCAGCCCTTGGGGTTCACCCACTGAAAGGCGGCCCCTTCCAGAAACGTCATCGGCCGCCCGCGCCTGCCGCCGGCTGTCGGCCCCGAGGTGGCGATACGCCAGGCGAGGTAGAGCAGGTAGGCCGCCCCGGCATACTTGAGCACGGCATAGATGGCCGGGTAGGCCGCGAACACAGCGCCGAGGCCGAGGCCGACCACCGCCACCAGGAAGCCGAAGCCGAGCGAGACGCCGAAGGCATGCGGCAGCGTGCGCGCGAAGCCGAAGTTCAGGCCGGACGTCATCAGCATGACGTTGTTGGGCCCTGGCGTGAACAGGGTCGCCACCGCGAACACGACGAGGGCGGCGATGAGTTGGTGGGACATGCCCGTTCCGCGGTCGCCGTGCTGCGATCAGACCGCCTTGGTGCCGCGGGCGATGGCGGCAATGCCGGTGCGGCACACCTCCACCAGGCCGAGCGGCGCCATGACGGCGACGAACTGCTCGATCTTGGAGGTCCGCCCCGTCACCTCGAAGACGAAATGGTTGACCGTGGCATCGATCACGACGGCACGAAAGGCATCGGCGAGGCGCAGCGCCTCGACCCGGCTCTCGCCGTGGCCGGCGACCTTGACCAGGGCAAGCTCGCGCTCGAGCGGCCGCCCGTCGGCGGTGAGGTCGGTGACGGTGTGGACCGGCACCATGCGGCCGAGCTGGTTCTTGATCTGCGCCAGCACCATCTGGGTGCCGGTGGTGACGATGGTGATACGCGACAGGTGCTTGGCGTGCTCGGTCTCCGACACGGTCAACGAATCGATGTTGTAGCCACGGCCCGAGAACAGCCCGATCACCCTGGCGAGCACGCCCGGTTCGTTGTCGACGATGACCGACAGCGTATGACTTTCGGTGCGGTCGTGGACCTCCTCGATGAAGTAGGCCGATGCAGGGGGCACCGCTGGCGCCCGCGGCTTGCGCACGCCGCTCCCCGATTTCGCTTTCACCGCTTTCGTCATCGCCTCACCCCGTCCCCTTGTTGCATCACTGTGCCCGTCGACACGAGGCTCGTCCGTCACACCAGCACCTTGCCCTCCTTGCCGATCGCCTTGCCCAGCGTCTCCGGCTTGACCGCGTCGCCGAGCAGCATCTCGTTGTGCGCCTTGCCCGACGGGATCATCGGGAAACAGTTGGCGAGTGCCGCCACCCGGCAATCGAAGATCACCGGCCGCTTGACCCTGATCATCTCGGCGATGGCGTCGTCGAGCTCGCCCGGCTTGGTGGCGCGGATGCCGACGCAGCCGTAGGCGTCCGCCAGTTTCACGAAGTCGGGCAGCGACTCCATGTAGGAATGCGACAGCCGGTTGCCGTGCAACAGCTCCTGCCACTGGCGCACCATGCCCATGTACTGGTTGTTGAGGATGAAGATCTTGATCGGCAGGTCGTGCTGCACCGCCGTCGACATTTCCTGCATGGTCATCAGCACCGAAGCGTCGCCGGCGATGTCGATCACCAGGCTCTTCGGATGCGCCACCTGGACGCCGATCGATGCCGGCAGCCCGTAGCCCATGGTGCCGAGCCCGCCCGATGTCATCCACCGGTTGGGCTCCTCGAACTTGAAGAACTGCGCCGCCCACATCTGGTGCTGGCCGACCTCGGTGGTGATGTAAACGTCCTTGTCGCGGGTCGCCGCGTAGAGCCGCTCGATGGCGTATTGCGGCATGATCACGTCGGCGTTTGGCTTGTAGGCGAGGCAATCGCGCCGCCGCCAGCGGTCGATCTCGTCCCACCACGCCTTCAGCGCCCGCTTGTCTACCCTCGGCTTGCGCACCTTCCACGCTGCGATCATCGCCTGCAGCACATGGGTGACGTCACCGATGATCGGGATGTCGACGTGGATGTTCTTGTTGATCGACGACGGATCGATGTCGATGTGGATCTTGCGTGAACCAGGCGAGAAGGCGTTGACCCTGCCGGTGATGCGGTCGTCGAAGCGCGCCCCGATCGTCACCATCACGTCGCAGTCGTGCATGACGTTGTTGGCCTCGAAGGTGCCGTGCATGCCGAGCATGCCCAGCCACTGCGGGTCGGAGGCCGGGTAGGCGCCGAGGCCCATCAGCGTCGAGGTGATCGGGTAGCCGGTCATCCGCACGAACTCGCGCAGGAGCGCGCTTGCCCTGCGGCCCGAGTTGACCACGCCACCGCCGGTATAGAACACCGGCCGCTTGGCGCTGGCGATCAGCTCGACCGCCGCGGCGATGGCGCGCGGGTCGCCGTCGACACGCGGGTGGTAGGTGGGGTGCTCGATGTGGCCGGGCGGCACGTAGGTGCCGGTGGCGAACTGCACGTCCTTGGGGATGTCGACCACCACCGGCCCCGGCCGGCCGTGGCTCGCCACGTAGAAGGCCTCGTGCAGGACGCGGGCGAGGTCGTCAACATCCTTGACCAGCCAGTTGTGCTTGGTGCACGGCCGGGTAATGCCGACGGTGTCGCATTCCTGGAAAGCGTCGTTGCCGATAAGATGGGTGGGCACCTGGCCGGTGATGCCGACGATCGGGATGGAATCCATCAGCGCGTCGGTGAGCGCGGTGACGAGGTTGGTGGCCCCCGGCCCGGAAGTGACCAGCGCCACCCCGACCTTGCCGGTCGAGCGGGCGTAGCCCTCCGCCGCGTGGCCGGCGCCCTGCTCGTGGCGCACCAAAACGTGGCGAACCTTCTCCTGCTGGATGATCTCGTCGTAGATCGGCAGCACCGCGCCGCCGGGGTAGCCGAAGATGTTCTTGACGCCCTGGTCGATCAAAGCCTGGACGACCATCTGGGCGCCCGTCATCTGCCGTTTCATCTCTCCGCTCCGCTCGCCGGCGGTCCTTCTAGCGCGCCGGCCTTGCCATTTCGCCAACAAAAAAGGCCCTCGCGGGCCTTGTACGCGCACCACCCTCCGGGCAGCCTATGCGGCCACCCCGGCGATGCGCGTTCCGATTACAAGCACCAGTGTTTTCATGGGGGCTGTCTTAGGCGCGCGCCCCGGCGAGGTCAAGGGCCGCGGCGGCGCCGAGGCGGGGCCAGTCGCCCATCTGGTTGCGCAGCCACGTCAGCTGTCGTTTGGCATAACGCCGCGTCTCCGCCGCGATGGCAGCGACCGCTTCATCGAGCGAGACCTCGCCTTTGAGGTGTGCGGCGAGTTCGCGCACCCCGATCGCCTTCATCGCCGGGAGGTCGTCGGCAAGGCCGAGTTCGAGCAGCGCGCGCACCTCGCCAAGTGCCGCCGGCGCGATCGCCTCCGCCCGCGCGGCGATGCGGCGGTTGAGCGCCTCGCGCTCCGGCGCGAGCACGATCCGCCGCGCCGTCGCCGGCGCCACCGCCGGCTCGGCCCCCGCCCGCTGCCAGGCGGCGAGCGATTGGCCGGTCGCGGTGAAGACGTCTAACGCCCTCAGGACGCGGGCGCGGTCGGACGGACGCAGCGCCGCCGCGTCTTCCGGGTCGACCGCGGCAAGGCGGGCGTGCAACGCTGCCGTTTCGATCCCCGCCGCCTCCGCCCGCACCCGCGCGCGCACCGCCGCCGCCACAGGCGGGATCGCCGCCAGCCCCTCGCTCAGCGCCTTGAAATAGAGGCCGGTGCCGCCGACAACGACGGGCAGGCGGCCGGCCGCGCGAGCCTCGCCGATGGCGGCGGCCGCCTCGCCGAGCCACCGCCCGACCGAATAGCGCTCGCTCGCCGGCACGTGTCCGTAAAGCCGGTGCGGCACCCTCGCCTCGTCATCGGCACTCGGTCGCGCCGTCAGCACCCTGAGCTCGGCATAGACCTGCATGGAGTCGGCGTTGATGACGACGCCGTCGCGCTCGACCGCGATCGCCATCGCCAGCCGCGACTTGCCACTCGCCGTCGGCCCGGCGAGGAGGATGATGTCAGGCGCGCTCATGGCGCCTGAGGTAAGCTGCCGCGGCCGCTCAAGGCAACCATCGCCGGCCGGCGCCATCGGCTCGCGCACGACCTGATGGCGTTTTGTCCTGATTTGCGCTTAGTTGCCCCGTCGAGGGGTCAGTCTGGGGAGAGGAACCATGCCCGACAGCACCAAGTACCTTCTGCCCGAGGACCGCATTCCGCGGGCCTGGTACAACATCATGGCGGACCTGCCGCAACCGCCGCCGCCGCCGCTCCATCCCGGCACCGGCCAGCCGATCGGCCCGGACGATCTCGCCGCCATCTTCCCCATGGCTTTGATCGCCCAGGAAGTGGCGAGCGAGCGCGAGATCGAGATCCCCGCGCCGGTGCGCGAGGCCTACAAGCTGTGGCGACCCGCCCCCCTCTTTCGCGCCCGTCGCCTCGAGCAGGCGCTCGATACCCCGGCCCGCATCTTCTACAAGTACGAGGGCGTCTCCCCGCCCGGCAGCCACAAGCCCAACACCGCCGTGCCGCAGGCCTTCTACAACAAGGAGGCCGGCATCAAGAAGCTGTCGACCGAGACCGGCGCCGGCCAGTGGGGCTCTTCCCTCGCCTTCGCCGGCTCGTTGTTCGGCCTCGAGGTCAAGGTCTACATGGTCAAGGTCAGCTACTACCATAAGCCCTACCGGCGGGTGCTGATGGAGACTTATGGAGCCACATGCATTCCGAGCCCGAGCCTGGAGACCGATGCCGGCCGCGCCATCCTCGCCAACGATTCCGACTCGCCGGGCAGCCTCGGCATCGCCATTTCCGAGGCCGTCGAGGTCGCCGCCAAGAACGCCGACACCAACTATTCGCTGGGCAGCGTCCTCAACCACGTGCTCCTGCACCAGACGGTGATCGGCATCGAGGCGATCGAGCAGATGGAGATGGCCGGCTACTGGCCCGACATCGTCATCGGCTGCACCGGCGGCGGCTCCAACTTCTCCGGTTTGGTGCTGCCCTTCCTTGGCAAGAAGCTGCGCGAGGGCAAGAATCTCCGCGCCATCGCCGCCGAGCCGGCCGCCTGCCCGTCGCTGACGCGGGGGCTCTACGCGTACGACTTCGGCGATACCGGCCATCTGACGCCGCTGGTCAAGATGCACACTCTCGGCTCGACCTTCATTCCGCCCGGCTTCCACGCCGGCGGCCTGCGCTATCACGGCATGGCGCCGCTGGTGAGCTACCTGAAGGAGATCAACCTGATCGAGGCGGTCGCCCACAAGCAGAATCCCTGCTTCGAGGCGGGCCTCATGTTCGCCCGCACCGAGGGCATCGTGCCGGCGCCGGAGACGACCCACGCCGTGCGCGCCGCCGTCGACGAGGCGCTCAAGTGCAAGCAGGAAGGCGTCTCCCGCACCATCCTGTTCAATCTGTCCGGCCACGGCCATTTCGACATGCAGGCCTACGACGACTATATCTCGGGCAAGCTCGAGGACCACGACTACGACGAGGAGCGCCTCCAGGCGGCGCTCGGCGCGCTGCCCGAGGTGGCCTAGCGGGACGAACGGCGGCCGGCCTCGGCTACCGTTTGTGCACTCCATGCTCACGACCGGCGCCGCCCCCGCGGCGCCGCGTCTTTCCAGCGTCCGGCCATTGATCGGGCCGGCCGCCCAAACTAAACCAGCGCGTCGATCACTGGCAGCACGGCGGGCCGTCCCTTGTCCCTTATCCAACCCTTCCGCGCGCTGCGCCCGGCACCTGGGCGCGCCGCCGAGGTGCTGGCGCCGCCCTACGACGTGCTGTCGAGCGCCGAGGCGCGCGAGCGCGCCGCCGGCAAGCCGTGGAGCTTCCTGCACGTCTCCAAGCCGGAGATCGACCTAGACCCGTCCATCGACCCGTACGACCCCGCCGTCTACGCCAGGGCCGCTGACAACTTCCGTCGCATCATCGCGGCCGGCGTCCTCATCCGCGATGATCGTCCGTGCTACTACGTCTACCGCCTCACCTGGCGCGACCACACGCAGACCGGCATCGCCGCCGTCGCCTCGCTCGCCGACTACGCCGGCAATCGCATCCGCAAGCACGAGCTCACCACCCCGACCAAGGAGAACGATCGCGTCCGCCAGATCGAGGCGACCGACGCCGAGACCGGTCCGGTGATGATGGCCTATCCGGCCGCGCCTGAAATCGACACCCTCATCGCCGGCGCCGCCAATGGTCCGCCCGTCGTCGACGTCACCGCCGACGACGGGGTCCGCCACCAGCTTTGGGTGATCGACGAGGCCGGCGCGATCGCCACGGTTACCGGTACCTTCGATGCGCTGCCGGCGCTCTACATCGCCGACGGCCACCATCGCTCCGCTGCCGCTGCCCGCGTCGCCGCCGCCCGCGGCAACCGCGGTGCCAGCGCCTGGTTCCTGTCGGTCGTCTTCCCCGACCACGAAATGACCATCCTCGACTACAACCGCGTCGTCCGCGACCTCAACGGCAGGAGCCCGCAGGAGTTCATTGTCGCGCTCGAGGATGCCTTCCGGGTCGAGCCGTCGCATCGGCCGGTCCGCCCCGCCATGGCTGAGGAGTTCGGCATGTTCCTCGCCGGCAACTGGTACAGGCTGGTCGTCCGTCCCGACCTCGTCCCCGCCGACGATCCGATCGGCCGCCTGCCGGTTTCGCTGCTCGGCCGCTACGTGATCGGTCCGCTGCTCGCCATCGCCGACCAGCGCCAGGACAAGCGCATCGACTTCGTCGGTGGCGGGCGCGGCCTCGGCGAGCTGGAGCGGTGCGTCCATTCCGGCGAGATGGCGGTCGCCTTCGCCGTCTTCCCGACCCGCATGACCGATCTGATGGCGGTCGCCGACGCGGGCGGCATCATGCCGCCGAAGTCGACCTGGTTCGAGCCGAAGCTCGCCGACGGCATGATCAGCTACGTGCTCGACTGATCGGGCAGTCGGGCTCCGGCAGAAGCCGCGCGGCCGCGATTGCCCCAACAGCACCGGGCGCGAACGATTGTCGTGCGCTTCGCCCGGCGCGAGGCCCGGGCGCATCGACGAGACCGCTGGTGCCCCGCAATTGCCGGGCCACGGCCGCTGCCTTTTTTTGGCGGGTCTTCAAACGCCTGACGTTGCCGGCGCGGCACGCGGGCGGGGAGTGCGCGCGCCGGGGCGATGCTCGGGATGGCGGTATTCCGGCAGCGTCAGCACCAGCAGCGCGGCAAGCCCCGCACAGACCGGCACCGAGGTGAGCGCGACGTGGAAATCGCCGCCGTTCTGCATCGTCGCATAGACCCAGAAGAACAGGCTTGCCAGCGTGCCCAGGTCGGCGTTGCTCAGCGCGTTAGAAATGCGCGATCGCGGCGGTGGCTAGGCCAGGCTCGATACGGGTGACGAACTCGAACAGGAAGAACGTCGACGCGATCGCAAAGCTATCCAGGCGGCAAGCATCGCGTCCTCGCTTCCCTTATCGCCGCGCCGGCTGGCCGCGTAAGTGCCCCGCGCGACGACATCGTTCAATCCGCGCCAACCATGCGGGTTTTCGGCGTTGACTCAACGTTGCCGACTTCATGAACTCTCTCTGCGCGGCAGCAACGAACGTCAGCAGGCAGGAATGTGCAATTTGTCGTTTCGCGAAGCGTCAAGGCCGCAGCACATGTTGACATTGTTGTTGGCATTTCTGGCGTGATCGCCGTCGGCCGATCAGCGAAGGCGCAGGAACAGTTTTATCTTTTCAGTATCGAGGAGGTGCAGTGCATAAAGCTTAACGACGGCCACCAGCAGGGCGCCTCCAGCCAGACCGATGAGCCGTATGTCATGATCTATCCTGGAAATCAGCGTCAGGCGATCCCGTACCGTCTCGGACGCTGCAAGGCGGGCCAGACCCTTAGGCCGCCCGTGTTGTTGCGATCCAACTATCCAGGCGTTCGCTATGAAATATGGGATCGTGACGGCGACGACGTCTATTCGCGCGCGAACGACCTCGCGGGAACCGGCGTCATCACGATGTTGCCCAGCGACCCGGACGTGGTTGAAAGGAGTCTGCGGATGTCGTCCTGGATGAACCGGCCGGGGGATTACCTCGTTCGTGTCAGTCTCACCCGCGTCACCAATTGCCCAAAAAAAGAGAAATGAATCCGCTTTCACCCGTCCGCATCCGGCAGGCCGTCATGACGTTTGGGGGCTCGCGGCGCGACTGATCTTCGCGCGACGTTGGCCATCTCGGCGCGGCCGCGTCCTTGCCCCGGTAACCGGGCCCTGCCCGCTACTGCGGTGGCTCCGGCACCACTTGCGGCTCGACCGGCGGTGCGACGTCCGGCAACGCCGGCATCTCGTCAAGCGTCAGATTAACCACGCGCACGTTGCCGTCCTGGTTCTCGAGCACCATCTGGACGCTCCTGCGACCGTCTTTCTTCAGCGCGGCAACTCGCTTGTTGACGTCGTCGGGCGTCGCCACCGGCTCCTGCGCTATCTCGACGATGATGTCGCCCGGCTGCAGGCGCTTCTCCGCGGCCGTGCTGCCCGGCGCTACGTCCGCCACCACCACCCCGCGGGTCACCTTGTCGGTGATGCCGAATTTGTCGCGCGCGACCGGCGACAGATCGGCCAGCGACAGTCCCAGCGGCCCGGCCACCACCCGAGGCTCCGCCGGATTCGGCGTCTCGCTCGGCTGCTCGGCCGTCGCCACCTTCTCCGCCGCTTCCAGACGACCGAGGGTAACCGTCACGGTCCGCTCTTTACCGTCGCGCAGCACCACCACCGGCACCGCCTTGCCGACCGCCTGGTCGGCGACCATGCGCGGCAGGTCGTGCATGGCGTCGACGGTCTTGCCGTCGAAATCGAGGATGACGTCGCCGGTCTTGATACCGGCGGCTGCAGCCGGTCCGTTGTCGTCGACGCCGGCGACCAGGGCGCCGCGCGGCGCGCTCATCGCCAGCCCCTGGGCGATCTCGTCGGTGACCTCCTGGATGTGGACGCCGAGCCAGCCGCGCCGCGTCTCGCCGAACTGGCGCAGTTGGTCGATGACGCCGATGGCGATCTCCGAGGGCACCGCGAAACCGATGCCGATCGAGCCGCCGGTCGGCGAGATGATGGCGGTGTTGATGCCGATCACCTCCCCGTCGAGGTTGAACAGCGGCCCGCCCGAGTTGCCCCGGTTGATCGCCGCATCGGTCTGGATGAAGTCGTCGTAGGGTCCCGCGTTGATGTCGCGGTTGCGCGCCGACACGATGCCGAGCGTGACGGTGCCGCCGAGACCGAACGGATTACCGATCGCCATCACCCAGTCGCCCACTCTGAGCTTGGTCGAGTCGCCGAACTTGACCGCTGACAGCGGCTTGTCGGGCTTGACGCGCAGAAGGGCGAGGTCGGTCTTGTCGTCGTGGCCGATCAGTTTGGCGGTCAGCTTGGTGCCGTCGGCGAAGGTGGTGGTGATCTCGTCGGCGCCTTCGATGACGTGATTATTGGTGACGATCAGTCCGCTCGGGTCGATGACGAAGCCCGAGCCCAGCGACTGGATGCGCTGCGGCACGTTATCGGTGCTGCCGTCGCCGTTGTGGTCGAAGAAATCATTGAAGAATTCCTCGAACGGCGACCCGTCGGGCAGCGTCGGCTCCGGGGCGCCGCTGCGTGCGCCGGTGACCGTCTGCGCCGTCGACACGTTGACCACCGCTTCGAGCAGCGGCGCCGCCACGTCAGCCACGGATTGGGGGCCGCGCGCCGCGGCCGGCAGGCAAATGAGCGTCGCCGCCAAGGCCGCGGCAACGGCGATCACGCTGCGCGCTCGCTGGAAGCTCACGTCGGCCATGTGCCGTTCCTCCTCGCCCGCGCGAGCCGCCAGATCGGCGGTGCTCGCGGTGACCTCGCCACAGTCTCGCGATTCCACAATCATGCAAGAAGTGGGGCGGAAAAGCGACCGCGACAATGCCTTGCGTGGGCGGTGCGCGCCTACCTACTGCGCCGGTGCCGTCGCGCCGCTTGCCGGGACGGGATCGACCGGCGCGTTGCCGGTGCTCGCCGGCGCGGGCGCGGTGGCGGCCGGTGAAGTGCCGCTGGCGCCCGGTGCAGCGCCGGTGACGGGTGCGGTGGCGGCATCGGCGCTTCCGTCGAAGTGGTTGAAGTATTTGAAGAAATCAGATTGAGGGCTGATCACCAGGCGCGTGTTCCCCCCCTTCAACCCCCCCTGATACGCCTGCATCGAGCGGTAGAAGGCAAAGAAATTGGGATCCTTGCCGAAAGCCCCGGCCAGGATGCCATTGCGCTCGGCCTCGCCATCGCCGCGCAGCCGGTCGGCTTCCCCGTTGGCCTCGGCCACGATGACCGTCGCCTGCCGGTCGGCCTCCGCCCGAATGCGACGGGCCGCCTGCTCGCCCTGGGCACGGATTTCCGTCGCCTGGCGTTGTCGCTCGGTGTTCATGCGCTGATAGATCGCCTGGCTGTTGGCCTGGGGTAGATTGGCCCGGCGTATCTTCACATCAACCATATCGATGCCGAGACTGAGGCTCTCGTGCCCGACCTGCTCGGTGATCTTCTTCATCAGCTGAGCGCGTTCGTCACGTACCAACTGGATGAAACTGGCGTCACCGAGCACCCGGCGAACCGCCGAATTCAGAATAACCGCAAGGCGCGACACCGCCCCGGGCACCGAGCCGACCGATTGGAAGAACTTGAGCGGATCGGAAATCCGATAACGGCCGAACGCGTCGACCACCAATCGCTTCTGGTCCGAGGCGATGATTTCCAGCGGCGGCGTGTCGAGGTCGAGAATGCGCTTGTCCAGATAGATGACGTTGTCGACGAGAGGCAGCTTGAAATAAAGGCCGGGCACGGTAATCACCCGACGTGGGTCGCCGAAGCGCAAGACCAGCGCCTGCTCGGTCACATTCACGACGAACGTGCTGAGATAGGCAAGGAAGCCGGCGACGACGATTACCGCCAGACCAAGGCCGCCGAACAGGCCGCGTCTCACTGGCCACCTCCCGAGGCGCTGACCGACGGCGCCGACGACGAGGACGAGCTTGTCGAAGCAGCACCGGAGGAAGAAGACGAGGACGGAGAGGATGAAGATGATAACCCGCGCGTCAGGGAATCGAGCGGCAAGTAAGGCACGACGCCAGTACTGCCGGCCTTCTCGTCGATGATGATCTTGTTCATGCCGCCGAACACCTGTTCGAGCGTCTCGAGGTACATGCGTTCACGCGTCACCGCCGGCGCCGCCTTGTAGCTCTCATAGACCTTGTCGAAGCGCGCCGCCTGGCCCTTGGCCAGCGCAATGATCTGGTCGCGATAGGCGGCGGCAGCGTTGGTGATCTGCGAGGCCTGGCCGCGCGCTTCCGGAACGACCTTGTTGGCGTAGGTCTGTGCTTCGTTCTGGATGCGCTCCTGATCGGCGCGCGCGGCCTGAACGTCGCGAAATGCGGCTATGACCTCCTGCGGCGGATCGACCTTGAGAAGTTGCACCTGCGTCACCAGGATGCCGGCGCCGAATTCGTCGAGCGTCGATTGCAACAGCTTTTGAACGTCACTCTCGGTGATCTGGCGGGCCTGGGTGAGGATCGCGGCGATATTGGACCGGCCGACCACTTCGCGCATGGCGCTTTCCGCGACGGCCTTCACAGTCCCGTCGGGATCCTCCATGTTGAACAGATAATCGCGCGCGTTGTTGATCACCCAGAAGATCGCAAAATCGATGTCGACGATATTCTCGTCGCCGGTCAGCATCAGGCTCTCCTCGGGAATGTCGCGGCCGCTGGTACCGGTGCGTTCAGTCTGAAGCTGGCCGATGGTGACGCGGTTCACCCGGGTGACCTTGGGCGTGTAGACGGTCTCGATCGGGTAGGGCCACCTGAGGTTCAGTCCCGGCTGGGCCTGTCGTTCGTAAGCACCGAACCTGAGCACGACGCCAAGTTCGTCGGGCTGTACGCGGAAAGTGAAGAAATAGTAGGCAACCAGCGCCACAACGACCGCGAGGATCGCAATCAGGGACAGCGGGCTGAGATTGCGCGGCCCGCCGCCCCCGCCGGGCAGCACCCGCCGCAAACGGTCCTGGCTCCGGCGAAGAAGCTCTTCGAGATCGGGCGGGGACGCGCCGCCGCCGGTGTTGCGGGGGCCCTGCCCCCACGGGCCGCCGTTTCCCTTCCAGCCGCCCCCGGTTTGTCTATTCAAGGAGTTTCCGCTCCCCCTCAGGAGAATTCGGCAGCCGATGCCGCGTCGGCGCGGTTTATAGGCACATTGCCAGCAGGTTTCAACGCAAAGGCAAACGCCTCGGCGACGCGGGCGCATGCCACCACACGACGACTTGGTGCGTCAGGCCTTCCCTGTCAACCTGAGACGGCGGGCCCGATCCGCTCATAAACGACAAACCTCGTCGCCACGCTGTCCTCGTGGCCGGCAGGCACTTGTTGCTGCGACACTGCCCGCCAGATACCCGGATCAATTGGCGGGAAGCACGTATCTCCCCCCGGAGTCGCAGCGACGTGGGTAATGTAGAGGCGCTCGGCCCGTCCAATCGCGGCCGCGTAGATTTCGCCGCCGCCGATCACCATCACCTCGCTTTCGCCGCCGGCCGCGTCGGCGCGGGCAAGCGCCAACCCTGCGTCCAGGTTCGGCGCCACCATCACGCCCTGTGCTGCCAGATCCTGCTGCCGGGTGACCACGATGTTGCGGCGACCGGCGAGCGGCCGACCGATCGCCTCGAAGGTCTTGCGGCCCATCACCACCGGCTTGCCCATGGTGAGCCGCCGAAACCTCCTTTGGTCGGTTGCCAGCCGCCACGGCATACCCTGGCGGTCACCGATAACGCCGTTCTCGGCGACGGCGGCAATCAAGGCGACGCGCACGTAACGCCGCTCATACCGCCACCGCCGCCTTGATGTGCGGGTGCGGGTCGTAGCCGATGAGCGTGAAATCGTCGTAGACGAAGTCGAACAGCGAGTGGACCTCCGGGTTAAGCCGCATCGCCGGCAGGGACCGCGGTTCCCTCGCGATCTGCAATCGCGCCTGATCGAGATGGTTCAGGTAGAGATGCGCATCGCCGAGGGTGTGCACGAACTCGCCGGGCGCGAGCCCGCTCACCTGGGCGACCATCATGGTAAGGAGCGCGTAGGAGGCGATGTTGAACGGCAGGCCGAGAAAGATGTCGGCGGAGCGCTGATAGAGCTGGCACGAGAGTCTGGCCTTTTCCGCACCTGCGCTCGCCGGCGTCACGTAGAACTGGAACAGGCAATGACAGGGCGGCAGCGCCATCCGGCCGATGTCGGCCGGATTCCATGCCGACACGATCAACCGGCGTGAATCGGGATGCGAACGAATCCCTTCAACCACCCGACTCATCTGATCGATCGAGCCGCCGCGCCCATCCGGCCACGACCGCCACTGTGCCCCATAGACCGGGCCGAGATCGCCGTTCCCGTCGGCCCATTCGTCCCAGATGGTGACGCCGTGGCTACGCAGGTAGCCGACGTTGGTGTCGCCGGCGAGAAACCACAAGAGCTCGTGGACGACCGACTTCAGGTGAATCTTCTTGGTGGTGACCAACGGAAAGCCGTCGGCGAGGTCGAAGCGCATCTGATGGCCGAACACCGATCGCGTTCCGGTGCCGGTGCGATCGCTTTTGCCGGCGCCGTGGTCGAGGACATGACGCATCAGGTCGAGATACTGGCGCATGGTGCGTATTTAGCGCGATTCCGATCGAATGCGCACCATCTACTCGGCTGCCGCGACCGCCTCGCGTTGGGGAAGCGTCACGCGGCCGACAACGAACGCTACGATCCCGCACCCGGCGATCGCCGTGACCATCGGTACTGCGGTGCCATCGTAGACCGCACCGACGACGGCCACGATGATCGCGCCGGTGACCAATCGCAGTGTTCCGTAGAGCGCCGACGCGGTTCCGGCCCGTCGGCCATGATCTTCAAGGGCGAGAACCATCACTGACGGGATCACCAGTCCAAGACCGCCAAAGGCGAAGAAGAGACCAATCATCAGAACAAAGACGTTGTTGACGCCGGCCAGCGTGAACACGAGAAGAACCGACGTCACCACCACGTAGTACGTGAGCGCCGCGCTCACCATCGGTCTCAGGCCCATGCGCCGGCCAAGCCAGCCGGTCAATTGTGCGGCGCCGATGAAGGCCACGGAGTTCACCGCGAAGGCGAGGCTGTACTGGGTCGGCGTTAAACCGAAGTAATCGATGTAGACGAACGAGGACCCGGCCAGAAAGGCAAAGAAGCTCGACATCGCGAAGGCACCGACGAAGGTAATGCCGACGTACTGGCGATCGCGCAGAAGCGTCAGATAGCCGCGCACGACGCTGCCGAAATCGAGGGCGATGCGATCCTCCGGCGGCCGGGTTTCCTTGAGAACAAGTGCTGTCAGCACGAGCCCGACAAGACCAATCAGGGCCACCGCGAGGAAGATGAAACGCCAGCTGGCGAATTCGGTCATGGCGCTGCCGAACAACGGCGCCAGGATTGGCGAGACGCTGAAGACCAGCATGATCAGCGCCATCAGACGCGCTGCGTCCGGACCGGTGTACAGGTCGCGGATCACCGCCCGCGGAATGGTCATGCCGGCGCAGGCACCGAGGCCTTGGATGAAACGCCCGAAGATCAGCCATCCGATCGTCGGAGCCATGCTGCAGCCAACGGCACCGACCGCGTAAAGGGCCATGCCGAAATAGAGCGGTGGGCGGCGACCGAAACTGTCCGAGACGGGGCCATAGACAATCTGACCCGCGGCCACGGCGAGGAAGAACACCATGATGCTGGCCTGCGTCACCGCGGTCGAAGCGCCGAGATCGACGGCTATCGTCGGCAACGCCGGCAGGTACATGTCGATGGCGAACGGGCCGACGGCGGCAAGCAAGCCCAGAACGATCGCGTTCTTGGCGTAGCTTCCGTTCATGGGTGGGCGGTCTTTCAGGGACCGGCGGTGACCCGTCGCACGTGCGGAGCCGGCCTTCGATAACAACCTAGGGCCTGGCATGATGCAGCGCAACGCGTCCGGTCGGGTCGGTGCCGGGACTCGCCATCCGGACTCGCTTCTCCGGTTTTTCGGGCACAAAGCCTTGTTCGCGGGCGCGTCTTTCCATGTCGTTTGCGAATCCCTATATTCGGAGGCGCCGGAGCAATCCGGATATGGCGATAAATGGCCATCGCAATAAACCTTGCGGACCCGGGGGCAGTACCCGGCGCCTCCACCAAAAGCTCGCCGGCCGGCGCTGACCGCGACTTGGCGATGCGAGTTTTTGATGGGGGCGAAACAGGATCGACGAGGGCGTAAAGGATGGGCTTTTGCCCGGCATGGTTCCGCCGTTATCGGGCCAAACTTATAGTTGCCAACGACAACTATGCTCCGGTTGCCCTCGCCGCGTAATGCGGCTCGGATAACCGAAAAATCAAGTCCTGCGGGTTAGCCCCTTCAGGCGGGGTTCGGAGGCACCTGGCAACAGAAGCCTCCACTTCGTTCCCGGGGTCGCTTGTCGAAAAGTGGCCCCGATTTGCCATCGGGGCACGCCGGCGAGCCATGGCTGAAGATCTCATCCGCTACGATATCCTTGCCCAGGATGCCCTGCGCGGCGTCGTCCGCAAGGTGCTGTCCGAGGTCTCCCGCACCGGACTTCCGGGCGAACATCACTTCTTCATCAAGTTCGCCACCACCGCGCCCGGCGTGCGTATCTCGAGCCGGCTGCTCAAGGAGTACCCGGAGGAGATCACCATCGTCCTGCAACACCAGTATTGGGATCTGACGGTGACCGAGCATGCTTTCGAGGTGGGCCTGTCGTTCAACGGCGTGCCTGAGCGCTTGCTCGTCCCTTTCAGCGCGCTCAGGGGATTCTTCGATCCCTCGGTGCAATTCGGGCTGCAATTCGAGCAGGTATCGCGCCCCGACGTCGCCCCGATGGCGACGGAAGAGCCTGACCAACCGAAGCCACCTGTGGCGATTGCGGCCAAACCGGAGAACGAAGAGGCCACCAGCGACGACGAGGCTGGTGCCGCCGAGATCGTCAGTCTCGACGCTTTCCGCAAGAAATAGGCACAAAGGCGCCACGCTCGACCTTGTCGCTCAGGTGCGCGACCGTCGAAGCGCGTGGCAGCGCAGGATCTTCTGACCGCGTCCTGCGACATCTCCCCGCAGCCGGGCGTTGACCTCGCGTTGTCAGCGCTCTGTCAGACCGCCGCCCATAACCTGCGCCCGTCAAATGCACCGGCTCATCAGTGCGGGTCGGGGCACGTAAAATCCTCCCGGAGACTTCA
>Ga0307436_1000517_pt1 | contig 18100 bp, 15 predicted proteins | sample SalMarWE160440MG_FD_202513 | JGI IMG/M metagenome (GOLD analysis project Ga0307436, IMG submission 202513) | Salt marsh sediment microbial communities from the Plum Island Ecosystem LTER, Massachusetts, United States - WE1604-40 | ecosystem: Environmental > Aquatic > Marine > Intertidal zone >...
AGGCTTAAGAATCGGAGCGGATACATGGCACAACCTCCCTTGGTTCGGTTGCTCGAGACTATCTCGAGCTAGGCGCAGTATCGGCAGCCTCTCTGGATCGCGCTGTGGCTTTTGTCACGTTGAACAGGTTTTTTTTGACAGAGTGCGCGGCTATCTCAATCTAACGCGATGGACCGGCCGTGCTCTTGAGCATAACCATGAGACGGCAATTGGGAGTCCTTGATCGCTTTCCGATGAACCTTTACCGCTGCTGCATTTTAGAGACATCCGCAACGGGTCAACGGGAGCATTGGCCCAGAATTTCACTCGGAAAGACACCCAGGAGATGATAAAGAAGGGAGTCAGTGCTGCAAGCGAGGGGCTTCGGGGACGATGCGGCACGAAGCGAAGTGCATTAAGTCGGCGGCAAGCGGACGCCTAAAAGCGCTCGTCGTTTGTACTCACTTGCGTCCTGGGCGAACAAAGCGCCGATCAAGACACTACTTGCAACCGATCAGCGGTTTGCACATCGCTTCGCTGATCGATGACCGCCATTTTGGCGTTAAGCTCTATCACGAAGACTGGCACGGTCCATACGATACGCATTCGACAGAAGTCTATGACCTTGTCTTTCTGACCGGGCTGCAAGCAGATTTCGACCGAATGCGGCAGCTGTCCTATCATTTCCGACGGCGCGGCGCGGTGGTTGTTGCCGGTGGAAGCATCTGCAGCCTATTTCCAGAATTCGCTGCTCGCTTCTTTGATGTTGTCTGTGCCGGCGGGATAGACAGCGTACCCGACGTAGTGACCGACTTTCTTGCGGGGAGCGTTGCCCCGATTTATCGCTCACCCCAGAGCCGGTTTACGGGCTACCACGTTGACTACAGTCTCTTTCCAAGGAATGGGATAAACCTGCCTTTGCATCTGATCGAAGCATCGCGCGGCTGCAATTTCCGCTGCAGTTTCTGTGTCATCCCGGCCGAAGGAGTTGGCCATACAAGCTACGACATTTCGGTTGTGAAGGCCGCAGTGGAGAGCGCGATAGCCTCGAGTCCGCTATTCAGCTTTCGGCGCTGGTATCCCATGATCTTCTTTGTTGACAATAATTTTGGCAGCGAACGAAGACGGATGCTCGAAATTTCTGACATGCTGCACGCCAATAAAAAAGTGCGCGCGTGGGGTGCAATGGTAACTCAGGATGTTCTCCATGATCGCGAATTAGTGAAGCGCCTGGCCGGCACGAAGTGCCGTGCGCTTTTTACAGGGTTGGAGTCGCTTGATCGAAGCTGGTTACGCAGAGTCAACAAGACACAGAACCTATCACGGCGGGGAAACATCATTGATGATATTTTGTTCGCAGAAGCCCAGGGAATCTGTGTCATGTATGGATATCTTTTTGACCCGCGTTCCCACACAGTCGAACAGATGAAGTCACAGATAAGGATGTTTGAGGAAGCAGCACCCCTGCCAATGCCAACTTTTTTCAGTTTGATTTTGCCCCTCGTCGGAACCGCATCGTTCTGGGACGATTTTCAAAATTGCGAGCTTCGTCCTAATCTTCGCCTTCGGGACCTTGATGGTGAAACCATCGCTTATTCTCAACTGGCAGATTCAGTCTCTGCCGTACGCCGCTTCGTCGAAGAATTCTCGCGCAATCCTTCGTCGCTCATAAACCGAAGGCGGATCTTAATCGGAGCACTGAAACGCATTTTGATCTCAAAAGCCTTCAACCCGGTGCATTGGTACCTCGTATGGGCCTCCAACTTCCACACGTTCATCTGGTCACGCGCATATCCCTCCAGTCGTGAGACGTACTTGGCAGGCGAAGACGTGTTGGATGCGCAGTATTTTGAGTATCCAGAGCATATATCCCACGAAGACTGGCAAAGGTATTTCAAGCCGATTGAAGTGACCGATGCCCAGGGGCGTTTATCGAACTGGCTTCGCCCGTACGCGCCCGAGCAGACTGGGCTTCCCAAATCACGACAAGGCTAAAGGTTTCTCCTGGGCTTCATAAGGCTAGTATTTCTCGGGAAAAATCTGGGCATTGACAAAATTGTCACATTGCCAAGATCTTTGGCGGTGGACGGAAAGTAGGGCCAAGCTGAGCTATACTAAACACCAAACAACCAAGCCCTTGGGCCGTCGAGGTGGGGGACAAGCAACATGCCTCGAAATCAAATATCGCAGTGGGCGCTACTGCTAGGAACTCTTGTGATCGGGCTGTCGGTCGCTAGCAGTGCAAAAGCCGGTGGGTTTGCAGTAAGGGAACAATCGACATCGGGATTAGGCTCGGCCTTTGCCGGTATCGCTGCAGGGACCGACCTGAGCTCGATCTTTTGGAACCCTGCTGCCGTATCGGTGGCAGACGGATTAGAGGCAGAAGCCGGCGGAAGCCTTATCCTCCCGAATTCCAATATTTCCGGAACAGCAACATTTGAACCTGCGCCGCCCCTGAACAATCCGGCTCTTTTGGGTCCCAGCGTGCCGCTCTCCTTTTTGGGTTCCGATGGCGGAAGCCTTCCTGAGCCCGCTTTGGTCCCTGCAATGTATATGGGCATGCCATTAAACGACCGGCTCACGGTGGGATTTGGCTTTAACGGGCCATTTGGCCTCGTCACCGAACCGGACAATCAGAATTGGGCTGGCCAGTTTGCAGCGCGAACATCAAAGCTTCACACATACAATTTTAATCCGGTTTTTTCATATCGAGTCACACCAAACCTGGTGTTAGGTGGCGGCGCTCAAATCGAGTACGCGGATGCGACATTAAAATCGGCATTTCCGATTAACGCTGGGGTTCTCGCTATAAATCCCTTCGACGTGATGGGTGCCTTTGGGGGGCCAAATCCGAACGCGGTGATTAAAGGTAACGACTTCGGCTTCGGCTATACGCTGGGAATTCTCTGGGACCCCTTGAGTGGCACTTCCATCGGCTTGGGATTCCGTTCCTCGGTGGCGCACACCCTCGATGGTGATTTCGCTGTCGCTAACAATCCTGCTCTTGGGCGCGCCAAAATATCTGCAGATCTGGACACTCCTGATATCGCAACGGCAAGCATTCGCCAAAGCATCAGCGAGCGTTGGACGCTACTAGGCACTGTTGAGTGGACAAACTGGAGTAATACCAAGCAGGTGGTCGTTGAGGCGCGAAGCAACAATCCCAAGTTGAACGCGGTGGCAGGAAGACCCATACAAGTGCTTCCACTGAATTGGCATGACGGCTGGCTCTTCTCGGGCGGGGCCGAGTTCGCCCTCAATGATCGTACTAAGCTTCGAGGTGGAGTCGCGTATGAGGAATCCCCAATTCAGAACGCGACCGAGCGCACGGTGCGCGACCCTGACACTAATCGAGTTTGGCTCGCTTTTGGCGCTGGATACAATTTGAATACGAATACAACGCTCGATCTGGCATACAGTCACGTTTTCTTCGAAAAAGGATCGATCGATCGATCCACAAAATATCAAGGCTTGGGCGACATTCAATTCCTTGGGAAGGCGGAGCAGGATGTCGACATTATTTCGGTGAGCGTAAGGATCAAATTAGGCGCTAGGCCGGCCCCTGCTGCCTTGAAATAGAAAGGAAGCTCTCACTTGTCCTATCAGCGCGGATGGCACGTTCGGCGACTGTGCGGATATTGCGTGGCCAGTGATCTACCGGCGCAGGTCTAGATGATATCTGTGCATACCCAGCACGTTCGAGCCTCTCAATTGCCTTGAAGGCCGACAAGGCAGTTTCCAAGCGAGTTGCCCACTCCAAGCTATTTTGCCAAAACCTCATGGCTTTCCGAGACTGACCATTTAAGGCACAGAAATCGCCTTCACATCGCAATCTCTCAGCCTTACCGACTGGATAAATACGGGCAAAGCTTTTCAGTTTTCTCAGTGCTTGCTCAGCTAATCCAAATCCTAAAGATGCGTCCATGCCGAGTGTGCTGCTCAAGGCCATGCGCTCCATGCATGCGTCGAACAGAAACGAAAGCGCTGCGAGAGTCCTGACCTTCATACCCGGGCTCAGATCAGGCAAAAGCCTGTCGCATCTAAGGAGCCACACGTCTCCTGATTCAATATTTCCTTGAGCGAATTCCATGCCAGCGAGATGCGCGCAACCTTCTACCCTATGAATTAGTTCAAGGTCGGATGCTTCTTGCCGCAACAGCTCCTCCATCTCTTTAAGGCATTTCTTTATTTGGGAGTCTCGCCCGAGAATCCCATTTCCACGAAGCCTCGCTAACACAGCGCATCCCAGGACATGTGAATCGTCGCGGTCACGACCTATCTGGTACATCTCATTCAGCAGCGCTTCCCATGCTTTAAGGCTAGAGAAAGCGGGCGTCAGAAGCCAAGGACCACAGATGGTTTCTAGGCTGATAGCCAGCTCACACCACCGTCTCTTGTCGCCGGTCGCTTTGGCGACATCAAGCCCGGCGACAAAATTGGCCTTTGCCTGGGCCCAATCAGCGATACTAGTTCGGTAAAGACCCTCGGTAAGATGCACCATCGATGTAACGTTCGGTTCTTTGTATTGATCAGCAAGATCCGAAGCGCGATCGAGATAATGTTCGGCTTGACGTCTCAAGGGAATGACCCCGCAGATTGCGCCAAGAGTCGCGTAGTTGATCGCTAATTGAGGTGTGATTTCATGGAGTCCCTCAGCCAAGTTGGTTGCTTTGAGTGTTGCGTGAAGCATGCGAGCTTTCTCTCCAGAAAGGTAGTAGATGCGCGTTAGATCCTCGTAGGCCTGCGCCGCGACATGGAAGCGTTGCCAGGACGTCCCCTTTCTGACCTTAGATAATGGTGGCTTCGCGAGTTGTTCGCCTTTAAGGCGCCTGAAACATTGCCCAAGGCCTTGCCAAAAAAGACCTAGCATCAATCCAGTCCAGCTTTTTGGTAACGCCTGGTGGAGAAGAGACAATCCGGTTTCATAGCTCTTGCGCGCACCGCCCATGCGGCCAGCCCCAACATAGGCCTCTCCGAGCAATAGGTGGCAATACGCTCGCCTTTGGTTGTCGAGTTCAATGCCGTGCTCGTGTGAAAGCGCCAAACATTCATTTAAAAGCGCGATCGCCGTCATGTTGTCGAATTGTCGAAGTCGCAAAGCCGCGACCTGATCAAGATACAGAACCACTTTCTGAGGATTCTCTGCACATCGCCAGTGATGCAAAATGAGCGGAAGCCGCACGGAGTCAGCACTTTTCGAATCGGCCTCGAGAAGGCGTGCGAGCGTCGAGTGAGCTCCTCGACGCTGCTTGGTAAGCAAACTTGCGTAGACTAAATCTCTAATAATCCGGTGCCGAAATGCCAGCTCCCCAACCGCACCGGGTAGAGGCTTGAACAGCTGATCGTTGAGCAGCCGCCAGATTGAATCCGCGACATCCAACGTCTTGGGTGCGATCTCCTTGAGAAGATCAATGTGGAATGTGACGCCAATGACGCTCGCAAGCTTGGCGGTCAATTGGTCGTCCATAGACAAATGGTCAATGCGACTTAGGATGGCAGTCTCTAAAGCCTTCGGAAGTTTGGCGGGGTCAACTTGTTCTATCGGATCATCTGCCGCTGACGTGAGCCCTTTTCCTTGATTGATCACATGGCAAATTTCATCGACGAAAAGTGGATTTCCGTCGGTCGTCTCCATAATCAGCTGCCCAAGCGAGTCCGAGACTTGCGCTCGGCTCAGGCGCTTACAGGCAAGCGCAACGGTGTGGTTTTTGGAAAGTGGCCGAAGCGACAACCGTCGATAGTTTATAGCCTTGTCCGAAAGCATTCGAACAAGAGGTTGTACCTCAAGCGCGTTCCGACACGTGGCAATAACGAGCGATTTGCAATCGGATCGCACCAGTTGGACTAGAAGGCGCAGAGAGCTTTCGTCGGCCCACTGTATATCTTCGAATACGATGAGATTTTGTCTACGCGAAAGCCGTTTAGCAACAATCCCAAGAAGCATCCGCCTGAGGTTTTCAGCTCTGACATGGCGGGCCATGTTCGTCGTAAGCAAATTTTCAGGAACCTTGAGGTCAAGAGCGTCATTAAGTAGTGGGGCTAACCTACAAAGGCTTGGATCCTCGGGTAGCGCTTTCTGCACAGTGGTTATGATTTCGGCAGCTTGGCCCGCGGATCGATCCAAATCGAGGCATTGGGTTACAATCCCGCGCCATGCAAGATAAGGAGTAACCTGATCCAAGGCGTCGCACGTGGCTTCCCAAGTCTCAATCCCAGCGTGAACCCGCGTCTCAGCAAAGAACGAGATAAGAGCCGTTTTGCCAATTCCAGGTTCTCCGTCGATGAGGACGACTTCATTGCCCTCGCCGTCGGTTCGCTGAAGGAGCCCTTGCAAGATTTCGATCTCGCGCTCCCGATTGATGAATTGCTGAGACGATAAATCTTTACGGGCGCCAACCGAGCCTAAGGGCACAAAACCCTGAATCGAATCTCTTATCCCAGCGAGATGAAGTGGCCATGGTCCATCAAAGCGAACGGAGCGCGAAGTGCGGGCCGCGGTCGCTTCATCGACGATGATTCTTCCCGCTGCGACGCTTGATATGCGTGAAGCGAGATACACTGGCGCACCCACGACCGAATATTGGCGGCGATGTTGCGGGCCAACAGGCCCACAAAACACCTGGCCTGTGGCGATCCCTGTTGAAAGATTTAGGTTTCTTCGTTGTAGTTCTGCGCCTATTTCCATGGCAGCAAGAACTGCGCGATGGTCGATATTCTCTCGGGGGGCGCTAGGCAGCCCAAAGACACAAAGCAAGTCTAGCTGGCGCGCATTATTCGCAACTTCCAAGATCTCACCGCCGTGATCGTCAATTTTGCGCTCAACCGTCGAAACGACCTGATTGATGTTCCCAGGGCACCAAGCGGATTCCTCCAAGGAAATCTTCAAAAATGCCACAGTAACGATTCTCAACTCACCTACCCAATCCGGCAACGACGAGCTAAGACCGGCTTTCAGCGCCCGCGGAAGATAGCTCGCAAGATCGCATGGCGGTGCAGCTGAAGTGTCGTTGGACGCAGGTCGAGGCGGCAGGTCGACGTGGATGTTCACAAGCCGTGTTGTGCCATCTCTACGAGATTCCGCCTCGCAGCTATTCTCTATGAGAGGCCACGACTCGGAAGAGACCAAAATTTCATCAGTATCGGTTCGAGGCAAAAGCATCCTGGCTTGCTCCACGGCCTCGCCGGTCGGCAGGAGATAGCATCTCTTAGCATCATCACCTATGTGCATAAGTTCGATCGTGCCTGCACCGATTGACATACGCATTTGAAGCGGCTGCCCTTCAGCTTGCCATTCCCTGAAGCGCCTCTTGATCGACAGGGCGCAGCCACAACAGCGAAGTAGCAAGGTCGGTAGCGGGTCGACATCGCGCCGCCAAGCTGCAAGCAAAGCGTCGCCCTCGAAACCGAGAACGAGGCCCCCTTCTGTTTCTACGGCAGATACTAAGTTGGTGAAAAAGTCAGTGAGAATCTCGCCAATGCGCTCGACACCTGTTCCCCCCTGACGAGATAGGCGGCTAGCAATCCTAGTAAATCCGGATACGTCAACGACTAGAAATGCACCCTCGAAAGACTCGACCGTAGGGAGCTTAAGTGGCAACTCACGGCGGCGCGACCACTCAGTCAAAGCACTCGGTAGGTACGGGGTAATGCTGCTAAGGCTAGCTTCCGCCATTGGCAAAGCCTCTAAGCTGCTTCCCACTCGGGCAGGGACTAAGCGATCCCAAACATTAGTTTACTCGCCAGTCGCCTCCCGAACCATTGCAGTCAAACGGTCAACGTCCTTAACAATTAATGCGTGGCCCTCTCGCTCGAGTACCCCGATTTTCGACAAGCGATTCAGCTCGCGGGTAACGGCTTCCCGGTGCGTGCTGATACGGCTCGCAATCTCCTGGTGGGTAGGAACAGGCGTGATGCATGCGGTTTTTCCGCTCCGGTGCGCCAAACTAGCCAGGCGCAGTACCTCAGCCTGGATACGGTTATTTACCGCGAGCGTGCTGAACTCGTAGACGCGGTTTGTCAGCCTACGAATCGTTGCCACTAATTGCCGTGTTAGCGCTCGTCGGACCTTAGGCTCGCTGTCCAGCAGTTCGAGAAACACAGCGGCGCGCATCAGGCCAACCATGCAGGAGGTTTGTGCTTCCACGCTTGCGGAACGAGGCCCGCCATCAATAGCAGGGTATTCACCGAATAGGTCACCGGGGCCCAACTCTAGGAAACTGACAGCCCTTCCGTCGACCGAGTAGATCGTGACGCGGGCCACGCCCTCAGCAAGGAAGAAGACATCATCGGAGGCATCTTCGTAATGAACGATCTGCTGGCCCGGTTCGTAAAGTCTCCAGTCGCAGCGTCTTTGAATCCGCTCCAAATCAGCCGAAGGGAGGCCAGCGAATATTGAAATTCGCGCGAGGGACTGTAGAGGCTCTGTGCGGTTCGAACGCTGCATTTCTCGTCGCCCGCTGCAAGAAGCACAATAATTATAGAGCAGTCCCGCAGAAAAGAGATCCCAAAAAAAGATACTTCTTAAGAGATTAATCCAGCCCTGTCCTTAGTCGGGCTAATGCTGTGGGCAATTTCCTGTAGACTTCGCCCCCGAGCATCTCATTATTTCCAACAAAGAGAAGTTCCACCGACGCTACGCGGCCTTCCAAGCGGCGGCGAGGAACGAGGCTTCCTGACCCCCCCCTATCCGAACGCCAAAAGTGATAAGCTGGTAATAGAAAACAGCTCTGCGGGAGGCCTCAATGACCCTGAGACGATGGCTTGGGTATTCCGTGTCTGCGGTCGAAGTTGGTCTTCTGGCTTTAGGCTTTTGCTTTCTAGCTACCGTTGCCACAAGCGCCCAGGATGTGGAGCCAAATTCATGTGACCAATTGGTCTTGAAGCCCCAAACGCCTTACGCAAGGACAATTTCAGAGCTAACTCGGATTCGACAGCATAACGATACAACAGAATTCCTGGATACGTTTGATCGGCGCAAGAAAACTATAATTTTATTGCATGGGGGCATGGGATCAGAATTATGGCAGACAAGACAAAGCTTTGATCCAAAACGTGGTCCAACTGATTATAGATTCAAAGAACGAGAGGCATGGCTTGATCTTCGGAAATTAATCATTTGGGGCAACTTAAAGCAGCTCAAGATATACCGTGACGATCGAGATTTTGGGAACCAAATCATCGTTGCGGATTCAGCCGTACAAGCCCCATTGGTCAATCCCTATAAAGACACCCTGACATGTTTTCGGAAGGCATTCGGCTTCAACGCGTACCTACTGGCATGGGACTCGCGGCGGAACTTGATGGTCGCAGTCGAAGAGTTGCGCTCTATCATCGAGCGCATAAAAAATGACAAAAAATATCAGTTGAAGAACTTATTCATCGTCGGCCACAGTATGGGCGGGATGGTTGCCAAGATTTTTTTCGAGAAATATCCAGGTCTATCCGAAGATATCGGGGGATTGATAACGGTTGGAACGCCGTTTTACGGCTTTCTTGGTCAACTGCGGCGGATGTTCAACGGTGAGCCAATACTAAACAATAGGCAAGCGTATGATGCGAGGGAAATCGCAGAAATAATGTCTTCGGTCCCAGGGTTTTATACCATTTTGCCAATAGATGTGGACACATACCAACGAATTAAGAGCCAATGTAAGAAACAGGCGCCCCCTTCGTGGTGTGACGACTGGCCCAAGAACTATCCTGTCACCGACCTACGCGGAAATGTTGAGGATGCATACAAGGGTAAACATGAATTCCCCGAGTGGGTCCGCACAGACGAGCTGCCAGAGGCGCTTAAGCTGCGACATTGTTTGGCGAAGCCTCTACCCAATTCGTTGAGAGAAAAAGTATTTCATATTCGGAGCAAAGGGGAGAAGACGGCTGTCACGGCAAAGTGGCGGCAGACGCTATGCCCCCCAAGCCAGCGGGATTGCGATTATGACGCGACTCAGCGCCTGTCCGCGATAAAGGACGAGGACATTGGGATGGGAGACGGTGACGATACCATTCCTTACTGGTCGGCTGCTCTAATCTCGACTCCAGCGGATAATATAGTGAATCTTGCGCGCGGCTCGCACATGACTCTGATGCTCCAAAGCGCGGTGCTTCGAGATATTTATAAGATCGTCAATGCTGTACCTGCCAGCGAAGAACTTATGGCCAAGTGCGATGTTCATCTTCCGCAAATGGCCACACATCAGGAGCTAGAAGCAGAGCTGCAAAAGTTGGATGAGATGGATCCTGACGCGCTGAATACCCTGGGAGAAGGCCTTGGGCTCAGTATTCCAGCGCGATGGAGACTCCTTCAAGAGCTTGGGATGTGAGGTCTGCCTCCACTGAAGGTAATCTCGCAAGCCTCCTCAAGTTTTGAGCGGTTGCCGCGAGCAGGAACTCATCCTGAGCTCCAACGGGCCGCGCAATCTGAGCCGACAAGGAGACCCCGACACTCCTTCCGGTCGAATAAGAACGCGTGGGCGCCGTTCACGCTACTCCCAGCGTCGCACTAGAGGGCGGCACTGACCAGGTTGCTAGAAGCCAGTGGATTGCATCTGGGGGGCGGTGCGATAATCGCTGGAATCAATGAATCAGGTCCGCGTAACCATGAGCGAAGGCGCCGTCCACCTGTCCGCCGATAGCCTGCGGGCGATGGTGCAAAAGATGGTGAGTCTGGGGCCGCGGCTAACAGGGTCATCCGAGCACAACGAGTTCATCGACTATCTGAAAGCCGAGATGTCTGCGTTGGGGCTGGAGGTCATCCGCGATGCTTACACGTTTAAGCGCTGGCAAGCGCGCTTCTCATCGCTGGCGGTGGAGGACGGAAGCGGCTGCGAGATGCCGATCAATCTTGCGGGCTACTTCCCATACTCGGGCAGCACCGTCCCCGAAGGCATTGAAGCCGATCTCATGTCGCTCGACCTGCCGATGGAGAATAGGAGGCTCTTCCGCGACCTGCCGACCTTCGTCCGGCAAACGCTAAGACGAAAGTGGAGGAAAACCGTACAGGCCGCGTGGCACGCGCAGCGGGGCGACGTCGAAGGTGCAATTGTGCTGGTCTACGGGCCCTCTGTCCCCGTAACGACGGGGGTGTTCCTTCCTTTCCTGACATACGCGAAAGACGTCGACCTAGACCGGCTTGACTCGACTGATTTCAAGCGCGTCTGGGTCGGCGGCTTGCTGTTTGGTGTCGTGGTTGATTTTCTTCGCGAAGCCGGCGCAAAGGGCGCGATCTTTCACCTCGATGCATCGCCGCAGAATGCCAAGGGCCAATACGTTCCATTCTCGTCGCCAATCAGGAACCTTCCGGCGGTCCTAGTCGACCGCGTGGTCGCTAAGGAGCTGAGGGGCCTCGCCGCGCGTCGGCCTAAGGCGCGCTTGAAACTCGTCGCCGACACTTTCCCGGACACACGTACTGACAGCCTCGTCGCCATCCTTCCGGGAGCCAACTACAACGCCAGGCGCGATGAGTGCATGATCATCAATACGCACACTGACGGTCAGAACGCCTTTGAAGAGAATGGGGGCATCGCTTGCCTTGCCATAGCACAGCACTACGCCACCATCCCGCAGGACAAGCGGCCGCGGACGTTGGTCTTCAGCCTGGTTAGTGGCCATATGGGCCCGGATCTTCCACAGACGCAGGGCTTCATCGACCGGTTTCCCTGCCTCATCCGCAAGGCTGCCTGCGCAATCACCATCGAGCATTTGGGTGCCACGGAGTGGCTCGACGACGCGCAGGGCTATCGTGCGACCGGACGGCCAGAGTTCGCCGCCGCGTTTGCATCCGAGACCCTGATCAGCACGATCGCGAAGGAGAGCTATGAGGCCAGCCCGCTGACAGGTGTCAGCCTGCTGCGGCCCATTTTTGACACGCCGATCGCCCGGATCCTCGTGAGTGAGAACTTCCTAACAAGACTCCTGCGGCGCGTCTTCGACACGCGCTGGCTGCCAGCCTATTTTGGCGTTGGAGCCCCGCTACATCAGGCAGGCGTGCCGAGTATTGGGTACCTCACTGGGCCGAACTACCTTGTTGCCATGTGTAAGCACGGTGAGATGAGCAAGTTCGACAAAGACCGTATGCTGCGCGAGACGGAATGGGTTATCGACACTCTCCATCGACTGGAGACGGTGCCGCGACGGAAACTACGTCGTAATCAGAGCATTCGGCACAAGCTTGGCATTGTCCTGGGTGGTATCGCGCTGCCGTTCGCCTTCTTCCCTTTGATAATGGGCGCAACCGAGCGGGCAGGGACCAGCCCTGGTTACCTGCTGTTGTTCCTTTGCGTGGCACTTGTCCTGGCATGCGCAATTAGTCTCGCCGTCTATGCCGCTGTTCGCGCAATAGGATGGTGGGGACGCTACCGCACCACCGCCAAACTATGGCGCAAAAGGATCCAACGACGCGGATACGCCCTTCATCATACCCGGTGAACAATCCTACTCGCGACTGGACGCCGGGAATTTGGTCCGCACGAAGGGGCGCAAGGACGAACAGTAATAGAGCGAGCGATATGGTGAGCGCGGTAACCGTCCGCGCCTATTTGTGGCTCAACTTGCGCCCCAATTGGACAATAATCGGGCTGCCCTCAGAGTTAAGCCAATCCAACTCGGTATGAGGAATTCATGATCCACGCCGTGACACGTAAGACGCTTCTTTTGACGGCGGTCATCGCCTTTGCGGCTTCGACAGCTCTTGCCCGAGACGAGATCCGCACCGAACGCGTTCACTTCAAGCCCGGCGCGAGCAGCGCTACCATCAAAGGCAAGATTAAGGGCTACGAGACCGTGGACTACGTGCTCGAGGCCGGCAAGGGCCAGCACATGAATGTCAGCATGGCCACGAACAACGGTGCCAACTACTTCAATATCCTGGCTCCTGGCGAAAACGAAGTCGCGATGTTTATCGGTTCCACCAGCGGCAACCAGTTCGAGGGCACGCTTCCGGAGAGCGGTGATTATAAGATCCGCGTTTACATGATGCGGAGCGCGGCGCGCCGGGATGAGGTGGCGAACTACCGCCTCGAGATGATCGTTACAGGTGCTGCCGAGAAGGCGGCCTCAAGCGCTGGTGCCTCAATAGCTGACAAGATGATGGCGCATTGTCGCAAGCGAGCAGCCAGCGTCTTGGGCGTGGCCGGGAATGCGGTCAACGTCAAATATGAGGGACAACGGACCGACAATACGCACGCGGTCAACGGATCGGCGTCGGTTCGCGGGCAGAGTGAGACGTTCCAGTGTTCATTCGATGCGACGGGTCGCCAGATCGTAAAGTTCATTGTCAACGAGCCCCAAGCCAGCTCTGGGGGCGCCAACCCAAGCTCTCGCCGCGGCACGCCTTCGAAAGACGAGAAAGCCTGCCTACAGGCAGTGTCGATCGAGACCAACAACGGCGAGGTGATGATTCTGAGCACCGAAACCTCGGAGGCAAACAATCTAGTCGTCGTTGGGGTCGGGCCCAACAGGGCGCCGTGGCGGTGCCTTGTCTCCGGTGGCGTCGTTGCCGAAGTCATGTCTATGACGGACGAGGGTGCCCTCTAGGGCTAGAATTAAGAAAGGGCAGGTGAACCCATTGGCACGTAAATGCACCTCGCCTGTCGTCTCGTCGTAATAGGCTTTTCTGTCCTGTATGTGCTGGCGGTTGGCCTTTTCATCGTCGGCACTTTCGGTCTCTTCGGAAGTCCGTCCGGACCGCTAGCTGGCGTCTTCTTGATGCCTTTAGGCTTACCTTGGAACCAAATGCTCGATGTCTTCCCTGAGCCGCTTTGGCCGACTCTCGCCGTGTTAGCGCCAGCCGTGAATCTCGTCATTCTCGCGCTGATCTGTCGTTGGGGCGCACGGCGCTGACCGATTGGGTCAATCGCTTCTATAGTTTCGGGCGAAGAGGCGGCTTGGTTCCGGTGAGCTTGCCCTTGTTCCAAGATTTAGTGACTGGGCTGTCAGGTTCACTGTCGAACTGCGTGTCCATTTGGGCGCCTCCGTCTCTGTTGGTAGGAGCACCTTGCGCGAGCTTGCTCGAGAGGATTGTCCGACGTCCGCTTTCCGACCAAAGCGGACCACGCAAGGCGAAATTGCCGAATTCCTATGTCGCTGAATGACCCAAAGCGGACATCGTCAGCGTGTGTCGGCCATAGTTGAAGCGGCGCCTTCGACACTGAGACCTTGCGGAAGGCGCACGCTTGCCTCTAGCCACTCGCTCAACGCCAGTTGCGGCGGCGCACGCAACGCCTCGACCGCGCAGCTGAGGGCGTCGTCTAAATTTTTGGTCAAATGATGCACGTTCACCATTCCTGAATCTTGCCTCGTGATGCCACAACCATTCCCGAAGTCTTGCCTCGTGATGCCACAAATGAGAGTGACGCTGAAAGCTCGCGCAGTTGGTCACATAGAGGGGGGACTCAAATGCCGCGTTACTACTTCAACATAGCGTTCCCTGATCGCGTCATCATCGATGTCAACGGAAAGGAATTGGCCAGCTTAGAAGCCGCTCATTGGCGCGCCGTGGAAATTGCCACTCACGCGCGGGCTTATGCACCCGACGCAGACGAACTCTTTACCATCAAAATTCAAGATGAGACCCGCTTCACGCAGGAAGTGTTTGTGCCCTGCTTCAGGGGCCTTGCCTCTGAAAAGCGTCTCAATAAGTCGTTAACCAAACGAGCGTATCGTTAACCCGTCAAGTTCCGCGTGCCAGCGGCTCTCGCCCCACTGTCCCGGGCGACGAGCCGCTTCCTTTTCCCGCTAATCGGCAAGCTCTGTCAGTGGCGCTTACTCCTTGGGCCGAGTTGGCGAAGCACAGGGCAGGGCCCTGTAAAAGTTGATGTGCTCGTCTGGCACTGAGATACCGATTTGCACGGGCAGCATGCCTGCCTCTTGGCGGGTCAGCCAATGTCCTGACCCGCCGACGTCCGCTAATGACCCTTAGCGGACGTGGGGGATTGCCGCGGCAGCGCATCTTGGGCTGACCAAGAAGATTGCCTAATTCTTGCGTCTGGTCCCCTCAATTCAAACAGCCGATCATCCGCTTTCCGAAGCCGTCGGGTGACTTCCCGGCCCATATTCATTTGGATCAGCGCAAACTGCTTAGGGTCTCGCTCATAGAGCTTATAGAGGTTGGCTGCTGAAACACGAATTGCCGTGCAATCTTCGACAGCGCGGACGGAGGCGCTGCGCGGAGAGAGGTCCATCACCGCCATCTCTCCGAAGCAATCGCCTTCCTTTAGAATGTTGAGGAGATGCTCCTGTCCACGCCAGACTTTCAGAACCGCGACTTTGCCGGCCTCGAGAACGAACATCGAATCGGCTTGATCGTATTCATGAAAAAAATACTCGTTCGTCGGGACAGACACGACCGGGCACAAGCCGAGCAGGATCTGTAGTACGTCGGCCCGGATTCCACCGAAGACAGGCATACGCTGCAGGAGTTCGATCCGCGCTTCTGGCATGGGCGAAACTCCGTGAATTGTCGTAAATATGCTCTTCCTCGGCTCAGTCGGCAAGTAGGAGCAAAGGCAGCCGCGCCCAGAAACGCACCTCACAGGGTTATGTTGTTATGGCTAGTTCTCGCCGCAAGCCGATTCCGTCATGCGGTCTAGGAGCAACGGGTAGCTTTCACGTCTGCTGCTGGCACTTGGCGGACCTCGGCCAGGCGCACGACGTGCGCTTTGCCGCGCCTGACACTTACTTTCCTCCCGCTAACGTGCAGTCGTTAGTCGCTGTCGTCAGTGGAAACGGTGTCTAAGAACCAGCAAACAAGCGCAGCTGTGACCATGGCGAAAAGCGCCGTAGATATTAGCACCATGTGGAATCCCCCCAAGAGGTCCGATGGCCACTTAACTCAAGAGAAGCGGGAACGGTTCCCTAGCGCTTGAGGAGCTGTCTAATAGGCCTCCTCAAGGCGAAGCAATGAGCGACCCTCACTATTGGTGGGCGTCGGGAGCCGGAATGGTGATTGTCTTGACCTTGCGTGCGCCCGAGCTTTGCCAGACTGGCGGCGGATTCGGTTCCGACACAGGGCCCAAGGGGTTTGATGGCGAAGCCCGATCATCTCCGTCCGGCTGCCGTGAACGCGAATCGACAGAATTTGAGGGTCGCGTCTGCCCATAGGGCTGAGAGTTTAGTGGTGCCAAGTCGGCCGTGGACGCTTGCCAGGGGCGGGAACAGCCTCCTCCAACGGTAAAAAGCGCCAAAGCTAAAGTGATGGCGATCTTTTTGGGCACGAGATACGCCCCCCGGTTCTATTCCCAGGATCGAGTTCTTTACCGAGATATACGGCGACCGCGCTTTCGGAGCGGTTAAGACCGCCTTTGGGAGAGCGCGGAGGGAGACCTATTGGGAACGTTCTCTGAGGCCCCGGAGATTGCGCGAGGCGGAACGGTGCGTCCGCTCTTGGGAGGAGAGCCGACATCTCTAATTCCTTCGCCGATGTCAGCTAATGACCCATAGCGAAAATTCAGTGGCGTCTACAAACCCCGACGCTGGACGTTTATGGGCTGGTTTGCTGGGAGGATCGTCTCTACGAGACCGGCAACAGCGACTACATAATCAGTCGCACTCTGGACTAGTTATGACGACACCAGGACTCGATGTTAGGAGATGGATTGCGTCGCCTACGGCGCGTCAGCAGATTCAGTGTCTTGGTCGCTAAAGAACTCCCCCGACTGAGAAAGCATGGCCGCGATTGGTCTAGTCGCGGGGAACTTCGAGCACACGATCATGATGATCGACGTGATGGGCACGGCGAGGAACATGCCAACGACGCCCCAAATTGCGCCCCATACGAACAACGCCAAAATGACGACAAACTGGCTAACATTGAGCGTTTTGGCGGCGAGGCGCGGCTGAATTACGTTGCCGATCACGAATTGTATTACGCCGATGAGGACTAGCAACACGAAGAACAGCGTGAAGTCCCCGAATTGCAAAAGTGCATAAAGCGATGGAAGAACGGTCGCGATGATGGAGCCGATGGTCGGGATAAAGTTCAGGACGAAGATGAGGAAAGCCCAAAAAAGTGGTTGGTTGAGTCCTACAGCAATCATGACGCCATAGCTCAAGGCCGCTGTCAGCAGGCTGACCAGGGTCATGACCCATAGATAGCTCTGGATGTCCCGTCCCACACGGTCGAGAATCGAACGGACCTGCCGACGCCGCGCCGGGTCGCGAACGACTGCATTGAGCTTCGCGTCGAAGAACTGCTGCTCTACGAGCAGAAAGATCACATAGATGAACACTACACCGAGCTGGCTGGCGAGGCCCGTCATCGCTCCGACAATAGCTCCTAGCAGCCTCTCCATGCCCAGCTGGTCCAATAGCCTGTTGATGACGTCTTCATGTGGAATTCCGGTCCAAGCGGCGACTTGGTCGACCAGCGGATCGAGGCTCCGTTGGAAATCGGTGGAGCTCGCTCCGATCGCACTGACATTGGTGACGATCACATCCGCGATAAACAGGTTTGCAGCCAGGAGCGTAAGGAGTGCGAGTAGCAGCGCAACGCCGCGCAGTGGACCAAGCCGTCTCGACCATAGGCGTTGATAGGCCTTGGCGAGCGCATTGATGAAGAACCAGAGCAGAAGCGCTACGGCCAACGGAATGAAGACGCCCGCGCCATAGACGAGTAACACCAGCACGATCAGGATCAGGCCGGCAATGCAGAACGCCGCGTTAAGAGTGCTATAATTTCCCGGACGTAGAGGGTCGTCAGGACCAGCAGGGCGCTGGTTGGCCGAAGGTCTACCAGGCATGCGAGACGTTCCGAGGTGTGGCCTTACGAGGCTGCGCCCGATACGGCGGCAACGCAATTCCAACTGAGAGGGAGCGTTTCATCTCTCAACTAAATGCCTTCTCACGGGACTGTCGCTCTGAAAATAGATGTTAAATGAGACATCGTCATCTAACTTGACACCACGCGAACCGGTCGAGCGCGGCGGCCCGAAGCTTGAACGTACGGAGCAATGTCTGCTTGTGGCACTTAGCCGACATTGCCGCGTATCTCCAGCATGTCCCCTCATAGGCAGAAAGCGGACATCCCTGGTCTGCCATCTAAATGTCCGCTAATGACCCAAAGCGGACATGGGCGCCCTTCGAAGGAGGATACTCAAATGCGACATCACATAAGACTGGTCGCTGT
>Ga0307436_1000518_pt1 | contig 18082 bp, 15 predicted proteins | sample SalMarWE160440MG_FD_202513 | JGI IMG/M metagenome (GOLD analysis project Ga0307436, IMG submission 202513) | Salt marsh sediment microbial communities from the Plum Island Ecosystem LTER, Massachusetts, United States - WE1604-40 | ecosystem: Environmental > Aquatic > Marine > Intertidal zone >...
ATCAGGTTGAGGCCAATGCTCAGGGACTCGTAATCGAGTCCTTCGCCCGCGCCGACGACAACAAAATCCGCTGCCTCCTCATTGGCCACGCCCCGCGCGGCGAGCGCCAGGTGCAGCCCCGGGGCACCCCCGGCGAAGTAGCGAAACCCCGGCCCCTGCAAAAATGGGGTTCTTGGTGACAAACGCATGGGGCAGCCCCTGAATGGCCTCTACGAAGGCCCGCGCATGGGGCAGCAGCCGATCGGCGTGGAACAGCACGCCGTCCATGTCGAAGAGCAGAGCCTGTGGTCGCACCGGGCCATCTTCAGAGGGCTGCTTCAATTCGAGAGTCGGCTAGCCTATCATTTATCGAGCGCTCCCGGCCACGCCTCTCGCGAGTCCGCGGCCGGATACAGCAGGACGCCCGCAGATGTCGACCGTCATCATCATCGACGACCAGTCGGTCAGCCGCATGATCCTCGGCGAGCTGATCCGGTCGATCAGCGACGAGATCCACGTGGAGGCATTCGCCGATCCCGTCAGCGCCCTCGATTCGGCGCGCACCAACGGCGCCGACCTGGTGCTGACCGATTTCAAGATGCCCCACATGGACGGTGTGGAGCTCACCCACTGGATTCGACAGATTCCAGCCTGCGCCGACGTGCCGGTGGTGGTGATCACCTGCGTCGATGACAAGGCGGTGCGCTACCGGGCCCTCGAGGCCGGGGCGACGGACTTTCTGTCCAAGCCCATAGACCATTACGAGTGCCGCGCACGCTGCCGCAATCTGCTGCAGATGCGCCACCAGCAGTCCATCATCCGCGATCGCGCACGCTGGCTCGAGGACGAGATCCGCGAGACCACCCAGGTGCTCAAGCTGCGCGAGAAAGAGACCCTGTACCGCCTCGCGCGAGCCGGCGAGTATCGCGACCAGGTCACCGCCAACCACGTGCTGCGCATGGCCCGGTACGTGCGGCTTACGGCCGACTCCCTGGGGCTGGAGCGCGACCGGGCCGAGATCCTGGAGCACGCGGCCCCCATGCACGACATCGGCAAGATCGGCGTTCCCGACCGGGTGTTGCTCAAACGCGGCCGTCTGAGCGAAGAGGAATGGGAGACGATGATGTCCCACACCCGCATCGGTTACGAGATCCTGCGCGACAGCCCGTCCGTGTATTTAAGGACCGGCGCCAGCATCGCCCTGCACCACCACGAGCGCTTCGACGGAACCGGCTATCCCCAACGCCTGGTGGGGAACCGCATCCCGTTGGAAGCGAGGGTCGTGGCAGTGGCTGACGTATTCGACGCCCTGAGCTCCCGCCGCCCTTACAAGGACCCCTGGCCCCGGCAGCAGGTCCTGCAGTACCTGGAGACGGAACGGGGGCGACACTTCGATCCCGCCTGCGTGAGCGCGTTTCTGGCCAACCTGGACCTCATCGATGCGACATCCAGGGAGCTGGCGGACGAGGCGCGGCCAGAGAGCCTCAATCGACATGGACAGTCCCAAGCCTGAGCCCAGCACGGCGATACTGGCCGGCAAGCAAGCGCTTCTGATCTGCGCCGACGAGCGCGAGCTCAGCCGTTTGTCGGAGCACCTTTCGGGATGGGGCATCCATGTCCGCTCGGCGACCACAGCGCTGGAAGGCTTGGTCGCGCTACGGGCATCGCTGGAGTCGGACGCGCGCATCGATCTGGTGCTCTACAACCCCCGGGGCCAAGCCGCGCCGGGCGAGCAGTTCGCTGTGATTGCCCGCAGCGAGCCTGCCTTGCGCCGGACGCTGCTGGTGCACCTGGGTCAGCCCCTGAGCTCGGCCCACGAGGTCGCGCTGCGCAAATCGGGGTTCAGAGCGATCCTCGGTACCCCCCTGGACAAGACCCTGCTGTTCGAGGCCTTGCACAGGGTCTACGGCCCGCGCCGGGGCGGCGACAGCGTGGCCAGGCTGCTCGACCGTTATACTGCCCTGGGGCCTTCCACGCCTCCTCTGGAGATCCTGGTCGCCGAGCCGAGCACCGAGCAGCGCCGCATCATCAGGCTCGCTCTGCAGCGTGGGGGGCATCACCTCTACGAGGTCGAGAACGGCGAACAGACCCTCGACGCCTTGGACGGGCATGCCTTCGACCTCGTCCTCATCGACCTGGACCTACCCGGAATCGGTGCCCCGGAGACCGCGCGTCTGTACCACTTCTCCCGCGCACAGGAAGACTGGCCCGTCTTCATCGCGCTGGCGGACCAGCCCCGCCCCGCGGCCATCAAGGACTGCCGGCGCGAGGAGATCGCCGCCATCGTGGAGAAGCCGATAAGGCCCCAGGCGCTGCTAGAGACCATCGCGGCAGTAATCCGTCGCGCTCAAGGCCTCGCAGAGCCGTCCTGGCCTACCCGCAGACTCGATTCCGGCGCCAGTCCCTCGGGGCTACCCTTGGTCGACGAGAGCATACTGGCGGAGCTGGACAACCTGGGGGCTCAACCCGGTTTTCTCGCCGGCCTGGTCGCTGAGCTGGTCGGGGAGGTGGACACCTTATTGCGCCGTGCGCGTGACGCCCGGGGGACGCCGCTGGCCTACCCTCGCTTCCTCGAGCTTGGGCATGCCCTCAAAGACAGTGCCGGAAGCCTGGGCACCCTCAGGCTCTACGAGCTCGGACTGGTCGCATCCCATCTGCCCGAGCAGGTATTCGACCGGGAAGGCGAGCAGCTGTTGACGCGGATCGCCCGGACCCTTGACGACACCCATCTGGCGCTGGTCAGCCATCTCGACCGACACGGCCTGTTCCTGCACCCGGGCTGACCCGCCGTGCTCCACGCCCGTGACTGAGCTCATCGATAAACTCACGGCCCAAGGAATTCGGCCTCACGGGTCCCAGGCGCTGAGCCTGTACGAGCAACGCCTGACCCGTTATTTCAGCCGTGAGTACCGCAGCCTGGCAGACTCCGACACCCCGCTCGCCGACTACGGCATCCACCCGAGCCTGGGCCCCATGTGGCAGCGCACCGACGAGCTGATGGCCGAGCACTACGACGAGTCCGTGGAGCTGTTCGACGCCTTCCTCGACCGCCGTTTCAAGGCCTACTCCATGGCTTACTACGGCGAGTCCCCCAACGAGATCAGGGACAGCTGCAGCACCTTGGAGCAGGCCCAGGAGGCCAAGCTCCGCCTCATCGTTGCGCGCGCGGGGGTGCGCGGCAACGAGCGGGTGCTCAGCATCGGATGCGGCTTCGGGCCGCTCGAGACCTATCTACTTGCACACTGGCCCGACCTGAGCATCACCAGCATCACCCCGAGCCGGGTACAAGCAAACTACATCCGCCGCTGCATGCAGGACCCGCAGCATCCATTGAGTGCGAGGGCGATGCACCTGATCGAGGGCGACTTCGGCGCTATCCCGGTTGCGGAGCTGGGTGCACAGCGCCACGACCTCGTCTTCGCCGTCGGCATGTTCGAGCATGTCCACAACCTGGCCGCTGCCTTCGGCAAGATCGGTGAGCTGCTGCGCCCGGGCGGGCGCGCCTTCCTGCACCTGATCGTTTCGCGGCCGGCATTCCCGCAGTTCATGGACTCCAAGGACACCCTGGTGGGCCGATATTTTCCCGGCGGCCGTATCTGGCCGTTTCGCGAGATCCCTCGCCACGCCCACGGCCTTGATCTGGAGGGCAGCTGGTACCTGAATGGTCTCAACTACTGGAGAACCCTCGACGAATGGCACTGGCGCTTCTGGGCCGGCATGGAAGATCTGGCCGGAAGGGTTCTGTCCGAAGCGGCGATCCGCTACTGGAACGACTATTTCTCTCTCTGCAAGGTCGTGCTGTTCGCCCCGCTCGAGGGAGCGGTCTACGGGAACGGACATTATTTGTTTCGCAAGCAGGCCGGAACCGCCGCCGGCTAAGGTGCTCAGCCGTGCCAGGCGCGCATGACCAGAACGGCGTTCAGCCCACCGAAAGCGAACGAATTGGATATCGCCGCGCGCAGTCGCTGCGGCCGGGCCTGGTTGGGCACATAGTCCAGATCGCAGCCCTCCCCTGGGCGGATGAAATTGGCGGTCGGCGGCACCAGGGAGCGCTTAAGGGCCATCGCCGTGGCCACCGCCTCCAAGCCCCCCGAGGCACCCAGGGCATGCCCGTGCATGGACTTGGTCGACGACACCGCCAGTCGCCTGGCATGGCTACCGAACGCGCGATGCAGGGCAGCCGTCTCGGCGATATCGTTGGCCTGCGTAGCAGTCCCGTGGGCGTTTACATAGTCGATCTCGGTAGGTGCGAGGCCGGCGTCGGCGAGCGCGGCCGTGATCGCCCGGGCCGCACCGTCCACGGAGGGATCAGTGATGTGCCCGGCGTCCGCTGACATGCCACATCCGGCGAGCTCGGCATAGACCTCGGCCCCACGTCGGCGGGCGTGCGCCTCCGACTCCAGCATCAGCATCCCTGCCCCTTCGCCGAGCACAATGCCGCTGCGATCGGCCGAGAACGGCCGGCAGGCATCGTCGGAGAGAACGCGCAGCGCTTCCCACGCCTTGAGCAGGCCCAGGGTAAACGGCGCATCCGTGCCCCCGGCCAGCGCCAGATCGACCAGTCCGACACGCACCATGGCCGCGGCCTGACCGATCGCGTGGGCGGCCGAGGCGCAGGCGCTGGCCACGGAAAATACCGGCCCGGTGACCCCCAGCCGGATGCTCACCTGACTGGCGGCGGCGCTCGGCATGCCCTTGGGTATGGTCAGGGGATGGGCCCTGGAGCGGCCTTCCTTGTAGAGACGCAGGTAGGTCTCCTCGTCGGTCTCCTTGCCTCCGCATCCGGTGCCCAGGACGGCGGCGGCCGTCTCGACCTGTTGCGGCGTGAGTCCGGCATCGACCACCGCCTCTCGGCCGGCAATGATTGCGTACTGGGAGAAGCGGTCGAGCAAAGGCAGGTCGCGTTGCCCGAACAGCTCGTCCGCTCGATAATCGGGCACCTGCGCGGCGACCCTGACCTTGAGTCCCCGCCCTACCGTTGCAAGCAGGGGGCGAAACCCGTCGACGCCTGCGGCCAGCGCTGCCCAGAGCGCCGGAGCCCCGCGCCCCAGCGCCGAGATGGCACCCAGCCCGGTGACCAGGACCCGCTCGGGCACCCTAGCGCCCGACCAGCCGGGTCACGCCGGCGACTATGTCCCGTACCGTCTTCAGCGAGTCAAGTGCCTCGTTTGGGATCTCGATGTCCAGCGCCTCTTCGATCTCGTAGAGGATGGTGATCGCATCCAGCGAGGAGATATGGAGCTGGTCCAAGGAGTCGTCCAGCCCGATGAAGTGGGGATCGATGTTCTTCTGCCGCGCGATGGCGGCGATGGCGACCGACTCGATGTCTTGGCTCATCGTCGTTCTTGACCTGTGTTTCCCTGCGGCTGCGTCCATACTAAGCTGAAGGACGCCCGATCGAGGCTGGCGCGCGATGCCGAATCATTCTATCTCAGCGATTGTGACTCGGCTACCGGGCGTTCGAGCATACGTTAAGCACTTCGAGCAACGGTCCGACTCGGAGCACGAGCAGGCGCTGCTTCGAATCCTGATCATCTCCGCTGTTCTGGTCTATCTGCTGCTCAGCCGCCCCCAGTACCCGCATCTGGTATCTGGGTTTCAGATCGCCGCGGTGTTCTCCGCGCTGTTCCTGTTCTCCATTGCGCTGTTCACCTCCATCTGGGTGCACCCCGGTATGTCCGTGTTTCGGCGACTGACCGGAATGGTGGTCGATATCGGGATCTCAACCTATTGGCTGGCGGTCACCGGGGAGCTCGGCGCGCCCTGGTATGCAATTTATCTGTGGCTCACCTTTGGCTATGGGTTCCGCTACGGCGCGCCCTATCTCTATCTCGCGGGCCTGCTCTCGCTCGCAGGTTTCTCCCTGGTGGTCGAGATCAACAGCTACTGGCACGCGCACCTGGGGCTGTCCTTCGGGCTCCTTGCCGCCCTGGTAATCCTTCCCGGCTATGTCGCCATCCTGCTCACACGCCTCAGGACTGCGACCCAACGTGCCGAGGACGCCAACCGCGCGAAAAGCGATTTCCTCGCCCGGATGAGCCACGAGATTCGCACCCCGCTGAACGGCATCATCGGACTGAGCGACCTGCTTAAGTCCTGCCAGCTCGGGAGCGAGGAGCAGGAGTACGCCGACGCGATCCACGCCTCCGGCCACGCACTGCTCAATCTGGTGGAAGACGTGCTCGACATCTCCAAGATTGAGGCCGGCCGCCTGACCATCGAGCGCATTCCTCTCGACCTGCACGCCCTGATCAGCTCGACGGTTCGAATGTTCGCTGCCCAGGCCGATGCGAAAGGGCTGCGTCTGTCCTCGCACATCGCCATCGACACGCCCTACCGTCTCATCGGCGACCCCCTGCACTTGCGCCAGGTGCTCATCAATCTGATCGGCAACGCCATCAAGTTCACCGAGCGGGGCTCGGTGGACGTGCGCTGCCACCCGGTGCGCCCGGGCACCGAGCGGGTGCTGATCCGGTTCGAGATCCGCGACACCGGCATAGGCATAGCGCCGGAGGCCCAGGAGCGCATCTTCGAGAAGTTCACACAGGGCGACGAGGGCACGACCCGACGCTTCGGCGGCACCGGGCTGGGCACCACGATCTCCAAGCAGCTAGTGGAGCTCATGGGCGGACGGATCGGCTTCGAGAGCACGCAGGGAGTCGGAACCAGATTCTGGCTCGACCTGGACCTGGAACGCCAGCCCGATGCAGCAGCCGATACCCAGGCACTGCGCGGCTGCCGCATCCTGCGGCTGCATCCGACGCCCGCATCGGCAACCGAGGTCAGCCAATGCCTGGACAGCTGGGGCCTGAGTTATCAGGACGTGACCAACATTCACGACGCCATCGCCAAGCTCCTGGGGGACGCTCAGACACATCTGCCCTACGACGCCCTGGTCCTGGACCGAATGCCCCTGGACGGCGCCACCCGGCGCTTCGTCGATTCCCTGGACACCGAGCTCGGGCTCCATGGGCTGACCGTCGTGCTCGCTCCCGCACAGCCGCTGGGCGCCGCGTTGCCTGCCATGACGCGCGGGCGGGTCAGCCTCCTCGAGCAGCCCCTGGACAAGACGCACCTCTTCAACGCCCTGCACGCCTCCTATGCCGCCGCCCACGACGACACCGTGATCAGCTTCTCCGATCACATGGAGCGGCGCCGCACCCTGCACCGGGACACCCGGGTCCTGGTGGCGGAGGACAACTCCGTCAACCGGATGGTCATCGGGCGCATCCTGGAGCGTGCGGGCCTGCCTCACCGGCTGGTAGAGACGGGGGTCCAAGCCCTGGAGATCCTCGAGCAAGAGCCGTTCGACGTGGTCATCGTCGACATGCAGATGCCGGGCCTGGGCGGCATTGCCGCCTACAAGCTTTACCGCTTCGCCCACGAAGGCGAGAAGGATCTCGTCCCCTTCATCGTGCTTACCGCCAACGCCACCGTCGAGGCGCGGCGGGAGGCCGCAGACGCGGGCATCGCCCAGTTTCTCACCAAGCCTGTGTCCTCGCTGCGGCTGCTGCAGGGGATCGCCCAGGCCACGGCGGCCGCTCGGGACGGGTCCGGGCTTGCTGCGGGCCCCGCTCCGGCGCTCCCCCCGGCGCCCGCCGAAGAGGAGATCGATGACGAGCGTCTCGCCGAGCTGCTGGCTCTGGGGTCCGGAGACGAGCTCGCGCGCCGCCTGGTGGAGAGCTTCCGGGAGGACAGCTCCGGCCTTCTGCGTCAGATCTCCTCCGCGCTGCAGTCCGGGCGCTGGGAGGACAGCCGCTCCGCCGCCCATGCTCTGAAGGGCAGCGCACTGACCCTGGGCCTGAGCGCACTCGCCCAGCGAGCGATCCGGCTCGAGGCCCTGGGCGACGACGGCCTGGCGGCCCAGGGACCCCGTCAGGTGCGCGAGCTCGAGCAACACCTGGCACGCGCCGCCCAAGCCCTGCACAATGCGATCCGACGCGCTGGAGATGCCGGCCGGCAGGCTGGCCGATAACCGATATGCGCCTCACACCGCCGCCTGCTGCACCGCGGCGTCCGAAGACTCCCAACGCCGCCGCTGGGCCCGCAGCAGATAGCCCATCAGGCGGCGGTTGCGCCGTGACAGCCCGATGGCCGTATCCACCCAGATGCGCACGACTTCGAGCAGCTCGTCATAGGAGATCGGGTTGATCCGGGCTGCCGCCCGGTCCAATGCGTAGAAGCCGCTCTCGCGGCTGCGCCGCGCCCCGATGTACTCCCGCACCGCGCGCTCGCCTTCCCCGTTGCGGGCAAGCACGTCCACGACGCCCAGATCATAGAGCTCCCTCGCAGCGTAAAGTCGCCCGCTGGCGATGATGCGCTTGGCCATGCCCGGAGCCACGCGACGGCTGAGCAGGCTCAGCGCTCCCATGCCTGGGAACAGCCCGAACAGGGTCTCGGGGAACCCGAAGCTCGCCCGCTCCTCGGCAATCAGCACGGTGTTGGACAGCGCGGCCTCGAACCCGCCACCCAACGCCTGGCCCTGCACCAAGGCGATGGTGGTGAACGGCAGCCCATATGCGGTCGAGGACAGGTACAGCACATCCACGCACTGTTTACCGTAGTAGAAAAGTCCCGCACGATCGCCGCGCTCGATCAGCTCGAGAAAGTGCTGCAGGTCTCCGCCCAGGGAGAATACTTCGGCATGCGCAGAGCACAGCACCTGGTAGGCCAGGCCATCGGCTGAGCGGCCTTGATGGGCCGCCTGTGCCAGATCACCTATCTGCTGCTGAGCGGCGACGAGATCAGCCAGCAGTCCGGTGCTCATGCACGGGCGACCTTGGTAGGTCATGCGCACCCAAATGGCCCGCCCGGATGGCTCCGGGCGCGGCTCGAGGTGATTGAAAGACCGCCCGAGGACGGCTTGCTCACTTGATGTCTTCATCGGCTCTCTCCATCTTTCAAGGATTGCTAAGGGGGAATCGGTCCGGCGGGCCGACAGGCGCAGCAGGCGGCGGGTGCTATGGATGCCACAGGACAGGGTCGAGACCGGTCGCCCGCACCTGGCGGCGCCCCTCTTCACAACGGAAAGGCACCGATCGATCCGGAAACGGCGGGGCGGTTTCGGCAAGCGTTGCCACAGCCCCCCTCCCGCTGGACCCGCGGCCGCACGATAAAATTCTAGTGTGATGACGGATTTGCGCCGGATTGCGGAGAGACTCGGGCTGCCTGCGAGCCGCCCGGGCGTCCTCGAGGGTGGGACCCCACCGGCCCCGATCAGTCTCGGTACCGGGGCCGCGCGACTGCCGTGGGGACCGCCCCCCAGGGGTCCTCGGGCCAGTCGTGTTTTGCATAGGAGGCACGAGGGGCAAGGTGCGAGGCGCATAGCGCAAAGCCGGTTAATTACTATCTGCTAAAGTTCTGTTGATCGATGTCAATCCCCGGAGCACCTGGAGGGGGTATGGTTGTAATTGGACGAGTGTCCCAAGCAGACTCGCAGACTCACGGAGGTATGTCATGAACACAGCGAAGAAACTGCTCGCGGCAGCTGCGGTCGCCGGCACCATGCTGGCTCCGCTGAGCACCGCAGAGGCCTTCTGGGGGTTCTGGCCGGGCAGCTGGTTCAACGGCTGGGGTGGATTCAACTTCCACTTCGGCACCGGCTGGAGCGGCTGGGGCCGCGGCTGGGGCTATGGCCCCTGGTATGGTCCGTACGGTGGCTGGGGCTACCCGTATGGCGGCTGGGGCTATCCGTATGGCGGCTGGGGCTACCCCTACTACGGCGGCTGGGGGGGCTATCCCTACTACGGCGGCCTGCCCTGGTACGGTGCCCCGTACGGTCTCTATGCGCCGGTGGCACCAGCAGCCCCGACGACCTCCAAGTCAGAGAAATAGCCTTCTGACCCTGCCGGCACCGCGCCCGCCGGGCGCGGTGCCGCGCGCCCCGCCGGGCCTCCTCAGGTCTTGATCCCCACCCCCCGCGCGAGCAGCCACAGGCTGTAAGCGGTGAGCGCGGCGATGAATCCCAGGATAATGGCCAGCGCCACGCCGATGCGGATGTCGGCCACGCCCAGAAGCCCGTAGCGGAAGGCATTCACCATGTAGAGCACCGGATTGAACAGCGATACCTGGCGCCAGAGCCCCGACAGCAGATCGATGGAATAGAAGACCCCGCCCAGATAGGTCAGGGGGATCAGGACGAAGGTGGGCACGATCGAGATGTCGTCGAAGCTGTTGGCGTAGACCGCATTGATGAAGCCCCCCAGGGAAAACAGGGTCGCTGTCAGCACGAAGACCACCAGGGTCCAGCCCAGGCTGTAGACGTGCAGATGGGTAAACCCCAGGGCGATCAGCGTGACCACGCCGCCCACCACCAGGCCGCGGGCGACGCCCCCGCTCACGTAGCCCGCCAGGATCACCCAGTTGGGCACAGGCGCGATCAGCAGCTCCTCCACATAGCGCTGGAACTTGGTGCCGTAAAAGGACGAGACCACGTTGGCGTAGGAGTTCTGGATCACCGCCATCAGGATCAGCCCCGGGACGATAAACTCGATATAGGGCAGACCGCCCATGGGGCCGATGCGATCGCCCATCAGATGGCCGAAGATCACGAAATAGAGCAGCGTGGTCACAGCCGCGGGCAGCACCGTCTGCATCCAGATGCGCGAGAAGCGCAGCACCTCCTTGGTGACAATCGTGCGGTAGGCAACCCAGGAGATACTGGCCCGCATTGCTCACCAAGGTCCTGCTGGGTTGCCCGATCTGCCCGCGTCTACGGCATTGCGCTCGGCCCGGGTGCTTGACGTCCTGTCAAGTACGCCTGCGCACCCGGTCGGTCGCGCGCCTGGTGTCCACGAGCACCTCGGCCCCCTCCCGACGAGCCCGGGTGAGACGTTCGAGCTAGCCGGCATCAGCGCCCCCCGCACCCGGGCGGCGCTTGTCGATCAGGTCGATGAACAGCTGCTCGAGCCGGTTCTGCTTGTTGCGCATGCTGGCCACCCGAATGCCGCGGAGCGAGAGCGCCTCGAACAGCCGGTTGATCCCCTGACCGCCGCTGACCGAGACCTCCAGGGTCCCCTCGTCGATCTGCTCCACGACGAAGCCGTCGAGCACCGGCGGCTGCTCCAGGCGCCCCTCCAGATTGAGCACGAAGGTCTCGGTGTGCAGCCGATTGAGCAGATCGCGCATGGCCGAATGCTCGGCGATCAGCCCGTGGTTGATGATCGCGATGTTCCGGCACAGGCTCTCGGCCTCTTCCAGGTAATGGGTGGTCAGAATGATGGTCGTGCCTTCGCGGTTGATCTCACGCAGAAAGGTCCACATAGAGCGGCGGATCTCGATGTCCACCCCCGCCGTGGGCTCGTCGAGGATCAGCAGCCGCGGCCGATGCATGAGCGCCCGGGCGATCATCAGCCGGCGCTTCATGCCTCCCGAGAGCTGGCGCGCCATGGTGCGGCGCCGCTCCCAGAGATCGAGCTGGCGCAGACACTGCTCCGCCCGCTCGAAGGCCTCCCGGCGCGGGATGCCGTAGTAGCCGGCCTGGTTGACCAGGATCTCCACCACCGGCTCCCACTGGTTGAAGTTGAGCTCCTGGGGCACCAGCCCGATCAGACGCTTGGCCTGGGCGCCCTCCCGATCCAGGTCGTGGCCCAACACCTCCACAGTGCCGGCGGTCTTGTTGACCAGCGAGCAGATGATGCCGATAGCGGTGGACTTGCCGGCGCCGTTGGGGCCGAGCAGGGCGAAGAAATCCCCTGCGGCGACCTCCAGGTCGATACCTTTCAGGGCCTCCAGACCGTTGGCGTAGGTCTTGCGGAGACCGCGGATGCTCAGTGCGCTCATGATGGGGCGCATGATAGCGGCAGTGCCCGGCGGATTCACCCAGGGCCCCGCGCTCGCCCCGGACCCCCGGGTAGGAGCGACCTCCAGCTCGCGACCCTTTACCCGGGGCGGCGAGACAACCCCGTCCCGAGCTGAAGCTCGCTCCTACCCGGGCGTGTCCGGCAAGGCGCAGGAAGCCCAAGATCGGGGAGCCTAGTGGGGCTAGGTGACCCGATTTTGGGGTTTCTGCAAGGCTGTCGGGCATGTTCAGGGGCATCCGCAGCAGCTCGGGGGATTTTCTCACAACCTCTCAGTCCTCCCCGTCATCCGGGAGCCGCGGAATCACCACCTGCGGGCAAGCGGAGGCGATCTCCTCATAGACATCCCGGAGCCGGTGCTCGTAGCGCCGGGAGAAATGAAAAGGGATGAGATAGCGCACGCCGGCCGCGCTGGCGATCTCCGCACAGGCACGGGTGGTGAGGTGGCCGGTCCGTCGGGCCTGGGCCTCGTCCGCCTGCACGAATGTGGATTCGCAGAAGAATACCTGACTGCCCGCCGCCAGGGCGGTGGCTCGCCGACGGTTCGCGGGCGTGTCGGCGAAATCGGTGGCATAGGTGAGCTTCTGTCCCGGCCTGACCAGCACCAGATCGGCAGCGAGCGAGCCGACCCTGTCCCGATTGCCGTCGGGCAGCCGGATGTCGTCCGCCATGCAGCGCGCGGCGATGTGCTCCTTCAGATTCCGCAGCCAAGGCCCGGGGGCCAGCCGCCGGGCCTCCAGCCGCTCCTTGCGCACCTTGATCTCCGGCGATGGCTCCAGGGCATAGGCGAGCACCGGCGTACCGTGGTCGAGGGTGCAGGCGCGCACCCGAAACGCCGCCTCCTGGTGCAGCAAGCCGTCCACCGCCCGGCGCTCTCCCAGGGCAAGCCGACCGGGACGCCCCGCCTGAATGCGATAGCAAGCGAGCCGATCGCCGTCGAGCTCCGAGACCTCGAACACCGGCCCCCGATCGGCGATACGGTCCCAACAGATGCCCCGCATCAGGCCCTCGATCTGCTCCGCCAGCCGGGGCGGTCCGAACACGCGGCAGAGCCCGGTCTCACCGATGCGCGAGCGCAGCAGCCAGAGGAAGCCGCTGATGTGGTCGATGTGGGCGTGGCTGATGAAGACCTCGCTTACCTGGTGGGCGATGCGCGCGGGCAGGCGCGAGCCCTCTCCCAGATCAAACAGCAGGCTGCGCCGCTGGTGGCGCAGCCGCAGGTGCAGCAGCGGGTCACCGAGCACGCCATTGACCAGCGAGGTGCTGAAGCTCCCGGCCGACACCAGAGGGCGAGGCCCGACCCCGGCCCCTTCAGCGACCGCGGGGAGCAGGTCCGCCGGCGGCACGAAGCGCACCGCCCCCTCACCAAAGAAAGCGGCCGTCTCCAGCAGGCCGTTTTGACCCCGGCAGGCATCCCTGACCAGCAGCACACCCGAGGGCGCCGCGCCGGGAGGCAGGCGCACCAGCAGCTCATCGTCTCGCTGCCCGGCCACCTCCCCCAACGCCAGGGTCCGCGTCCCGTCGAGGAACCCCACCTGACGCCCGATCCAGGCCCCGGCGGCCGCAGGAGGCGGCGTTCCCAACGCCCGGACTTCTCCGAGATGCACCCGATGCTCCCACCCCTCTGCCAGATACCGCTGCCACAGCGCCGTTCTCCGGCGCGCCCGGGCGGTCTTGCCGGGACGCTGGGCTTCGTCCGCGGCATATACCCATGCAGTAGGCACACCCAGGGCCGCCAGCTCGGCAGTCAACGGCGGGACACGCCCCCTACGGTGCATCACAAGCACCAGCCCCACCGCGCCCACCGTTACCAGTGCGCCCAGCAGTTCCGCGCCCACCACCCCTCTCACCACCCCCGGGGCATCCACCAAAAGCGTCCCTTCCTGGACCTCGGTCGCCAGAGCCCGCACCGCTTCCACAAGCGGAAGCCGAAAACGCGCGGCATCCAGCGTACACAGCGCCACCATGCGCACCGCCGACCAATCCGAGCCGGCCCAGCGCGCCAGGGAAACCGCACCCGGCACGCCGAAGGCTGGCGACCCCGGGTCCGCTCCGAGACACCAGACGGTGCGTCCCACACCCGAGAGATGGGCCGCCAGCCCCCATGCCAAGGTGGTCTTCCCGATGCCCGGCGGCCCCAGGAGCAGCACCCGCTTGTCCGTCGCGAGCAGCGTCTTTGCGACCGCCTCCGGTCGTGCATCGAGGATGATCTTCTCCTGATTCGCTGTCATCGTGGCTATCGAGCACCCTCCCCTGAGGCAGCGGCCACATGAAGCCGGCCCGATCGCGACCGCTTCCGCGCTCCGAGTGAATTATGACCCACCGGCACCGCGTAAGCGCCCAGCTCCGGGTTCTCGTATCTCCACGGTCCCCCTCCCGAAGCGCTCCGGGACCCCCGAGGCACGTAGCAGCGCAATGGTGAGGCTGGCGATGTGCACGGCGTTGCCGCGCCGGCTGCGTGGTTTGCCGGCTTAGAGGCGCATTTTCGTGTGCAAAAAAACGCTTCTAAGCGGCACAGCCGAGCAATATTCCAAGCATCTTATTGATTAAACAATCAGTTGATCAGTTATCGTGGTCCGACCCGTTACGGGACGGCATCACGCCGGGCTCGGCCGCCGCCTGGCACTCCACCGAGATCTGACCATCGTCCGATGACTCCGCGGCGGACGGTCGACTGAAGCCTCTGGTCAGGCAGAACTCAAAGGGCCTTTACTTGTGAAAGTAAGGAAGGGTGTCGGTGTGATGTCCGATCATTTTCCATATCCTATCCTCCTTGCGGAACAGGTTTGTGGCGCGGATCTCAACTTTAAGTGGCTTGCCGTTTGGACCCACATTCTCTCCAATCTCGTAGTTGCTCACGATGGCGAGATCTCGGCCAACCGTGATATGCATATCCTTGGGCTTTACCTCCCCGCCGAGCTTCATGGCGGCTTGCGCCTCCCAATCCGCAAGGACCTGAGCCCAGCCGATCTGGAACCTGCCGCCGGGACCCATGTACGTCACGTCGTCTGCGTGAGACCAGACTGCCTTCATTGGCTCGAGGTTTCCGGTGAACATGGCGTTCAAGGCAGAGTAGAAGTGCTCGGCCGTTTCACGTACAGCCTGATGATCGGCGTCAGACGCGAGCGCAGTTTCGGCCTGCATAGCTCCAACGAGCAAAAACAGCATTGCGCCAGCACAGACAATCCCTTTACCTTTCATGTTGAATCTCCTCAAAAAGCGTTTTCTTGAGCGTGCAGCCAAGCACCTCGGGAAACGCTGAATAAAGCCATCGAGAGCTTCCCAGCGCACGGCAAATGAAAAGTGCGATTTCCGCTTTTCTTTCATTTTTTCAGGCGCTTATGGCGACAGCAAATAGCGACGCGGTCGGCCATGACGGTAAGGATAGCTCGCGATGTCCCGAACGCAGGCTTCGAGCCCACATCAGCCAGCAACTGCACTCCGTCACGGCCTCCTGGCAACTGACACCTTGCGACCGGTGATCCTCGGATACCTGCGGGCCACCCGATCGGTGTCACGGACGAGCGCTTTGCGCCAGCGTTCTCGAGCTCGTGCTTCAACCTGGAAGCGGCAGTTGAACGGCCGCCAGGGTGTGCGTGCCGCGTGGTGTCTGGCAAGGCATGACGCGGTCAACTGTGCTGTTTCTAGGTTCAACGGTCCACCCTTGGGCGTATCCCGGCCGCCACCCACCCTGCCCTGTCCCTTTCCGGTAAGATGCGCACACTTTTGCCCGGACAACCCCATGCAACCCGTCAGCATCGAGATCATCGCCGGCTTGGTCGGCGTCGCGGGAGTCGCGGGCTTCGTGGATGCCATCGCGGGAGGGGGCGGGCTGCTCACGATTCCGGCGCTGCTCTGGGCGGGGCTGGGTCCGGTGCAGGCGCTGGGGACCAACAAGCTCCAGGCAGTGTTCGGGGCCTTCTCGGCCACCGCGAACTTCTTTCACAAGGGCGAGATCCGTCTGCGGCCGGTGCTGCCGACCGTCTGCCTGACTTTTGCCGGCGCCGCGGCGGGCTCGGTCACCGTGCAGCACATCCGCGCCGAGCTGCTCGGCGATCTGCTGCCCCTGTTGCTGATCGGATTTGCGCTGTATTTCCTGCTCTCGCCGCGGGTGGGCGACATCGACAGCCATCGGCGCATCCCGCCCGCGGCCTTCTGGCCGGTGGGATTCGCTATCGGCTTCTACGACGGCTTCTTCGGGCCTGGCACCGGCTCGTTCTTTGCGCTGGCCATTGTCGCCCTGCTGGGCCACAACCTGCGCCGCGCCACGGCTCACGCCAAGCTGCTCAACTTCGCCAGCAACCTGGCGGCGCTGCTGCTGTTCCTGGAGGGGGGCCACCTGGTCTGGCAGGTCGGGCTGCCCATGGCCGTCGCCCAGGCGCTCGGGGCCTACCTGGGCTCACACATGGTGCTACGCCACGGGGCGCGCCTGGCTCGCCCGCTGCTGGTAACGGTTTCCTTGCTCATCAGCTGCCGCCTGTTGATGACACGCTGAGCGCACGGCTGCTCACCCAGCGTATGCGGGGTCTCTGCCGAAAACCCCGCACCAAACGACGGTCAGCGCCTCCGGTGGGGGATCCAGCGAGCGACCCGGGCTTTGTAGTCCCGGTAGGCCTGTCCGAACCTTCGCTCCAAGCCAGGCTCCTCCGAGAGCACGAAATAGAGCTGATTGACGACCACGAACCCGCAAGCCCAGAGCCCCAACAGCCAAGAGCCCCAGAACAGGGACTCGCCCAGCAGCATCAGCGCGACGCCGCTGATCATCGGATTGCGCACCCGCGCGTAGGGCCCCACGGTGACCAGATTGCGGGTGGCATCCCAGGCCGCCAACGTGCCTCGACCCACGCGGACGAACAGGCTGATGCACCAGGCGAACAGCAGCAATCCTGAGATCAGCAGCATCACGGCGACCCCGCGCGCCGGCCAGGCGATGATCGCATCCGCGCCCCAGCGCGAGTCGATACCGGACAGGGTGGTGACGAGCAAGCAGGGGATGCCGACCACCACCATCCCGGGCAGCACCAGGATGGCGAAGGCATGGCGCCAGAATGTCGGCATGGGCACTCGATGGATCGCCGGCTCGGCTCAACGTTAGCCGCCAGCGGCTACTCGTCTGGCAACCGCCGCGCGAAACGGTTGATCCCCACGATCACGGGAATCATCGCGAGCAGGGGAACCGCCATGAACGCCGGCGCCCAGGGGCTGGTAGGCGCCGGCGCCAAGCCCAGGGTCAGGACCCCGAAGCCGAGGACGAACAGCCCGAACATCAGCAGCAGCCTGCCGCCGTAGGCGTTGATCTCGTACCAGTTGCGCTCCGATGCAAACGCCTTGGGAGACCGGACGCCGTACAGGCGGTTCATGGGGACCTTGCGCCGGATCAGCGGGATCGCGAGCAGGACCGAGGTGAGGCCGATCCCGATGTGCACATAGGGTACGGGGACGATCATGAGACTTTCCCTGCCGACGGCGCCCTCGGACTCGGCCGCGCATTGAGCAACCCGTTGCCGCCATCAGAGCCCATAGCGCTTGATCTTGTACCAGAGCGCCCGCTCGCTGATCTCTAGCACCCGCGCGGCGGCCGCCTTGTTGCCCTCCGTGCGTCTGAGCGCCTCGGCGATCAGCTCGATCTCCAGTCCTTCCACCTGGGCACGCAGGGCGAGGGAGGCGCGGTCCGACAGGGGTGTCGGAACCGGAGCCGGCGCGGCGGGGGCCTTGGAGACATCGGCCGGCAGGTGCTCGGGCAGCACCTCCGGGCCCTGGCACAGCACCGCGGCGCGCTCCATGAGGTTCTCCAGCTCGCGCACATTGCCGGGCCAGGGGTACGCGCTCAGGCGCTCCAGGGCCGCGGCGCTGAGGCGAGGCGCCGGGCGTCCCAGCTCGGCCGCGTATTTTTCCAGGAAATGCTCGGCCAGCAGCGGGACGTCCTCGCGGCGCTCGCGCAGACGCGGCACGTCGATGCGCACCACGTTGAGCCGGAAGTAAAGATCAGCGCGCAGGGCGCCCTGCTCCACCGCCTGCCGGGGGTCGCGGTTGCTGGCGGCCACGACGCGCAGGTCCACCCGCACCGGCGCATGGGCGCCGAGGCGCTCCACCTGCCCCTCCTGGAGCATACGCAGCAGCTTGGCCTGCAGGGCCGAGGGCATCTCGGTGACCTCGTCCAGGAACAGGGTCCCGCCGCTGGCCAGCTCGCACTTGCCCACGCGGTCGCGGGTCGCCCCGGTGAAGGCGCCTTTGCGGTGGCCGAACAGCTCGCTCTCCAGCAGCTCGGCGGGGATGGCGGCACAGTTGATGGGCACGAACAGGCC
>Ga0307436_1000519_pt1 | contig 18082 bp, 15 predicted proteins | sample SalMarWE160440MG_FD_202513 | JGI IMG/M metagenome (GOLD analysis project Ga0307436, IMG submission 202513) | Salt marsh sediment microbial communities from the Plum Island Ecosystem LTER, Massachusetts, United States - WE1604-40 | ecosystem: Environmental > Aquatic > Marine > Intertidal zone >...
CAAAGAACTCTATCTCAAAGTCGTCAACAATCGCTACCGAAGAGAGCATTGCGTTCGCCAGCGACTTCAAGATCTGCTCGCAGCCCTTGTGCCCTCGAACATCGACTGTGTCAATGTCGCCATCGAAGCTGAAGGAATCGAAAGTCATCGTTATCACTTCCGAACCTGTGATCTCAAAAGGCTTCGCAATTGCCATCTCTCTTCCTGGGAGCTCGAAGTTCTCGCCCCCATGAGCGAAGCACGCTCTGTTTTTGATCCTTATGAGATCGACGTTCTCTATCAGCAAAATCGGGAAATTTGGACGCTCACCGTCAGACCACGCGTCCTCTCGTTTTTTGGTTCAACAACGGGAAAGTTCAAATACAGCCTCGGAGTTCTCGGTTCATTTGAGGGATTTTTTCCTGCAGGACTTGTCTACCGGCTTCAAACCTCGTATTCAGCGTATTCGAGTATGCATGGACTCACAAATAAAGATCGGAATAATCCTTCAGAGCTTCCCCATGTGCGAACCGATGCTGTCAAATACTACCAAGGAGGACGGGTAAGGCTGGAAGAGTTTTTCATCCAAAAATCGTGGAATGCGGGCCGCGGTTGTTTTTTTCGCCTTGCAACTGGTTACTTCGAACCCGCTTATGGAGGTGGAGCCGGGGAATTTCTCTACTATCCCGTTCAATCGAATTGGGCCTTTGGCATCGATGCCGCGGCCCTCTGGAAGCGAAAGTACAATGGCCTTGGCTTTACAAGCCAAATTACCCGCTTCAATTCGAAGAAAGAAGAGATCAAGGAGCGCTTCACTGGTGTGCAGGCCTTTTTCAATGTGATCTACGATTTCAAACCATTCGATTTGCTCTTACAGATTAAAGCGGGTCAGTTTTTAGCCAAAGATCGCGGTGCGCGCTTTGAAGTGACTCGTTATTTTCCAAGTGGTGCGCGCTTTTCCCTTTGGATGGCTGTGACAAATGGAAATGACAAAGTGAATGGGCGTACCTATTTCGACAAGGGGTTTGTCTTTAATATTCCTCTCGACATATTTCTTCGAAAGAGCAGTCGCTCCTTTCTCACTTATGGGATGAGTGCGTGGCTGCGCGATGTTGGAGCAATTGCCGAGACGGGAAAGACTCTCTTTCCAATCCTCTACGAAGAGCGCTACGATTGAGTTCTTAAAAAAATTCCAATTTTTTTTTTGATTCTTAGTATGTTGAGGAAAAAAGGAGTTTGAACATGTTTCGATTTGCACCGCTGGTTTTTCTGACTTGTACATGGAGTCTCTTCGGCTCAAGTGCAACCGACGCCGATTCCCTTCAGGATGCAATCTATGACGCCAATGAGGTGACTTCGACAACCATTACGTTTTCAAATGATATCACGCTCAACTCTTCGATGAAGAACCCCTACTACACTAGTGTAAACATTAGAAACTTGCTTCCCTTGGGAATGGATGGAAAATTTGTAGCAGAAGCGATGTCAAGCATCACAGTTAATGGAGGCGGGAATAGTCTCATCGGTGCAGGGGGAGCAGACACCAGGGGATTTTTTGTCAGGGGCGGAATAGTTGTGATTAACAATCTCGCATTTAAGAGTCTCAAAGCACAGGGCGGATATCCTGGAGGTGGGGGTTTGGGAGGAGCCCTTTTTGTGGATAAGGACGCCTCGGTTACTCTAAACAATTGTAGCTTCGATGGAAACTCAGCTACAGGAGGCTCTCCTACATCAGGCCATTCTACGTCCAGTGGCGGTGGTTTTACAGGCAATGGGGAATCAACCGGAGGAGGAGGAGGACTCTTTGGCGTTGGAGGGTTTGGAGGTGGAGGTGGAGCTGCCTATGATTCACCATCAGATGATGGCGGCAGTAGCTTTGACGACACAAATGGAGGCATAGCTCCCGGAGGAGACGGAGGTTCAGGCGGAGGTGGTGCTGCTGGTGAAACCAGCATGGTTGTAGATGCTGGAAACGGAGGAGACGGAGGAGGAGGAGGACGTTCCGTTAATGGAAATGGAGGAAATGGAGGAGAGTTCGGCGGTGGCGGCATGGGCACAGCCCCTGGAGGGAATGGAGGGAACGGAGGGTTTGCAGGTGCTGGAGGGTTTGCAGGTGTTGGAGGAGATGGAGGATTTTCAGGTGGAGGAGGGGGCGCAACTATAACTCCTGGGACAGGGGGCTTCGGAGGAGCAGATGCTAGCTCAACTTTAACGGGAGGGGGTGCTGGATTTGGGGGTGCGATCTTTGTCAGACAGGGAGGATCCCTTACATTCACAGGGACTCTTTCTTTTTCAAATTCTTCCGTCACGGCAGGTGGAAGTGGAGCCTTAGCTTCTGGGACCGACATCTTTGCCATGTCCGAATCGGAACTGATCTTCGATCTCTCTCAAGATTTCACGATGCCGAGTCCCATCGAGGGGAACCAAGGAAAAATTGATGCCAATACTCCTGATGTGCCAACATATTCTGGAGGCCTTACGAAAGAGGGGAGTTTCCGTTTCGAGCTTGTCGGAGATAATACCTACACAGGAATGACGACGATTAACGCGGGAGACCTCCGAGTAAATGGATCCCTCATCACAAATGTTGTAATCAATGCAGGTGGGACTTTTTCAGGTATTTCAGAGATCAAAAAAGACATCCAGAACCATGGGGGCAATATCACCACCAACAACAATGGACGTTTTGAGCCGGGCAATGATGGTGTGGGAACAGTGATAATTGATGGCGATTATACGCAATCATCAGGTGCCACATTTGCCGTTGACATCACCCCAACAGGACAATCCGATGTCGTTTCTCTTATCGCAGGATCGGGTTCTCTCGATGGTGAGATCGAAGTTTACATTGGGACAGGAAATTATGTTGCAGGGACGCAATACACCGTAATTGATGGTCCAACTACTGGTGCATTTTCTCAGATAACCAAAGTGGGGCCCAATGCAGATAATGTGAATATTGGAGTGTCCTATAGCAGCGCTATCATCACCATTTTAACAAATCGAGTTTTCCAAGATCAGATCATCAACTCGGGAATTCCTCAGGAAGTGGCCAATTGTATTATCGAAGCCTCTGAAATGGGAAGCATCGAACCTGGTTCCGATTTTGAGATGGTTGTCCAACTTCTTGGGATGCTCAGCAATTCTGAAGTCAACAAGGCACTGATTCAACTCGCTCCGCAGCGCTTCGGATCCCTTGAATGGATCAACGCTCGCAACAACAGCTGGGTGGCAGATATCCTTGCGCAACACCTCTTCGATCTGTGTTGTGATCCGAGAGATTGCTGCGATCCTTGTGCAAACACGGAGGGGTGGATTGCGGGATATGGAATCTTTACCGATCAGCGCAAGCGGATCGACAATTTATATCCCTTCGATACCTCTGGAGGAGGTGTGATCGGGGGAATCGATTGGTGCTGCAATCCCTGCTTCTACTTTGGAGTAGCAGCAGGATATACGCATACCGGTTTCGACTGGAATCAAAAAAGTGGTTCTGGACTCATCAATACCTACTATGGAGCTCTTTATGGAAGTTGGCTTGGGAGTTGCTTAAGCATGGATCTGGCCTTTATTGGAGGTGGCAGCCATCATGACATCAAGCGGGAGATCGCTTTTACGGGCCTTTCGAGGGAGGCGAAAAGTGATCCTTGGGGTTATTTCTTTACGGGTCACTTGGGCGCGCGAGGAGACTGGGACTGCTCTTGCTTTACCTTCGAGCCGTTTGCCAAAGTCGACTATCACTATTTCGACAGGGAATCGTTTAAGGAAAAAGGGGCTCAAAGTCTCAATCTAAAAGTGCGATCGAACGATCAACATTTCATTCGAGGGGAAGCGGGACTGCGCGCATATTACACGATCCACTGTGACTGCTTTTGTTGGGCACCTTTTCTCGGAGCGAGTTGGGTGGGAGATTTCCCTTTATTTGACTCGGATCAAAAGGCCTCATTTGTCGGTCAGAGTTGCGTCATCGATGTGGAATCCTACGATACGACTGCCCTTCAAATGGGATCACCTGAAGCGGGTTTCAAAGTCACAAATGAGTGCGGCTTCTCTCTATTTGGTGAATACAAGGGTATCTTCAACGACAAGGTTTTGATTAATCAGTTCGATCTGCGCCTTGAGTGGATCTTCTAGAGCTTACCTGCAGATTGACTTTACTTCTCAATTGTGTCACGCTTGGTGCAACTCTTCACCTGTGGAGGACACACATGATCGAAAATTATGAAGATTTTTCGGAGAGCCAGACAAAAATCCTCAATCGCTATGTTACCAGCACGACCAGTAACATCTTTTGCCTTCGCAATCTTCCCGAAGTGATCAAAGGAGCCCTCTTTTCCCGCTACTCCCGGTCGAGCTTGGGTCTTCGCTCTTTGCTTTTGAAAGAATTCATTATGAGCGAAGAAACAGCCTTCAATGCGATTGCCGGACTCAGAATGCAAACTGATGATGGGGAACAAGAGGTTGAAGATCAAATCATGGCGATCAAAAAAGCCCAAAACTTCTATGATCGCATCCTCGATGGCTATGGAGATGATTCGATTGGAGAGCTCGGAGGGGCTCATCTGGCCCTAGAAAATATCTCGATGCTCGCAGCAAAGATCGTAGAAGATTGCCGCATCGGGGGCTCTCCATTAGAAAAATCGACTCGGTACATCTATTTCGATCAAAAGGTTGGAGGAGAATATCTCTACTATCGCGAACCGATCCTAATGACATCGGCTTACCGCGATCTCTACGTCCAAACTTGTGACAAACTCTTTGAGACATATTCGCAATTGATCCCTCATCTGACCGTCAATATGGAGAAAAAATTTCCGAAAGAGCAAAATGTCTCGGATGTTGCCTATACAGCCGCGATTCGAGCAAAAGTTCTTGACTGCTTGCGCGGCCTTCTTCCCGCAAGCGCACTGACGAATATGGGAGTCTTTGGAAATGGCCGCTTTTTTGAGACGCTGATCCAAAAGCTCAATAGCCACAACCTCGCAGAGATGCAGGACCTCGGCAAAAAGGGGTATCAAGAGCTTGCGAAAGTTATTCCCTCTTTTGTTCGAAGAGCCGAGCCGAGCCACAAATATCAGCAGACGTACAATCAATACATAGAACAATTAGATGGTGAGTTAAAATCGGTCTCCGATGAGTGCACAGAAAACATTCCGGCGATGCGCAGCCCCGGAGTTCGCCTCATTTCCTATGACTCAGATTGTCCGGTAAAAGTCGCAGCCGCCATGCTGTTTAGCCATTCAGAGTCTGGTTTGATGGAGCTTCAGGAATACTGCCGCAGCCTCAGCGAAGAAAATCTAGCCCGCATTCTCGATGCGGGGAGCAACTTCCGAGAAAACCGCCGCCACAAATCCCCACGCGCCCTCGAGCACGCCTACTTCACATTTGAAATCGTCGCCGACTATGGTGTGTATCGCGATTTGCAGCGCCATCGCATTCTCACACAAGAAAGACAACTCCTCACCTGTGATTTTGGCTATTATGTACCTGCAGAAATCCGCGATACTGAAATGGAAGGACCCTATTGCCAAGCGATGGATGAGGCGAAAAAAACCTATGACCAAATCGCTCCCGAACTTCCAGAAGAAGCGCAATATATTGTTCCGATGGGCTTCAACATTCACTGGTACTTTCACGTGAATTTGCGCGCTCTTCAATGGCTCTGTGAGCTCCGCTCACAGGCGGCTGGACATCCCTCTTATCGGTTCATCGCCCAAGAGATGTCAAAACAAGTTTCCCAAGTGTTTCCACAATTTGAGCGTTTCTTCAAATTTGTCGATTATGAGGGCTATGAGCTCGGAAGGCTCGGTCAAGAAATTCGCATTGTCGAGAAACGGGAGGCGCGGGAGGGAAATGTCTAAATCCAAAAGCGGGAGTGTGTTTGGAGGCATGCTGCTTCTGGCTGGAAGTTGCATCGGCGCAGGGATGCTCGGGCTTCCGATCTTGACAGGTTTATCGGGTTTTTATCCCTCTCTTGTCGTGTTTTTTGGAATTTGGGCCTTCATGACGCTAACTGGACTTCTCCTAGTCGAGGTGAACAGCGGCTATCAGCGGAGAGTCAACTTCATCACCATGGTGGACAAAACTCTGGGAAAAAAGGGGAGAATTGCCTGCTGGCTCCTCTATCTCTTCCTCTTCTATTCCATCCTCTTGGCTTATATTGCTGGGATTGGTTCCCTTGTCTCGACAATTTTCGAGCAGTATTTTCGCATGAATGTACCCGATTGGGGAGGGAGCCTCTTTTTTGTCTTGTTGTTTGGCTGGATCATATACATGGGAACGAGGCCTGTCGACATGTGGAACCGGGTCTTCATGATTGGAAAAATTGGAGCCTTTTTAGGCCTTGTCGTTATAGGCGTGACACAAATCCAGTCCGAGCTCCTCAACCGATCCGTTCCCGAATACACGCTCTATGCTCTTCCAATCTTGGTAATCTCCTTTGGTTTTCACAATATGATTCCCTCGCTGACCCATTACCTCAACAATAGCGTCAAGCGCGTTCGCGCGAGTATCATTTTGGGAGGAATCTTTGCTCTTGTCATCTATCTTGTCTGGCAGATCATCGTACTTGGAATCATTCCTTTTGGAGGTCCTTCGGGAATCTTGGAGAGTTACAATACAGGTGATGAGGCGACGCAAGCGCTGATCGGTATTCTCCACACAAACTGGGTGAGCTATTTCGCAACTCTCTTAGGGTTTTTTGCGATCTTGACCTCATTTTTGGCGCAATCGCTGAGCCTCTCTCATTTTTTAGGAGATGGACTGAAAATCAACAACAAAAAGCACGAGGAGCTTTGGCTTGTCGTTTTGACTCTGGTTCCCCCTTTGATTTTGGCTTTTGCCTATCCAGGGGCTTTTCTCAAGGCATTGAACTTTGCTGGGGGGATTTGCGCCGTCATCTTGTTTGGCATTATGCCTGTCATGATGGTCTGGAAAGGGCGTTATCGAGAAAAGATCGAAACTCCCTATCGCGTCTTTGGAGGCAAAGCCCTTCTGATTGCCCTATTTTCAGTCGCCGTCTTCATCGCACTCTTTCAATTGTCAAATATGTTTGATGCACCCTACCTCCCTAAACTATGAGGAAACCATGCAACAGTTGATCAAAAGCAAAGTCCTCGGAGGGATACTTCTCATTGCCGGAACTACTCTTGGGGGGGGCATGCTCGCTTTCCCAACTGTGACCTCCTTTGGAGGCTTTTGGCCTTCTATTCTTCTATTTCTCCTCACTTGGGCGGTGATGCTCGCCTCTTCTTTTTGCTTTCTCGATGCCAATTTGTCGCTGAAGGGAGAGACCAATATGATCACCATGGCGGAAAAGACTTTGGGGGGATGGGGCAAAATCCTGGCTTGGGTGATCTATCTACTCCTTCTCTATTCTCTTACCGCCGCTTACATCGCGGGTTGCACTCCCCTCTTTACAGAAGCGATCGAGAGTTGGACAGGTTGGACTGTTCCCAAGGAGATGGCTCCTTTTTTGCTCCCAGTTATCTTTGGTGGATTCGTCTATTCGGGAACAAAAGGAGTAGACATCATCAACCGCATCTTGATGGCGGGCCTTGTGATTGCCTATTTCTTGCTTGTCTTTTTCGTCCCCGAGCATGTGACCACCTCGAATTTCACCCATACTGACTTCTCAGCGATAACTCTTGCTATCCCGATTGTGATCACTGCATTTGGTTATCATGTTGTGATTCCGAGTCTCGCGACCTACATGAATCACAACAGAAAGAAACTCATCAAAACGATTCTCTTCGGCAGTGTGATTCCAATTTTGGTCTATTTGCTCTGGCAGATCTTGGTTATAGGAGCTGTTCCGCTCGATGATCTAGTACGGGCCTATCACGCTGGGGACCCAGCTACCCAGCCACTATCAAAAGTCCTCAAGAGCCCTCTAGTTAGCATTGCCGCAAAATTCTTCTCTTTCTTTGCGATTGTCACCTCGTTTGTCGGAATTACGCTGAGCTTATCTGACTTTTTAAGCGATGGATTTAAAATCAAACGAACTTATTCTGGCAGAGCCTTGGCGATTCTTCTCACCTTTTTTCCTCCACTGTTCTTCGTCTATACTTATCAGAGGGGCTTTTATGCGGCACTTCAATATGCAGGAGCTTTTGTGGCGATCCTTCTCGTCTTCTTGCCCGCTGCCATGGTTTGGAAGCTCAAGAAGTACAAAACTTTTTTAGGTAGATTTCTACTCATTATCCTCTCTCTTACAGCACTCGGCATTGTGATCTTGGATCTCTTGGAAGAAAGTGGTAAACTCAGTTTCCTAACAAGCTCTTATAAGTAATTATGTTCGAACTCGTCACCGATTACGAGCCCACTGGAGATCAGCCTCAGGCGATTGAAGAGCTCTCCAGAGGGGTTGAAAGCGGCAAAAAATCCCAAGTTCTTCTCGGCATCACTGGGTCGGGAAAGACCTTTGCGATGGCAAATGTCATCCAAAATGTGCAGCGCCCAGCGCTAATCCTCGCCCACAATAAGACCCTGGCAGCCCAGCTCTACCAGGAGTTCAAGACCTTTTTTCCCAACAATGCCGTCGAGTACTTTGTCTCCTATTACGACTATTACCAGCCTGAAGCTTATTTGCCCCGCACAGACACCTATATCGAAAAGGATCTTCAGATCAACGATCAGATCGACCGGATGCGCCTTTCGGCCACCCGCTCACTCATCGAGCGGCGCGACGTCATCATCGTCGGTTCGGTCTCGTGTATTTACGGCTTGGGAACTCCCGAATACTACAGCAAGATGCAGCTTCAGATGGAAGTGGGCCAGGAGCGACGGCGAGACGAAGTGCTGCTCCATCTTGTCGAGATGCACTACAAGCGAGGAGACTACGACCTCGCGCGCGGAACGTTCCGCGCACGCGGAGATGTCCTCGAAGTGATGCCCGCCTATGAAGAAAACCTCGCCTATCGGATCGAGTTTTTTGGCGATGAAATCGATCGGATCAGCGAAATCGATCCCCTAACAGGTCAGGTAAGACAGCGTCTCGATCAGATTTCTATTTTCCCAGGTTCTCACCACGTGACCCCTGAAGGAGTCCGCTTGACTGCACAAGAGACCATCAAAGCCGAGCTCAAGGAGCGGATTGACTACTTTGAAAAACTGGACAAACTCATCGAGAGGCAGCGGATCAAAGAGCGAACCACTTATGACCTCGAGATGATCCGAGAAATTGGATTTTGCAAGGGGATTGAAAACTATTCTCGCCACTTCTCTCAGAGAAACCCTGGAGATCCTCCCCCATGTCTTCTCGATTACTTCCCCAGCGATTTTCTTCTCTTTGTCGATGAGTCGCACCAAACCCTTCCCCAAATCCACGCCATGTACAACGGAGATCGAGCGCGCAAAGAATCGCTCATCGAGTTTGGCTTTCGTCTCCCTTCTGCCTATGACAACCGTCCCCTCAAGTTTGAAGAGTTCTACAAGAGGATCGAACAAGTGATCTACGTCTCTGCCACACCAGGTGCATGGGAGGTGGAGCAAGCAGAAGGGGAGATCATTCAGCAAATCATTCGCCCTACAGGCCTTCTCGATCCCCTCATCACTACAAAACCGGCGATGAACCAAGTCGACGACTGCCTTGATGAGATCCGCGAGGAAACCGAAAAAGGGGGCCGCGTCCTCGTCACAGTCCTGACCAAAAAACTCGCCGAAGACCTCTCTGCTTATCTCAAAGAGATCGGCGTTAAAGCGAAATATCTCCACTCTGATATTGAGACGCTCGAACGTGTCCAGATCATCAATGATCTTCGAAGAGGGATCTTCGACGTTCTCGTTGGCATCAATCTCCTCCGAGAGGGACTCGATATTCCCGAAGTGTCACTCGTCGCAATCCTCGATGCCGACAAAGAGGGCTTTTTGCGAAGTGAGACCTCTCTCATCCAGACCTGCGGCAGGGCCGCTCGCAATGCCGAGGGACGCGTCATCATGTACTGTGACAAAATGACCAAATCGATCCAAAATTCCCTCGATATCACCCACGGAAGGCGGGCGATTCAGCAGGAGCACAACAAGAAGCATGGAATTATCCCTAAGACCATCCGTCGCGAGAAAATCGAATCCCTTTTCGAGACCTTTGGTGAGATTGCAGAGGAAGCTGCGCCGAAAGCAGCAGAAGCAGAAGGACCTGCCCACCTATCTCGCGAAGACCTTGCGCAGAAGATCAAAGAGCTCGAGATCGAGATGAAGCGAGCGGCCAAAGATCTCCGTTTCGAAGATGCCGCAGATTTCCGTGATCAACTCCAACAGTACAAAAAGCTTGAGCTTCTGGAAGACAATCTCTAGATCAAACCCGTTGAAAATTTTCCTTGATTGGAGAAAAAATTTTGGAGTAGATTTCGTTTCATTTTTGTTTCAAAATGATTACCGTATAAATCAAAAAAAAGGATATACAATGTTCGTTTCAAGTCCTGAACACAATGTTCCCTTTCGTCCAAGAGAAGGGTCCGAGCCTTGCAAGTATGAACCCAATGAATATTGGCGAGAACGAAAGACTGTGCCCGTTGGTACTCTTCTTAGAGATCCGGAGCATTGGACGATATGCATGCTAGCTCAAGGAGTTTTGTATCATATTGATCGATTAAAAGATCACATCACAAATACAACGCCAACAAAGGATCTGAATTGGCAAGTCCAACACTCCCTTGCAAATGTCGTGGAATCGCACAGAATATTTATCGAGAAGTTGAATCAGTTGAAGGCCAATCATGATGAGAATGTAGATGAGATCTTACACTACTCTAGGGGTGACATTACGCGAAGAAATGACACCCTCTGTGGAGGCCATACTGAAAAAGATCTCGAAGCTTTTCTGGAAAGGATGTCTGATGAAATTGCATACCTTAAAGAACAAAAAAGCAAATTCATTGCCCAATTTGGCGAAGATTTTACTGAAGATTTGAAGTTTCTTTCAAATGAATCGCCGAGTTCGCAATCCGCTGAAACTCACTCAAGCCCAGTTAGTTTCCCTTATGGTAAAGCCGCGGCCGCGATAGCTGTGATATCTGCGGTGAGTGCTATTGCGTATAACTATTTCCAATCTTAAAAAATCGTTTTTTTGGGAGGGAAGTCTCTTTCCTCTCAATGTTCTTTTTTCATCTATTCCAAAACTAAGCTGAATAGAAGTTCTTGTCGCCCTACATAATGTGAAAACCATGTATGAGACACTTATGGCTGATGCCACGAGTCTCATTTTTGTTATATTTGAATCGATTCCCACGAATATTTAGACTTTTCACAAATCTTTCCCTATGATGAAGAGATGAAAAAGATTTCGATGCAACCAAAAAGCTCCTTTTTTTCAATCGATTTTCATGAATTCTATTCGTCCCGTTATGTCCTATTCATGCTCACGGTTCGAGACATCAAATTGCGGTACAAGCAGACAGCTTTAGGTGCTCTTTGGGTCATTCTGCAACCGCTCCTCACAGCTTTGATCTTCGCTATCATTTTTGGAAAAGGGCTCCGCGTTCCTCATGCAGGTGAGTCTTATCTTCTCTTCGCTTTTGCAGCGCTAATCCCCTGGATGATTTTCTCTCAATCCCTACAGCGCGCAGGCCCCAGTATCACCAGTGATGCCCGGCTCATCACCAAAGTCTATTTTCCGAGGATCTTTCTCCCTCTATCGGCAACATTTGGAGTTTTGGTTGATTATGGGATCGCAATTCTCCTTGGATGTGGACTTGCTCTTCACACAGGCCTCTCGATTCATCGCGTTCTTTTATGGCTCCCCATCGCCACCCTTCACCTTTTCTTATTTTGTGCAGCTATGAACGTTCTTATCGCAGGTCTCAATGTCTTTTTCCGCGACCTCAAGCACATCATTCCATTTTTGGTGCAGCTCGGCATGTTCGTCTCGCCGATTGCCTATCCATTGAGCGTGATCCCCGAAAAGTGGATCGGACTCTATCAGTGCAATCCCCTCGTCGGGATCATAGAATTGTATCGCTTTGCCTTTTTAGGAACACCTTTTCCAAAAGTGGCATGGACTCTCTCTCTATTGATCACTATAGTGCTTTCAGCTGGGGCTCTTTTTTCCTTTCAAAAATGGGAGCGCAACTTTGCGGATGTGATTTGATGATCGAAATGAAGAAAGTGGGAAAGTGCTATCTCGTCGAAGGAAAGCCCTTTTGGGCTCTTCGCAACGTCGATCTCGAAGTGGATGCAGGCGAGACATTGGGAGTCATTGGCTTAAATGGCTCGGGCAAAAGCACCTTGCTAAAACTTCTCGCCCGGGTCACGCAACCCACGGAAGGGGAAATCGAGCTCGGAGGACGCGTGGGAGCGCTTCTCGAAGTGGGAACGGGCTTCCACCATGAATTGACAGGTCAAGAGAACGTCTTCTTATCGGGGGCCATTCTCGGGATGAGCAAGCGAGAGGTGAAGCGTCATTTCGATGAAATCGTCGCCTTCTCCGGAATCGAATCCTTTTTAGACATACCTGTGAAAAGATATTCCAGTGGCATGTTTTTGCGTCTGGCCTTTTCGATCATGGCTCACCTCAGATCCGAAATTCTCATTATCGATGAGATTCTCGCTGTTGGAGATTCCGCTTTTCAGGAAAAGTGTTTTGCGAAAATGAGACAAGTTGCTGATGAGGGTAGATGCGTTTTGTTCGTCTCGCACGATGAGAACAAAGTAGAGCGACTCTGTAGTCGCATCGTTCAAATGCACGAGGGAACTCTCTGTGAATGTAAACCGATTTTACAATAGATCCATCTATTCTCCTTGGAAATTATCACTTGCCTATCGGTTGGGGCGCTCTAAAACCAAGGACAGACCCTTTGAGGGTAAGCGAATCCTCCTCTGCAATACCGGAAGACTCGGCGATGTTTTTATCATGACGCAAATACTCCCCCGTCTTTCGTTATCGAAAGTGAGCTTGCTCATCGCCCCAGAGGGAAAAGCAGCAGCAGTTGAATGTCCCGGTATCGAGCGTGTCCATGTGATCGAGCCCTGGTATCGCTCTTCCGAATCGAAGAGAGAAAAATTTCGCAGATGGCGCGCCTTTTGCAGAGAAGCAATAGAGAGGCAAAAAGAGTTTGCCTCGTATGACACTGTCTTCTTCTCGAATCCCCATTTCTGCGGACTTACGCGCCTTTTTCCAGATGCCTACACGATTGGTTTTGACTCTCATGCCGATCGCTCTCACTTTTCTCGTGTGATTCCGTGGAACCCCCATGTATATCTGGCAAAAGTATACGAAGAAGTTCTCGACGCTTTGGGCTTCGAACCTAGACCGTTAGAGAGTCCCTGGAAGCAGCATGTCAAAAAGCCTCTCATTTCGGGAGAGTATGTGGTGATGCACATCGGCGCATCTGACAAGACCAAAGACTACTCTGCAATGATGTGGAGACGCGTTTATGAGGGACTCAAAGAAAAAGGGCATCGCGTCTACTTCACTGGTAAGGGACAGCGCCATCTTATCGAGGCGGTGACCTCTGATCCTGAGGAAAATCTCTGCGATAAACTTTCGTGGCTCGAGCTTTTGCGGGTGATTGCTCACAGTCAGCTCATTATTTCAGTCGACACGGTGGCTCTTCACATCGCAGCGGCTTTTAAACGGCCTCTGGTTGCTCTTTATCGCGATGCACCTGATGGAGCTACCTGGAGGCCCACATGAAGCCAGTCATCGATGTGAGAATGCGGGAAATGGGGGGAATTGGGACCTATATCACCCAACTCACGAAACGAATTGAGATGGAGTCCCTCAACATCCATGCCCCGATTTACAGTTTCAAAGAGCAACTTGCCTATCCTTTTGTCATTCCGCGGTGCAATCTCTTTTTCTCGCCTCACTTCAATGTTCCTCTTACTCCGATTCGAGCAAAAAAGCGAGTCGCTGCGATCCACGATGTGTACCATCTCGATCATCCCGATCGATTTTCGGCCTTTAAATACAACTGCGCAAAAAAACTCTATGCCCGCGCTATCGCATTTGATCTCGTCCTCACAGTATCCGAATTTTCAAAAGGGCGCATTCTTCACCACTTTCCCCAGGCTGTTGTGGAAGTGATTCCACTTGGAGGCGATCATCTTGTTGAAGTGCCACCGCTCGAGGTGTTGGGAATCCAAAAATCCTATTATCTCTTTGTGGGATCTCACAAGGCCCATAAAAATCGGAGTTTTCTGAAGGGGATTCCAATAGTCGAAGCTCTAGGACAGTACTCTGAAGGCGAACTCGTTTGGCTTTACAAAAATGCACAGGCTCTCATTTTTCCCTCTCTCTATGAGGGTTTTGGTTTGCCTCCACTCGAAGCGATGTCGCTTGGCTGTCCTGTCCTTGCTTCAAACAGCGCGAGCATTCCCGAAGTGTGTGGGGAGGCTGCGATCTATTTCGATCCGCAAGACAGGAAGAGTTTGGATCAGGCGATTGAGGAATTGCCCTCACAACGCAAGCAGCTCATCGAAAAAGGATATCAACAGGTCTCAGAGAAGACTTGGGACCTCTGCGCAAAGAGGCATCACCATGCTTTCACCAGCTTCTGAACAAACGACGACGCTATCTTGATGATTGCTGAGCAGCTGCGGCTTGTTTTTTCCGATCACCAGGCAATTTTTTACTCCAGAAGTTTGCACATTGCCAAAGATGACATTGCCATTTCTATCTTTGCTCGAAGCTTCGTAGATTCCCTCCCAAGATCCCAAGTCGGACCATGCGAGATCGAGGTGAGTGACGAAGAGATTCTTAATTCTTTCAAGCAACAAATGATCGATAGAAATGGATGGAATTTCTTCGGGAAGCTCTTTGAGAAGCGTCTTTGTGTGGAAGAGAAACATTCCGGTATTCCAAAGGGCTCCTTGGTGAATCAATCGCTCTGCGTGATCTTTTTCTGGCTTTTCGTAAAAGGAGGATACTTTTGAAAAAAGGGATTGGGATTGGGGGGAAATATATCCATATCCCATATGGGGAAAAGTCGGTGTGACTCCGAAGAGTCCATGAACTCCTTTTGGCAAGTGGCTCTCTGCATAGGCGAGCCGATCCAAAAATAGGTCTTCTGGAGAGATATAATGATCGGAAGGGGCAACCAAAACTCTCTCGCAAGCTTCATCACCCAAAATTTTAAGGGCATAGGCAATTGCCGGCGCAGTGTTTCTGGACTTGGGCTCGATGATGAGGTTCTCAAGAAGTGCGGGGTGAATTTCATTGCATTGTGTTTGTGCGAGGTCTGCATGAACCTTGCTTGTTATGACATGCAGATCGTGCGGAGAATAGCGCTTTAAAAACCGGAAGAGAGTTTGTTGCAAAAGGGAATGAGCCTTGCCAAAGGAGCGAAATTGCTTGGGTGGATCTGTGAGGGGCCAGAGGCGATTGCCCGCACCTCCTGCGAGAATGAGAATTTTCATCTAATTGAGTTTGTACTTTTGAAACCTATTATTGGGTTTTTCGGGGATTGTATAGGTGATTTTTTCCTCCTTTAAAAGTTCTGCAAGGGCTTTCTTGAGACTCCCCGATATTTTTTTCTGACCCAAGTATCTTGCAATCTCCGATTTGGACATAGGACCATTTTTTAGAGCCTGAAGGTTCGATTCAATCATGGACCCGGGCCTTCCAGCTAAGTCATGGATTTGTTTCGTTTCAACCATCTCATGAAAAGTTTATGCTCTATATTTTGTTTCTGCCAAGGACTATTCTTTTTTCTCTTTGACAGATAGACTCCATTCCATGACAGATCTCGCCTTTTTCCAAATCCGGAAGCATCCGATTTTTTTTCTCTCAACTCTGTATCGAAGCGGGGTTCTGTGTGTGTTTTCTCTTTTCATGCTCTTTGGGAACTTTTCTCGGCTCATCCCAGTGCAGGGATTTCCTTCAAGTCTCTCGCTCTTGGAATTTTCGCTCTACACTCTGACTTTTCCAGCATATGTTTTGCGTCTTCGCAAGAGCCATCTCCTCGTTTTGGGAATTGCCCTTTCCAGTATTTATGGAGCCGTTCTCAATGGCTTTGATTGGGTGAGCTCTTTATATGCTCTCAAGTTGATCGGGATGATCGGTGCAGCAGTTGTGCTGGGCGAGTTTTTTTCCTCGCAAGAAGAACTGGTTCAGTTTTTTCTCCGTCTTTTTTGCGGAATTACTCTGCTCGGTTTTGTCATCTTCATTGTGTTTCCCAAAGCGGATCGTTTTTTTCTCATTTTAGAGGATTTTGGAATCCAGTTTTATGGCGATCCTCATATGCGTCGGTTCATTTCTCCATTTTTCGATCCCAACTACTATGCTGCAATTGCCTGTTTCCCATTGTTGCTCTCTCTTTTGAACCGACGCTTTGGGTTTTTTGCTCTTTTTCTGCTCAGCATTGCTCTCACATTTTCCCGAAGTGGAATCGCAACGTGTGGTCTGCTTCTCATCATCGCCCTCTTTCGAGAAAATGGAAGGCTCTCTTGGAAATGGCTACTCCCTCTGGGGCTTTGTCTATTTCCATTGCTTTTTCCAGAAGAGCTTTTCCATTTATGGAGGCGGACTTTCCATCTTCTCGAAGATCCTTCGGCTTTGGCGCGGCTTCAGACCTTCAATGTAGCTTTTGCTTTTTTTTGGGAGCATCCCTTTTTTGGAGTGGGCTATCACTACCTCTCCAAAATCTTTGAAGAGGTTTTCGGAAGACTTTCCCCCGATTCTTCAGTTCTTGTTGCTCTCATCAATTTTGGTTTGATTCCCTGTTTGCTCTTGATTTTGAGTGCTATATGGTGGATGGTGAATCACGCGCAAAAAAAAACCTGTTTTTCTTTGGTTTACTTCTACGTGGCAATCTGTATTCTCTTTACAAGTTTGTTTAATAACCTCTTGTTTTATCCCTACTGGCTGATCCCCATCGGGGCTTTTCTGACAAGGGTAGGAGGAGATCGATATGGAAGCAGCGCTCATTCACGACTGGCTCATCCATATGGGAGGAGCCGAGAAGGTGTTGGAGGCTCTGACGGAAACGTTTAAAGGCCCCCTCTACACGCTGATCAAAGATGAACAATCTGTCAAACAATCTCCCTTTTCCAATCTCAGTATCCAAACTTCCTTTTTGCAAAGAATTCCCAGTGCTTCCCGCGTATATAAACACTTGGTGCCCTTTTTTCCTTCGGCAATTCAAAGACTGGATCTCTCAGCTCATAACCTAATCATTTCCAGCTCATTTGCCGTTGCAAAATCTATTGTTAAACGCCCCGACCAGCTCCATATTTGCTACTGCCATACACCCTTTCGAGCAGCATGGGATTTGCGCGAATTTTATCTATCGACACTTTCAAAGCCCCTGCGCCTGATGGCTGATCCGATTTTGCACTATATCCGCAGGTTTGATCAGCGAACTCATGATGCGGTCGATTATTTTATTGCCAACTCTCACTATGTGGCTTCGAGGATTCAGGAGCACTATGGAAGGGATGCCAAGGTGATCCATCCTCCGGTCGATGTTGAAGCATTTCAACCGACGCAGAGTCGAGAGAATTTTTATATCACTTGTTCACGCCTTGTTCCATATAAACGGATTGATTTGCTCGTTGAGGCCTTTGCAAAAATGCCCGAGAAAAAGCTCGTGATCATTGGTGATGGAGAAGAGGGTCGAAGACTCAGGGCCAAGGCGACAAAAAACATCAGCTTTTCGGGACAAGTTCCTCATGAAAAGTTGAGAGAGATTTTGCCGAAAGCTCGAGCCTTTCTCTTTGCTGCCGAGGAAGATTTTGGGATCGTGATGGTTGAGGCACAAGCAGCGGGGATTCCTGTGATCGCCTATGGAAAAGGAGGAAGTAAAGATGCGGTCCTGCCAGGAAGAACGGGTCTCTTTTTTCATGAGCAATCGGCCGATGCTGTCAAAGACGCTGTGATCCGTTTCGAGAAAATGGAGCGCGATTTTGAGCAGTCTACGATCCGGCAGCACGCTGAGACTTTTTCTAAAGGCCGTTTTTTGCGCGAGATGGAGGATTTCGTCACTCAATGTGTGGGCCGATGAGACCGGAAAGTTTCATCATATCAATGGGATCCTTTCCGATGACTTTGGCGAGTTTGGCATCGGGGACGATCTGCCGTTTATTATCTGGATTTTGCAAGTTGTTTGCCTTGATATAATCCCACAATTTTTTGATGACTTCAGGACGGGAAAGCTCGCTCTCCCCG